>WNGI01017437.1_pt1 | contig 11121 bp, 9 predicted proteins | sample 5400621 | NCBI WGS metagenome assembly WNGI01 (sample SAMN13153374, study PRJNA577476) | soil metagenome | isolation source: 20 cm soil or saprolite under Garry oak tree replicate 1 | place: USA:California | collected 2016-06-15
AATCGTCGGATTGGGGAGTTTAATACCTGCAAACTCTACCGACAAATCCGGTTCCAAGTGCGCCTAAACATGAACGGTACTGCCGTGATAATTATCTTCGCGCGAGCATCAAGCAATCATCACGTACTCGTCTTCGAGTCAGGAGAAGAGTCTTGAAAGCGTACCTGATCGACTCCCCCGCCGGACTGTTTCTACTCGAAAAAACGGGGAAGATTTCGGAAAAGGCTCTCTTTGCCCACAATCCGAGCGATGCCGCCAGCCAGTTGAAGAAAGTCCTCAACGGGGAGCTACCCACAGAGTCCTCAGCCTTCGGCCAACGACTCACACAGATGGAACTCGACCAGGTTACCGTGGACAGCGAGGCACTAGCGAGACTGGCCCGTTCAATCGTCAAAGCAGAAGTTGTGCAAGCCGAGAACGACCCTACCATTTCAAAGCTCAGAAACAGACTGCCATCGATTCTAGTTCGCCTTAGGATCATCGAATCGAAAGATGAGTATGAGCAATTCGTCCGAGACGTTTCCCTTGAACTTGCCAAGACCGCGATAACAGAAGCTACGACGAAACGGGATCTCTACGCAATTCAAACAGTGCGCAGCATCGAGGACCTGGACAAGATACTCAATCTTCTCGCCGGCAGAATCAGAGAGTGGTATGGCCTCCACTTCCCCGAACTGGATCGCCTATCTCGGCGCCAGAGAATCATTCTCATACGACGCCCTAACAAAACTCGGCATACCACAAGACAAGGCGACCCAGATCTCCGCATCGGCCGAAAAGTCTTCTGGGGCCGAAATGACAGGCACGGATCTAGAATGGCTACGTCAGGTCTGCGGAACAGTGCTTGAACTGTATGGATTGAGAGAAGCTGCTGAGAAATACACTGACAAGATCATGGGGGAGGTGGCACCGAACATGACATCGGTCCTAGGCGCAGTTCTCTCCGCGAAACTCATCTCCATGGCGGGAGGGTTGGAGAATGTTGCGAAAATGCCCTCAAGTACTCTTCAAGTGCTCGGAGCAGAAAAAGCGCTCTTCAGAACGCTAAAGACGGGAGCTAGACCGCCGAAGCATGGTGTTATCTTTCAATACGCGCCGATCCATCAGTCGCCCAAATGGCTTCGAGGAAAAATCGCGAGAGCAGTTGCTGGAAAACTCGCCATAGCAGCCCGAATGGACGCGTATGGGGGAGGCGACAAGGGGCAGGGGCTTAGGGACGCACTCGAAAAGAAGATCGTGGACCTGAAAGGTCGTTATCAAGGTCCGCCTCATAAGAGAGAACATGGAAAGACCTGGCGTCCGCCCTCACAAGAAGTTCGAAGGGATGTACTGGGTGGTCCGAGAGGGAGAGGAGAGACTAGCCACACTCAGCGAGGACCCCGGGACGACCGTCTACGGGGAAGACACCGCCAAGATCGGAGATAGAGAGTATCGAGTCTGGGACCCATATCGGAGTAAGCTCGCTGCCGCCGTACTGAAAGGGTTGTCTGAAATCCCCATTACGCGCGGAAATAGTGTCCTCTACCTCGGGGCGGCAAGTGGGACGACTGCAAGCCACTTAAGCGACATTGTGGGAGAGAAGGGACGAGTCTACTGCGTAGAATTCGCTCAGAGATCATTTAGAGACCTCGTCAATAACGCGAGCAAGAACCGGAGAAACATGACCCCAATCTTCGCAGACGCAAGGTTTCCACAAAGGTACAGGAGCATCGTCCAAGGCGTCGACACTGTCTACGCCGACATCGCACAACCCGACCAAGCAAGAATCCTCTCTGAGAACATCGATCAGTATCTCAGCGAGAGTGGAGATTTCCTTTTCGCAGTAAAGGCTAGAAGCATCGATGTTTCGAAGGAACCATTATCAATTTTTCGACGAGAGAGAACCCTCCTCGAGGAAAAGGGCTACATGGTGAAAGAAATGATCCGACTCGACCCGTTCGAAAAGGACCACTGCATGATTCTAGGCAGCAAACGGTGAACTCTGACTTTGGAACAACGTGATCGGTTCTCTGATGCACTTCTTCGCGATGACATGAGAAAGCTCAATTCTCATCTTCCAAAGAACCGTAGAACCCTGAAAGAACTACTGAGCGACCCCGCCCCAAGAGTTCCAGCCGCGTCGGGAGACTTGATCAAGATGAAGAAGCCAGAGCTTGAAGAACTGTCCCGTTCTCTTCCTGCCGAAGCAAATACACGCGTGAGGCTACCAATTGTACTGCTCAGAAGGAGAGACCTCGGACCCGGCGCCTTCACAATTATGGGAGATCGGTTCGAGGAGTACGCGATGCTGCTTCTGGCAGGCTCGTTCCGAGGGAGTTTCGAACAATTCAGAGAACAGAAATCCGTCCCAATTGTGCTATTCAAGCCGCAGATTAGTCTGTTGATGAGAAGATTTCACTCGTTACTTATACTCGGGTTCGGCAGTTCAGACATACGCGGGTAGTGGATTTGCGAGTAGCATTTGTGTTGCTACTTCTGAAATCAAGCGGCCAAGACTACACGTACCATTCTTGCTGGAAGTCAGCGACTCGCCCGAATAGTTCGAGAACGTCTACTGATCGATGCTGAGGGTCCACTTTCCAGCGGGCAGGCGCGGGGTTGCCCGAAGTGGCACTGCGACTGCGTTCAGTTTCTTACTCTTCATCTTCTTCTGCAAAGACTATTTCCTCTGTTTCACCTCACATGGGACGAAATATAACGCTTTCCGATGCTGGGAGGACGCCGGGGAAGAACAATCTGAACCCTAACGGTCGAAAAATCAATAATGAATTGGCAGGGTTGAAAATGAGAATATCACCCCACATAGTGATGTATTTCCGTCGAGGGAGTTTAATCGTCGAGAATTACATAATGAGACGAAGCTTTCAAATCGACTTAGATGCGTTAACGCTCCTCAGATATTTTTCGAATTGGAGAACTTCTTCTCAGGCCACCCAAAATCTAGGCGGCTACACTAGGGGATCCATCATTCATTCTATTGAAAGCCTAATGGACTGCGGCTTGCTTATCACTAAGGGCTCTGACCAAGACAATATAGAAACGAAATTCGGGAAGGATTGGTTATGGCCGACTGCCTCGCGCTACTACCACTTTTCTACGAAGATCGACGAACCCCACAACACGACAGGGGAGATCAAGCGATATTACACTCGATATCTGAAAGGAAGAAAACAACCCCCGATCTACAAGTCCTATCTTGACAGACCTAAGATCCTTCTGGTGAAAGGATCTGGTGCTGAAGCGCCATTTTTCGGTACACTTCGTAGGAGACGCACGACGAGGGAGCTCTCCGGAAAACCGATTAGCTTCAACGACATGTCAAAACTCGCCTACTATACATGGGGACGAATTTCAACCTACAAGACTCGAGAGTTCGGCGAGCTTCTTCACAAGACGAGCCCCTCCGCTGGTGCCCGCCACCCAATAGAAACTTATGCTATTGTCAACAATGTCGACAGCATTGACCCTGGCATCTACCATTACTCGGTGAGAGACAACTCTCTCGAACTTCTCAAAGCTGGAGATTTCAGAGACAGATGCGTCACGTTGACTGCCGGTCATTCATGGACCCGAAATGCCAGCGTTCTCTTCATAATGACGGCGGTAGTTGCACGAACCGCTTGGAAATACAGGGTCCCCAGGGTTTACAGGGCATTCTTGCTTGACGCCGGGCATCTCTCCCAGTCGTTCCTTCTGATCGGTACCGCTCTCGGACTCGGAGCCTTCTCCATCGGAATAGTTCGTGATAACCTAATCGAGAAGGAGCTAGATCTAGATGGCATCTCTGAGACGGTAATCTTCGTTGTAGGAGTCGGGCAACCTTTCAAGAGGCGCCAGGGACAGGGCCGAGGCGTCTTCCACGACCATTCACATCATCTGCCACAAGATGGTTGACCATACTTGTGCGTTACAAAAAACAAGTCAGCGCCCTGATTTGAGGGCTTCGAAAACTGCCAGAAGGACATAAAGAAGATGCCCTTCTAAGGGCTGCTTTGAACCTCAGACATTCATAGCATCTAGTGCCCACATTCCACTCGATCCCTTCAACGCTTATCTACGCGGCAAATCCTCATATCAATTGGTCTTTGCTTGCCGGATGATTCCATAGCAAAACGCGTCGTCCAAACCTCGTTGAGAATCCACGAATACGATATGGTTATCATTGATACCTGGCAACATACCATTGACCTGGCGAGTGACATTGCACTCGAATGCCTCAGGACCGGGGCAAAGCCTCTGATCACCCTGATGACCGACCGATTGTGGTGGAAGGCCTTGGAGGAAATACCGGAACAATATTTCCGCAAGACACCCCGGCATATCCTGAGTGCGATGGAGAGTGCTACAGTCTGGATTGGGATCGGCGGTCCCGAAGACCCGGCGAAGTTCAGAGAGGTTCCCTCCTCCCGTCTCGAGCCATTTTTCGAAGGAGACAAACCACTCGTAGACAAGACCATTGAGAGAAAGATCCGTGTCTAGGGCATATGGTTTCGACTACGCCAGATGGCTCAAGAACACTGAGGACGCGATTAAGGTCGACTATCCGAAAATGACGGAGTTAGGAAAGAAGGTTGCCGGCCGTCTCGAACGGGCATCAAAGGTCCACATCACATCCAAGATCGGAACGGATCTCAGGTTTGACATTACGAAACGGCCCGTACACATTGAAGACGGAATTGTAGACCAAGAAGACATGGAACGAGGCCTCGTCTCTACTCAACTTCCCTCGGGAAAAGTCGAAGTGCCACCGATCGAAACTAGCGCTCGAGGCACTGTTGTCCTCGATACTCCTAGAGCCCTGAAGGGACGTCTCATAACCGATCTTCAGTTTGTCTTTGAGAAAGGAAGAATCAAGGAATTCCACGCCAAGAAATACGAGGATGTGTTCAGAGAGGTCTTCGAAGCTACTCAAGGCGATAAAGACAAGATTGGGCAATTTGCTCTTGGGCTGAATCCCAAGATAGAGATAATCGGATATCGCACCGACGAGCTGGCTCTGGGAACAGCGACTATCGGAATCGGCGCTAACAAAGGAATCGGGGGACAGAACGACAGTAGCCTGGCATTCTCAGGGACGCTCACAAAACCGACCATCGACATCGATGGGTTGGCCATCATGGTCGACGGAAGACTTGTAATCTGACCCCGTTGTAATCATCGAGACCCCGTCGAACAAGTAAAAAGGGAAACCACGGACGAAGCGCCGAATAGATCTTCTCATCCTCGACTCAAATGAAACGATCACAGTAGAAAACTCCACAGAGGACGACCTCGACGTCATAGATGACGGAGGAGTCGCAATCGATAGGGGCAAGATCGTAGAGGCAGCATCATCCCAGCTACTCCAAAGAAAGTACTCGGCTTCAAGGCACATACTCGCAACAAACGAGACAGTCCTCCCAGGATTTGTAGACCCTCATACCCATCTGGTCTTTCAAGGATCAAGAGAAGAGGAATATCAAAAAAGACTCGGTGGAGCCTCCTACCTAGATATTCTGCTCAAGGGAGGAGGAATTATGGAAACCGTCAACAGGACGCGACAGACGACAGAGGACGAGCTCTCCTCAATCGCTCAAAGCCGTCTCGACGCTATGCTTGAGGGCGGAACAACCACACTAGAGATCAAGAGCGGATATGGGCTCAGCCTTCAAGATGAGCTCAAAATCCTCAGAGTCATCCACCGGCTGAAGAGACAGAATCCGTGCAAAATAGCTGCAACATTTCTCGGTGCTCACTCAATACCCAGTGGAATGATTCCCGAAGCCTATGCCAAGATGGTTATGGAGGAAATGATTCCTGCCGTTCGTAAGGAGAGACTTGCGGAATTCTGCGATGTCTTCTGCGAAAAGGGAGTCTTCAGCTCTGAGTTATCGAAACAAATATTGAGAGCGGGAATCGTGAACGGTCTTAAGCCTAAGATACACGCCGACCAGTTCTCAGACAGCCAAGGCGCAAGAGTCGCGAACGACGTCAGAGCGACCTCGGCTGATCACCTCGTAAATTCAGAACCGGACGAACTGAAGAGAATGGGCCAAACTTCCGTCATTCCAGTTCTACTTCCAGCCTCGTCACACAGTCTGCTGAGCACGGACTATGCACCTGCGAGGGACATGCTATCGCAAGGGCTCCCGGTTGCATTAGGAACCGACTTTAGCCCGTCCAACTGGATTTTCGGACTCCTAACGGTGGCTGCAATTGCGGCCAGAGGACTACGGATGAAAGCAACGGAAATCATTCGTGGGATCACAATCAACGCAGCCAGATCGCTAGGCCTTCAACACGGTGTTGGGAGTATCGCCAATGGCAAACGCGCTGACATCGTAATCTTGAAAGTTCCCAGTCACAGGTGGATCGGTTACACGTACGGAGAAGGACTAGTAGACAAGGTCCTTATCGAGGGAAAGGAACTCGTGAAGGAGGGCAAGAAGGTCCATTGACTCAACAGAGTCAACCGCAGCATGTTACCACGCTGAAGCGGAAACAGAATCTGTCTCTGATCATTGGCAAAACTCTGAACTGCAGAAATTGGCAGATCGAGGGAGCTTTGAGAATGCTTCACAATGTTCTACAGCCTGACGTGGCGAAAAACCCTGATGAGCTGATCGTCTACGGCGGAACGGGAAGAGCAGCTCGATCATGGGAAGCTCTTGAGACGATCGAAAGTTCCCTCAGAAATCTAGGGGAGGAAGATACTCTTCTTGTCCAGAGCGGGAAGCCTGTGGCTATCTTCAAGACTCATAAGATGGCACCGAGGGTCTTGATAGTCAACAGCATGCTAGTGCCCAAATGGGCGACATGGGATTATTTCTACGAACTCGAACAGAAGGGCCTGATAATGTTCGGACAAATGACGGCTGGTTCTTGGGCTTACATCGGAACACAGGGAATTCTACAAGGCACTTACGAGACGCTTGCTGCTGCGGCTAGGGAGCATTTTGGGGGCAGTCTGAAAGGGAGAATCGTGCTCACAGCTGGCCTCGGCGAGATGGGTGGGGCGCAGCCTCTGGCGGTCACGATGAACGATGGAATCGCGCTGGCCGTGGAAATCGATAAACGGGCGATAGAGAGGAGGCTGAAGCACGGCTACATTCAAAGATCGACTGATGATCTTGACGAAGCGATCGATATTGTCGATCAAGCTAAGCAAGAAGGAGCTTCGACAAGTCTTGCACTGCTCGGAAACGCCGCCGAGATTCATCCAGAGCTCGTGAGAAGATCAATCATTCCGGACATCGTTACGGATCAGACTTCGGCCCATGATCCGCTGAACGGATACTATCCGGCGGGGTTGTCGAGGGAAGAAGCTGACCAACTGAGAAAATCCGACCCGGCCAAGTACCTCGACATGGCTGGCAAGAGCATTGTGAGCCATGTCAAAGCCATGATCGATATGGGTCGCAAGGGAGCTGTCGTATTCGAATATGGCAACAACATTCGACAAAAGGCCTTTGACGCCGGTCTGAAGGAAGCATTCGAATTCTCGGGATTCGTTCAGAAGTACATCAGGCCTATGTTCTGTGAGGGTAGAGGTCCGTTCAGGTGGACGTCGCTGGTAGGGGAGGCAGAAGACATTCGGAAGATAGACCAGCTCGTCCTTGACACTTTTCCAGACAATATGGACCTTCGGAGATGGATAGAGAAGGCTCAGCAGCACGTCAAGTTCCAAGGACTGCCCGCTCGGGTCTGCTGGCTGGGCTATGGTGAGAGGGCAAAGTTCGGAGCACGCATCAACGAGATGGTCAGAACAGGAAAATTGTCAGGTCCCATATGGATCGGAAGAGATCACCTCGACTGCGGGAGTGTAGCTTCTCCGAGAAGGGAGACGGAAGGGATGATGGATGGGAGCGACGCGATAGCTGACTGGCCGATCCTTAACGCGCTCCTCAACACTGCCGCAGGCGCAACGTGGGTGAGTGTCCATCAGGGCGGTGGAGTTGGCATGGGCTACAGCATACATGCGGGAATGTGTCTTGTGGCTGATGGAACGCCTGAAAGCGCTGAGCGGCTTGAACGGGTACTGACAGCGGATCCTGGGATCGGAATTGTCAGGCATGCTGACGCGGGCTATCCGAAGGCAAAGGAGATTGCTAGAGAGAAGGGGTTGCGGATGCCGATGCTCAAGTAAGCCCGCCAATACTTATCTCCCAAACATCTCGCTGCAACGGCTCGTGGTATGTTGGCCCAGGTTACGATAGACGGATCACATCTTACACTTGACGAGGTCCTGCAGGTTGCAAGACAGAAGGTCCAGACGGTCATTACCGAGAAAGCGATCGCCCGCACAAGAAACGGACGCAAAGCCCTCGAAAGACTGTTACAAGAAAAAGAGGTGATCTACGGGGTCAATACAGGATTCGGAGCACTATCAAATTTCAGAATACCTACCGACGATCTCAAACAGTTACAGACGAACCTTATTCGGAGCCACTCCGCTAGCGTGGGACAACCACACTCATCGGAAGTTGTGAGGGCGATGATGCTTCTGCGCGCTAACACGCTTCTGAAAGGGAACTCGGGAATCAGACCAGAAGTAGTCAGCACGATCGTAAGGCTCCTCAACAAACAGATCCACCCATACATACCCGAGAAGGGCTCAGTGGGCGCGAGCGGAGACTTATCGCCACTTTCTCACATGGCCCTTGTGCTGCTAGGGGAAGGAAGCGCCGAATCACGCGGACGATGGATTCCAGGTAAGAAAGCCCTGGAGGTCTCGGGAAGCGATCCTCTCAAACTCGAAGCGAAGGAGGGACTCGCGTTGAATAATGGCACCCAGCAAATGGTCGCGATAGGCTGCTTATGCCTTTTCGACGCCTACCAACTCCTCGCGACTATGGAAGCTTCGCTCGCTCTATCGCTCGAAGCTCTGAAGGGCTGGGCGGATGCTTTCGATGAAAGAATACAGAAGCTTAGGCCCCATCCCGGACAACAACTCGTAGCCAAGCACGTTCGAGGACTAGTGAGAGGAAGCAGATCGGTTAGAGCCATAGAGACTGGCGATCCTTCGAATGGTCGCCCTCAAGACCCATACTCATTCAGATGCGCGCCACAAGTGATGGGAGCGTCGAAAGATGCGTTTGATTTCACAAAACAAATTCTAGAAGTAGAGATGAATTCGGCTACTGACAATCCTCTCGTGTTTCCCGCGGACGGTATCTGCATCTCCGGAGGCAACTTTCACGGACAACCAGTTGCCATGGGACTCGATATAATGGCCTTAGCGATCTCCTATCTTGCTAACATGTCGGAGAGAAGAATATCCGCTCTGCTAGACCCGTCGCTCAACAACGGGCTTCCACCGTTTCTGGTCGGGGGACGGTCGAAGCCGGGACTCTCAAGCGGATTGATGGCGGTGCAATACACGGCGACAGCGCTTGTTGCTGAGAGTAAGCTGCTGACACATCCTGCTAGCAGTGACTCGATCCCGACCTCGAGCAATTTTGAGGATTTTGTCAGCATGGGACCCGGAGCAGCCCACAAGGCGAGAATGATACTTGAAAACTCCCAGTACGTCGCCAGCATAGAACTACTAGTCGCAGCTCAAGGAGTAGACCTGAGAGGGGCCAAAGGATTAGGAGTCGGGACCAGACGAGTCTTCCAAGCCGTCAGACGAAAAGTTCCAACACTCACGGAGGATCGTTCATCCCATGACGATATCGAGAAGATTCGCAAGATGGTTCGAGATGGCGAGATAGCGAAGATCGTCGCCCAAGTTACTGGGTCCTGAGTCGAACGTGATAGTCTACCCGCTTAGATCGAGTCTGGCGAGACGCGGGGACTCAATTCCAGATCTTTTTTTCAAAGCTTTAGCAAAGGACCATGTGCGGTTCAAGACGAGAGACGTTGTGGCAGTCTCGAGCAAGATTGTCGGAATCGCTGAAGACAGAATTAGATACCTTGACAGCATAAAACCCGGACCGAAGGCTAGAAGCCTCGCCCGGAAGCATTCCTTAACTCCGGCGTTTGCTCAAGCCGTTCTAGACGAAGCCGATACCGTGGTCGGCGGCGTGAAGGGCGCGCTTCTAACGGTGAAGACCGGTGACGCTGTTGCGAATGCCGGGATCGACCGAAAGAACGCGCCGAAAGAAGCGGTTGTGCTCTGGCCCCGCAACGCAGATCTGTCTGCAAAGAAGATCCGTCAGTCGATTCGGCGAAAATCGGGCAAAAATGTGGGAGTGATTATTGTCGATAGTAGAGTTAGCCCGCTGAGATTAGGAACGACCGGTTTCGCCATCGGTTGCGCAGGTTTCGAACCAGTCGAAGACCTCAGAGGAGGCGTCGACCTTTTCGGGAGACGTATCGAGATCACGTTTCGAGCGATCGCCGATGGAATAGCAGCTTCGGCCCAGCTCGTGATGGGCGAGGCTTCGGACCAGATTCCCTTCGCGATAGTTCGCGATGCCCCCGTTAGACTCAGCAATGGGCACGGTATTCGCCCGGCAAAGCTGGCGTGGAATCGATGCCTCTACATGAGCCAGATCCCAAGCCCCAACGATTGAGTCTGAACCATGGCCTAGTTTTGCATTCGATAACTGCCCACGCCCAACAGGACGTTTTCCCGGAAATCCCCTGAACGATCAAAGAGTACTCTCACGTCGCGAGAAAAAAATTCCTACCCCCTTTTTTCTAGAGGGCTCTCGCCAGCTGAAGCTCAAACGGGCGAGTCTTCTGATTTACGGCTTGGAATAGGCTGGTCGACTGTTTTTCCAGAGCGGAAATCGAACCTATGGCTCTTCGTGAAAGTCTCGTGATCGAGAAACGCCTGTCTAGATTTCCGATCCAAGCTTATTCTGCGATTGTCCAGTTTCGAAAGATAGTCTGCGGATTTCTTTCTCCGAAGGGCCCTGGGAAGGCAAGAGAGATTACTGTTTGCTAATTCCCTAGCTGAGTCGGGTTTTGTGTCGCGAGGACCAACTGCTTTTGAGATTTTTCGGAGCGGGGTCCCGCCAGTTGAAGCTGAACCGGGCGAGTCTCCCAAAACGGGGCGCAGAACCAGCCTGTCGGCCGTTTTCGAGATGGTGTAACTCAGCGTGCAGGTCAACGTGCAAAGTGCGTGATCTCATTTCGCCTGCCCTGATTCCGGGTCAGGGTTCATTTTGCGCCTATTCCTCTTCTTGACTCTCG
>WNGI01017936.1_pt1 | contig 11120 bp, 1 predicted proteins | sample 5400621 | NCBI WGS metagenome assembly WNGI01 (sample SAMN13153374, study PRJNA577476) | soil metagenome | isolation source: 20 cm soil or saprolite under Garry oak tree replicate 1 | place: USA:California | collected 2016-06-15
ACGACCACCGGCGTGTAGCCGGTGACCGCAGCCACCACCGCGTCCGCGCCAGGTTTCCCGCCGAACAGCGCCGACGCGTCCCAGCCCGTGCCGGCCGGGAACTGCACGAGGATGTGCTTCGGCTTCGCGACCGGCGTAGACCATGCCGGCACCAACTCCCCGGCCACCGCGAGACTCGCCAGCCAACGAGCGACCGCCACGTCCGGCGGCACCGCCGGCTCCGCGGGAATCGCCGCGTACACCGGCCCTGGCAGCGGATCGAGGTTGTGCTGGACGAACGGGGTGCTGGCACGGTTCGCCTGCCGCTTCGACCACTGACCGTCGAGCAGGATCGGGCTGCCCGCCGGGACGGTGGCGTACAGGTCGGTGCGCTGGACCGGGCCGCCGGCGGCCGCGGCGACCACCCGGCGGAACTGGCCGAGCCGGGCGATCTGCAGCCGCCCGTCGCTGCCGACGCCGGCGTGCGCGGCCAGCACTGTCCCGCTGCGCGCGTCGACCCACACCGGCTCCTCGGCGGCCAGGTGCGGAACACCGGGCGCCAGCCCGGCAAGCTGCTCGGCGAACGGGTCGGCGCCGGCGAGCGACTCGCATACCAGCAGCAGCCGCGGTTTGCCGGCGAAGTCCCGCCGGGCCAGCAACTCCTGCACCGCCGCCGGCGGCACCTGCGCACTCCCGCCGCGGCCGTGCATGTCGACGGCCACGTGCCCGGGCGGGACCATCTCGAAGTCCAGCACGCCAGTGTCGGCCGGGTCGTCGTCGGTGCGGATGGTCACCAGCACGCGGCCGCGCGATCCGTACTGGATCCGCGTCGACGCCCGCACCTCGGCCTGCGTCATCGGCGCCGGCGCGGCCGTCTGTCCACTCGTGACAGTGGGAGCCGCGGGCAGCGGCGCCGGGGCCCGCGCGGGGGCTGCCGCCTTCCCGGGAGCCTCACTTTCCTGCTCCCACGGCAGCCGCCGCAGGGTCACCCCGTCGTGCGGGTCGACCGACACCTCCCACGCCTCGGCGATCAGCGGCGCGGCGACCCCGCCGGCGAACAGCACCTCCTGCTGACCCGGCGCGTACCAGCCGCGCTCGAGGGTCGCGGCCGCGTCGATCCCGCCGCGGGCGCGGGCCCCGTCGACCCGGTAGAAGTACCGGTAGCCGTCCCCGATCCACCGCCACTGGCCGAACGGGAACGCCGCATCCCTGGTCAGGCTGACGAACCCGCTGTCCGGCGCGGCGGCCCGGACGTGCCGGGCGACGTTCAGCCGGTTGCCGGACCGCGCCGCCTCCGGCCGCGGCCGCAGCCCCTCCCGCCGCACGACCTCCGGCGGCCGGCCGTCGAGCCGGTACAGGTCCTCGGTGCCCAGCCGGTACCACGGCTGCTGAATGTCCAGCTCGCCGAGCCTGCCGCGGATCGCCGGGTCGGCCGCGGTGCTCGCGGCGTCCACAGGCGACACTCGCGACGCGGTGAAGCCGCCCGGCGTCAGGATCTCTACTGATCCCGGGTCGCCAAGCGCCTCCGCCAACCGCATGGCACCGGCCAGCCGGTCCGCGTCGGGCACCGGAACCACCAGCCTGAGGCGGTCACCGGCGTCGGCTCGCGCCTGTGCCAACCTGCCCAGCTCCGCCCACGCCGCCGGCGGGAGGCGGCCGTAAAGCCCTGGGCCGGCCACGACCAGTGTGGCGGTCCCCGGCTCCCCCGGAAGCATCCGCACCATCTGCGCGGTGGCCGCCACGTCCGGGCTGTCGAGCGGATCCCGCTCCGGGATCAGGCCGCCGTCCCGCAGCCACAGCACGCCCGACCCGACATCCTCCAGCACCAGGCCGTGCAGCATCGGGTCCGACCAGTCGCCGACCTCGTATACGCCATCGGTCAGCTCCCGGCCGGCCAGCCACGGCACCGGCGGCGTCCGCGACGGCTGCGCCCCGGGCGTGCCCATCGCCTCCGCCAGCGCGGCCGCCACGTCCGGCACGCGCGCGGTCAGCACCGGCGCGGACGGACCCGGAGTCGACGGCGCCCGGGGGATCGGCTCGTCCCGCTCGGCGGTCGGCGGGGGCGGGCTGGCCGCCGAAGAGCCGCCGTACCCACGGGCCCCAGCCACGACCGCGGCCGTCGACCCGGTGCACGATCGGCGGTGCCAGCCGGACCCGGAACGGACCGGGGTCCGCGTCCACCGGGGTGTCCGGCTGCGCCGGCACCGTGGACCCGACCGGCCGGCTGTCGGTCGGCGAAGGCCGTCCGGGCACGTTCCACTCCCGGAAGTCCCCGAGGCTCGCTGGCGCGGGAACGCCGTCGGCGGTGAAGTCGACGCGCACCGCGACCGCGGTGCCGGTGGTCGCGCTCACCGCGACCGGATCCGTGCTGGCCCGCACCAGCACCGCCCGGCCCTGCGCCGCCAGCGCCTGACCGATCTGCGGGGGCACGCTGCCCCGCCCGGCCTCGCAGATCAGCAACGTCACCCGGGTGACGTCCGGGAACAGGTGATGCACCACCTCGGCCAGCACCACCGCCGGCACCTGCCGGCCGTTGTGATAGACCGCCCCGCCACGGCCTTCGGCGTGCACCAGCACCTCGCCGGCCACCTCCGCCCCGGCCAACGCCGCCTCAGCCTCGAACCGCGCGTCCAGCTCGGCGTCGTCGCTGCGCAACAGCAGGCTGCGCCCGTCCGGCCCGGCCGACCGCGCCAACCCCAGCAACTCCTGATAGGTGTACGCCGCAGCCCCCTCCCGCACCCGCGATGAGGACCACACCAGATTCCCGCCCAGCAGCCGCCCCGGCTCCACGGCGGCGCCCGGCTCCTCGGCGGGAGCGGGCTCCGAGGTCGACCTCCGCTCCGCGGGCGACCCCCGGTCCAGGATCGACGACCGCTCCAGGCTGGACCCCGGCTCCAGGGCCGACCCCGGCTCGTCCGTCGTCGGCTGCTCCGACGACCCGGGCTCGCGTATGAGCGGTCGCGGGGGGACGACGCGCCCGCGGGCGTCGACCAGCATCAGCCGGAATGCCGCCGGATCCGCGGCCGTCGGGCGGTCCGGTCCTACCCGGGCGGCCCCGCCCGGCGGCGGGAAGTCCACATAGTGCACGTCGACGTAGAGGTCGTCGGCTCCGTAGACGGCGAACGGGTGCTCTCCGTCCCCGGTCGGCACCAGGATCGCGACTGCGCCGGTTCCCAGCCCTGTCACCTGGTCCCACGACTCCAGCGCGGGCCAGCTCGCCACCTCCGGCCACCGCCGCTCGCCGCCCGTGGCGTCCGGGAACAGCTCCGCCAGCAGGCCGAACACCCGCTCCTCCACCGGCCCCGGCCGCGCCGCGGCCCGCGCGGCCGCCGCCCGCAGCATGGCGGCGTCGGCGTAGCGCCTTTCGCCCGGCCGCAGCGCGTTCCGCGCGGCGAACTGGTAGACCTCTGTCTCGGCGGTGTTCAGGACAGCGCGTAGCGGTGCAAGCCAGTCCCCGTCGGCGGGGGAGTTGCCGGCCCGCAGCCGTAGCACCAGGGTCCAGGCCGCAAGGCTCTGGGCCCAGGTGACGAGGGCCGCGGCGGCATCGTCCAGCGAGGCCAAGGCCGCCGGGGGGACCTGCAGCAGCCACCGCTCGATGCTGACGGTGACCTCGGCGGCGCCCGGGTCGAGCTCGATGGCGGGGGCGTGGAAGACGCCGCGGGCGGCCAGCGCCCGGACCAGGTACGACAGTATCCTGAGCCGGTGGGTGGGCGTGGAACGCGCCCACCGGTCTCGCTCGGCCTCGACGCGCCGGCGGTGGTCCGCCGAGTCGAGCCGCTCGCGCAGCCGAGCCCAGGCTTCCCTCCAGTCCGGCTCTCGCGCCGGCACGAACTCGAGCGAGCCGTCCCAGCCCTGCTCGCGCCACCATCGCTCGGCCCGATCGTCGAGAGCACCAGGGACGAGGAGGGCCGGGCCACCGTCGGCGGGGCGGTGCGCGCCCAGTTCGGCGAGTTCCACCGGGTCGGGGTCGGCGCCGAGGACCGCCTCGACGTCGAAGCGGGGGTTGACGTACTCGGTGAGTACGAGCCTGCTGCGGCCTGGGTCGAGGGTCTGCTCGATGTCGATCACCTGCCAGACGCGGCCGACCGCGGTCCCCGGCACGCCGCCGGCGGTCAGCGCATCGGGCAGCAGGGGCGCGTCGTCGATCGCTGCGAAGTCCGCGGCGGCCACCGCCACCGGGAAGTACGCGGCGATCATGTACTGACCGATCCCGGGTACCGCGCCCGGCGGGTACAACCGGTCCTCGCCCCAGCCCAGGAAGCCATGCGATCCGCCGCTCCCGCCGCGGAGGAACGCCGCAGGGTCGGCTCGCAGCGGGTTGGGCGGGTGAACACCGAGCTCGAAGGCGATCCACGGCGCGACGTCGAAGTAGGTCAGCAGCCACGGCATGGCCGGTGACGACCGCGCAAGGACGTCTGCAAGCGGCCGGAACCGGTCACCGTCGAACAGCAGCCTGACGGTGCGGCCGGTGGGGCGGTCGGCCGGGAACCTGCGCAACGACCCGTCCGGGTGAACGAGGATCACGGTTGCACCGAGGTAGCGAGCGGCCAGGTAGGGCAGCGCCAGCGCGGCGGGGCCGGCCGGCCCGGCCGGCTCGACCAACTCGGTGAGGTCGGTGGCCGGATCGAGATCGGCGACCACCGCCGGCGCATCGGCCGGCGGCGCGGCCATCCTGCTGGTAGAGCCGGCCCTGCTGGGCAGCGGTCATCCCCGGCAACCGGGTCAGGACGGTGGTGCTCTCTCGCGGCGGGCGGTCCGCCCACCGCACGTGCAGCAGTGATGGCGGCTCGAGACCCTCGTCGACCAGCGTGATGACATCCTGGCCGTCGGAGGTCCGGACATCCGTGACGTTGTACACGGCGCCGGGGCGCAGCAGCAGTACGTCGGCCAGCTCGGGCACGAGTTCGGGGTCGAGGCCGAGGTGATGCCCGTTCGCGTACAGCACGACCAGCCGGACGAGCTGGCCCGGCTCGCGCGGCAGGTCCGGCAGCCGCCGGGCGAACCGCACCGGCGGCGACAGCCGCTGGCCCGTTTCGACCGTGCCGATTTCCGACCGCCGGACGTACCCGAACATCTCCAGCGGGGTGTCCAGGGGCAGCATGTCCGTCCCGAGCTGCAGGTCCGACAGGTCCTGGTCGGTCCTTGGCTGCCAGCCGTACGCGGCGCGCAGCACAGCGGCGACCCCGGCCGCCGCCTCGCGCCAGGTCCGGTCCGGCGGGACGACGAACCGGCCGGCAACCTCGATGCGGCCGGGCGGCGCCCACGCCGCGAGACGCGTGCCGTGATCCGCGCCCTCACCCGGTTCCCCGGCGTGGCCGGCCGGCCCGGGCGGGCGGATGAGTACGGGCACGACGTCGCCGGGTCCCGCCGGACGCAGGAGACCCAGCACCTCGGCGGCCGTCACCGCGGCCGGTGTGCCCGCCGGATGCAGGAGGACGCCGTGCGCGGTGATCGTCACGGCGGCCGGCTGCGGCCGCGGCTGGGCATCGGGAAAGGCGTACACGTAAGGATCCGCGTCCGGCCGGAACCTCCGCCGCCCATAGGCCATGTTGACGTCGACGGGGACCCGCACCCGATCGGTGATCGCCTGTGCCAGCAGGTCGCGGCCGGCCGCGGGGCCGGGGCCCGACTCGAACTCCAGCCGCAACACCTCACCCTGGCGCATCCGCCGGGCCACCAACTCGGCCGCCTCGAGCACCATCGCGTCGGACGCCGACCCGGCGTCGCCGTCGGCCGGCTCGGCGCCCCCGTCGGACGGCTCGCGCGGGATGTCGGCCACCACGACGGTGCGGATCCAGGGCAGCGGCCGCACCCGCTGTGGTCGGCCGCCTGGTGGGCCGCCCACCGGCAGGCCGGCGAGCCACCGGTCGACCAGCGGATCGGTGTGGTGCCGCTCGGCCTCCTCGTCCCGGTCGGCCTGCCAGCTGTAGCCGCCCGGGGGCGGCCGGATGCCGAGCTGCGGCTCCGCGGCCACATGCGGGCCGGGGGCACCGGTCGGCACGGCCTGCTCCAGCGGGCGCGGGAGGAGCGACAGCGCGAAGTTCTCCTCGACGGCCAGGTGCCGGGTCACCACGGCGAACAGGTCGTGGGAGTACACGGCCGTGGTGCCGTCATCGCGGATCAGGATCCAGTTGCCCAGCCGGACCGTGTCGAGGTCGGGGACGTGCCGCGCGTCCGCCTGGAACCGCGCCGCGTGGATCTGGCCGAACGGCGCCCCGTCGGACCCGTCGACCCGCGCCGGCAGTTGGAGGAGGTCGTCGGGGGTGGCCAGGGTCCGCAACTGCTCGTTGACCTGCCGCGCTCCGGCGGCCAGCCGCTCCGCCGCGGACAGGCCGCTGCCTCCCGCCGCCACATCCGCCCAGGACGTCTGGAAGGATCCGGCCACCATGAGGATCAGCAGCCTTGCCGCGGAGAACTGGGGCAGCCGCTCCAGGCGGTCGAGGACCTCGGACACGGTGAGCTGGTCGCCGCCGAGCTCGAACCGGTTCGCGCCCGGGAGGTATCTGCCGTTGAGGACCACCGTGCCGCCGAACTGCAACAGCGCGTTGCCGGCCTGGTAGGCCGTGGCATCCGCGCCGTCCCAGGGCAGGAGTAGGCCGGCGGCGATCGGCATCCCCTTCGGGACAGCGGCGGCGATGCCGCGCGGGCGGCCGGGCACGTGGAACTGGCCCGCGCGCGTCAGGGTGGTTTCGGGGTCGACCATCATGGTCGCGCTGCGCGGGAGCCGGAACGTCAACGACAGCGAGCCCCGGCGCAACGGTTGCGGGGTGAGCAGCTCGGCCGCCTCCGTGCGCCAGCGGGCGTTGGTCAGGGTCAGCTTCAGCTCGACCTGCAGGCCGGCTCTGCTGACCAGGAAGGGGATGCGGCGCTGGCGGAAGGTTCCGTCCAGCTGCTTCGACGCCGCCGTGTCCGCCTGGCTGCGGGCGCGGGCCAGCGTCACGGCGGCCGCCGGGTTGAGCGCGTCCTTCGTGGACCAGCCGGAGTTTCCGGTCGGCACACCTGCCGCCCTGTCGTTGCCCGACGTGGGCTGGTGGACGCTCATGCCCAGCGACAGCTTCAGCCTGTCCTCGTCGGTATGGGACGTGCCGGCGGACAGCTCGGTCTGGGTGTAGTCCTCGGCCAGCAGCCCGACCTCCTGGAAGTCCTCCGGTTCGGCCTCGTAGAGCGCGAAGTGGATCTCGGCTTCCACCTCCAGGTCGTGCACCGGAGCGCTGGCGCGCGAGACGGGTGGCGGCCGGTAACCACGTGGGTCGAGCGCGTTGGCGAAGTAGGCCCGCATGCCGGGTCCGGTGAGCACGCCGCGCAACGCGTCCCACGGCAGCGCCCCGGGTGCGAGGGCCTCCTCCAGCGAGATCCGGCGGAGAACGTCGCGCAGGCTCGCGGAGTCGCGTAGCTCGACGAGGAGCCGGTCGAACATTTCCTGCGCCGCCACCGGATCGATCTCGGCGATGAGAATCCTGCGCTGCTGCAGGTCCGCCTCGCTGACATCGAACGGGTGGGCTGGCGCAGGTTGAGGCGGCTGGCCGGGCCGCCGCACGACTTCCACCGGGCCCGGGCCGGGGGGTGGACTGCCGGGCCGGGCCGCGTACCGGCGGGCCCGTCGCACGAACGCGTCGAGGATCCCCGCCGGGCTGAGCGTGGTCGCCAGCAACTCGACCGTCGCGGGCCGCGCCCGGCCGCGGCCCCTGGATCTGGCCACCGACAGCCCGATCGAGCGGGCCAGGATGGGTAGCCCGACCCCCGCGGTGTTGGCAACTGCCGACGGCTGGTGGCCAGGGACGAACTGCGCGACGATCCGCACCCGGCCCGCGTACTCGTGGTGGGTGTCGGTGATGGACACGAAGTTGCGCGGGAATGTCGCCGTCGCGTGGCCGTACTCGTCGCGGACCGTGCTCTGGTGCGACGGCGTGACCAGGACGCTGACGTTCGGCAGGGCGGGCGATGCGGTGTTCTCACGGAGCCCGCCGCCGCTGGTGTCCCAACCGGTCGGATGCATCTCCGCGCTGACCGTCGCCGTGGATCTGACCAGGCCCCAGTAGTGCGTGGTGGTCATGTCCGGATGGCTGGTGACGTACTCCCGGTCGCCGACGGGGACCGCGCGCAGGACAAGGTGTCCGACCGAGCGGTGCAGGAATCGCGAGCGGTACGGCAGCAGCGCGACGCCGCTGCTCTGCAGGAACGGCATCCGGCCGGTCAGCGCGGTCAGCTTCAGTACTCCGGCCAGATCCTGCGGTTGCTCCGCACCCAGCTCGCCGCGCCACTGCCCGTCGCCGGTGCCGTCGGCCCGCGCGTCGTCCCGGACGACCCAGGCGGCGGCCAGCAGCTCTGGAGCCTGCTCGGTCAGCAGGTCACGCACGGCTCGCTCCACCGGGTTGCCGCCGTCGCGCCCGTCCAGGTCGGGTGGCGCGGACAACCGCCGGGTGACCGTCAGCGAAGGCAGCTCGGCGGGCCCCAGCCGCCGCGGTACACCGGGCGGGGCGTTGCTCGGCAGGGTCGGCGGGGGCCGCAGGATGGTCAGCGCGCCGGGCAGCAGCATCCACGACGGCTGCGTCCTCGGCCGCCCCGTCCACAGCACGTTGCTGCGGACCGTTGTGACGGTCTGCAACAGACCGAGATCGACGTCGATCGCGTTGAACGGGCGCCGCGCCGCGACGACGATGATGCCCGCCAGCAGCTTGTCAGTTCGCTCCGACACCGCGCCGTATGAGCGCAGTCCCCGCCCGGCCCGGCGCAGCCAACGCCACCGTGGGGTGTGCAGGTCGCCGAGCCCCAACAGGGACGGGAGGTTGACCACCGTGCCCGACCCGGCCGGCACCATCGTGTCGGGGAGCAACGGCAGCCGCACGTGCCGGACGAAGTCGGCGGTGCTCCGGCTGGACTGCGACGAGCTTGTCTCCAGGATCGCGATGCTCTGTAGCGGGATCGTCGTCCCGGTCGGCCGCGGCGCGAGCAGGAACGGCTCCTGCTGCAGCCTGCTGTCGCGGTCGCGGAGGGTGCCGTGGGAGTGCAGCATGGCGCTGGACCGAGCGGCGCCGCCCTGGGTAAGCAGCGCGGTCAGGGCGCCCGGCGCGCCGAGCAACTGCACCTGCTGCCCCAGCTCGGTGTACCGCGCGGCGGTGGGCAGCAACTGGGCCAGCTCCTGCTCCACCCCGGCGAGGCTGCGCGGCTGCAGCACCAGGTCATCTGGACCCAGCAGCATCCGGTCGGCGGCCGCGGGCAGTCCCAGGGCATCCAGCGGAGCCGCCGGAGGCGTCCGCCAGAACAGCAGCCGCTGCCGTAGGCCCAAAACCATCGACGTGCGCGCGGCCGGCCGCCAGCCGGGCGCCGGCGCGGTGGGCGGCGGCGTCCGCGCCGCCAGCGGCTCGGGTGTCACCACGCGGACGACACCGTCGCGGACGTAGTCCGTCATGACCGCCTGTGGGCCGCGGACCGCGCTGGGCAGCCGCCCAGGTAACCGCGCCGAGGTGATCGCTCTCCACCACTCCGCCGCCGCGGCGCCGACCCGTCCCGCCCGGGTGGGCCACGGCAGGAACGTGGCGGTGACCCGGACGCCGTAGTCGACCGGCTGACCATTGGTGATCGCGTCACCGTGGTACAGGCCGCCGCCGACCACCATGCTGGAGCTGGCCGTCGTGCTGGCTTGGCTGCGGCTGGTGTTCTGCAGGTAGTACGAGGTCAGACCGAACGACGGCAGCCGCGTGCTGGGCAACGGGAGGCCCAGCCTGAAGTCGAGCCCTCCACCGCGCCTGCGGGGCTGGTTCGCGACCACCTCGGCGCCCTCGGCGGCGACCGGGAGGAAGTTGACGTCGGCATCCGCGACCCGGCCGCGGGCCGGCTGTCCGCCCGGCCGGTCCTCCAGCCACAGCGCTGCGTCGAACCGCTCGATGCCGCCCTCCGTGGCGCGGAAGAGGGTGGTCGTGAGCGCCGCCTCGTCGTCGGGCTGACCCGGTTGCCGCCGAAAGAACGCCGACTGGTGGGTGACCATCGCCTCCGGGGAGTAGGTCGTGTGGAACTCCTGGCGCACGTGGTGGCGGAACGCCGCCGGCAGCGGGGTTGCCGATATCCGGGCATGCGCCTGCTCGAGCAAGTCCACCGCCATGTCCACGACCGCGCCGGAATTCTCGAACCGTTCGACGACCGAGCCGCCCAGCGAGCTGCGCTCGGTGATGCCCGCGGCGGGCCACAGCCGTGTGTCGTCCTGTCCCGGGGGCAAGACGGCGAGCGGATCCGCCACTGGGTTGACGATGCCGGCCAGCAGATGCTCGAAGCGGGCCGCCTCGCGTAGCGGGATCTGGACGACCCGCACCCCGTGCGCCCGCGCCACCTGCCCGTTCACGGCGGGCTCGGAGGACGTCGCGGTGGCCGTTGTCTCGCCGTAGAGGGCGTACCTGGCGACCGGACCCCGGTAGGAGATGATCCGCCACTCGTTGCCGGCGGCCGAGGTCGCGCTGCCGAAGGTGTCCCCTGTGCCCAACGACAGGCCGCCCCTGAGGTAGAACGAGACGCTCGTCGAGTCCGGGTCGTGCTCGTCGAGCCACGGGGTCAGGTTGACCGACCCGTACGGCCCGGCCGCGATGGTCGAGCCGTGCGCCCGCCGCCATGCCGCCTCGGAGACGCTGCGGCTCTCGTTGCGCAGCGCGCCCGCCGCCAGGTCCGGCAGCCGGCGGACGGCCGTGATCGCGACCCGCACGTCGAAGCCGACGTCGGTACCGTCCGCGGTGCGCAGCGCCGCCGTGGGCACACCACCGTCGGCCAGGTTCGGGTGCTGGCGGATCAGCGAGGCCTCGCTCAACTCGGCCCGCAGGTCGTCCTCGTACACGCCACCCGCCTGCGGCGTGAGCGCCAGCGCGGCCGCAGCCAGGCCGGGCAGGCCGGCGATCGACTCCGCCGCCATGAACACCTGGCCTGAGGCCGCCCGCAGCGCGGCCCGTTGCTGCTCGCCGAGCTCCTCCGGCGGCGGCAGGGTGAGCTGCCACGCGTCGGCCGGCCCAGCTTCGCCGGCCGGCCGGACGATCTCGGCTGGGAAGGAGACGACCGCGCCGCCGGCGCCCACCGGCGCCCGATCAGGATCGTTGCGGACGTGCCTCCCCGCATCGCTGCCCGCCTCGATCCGGATGTCCCACCACGCCGCGCCGTGCTGG
>WNGI01005865.1_pt1 | contig 11119 bp, 7 predicted proteins | sample 5400621 | NCBI WGS metagenome assembly WNGI01 (sample SAMN13153374, study PRJNA577476) | soil metagenome | isolation source: 20 cm soil or saprolite under Garry oak tree replicate 1 | place: USA:California | collected 2016-06-15
GCCGGGAGATCTCAACATGGCCGGAACTGATGAACTCGGTGAGCGCTTCTTCGACCACGCCCTCGAGTAGCATCTCCGCGCGATGTTCATCGAGAAGCAGGAACTGAGGGTCCACGCGCGCTTCAACGGGAAACTCACGTAACAGGCGCGCGCAGAAACCATGGATCGTGGTGATCACGGCCCCATCGAGAGTGCGTTTGTAATCGAGCCAGCGCTGTCGTTCCTTTCCGGCAGCCGTCTGGAGAATGTGATTGAGCCGTTCACGGAGTCGCTCGCGCATCTCGTTGGCGGCGCGATTGGTAAAAGTGATGGCGACTATTTGATCGATAGAAAGTTTGTGTTCCCGCAGGATGTGGATGTAGCGCTCCACGAGAACGGTGGTCTTACCGGAGCCGGGGCCCGCGGTAACCGAGATGTGTTTCTTGATCTCATATGCGGCCGCAACCTGTTCGGGCTGCAATTGGCGGTTTTGTTCTTGTGAAGACATATCAGACAGTAGGCAGGAGCAGGAAGCAGGGGCAGGAGACAGAATATTACGTTTTGTCCTGCTCCTGCCTGCTGCTCCTGCTCCTGGTTCTTGATTATTTCTTGCGTTCAATTCGATATCGATCGTAGCGACAGACAGCTGCGAAATCGCAAAACCTGCACGTCTTATCCTTCTCGGAAGGATTCACACTGAAACGTCCGGCACGCATGTGATCGAGGAAGTCCCAGATCTTTGCGATCACGTCGGTACGAATTTGTTGCCATTCGTCATCGCTCATCACGGCCCCGGTCCTGGATCCGATTCCTGAGTATCGTAGTGTGCTGGCACGATGAAGACCTTTGTTGCGTCGCTCATTGCCGCCGCGAATAACGTAATAACCACCACCGGCGATTGGCTGATTGGGAAGAATTAGTCGTTCGAGAGCTTCGAGATAAATCGGCAACTGCAAACTGCGACCAGTCTTGATGTCATCCTTGCTCGAGCCCGTCGAGAGTTTGTAGTCGTACGCGATCACCGTATTGTCCCGCGCCACATCCACGCGATCAATTTGACCGCTGATCTTCATGGTTTCTTCACCAACGAAAGTTGTTCGAGTCAGCTTGAGCGGCTCCTCCATGGAGCCAGGATCGCGGGCGGCAGACTTCATGCCGCCAAAAGCGATTTCAAAATATGCCGGTAACACTTCCTCGGCGGCTGCCTTTTCCTGCGTTTCCAACTCATAAAGCAGCACTTGGTCGAGCAGTATCTTGCGAATCTCGCGATCGATTTTCCAGATTTGCCTATTAAGCGGCGGCACCACACGCTCATGCTCGTCAAAGACCCGATCCGCCAGATCTCGCAACTCCTGCTGCAGTGCGGCGCGGTCCAGTTCATAGAGACGCTGGCGCCTGTGCTGTTCAAAAAAGCGTCGCAGAATGTCATGGAGCAACTTACCGGCGTCGATTGCCTGCAGATCAAGTGCTGCTTCGCCCCGCGGTTCCAACTTCAAGACGCGCTGGCCGAAGAAGCGGTACGCACAGTTGCCGTAGACGCTTAAGCCACTCGCACTGTGCACGAAGTCCGGACCGAATCTCTTGTTCAGTAAAGCAATCAGGTTTGGGTCAGTAATTTCGCCATCGTACGCACCAAACGAAAACCCACCACGCTCCCGCTCTATCTCGATGCGGCGTAATGCTGAGTTACTCAGGAAGCCATCATTTCGTGCCAGCGTCAGCAACCGCTTGGTTCGTGGACCCGGCAGCAATGTTTGTTTTCCTCCGCGGTTCGCGTGCCTTTCCTGTTGACGTACCAGGGCAACGTTGAGTTCGCTGGTAGTGGAAACCAGCTCCAGGTTCTTGCCATCGTAGTCGCGCCGAATGGTCTCAGCTTCAATTTCAAGTGGCGCAATTGCGCGTCGCAGTTCATCAACGTAGTAGGAAGCGACGGTTTCGGAGTCGTCTTCCAGTGACAGCGGCCGGCTAAGATAGAGTCGCTCAGTAGCGCGACAGGCTGCCTGGTAAAAATAATGTTCTTCTTTCAGGAGTGTGGCTGGTGAGATGTCTTCCAAAATCAATCCATAGTGTTTGAGTCGCTCTCGTTCTTCGTGCGGATAGATCCAGTCGCGTGATGCACGCAAAGGAAACCCGCCTTCAACCAACCCTGCAATGAAGATGGCGCGAAAGCGCAGGCCACGAACGTCGGTTGCTTCGAGCACTCGCAGTCCGCTGCGATCCGCAGCCCGAAAGAGTTGTGACTGCGAAGCCAGGGAACGACGCACCTCTTCAATGAAGGTTGTCAGCAGTGTCATTGGGGAGTGGTCGAGTGACTCGCCAGCTATCACAGTCGGTACGGACAGAGGCTCGTCTCCAGTCACCGACGCCGCAATCTCGATGCTCTTAATGGCGGCGACAAACGAACGACGCAAGGCTTCGAGGCTATTGAAGTTGAGCATCATCTGGGGCAGTTCCAGATCCTCGGCAGAAGCCCTGAGCGGCCGGGTAATCTGTTCGCGGAAACTGAACTGATCCAATAGTCTCATTATTGCCAGACGCAAATCGGCAGGCTTGCCTTCGAGTGGAACCGTCTGTATCCGTTCAGTAACACGCTGAATGACGAGTGAGGTCCAGGCGATAGTGGCGGGATGAATGTCGCGCGAAGGGCGTCGTTTTCGCTCCACCTCCGAACTCTCAATCTTCGCCGTTTCTGCGTTTTCGATTTGATCGGCAACATCTGGATCGCGGTCTTGTTGGCCACTGTCGATATTCAGCAGCTCCTTAGTTGCTGTGGCACCAGGAAGTTCCGTAATTAACTTACCGGCTCTGACCAGCCAATCGCTCACTCGCAATTCACTTCCAACATAGGCGAAGGCGTTCTCAAGTGCGTCAGCATCCCACACACCAATGCGGTAGCGCTTTTTTAGTTGTTCTGCTCGCGCGGAGTCGAGCGTCTGATCGTTTTCGAGTAGCAGCACGTTGTATTCCGCGTCAAATCGCGCCGAAAGCGCGGCGAGATCATCCTCGTTAAGACGGAAGTACTCCGACTTGACCAGGTCGGCCAGTTGCGAAATTTTTGGCGCTGCTGATTCTTCCCGGGAAAGCTGTTCGAGAATAGCCAGTAGTTTGAGCGCCGCGCGGATGGCAGGAACATTGGTGGCTTCAACGCGCATTTCCAGATTGCAGGGGAGCGATTCCTCACGCATCACTCGGGTGATGGTTTCGGAGTAAGAGGCACGCTGACGAACGACGAGCGCAATGTCCGCGAGGTTGTAGTCTTCGCCTAAGATCAAACGCTTGATCTCTTTCGCAATGGCTCGGATCTCAGTGTCGCGATCACCGCACTCGAAATATCGAATCTCGGACTGACCGAAATCAGTGACCTCCTGCCCAGGGTCAACGGCAAACCGAAGTTTATCCGCTCCCTTGGCGGTCATGTTTTCGGATATGCTTGGATTGAAGAGGTTCTCGCGGAGACCCGACAACGCGCCGCTCGTGACTGTATGCTCTACACTTCGCTTCTCTTCAAAGTGTGCAACAAAGCAAAGCTGAGCAACTGTTTCCTGGAACGGAAGAAAGATTTCAGGGTTACGCTCATCATGATTCAAATTCACGACAACGTCCGGAATCTGGGGAATCAAGCGCCGCAGTATCTCGCCCTGGACTGGAGTGAAATCGAAAAACCCATCGAGCACGAGCAGATGCACTCCGCTAAGTGAAGGGATTTGAAATTTTTCCCCATCAAGCTCACCGTTAAGGAGTGAAAGCGCGCGTGATTGATCAGCATCTTCTTCCGTGAGGTGGTAGCGATTCAGTAGATCACAATAGATCGAATAGATTAGTGCGATCTCTTTGTCGAAATCGATTTGCCGCGCGAGGCCGCTTGCGACTCCAGTTTCGGGCGCCAGATCGTGGATGCGAGCGGCTATGATTGTGGCTATTTCCGCTGGCGACTTTGCGGCCCGCTCAATCTCGCCTATCAAGGTCGCAATGGTATTGATGCATCCTTCCCGGCTTGCGAGCGGGGCGAGGGCCTTCAATTTGTTCGAGGCCAGCAAACGCGCAAGGATCTGGGCGATCAAACTGCGTTTTAGAGGTAATTCTTCACGATCGATGGGGAGTCTCGGCGATAGACCTCGACCTTCCTGGTCTACGGCTGTAGAAAGCAGCCGTCTGACAAAACCGCGAAAGAGATAGACGGGCAGTTCACCCCACAGTCCGCGATTCTTAACACCGTCAAGAATGCCCTGCGTGACAATCTCCAACAGCGGATGCGAAGCGGTTAGATAGAGAAAAGAGCCGGTTTGATTTTTTGCAACAAGCTCGGCACAACGCTCTATCAAGCGCGAACGATTATTACCAAGCAAAGGACCAAGCCAGATTTCTTTCAACGCCTTCTCCACAGATTCCAGAACCAGGAGCAGGAGCAGCAGGCAGGAGCAGAACAAAAATTAGCGCCCTGTCTCCTCCTGCCCCTGCTTACTGCTCCTGCCTGCTGTCTTCGTTGTGGATACCTCTCATTTCGTTTCGCCGGCATGAGCGGTTTTAGAAGTGAGCAATGGAAGCGATTCTTCTTCCTCAGCATCGATCTCTGCCGCAACCAAATCGGGAAACAGTCCGCCTTCATCCAAACTTAGCGCCCGAGCTGTTTTGTCGATCGGGTCGAGTGTTTCGATCTCTTCGCCGGCAATTGCGCCTCGTTCTTTGAACTTTCTCGCCGTCACGAGCACTCGCGCTTCGAATGAACCCACACCTCTGTTATATGACTCGAGTGCTCGATCAAGTCCCCGGCCGATTTCCGCGAAATAGTTGGTGAACGTTCGCAGTCGATCATAGAGGTCCTTTCCGAGCTTGCTGACTTCCTGGGCGCTTGACGCCATCTGTTCCTGACGCCAACCGTAGGAGACCGCTTTAAGCAGCGCGATTAATGTGGTGGGCGTCGCGATTATGACTCCCAAACCAACACCGTCTTCTATCAGTTTTGGATCATTCTCCAGCGCGGCGCTGTAGAAGGTTTCGCCCGGCAGAAAGAGCAGGACAAATTCGGGCGTTGGTTGGACCGACTCCCAATAGGATTTCTTACTCAATGAACCGATGTGCGTTCGCACTAACCGCGCATGGTCTTTAAGTCGCGCACTTCGAATCTCATCATCCGATGTGGAGATGGATTCATAAAAAGCATCGAAAGGGACTTTGGCATCGACGACGATCGTGCGATTGCCCGGAAGTCGAACGATCAGATCCGGCCGTATTCGCCCATCTTCAGTGGCGACAGTTTCTTGTTCGACGAAGTCGCAATACTGAAGCATCCCCGCGAGTTCAACCACGCGTCGCAGTTGGATTTCGCCCCAACGTCCTCGCACGTGTGGCGTGCGCAAAGCCTTAACCAGATTTCCGGTTTCAGCCTGGAGCTGCAATTGAGAAGTTGCCAGGGCCTTTACCTGCTCGCGCAACTCGGAATAAGCGCCGGCGCGAGTCTTCTCCATTTCTCCGATCTTTCCGTCAACCTTGTCGAGCGATTCTTTCAAAGGTTTGACCATCTGATCGATGGCCCTTTGCCGGGATTCAAGGTCGCCTTTTGCGGTCTCCTGGAATCTCTCAAGCTTCGCGCGAGCCAGCTCCAGAAAGGATTCGTTGTTATCTTTGAGCGCATCTCGAGAGAGTGCCTTGAACTTCTCAGACAATTCCTCGGCTGCTTGTTTGAATGATTCCTTTCTTTCCTGGGCGGCCCTACGTTCGCCCTCGAGTTCGGCTTTTAGGTTTGCGTTTTGCTCTCCCAAACGTACCCGTTCAGCGATTTCGTTATCGAATGCTTCTTGCAACTTGAAGAGTCCCTGCTCACGCGCCGTAAGCCGTTCCTTATAGGTAGCGAGTTGCGCCGCACTCTCCGCTTTGGCAGCGTCGTACGACTGCCGGATCTTTGCCCGGGATACAAACCAGAAAAATATTCCCCCGATGGCGACGCCGACCAGCAATATTAGAATTGAAATCAGATTGCTATCCATCTGGTGAAGTTTAGCAGAGGGCGTTGCGGAAATGAAACAGTGTCGCAGACGCGGGCCGGTTGAGGTTATTTAGCGGCCAAAACATCCGACCATGCGTTCGTAGACTTTTCGTGTTAGGCGAACATCTTTTAGATTGTATTCTCGAATTAGATCGAGCTTTCCGGCGTGATAGAGATCGAACACTTTGCTTCCTTCGACTTCTGCCGTTTTGCTCGACTCAATTCCAAGTGCCCAGGCAATATCATCCAGACTGACCCTGCTGCGTCTGTCTCCCAGCCACCAATGTCGCATTGTGTCGAACACTCCGCGAACACTGTATTCGCCTAGATTTATGAAAGGCCGCCCCGAAATGCAGTGCACCAGGCAGCGCTGAAATATGAACGGCAGGTCAAAACCAATAATGTTGTGTCCGACGATCTCATCCCTTTCCGGATCAAACGTGCGCATCAGTGCAAAAAAGTTCAGCAGAGCGTTCTTTTCGTTCTGCTCGTTTCCGTTGGTATCAATGCCGAACACGTGTTCACTTTGACCCTGCTCGAGACCGGAAAACTCCAGCCCCGGGATCGGACCCACGTGAACTGCTATTGAGAGAATTCGACCGGAGGTCGCGCTAAGCGAGCCCAGCTGATAACTGCGCTCTTCTTCAGCTGCAATGTCTTCGAGATACCTTTGTTGCTGCTCCAGGCGCATGTTGCCCAGACGAATCAATCGCTCGAGCTGCGATCCAACACGCTCGCGAAAATCAGGCAGCGCAAGGGTTTCGATGTCGAGAGTGAAGGCTCTAGGCAAAACCGGGTCTTCGGTCTGGTGCTCGCGATACTGCTCGAGAGTGATTGGCCGATATTCGGCAACTACAAACTGTGGTCGATCCTGAAACGTTTCGAGTCGCCCTGTGACACCCCACAAGCCTGGTTTTATATCTTTCCAGGTTTCCAGCGTCTCGGCCCAGAACTTTAACGTAATGGAGCCGGTCGCGTTGTGGGCCATTGCATCACAGAAGAGCTTTCCTTGTTGAGTACGACGTTCTCTGATGGAGGTGATGAGCACCATCAGCCAGACGTCTTCTCCGTGAGGAATGTCAGAAATGGGAATATTGCCGCGCACTAATCATTTTCCATTTGTCATTTGACATTTTTCATTTGTCATTTATGGACTAAGAAGTCTCCGTCCAAAGTTACTCTCACAACAGAGGCACAATCAGAAGTCCCACTCTCAGCAAATGACAAAATGAAAAATGTCAAATGACAAATGGAAAATGATTAGTGCTTCCCCTTTCGCAATTGGCCGTTTACCTCTGCATCCATCTTTCCTGTCAGCATCAGCGCAATCATTTTGTAGTCGCCGATGAAAGACCAAAGTGGGTACTCGAAGGTTGCCGGTTTGTTTTTCTCTATGAGGAAATGGCCAATCCAGGCGCCACCATATCCGGGTACCAGTGCCAAAGGAAACAGCCACCATCTGCCCGAAGCAATAAAAAAGATAACGCAGCAAATGCCGGCCGTCGTGCCAACCAGATGAAGCAAGCGCGTACCCGATTTGCTATGTTCAGCCACGTAGAAGGGCCAGAATTCAGAGAACGAGTTGTAGCGTTGGTTGGGCATTTTCAAGACAAGAGTTTTCCAGGAGACGTAGCCGGCTAAAGAGGTTGCTGCTGATTCAGTTTTCAGTTGAGGCAGCTTCTCATTCACACCTGGCTTCAGCCAGGTGTCCAGACATAGTCACGAAATCAACGAACCGTTTTAACGGTTTTCGCTTCGCTCCATTCAAAGGGAGCGCCTCGGAAACCGTTAAAACGGTTCCCCATTCGAGCGTACCCTGAGTCACCTGGCTGAAGCCAGGTGAGAATGAGAAAAGAGCGCACTACTGAAATATCTTCAAGAATTCTGCCTCGCCAACCGGTTCGATACTCGCGAGTTGAAGGTTTTCTTCGACGTGTTCGCGACGACTCATGCCGACTAATGCCGTGGTTATACCAGGGCTGGAACGAACAAACTGAATTGCGGTCTGCGCATCGGTGCCGAGCGAACCAAGCGGCTTACGAATCGTTTCCGGCATGCCTTGAGCAACACGCCCCTGAAGCATTGAAGCACTCGCAACTGTTGTTACACTCGAGAGAGCCGCAGCTTCCAGCGAAGACAGTTCCTCGCCATTCACTATCTGATTGCGTAACGTCAGCGCCTCAGGCATTGCCAGATTATACGGCAATTGAATAAACCGAAAGCCGTGAGAATCGCCGCCAACCTCTTGCGCAACTTCGGTCATCCTCTCAAAAGAATGATACTCCCGCGATTCAGGCGTAACTCGAAAACCATTCCAGGTCGCGACACCATAGGTAGTTAGTTTGCCTTGCTTACGATTCTGCTCTAACAACTCGAACGCAGCTCGCAAGCGAGTATAGAATTCTGACACTGAAACCGACGCCAACTGTGATTCAGGGTTGTGAATGTAATAAACGTCGACACATTCCACATCCATGTTTCTTAGTGATTGATCCAACTGGTTCTGCAAGTATGCCGGGGTCATGCAATGACTCCCACCGGCAATATCTTCAAAACCTGCTATGCCCGTTTTGACGAAGGTCTCTTCGACGTACGCGCGAACGCTTCGCGGAGGTGCACCATCGAAAGGCAGATAACCCCCTTTCGTGCAAATTACAATTTCTTCGCGTGAAAAACCATGCTCGTCGGTTAGTCTACTGAGGGCGGCGCCTATGGAGCGCTCGCTTCTTTGAAAGCGGTAATTCGCCGCTGAGTCGATCACATTCGCGCCCAACTGCACTGCGCGCACGAGGGCATCAGTGTAGCTTGCGTCAGTAGCAGCATCAGGGTTGCCAAGATAGGTTCCAATGCCGATTGATGACAGCAAGAGATCCTGTTGGCGGCGAAAGTGGTGCTCGGCTACTCGATCTTTAAAGCGATTTCGGTAGCGAGTGGTGCCTTCAATTGTGGCGTGACCAGATACTGGCATTGTGGTGGCGATGGTAACACCCAATGTACAGAACCAGGAGCATTTTACATATATCATTTGTCATTTTTTATTTGTCAGTAGTCAGTAGGCAGTTGTCAGTTGTCGGTAGCTACTTGTCGATCCTATTGTCGGGTGGCGTCATCCACAACTGACCACGGACAACGGACAACGGACTACTGACTACTGACTACTGACACTGCGCTGTGCTAGTTTGGCGAGTAACTCAAGCAACAAGGAACCCATATGAACTATTTTCTCAGCTGGCCTGACTATGAAGGCTCTCAGGCGGAGAAGTTTTACAAAGCAACTCTGTGGCAGGGCGAACACGTGATGGTCGGCCTGAATTGTCTCGAACCTCAGCAAGTACAGGCTGTGCACGCGCACGCCGGCGCCGATAAGTTCTATTTTGTTCTGACAGGCCGCGGCAAGTTCACTATTGGTGACGAAGAAAAGACGGTTGAGTCAGGTACTATTGTGATTGCGCCAGCTGGCGTGGCTCACGGTGTGACAAATACAGGCAATGAACGATTGTCGTTGCTGGTAGCGATCGCGCCGCAAATCAAAAAGCAAATCAAATGAGCGAAGCGAATATGTCTTCACCCCGGCGAGAATCTTCTTTGGACGTTTCCGCGGAAGCGATCAACGATATTTCGTCTAAAGTAACGAAGCTTGTCTTCGATTACTTTACCGGAGTTTCCCGCCTGCCTGTTTTTGCGGAGAACTGGGGCGGGAAAACAATAAATGAAGTGGAAGCAGAACTCGCCTATGAAGGAGTGCCATTAGACAAACTGATCGCTGAGTGCCGCACTATAATTAATCTCAGCCGTCACAATGGACATCCGCGTTTTTTTGGTTACGTTGCTTCGCCCTCGACTCCCATCGGAGCTTACGCCGACCTGATTACCTCTGCTCTTAACGCAAACATCACCTGTTGGCGTTCCGGCCCGGCCGGCACTGAGATTGAGAGGATGGTAGTTCGCTGGCTGGGCGCATTGATTGGCTACGACGAAAACGCGCATGGTTTGCTTACCAGTGGCGGGTCGATGGCTAATCTAATTGCGCTGCTCATCGCCAGCCGGACAAAACTCGGGACTGAAATCTCACAGAAAGGACTCTGGAACTCAGGCGCGCCGCTGACCATGTATGCATCGCAGGAGATTCATATGTCGATTGCCAAGGCCGCCGACGTACTTGGCTTCGGGCGCGAACAAGTGCGACTTATTGAATGCGACGATCGGATGCGAATGAACGTCGAGTCGTTACGAGAACACATCGCTAAGGATCTTAGTGACGGCCTGAGACCATTCTGTGTTGCCGGCAGTGCCGGAACTGTGAACACTGGCGCAATCGATCCGCTAAATGAAATTGGAAAGGTCGCCAAAGAGTTTAATCTCTGGTTCCACATCGACGGAGCTTACGGCGCACCGGGAGTTCTGGATCCTCGCAAGAGGGCCCATTTCGCGGGATTGGAACAAGCGGATTCTGTCTCCCTCGATCCGCATAAGTGGCTGTACGTTCCGGTGGACGCCGGCTGCCTGCTGTTTCGTGACGAGGCAGCCGCGCGAGCCACTTTCAATGCGGCTGACGCGGACTACATAAAAGTACACGGGCACACCGATGACGAAGCCTTTGCGTTCTGGGATTACGGAGTGGAACTGTCGCGTCGTTTTCGCGCGCTGAAGATCTGGTTGACTTTGCGTTATTACGGTGTTCGCCGGATTGCTGAGGCTATTAGTGAAGACATTTCATTGGCGGAATACCTCGCTGCACTTGTTCAGAAGGCGGAAGATCTTGAACTACTGGCCCCGGTTGAACTCAGCATCTGTTGTTTTCGGTACGTACCAGCGAACGTTCAAGCTCGACTCCAAACTGCCACCGAAGCGGAACGCAACGCCATAAACCAGGAGCTTGATCGATTAAACGAAAGCGTGATGAGCGCTGTTCAAAACGGCGGCAAGGCCTATATATCAAACGCAACTATTCACGGACGCTTCGCCTTGCGAGTCTGCATTACAAACTTTCGCACAACCCGCGCGGACATAGATCAAACGGTCGAGGTTATTAGAGGAGTTGCTCGCGAGCTTGAGATGTCCGGTAAGCTGTGAGCTCGTCGCGGGTTGTCCGTTGGCATTCAACTACAGAACAGGAAGCGGTAGCGACCTGGCCGTTTCGTTACCACTCAAGAAGTC
>WNGI01005866.1_pt1 | contig 11119 bp, 8 predicted proteins | sample 5400621 | NCBI WGS metagenome assembly WNGI01 (sample SAMN13153374, study PRJNA577476) | soil metagenome | isolation source: 20 cm soil or saprolite under Garry oak tree replicate 1 | place: USA:California | collected 2016-06-15
CTCGCTTGTTCCGTTTTCGTGCAGCATCAGAACTTCAATCGGATCACCCAGATAACGGTGATAAAGCTGATCGTTACGAATGCGATGGAGTCGCACCGGCGCATCCGGCGTCACCATGAAATAGAGCGTGGCGTCCGCGGGCCGGCCGTCAAGAAATGGTGCTGGGAGTCCGCCGGGCGCAATTCGTTGTTTGCTGATAAACGTGACGCGCACAAAGCCGCATGTGGCGTGAGGCTGGAGTTTGAGCACCACGCGAACCTCGTCGGAAGTTAAATCATTGGTCATTCGAGTTTGAACATCGAACGTCGAACATCGAACGTCCAATCGGCTCATGGACATCGAATCTGACACTTCAAATCGCGAAAATCGAACAGGCGTGATCGATGTAATCGCCCACGACCCAAAAACGGGCGAGGTCGTTCTCGTGATGAATGAGCCTAACGAGTGGGATGGCTCGCACGAACAATTACTGGCCTTACAGGAACGGTTCAATGCTTACGTTTCATTCTTGCTCGACGGTGAAATAGCGGAAGCGCATCCGGAACTCGCCGGTAAAGCAACGCGGATCGAATTGCGTTGTGCCGACATGCCCGACGCCCGGGCGCTTGAATTGCTCGGACTGATTCACGATCAGCTCGCGTTTCAAAACATAAAACTTGAAGTTGTCGTGCGAAATGAAGCTGCAGGGCTGTAGCTTCCGCTGTCCTCAGCGGATCACGGAGGTGTTGGACGCACTAATGCGCTGAGAACAGCGCACTCTACAGCATTCGGATTTCGTAGTTTTCTTTGCTAGCATACATTTGCATGTGCGTTCCTGCAGAACATGAGGAGCCTGCTGCGGCGAGGCCAGCAGATATCCGATCGATAACTCTGCGCAAAATCACACTGCGGCTGATTCCCTTTTTGTTTTTGCTCTACATCGTGGCGTGGCTCGATCGCGTGAACGTCGGCTTTGCGGCGCTGCAGATGAATTCCGATTTACGATTCAGTTCGGCTGCCTTTGGATTCGGCTCCGGCGTGTTTTTCCTCGGCTACTGCCTGTTTGAAGTGCCGAGCAATCTCGTTCTACACCGCGTCGGTGCGCGGCGTTGGATCTCCCGCATCATGATCAGCTGGGGCGCTATCTCGGTGGCGATGTTGTTTGTTCGAACCACGCACACTTTTTACGTGCTGCGGTTTCTGCTCGGCGCTGCGGAGGCGGGTTTCTTTCCCGGTGTGGTTTATTACTTGAGTCATTGGTATCCGGAGGGACAACGTGCGCGCGCAATTGCAGCATTTCATGACAGCGGTTCCGGTGAGCGGCCTTATTGGCGGACCGCTATCCGGCGCGCTTTTAACCCTGAATGGATTGTTCGGGCTTGCTGGATGGCAGTGGCTCTTTCTGGTGGAAGGACTTCCCGCGATTTTGCTCGGCGTTATCGTTCTCATCTATCTAACCGACCGACCTGAGACAGCGGACTGGCTCAGTTCGGCAGAAAAAGATTGGTTGGTTAGCAGACTTGCAGCCGAGCGAAGTTCGCGCCACGGAGCACTTCCGATCGGCATCTTTGCAGCACTGATGAACCCGACGATTTGGCAGCTTGGGATTATCTTTCTCTTCGCTGCGATTGGTTTTTACGGTTACTCGTTTTGGGCGCCGCTCGTTGTTAAGTCGCTCACCGGAAGCAGCGACGTGAACGTAGGCATCATCCTCGGTGCAATTAGCGCAGCCACGATCATCTTAATGGCGCTGAACAGCGCTCATTCTGATCGGACTGATGAACGCCCCTGGCACGTGGCTGTTCCGTTACTGGTTATGGCCGCGGGATTTTTTGGGTGCGCGCTCCTGTCCGAACCGAAGTTGGCCGTCTTGTCGCTCGCGCTGATTCCGATTGGGCATTGCGCGGGTTACGGTCCGTTTTGGTCGATGCCGTCGCGATTCCTCACTGGAGCACCTGCAGCCGCGGGGATTGCCCTCGTGGTAACAATCGCGAACGTCGGCGGCTTCATTGGTCCTACAATCATTGGCGCAATGAAGGATCGCTTCGGAACGGATGGTCCCGCATTCATGCTGCTGGATGGATGCGCAATAGTCGCGGCTCTGCTCGCGATAACGCTTGGGCGAGTTGCGGTTCTACGTCGCACGCAGCCTAGTAACCTGAACTGAAGGTGAACGGTTGAAGCGTTATCGTTTCGACGATTCCAATCGCGCGAAGAAATCGTCGAACAACGAATCGTAAAGTCGGCTCCGCTCAGGGTGATATTGAACGCCGAGTCCGAAAGGATATTTCCGCAGCCGCACCTGCTCGATGATGCCGTCGTGCGCGGCCCACGCTTCCACCTCGATACCATCGCCTAATTCATCAATCGCCTGGTGGTGTGCGCTGTTCACTTTTGGAAAACGATGCGATGCGCGACGGGCACTTCGCAATGGCTGAATATCACGCTGCTTTTGCTCCGGCAAATTGTGCCCCTGGATGTCCAGCTTGAGGGTGCCGCCGAGGGCGACGTTGAAGACCTGAAGACCTTTGCAAATCGCCAGAATCGGCAACCCGCGCGAGAGCGCGTTTTGGACAGCCTGAAACTCCCACCGGTCACGCTCCGCGTCGATCTGTTTATCTAACACCGAAGGATCGGGAAGGTCCTGACGCAGAAATTCCGGCGAAATATCGGAGCCGCCTGAGAGTAAAAGTCCGTCCATTTCATCGAGGGGAACGTTTCGAGTACGCGCGTTCCAAACTTTGACCTCAGGATGTTTCGCAAAAATTGTGCGAAAGCTCTTGGCGTCCTTTTGTCGGATCCAGGTAGCCAGATTCGGCATTACGCGAATTTGCGACTTGCCAATGGCCATGTAAAGAGCACTTCGATGTTGAGCGTGGATGGACCCAACGGGTTACATGAGGAACTGGAAGCCTTGGCTCTCAAAAACAAAGCTCGAGCCATCGGAGTAGCACTGCACGATCTCGAGACTGGATTCCGATTTTCATTCCGCGGCGACCGCTGGTTTCATGCTGCCAGCACGATCAAAGTGGCAGTGCTGCTTGCACTGTTTCGGGCGGCAGATGAAGGGCGGTTCAGGCTCGATGACTCCTTGCACGTGCGAAACCGTTTCTTCAGCGCAGCAGATGGATCGCTTTTTCGCCTCAGCCAGGATCGCGACGCGACACCGGAGCTATATGCGGCCATCGGACGGACCGCGAAGATCTCCTCGCTTGCGCACGCAATGATCTGTGGAAGCAGCAATCTGGCGACCAATTTGCTGCTCGAGTTTGTGGGCGTTGAATATGCGCGAACGGTTCTGCGGGACGCGCAAGTTGACGGAGTTGAGCTACGGCGAGGTGTGGAAGATCACGGTGCGCATGAGCAAGGGATAAACAACGAAGCGACTGCAGACGGATTGTTGAGGTTGTTATCAGCGATTCGCGGCGATTTTCTTACGCCTGAAAGCAAACGAGAGGTGATTCGCATTCTGTTGGAGCAACGATTCAACTCGATGATTCCCGCCGGGCTCCCGCCGCACGCCACAGTCGCGCACAAGACCGGCGAGATTTCTACTGCGTGCCATGACATTGGAATCATCTATTTGCCCGAACGAGAACCATACATCGCCGCTATTTTAACTGAGTTCGATCCGGAAAGAGAAGGGCGGCGCGAAACAGTCGCAGCTATTTCCGAAGCAATTTATCGATCGCTGCTGCAAACGGAACCGAAATCGAATGAAGACTGAATTTCTGCGGCCGATTGACTGTTTACGTCTGCCTGAAGAGTACCGCGCACTGTTGCGACCGGGCGAAAACGAGGCTGATGTTAACGGCACTGTTCATCGTCTGCCACGTTTCTTCTATGAAATTGGGAGCTGGGAGGAAGCGCATGAAGTCCGACTCGCACCACACTTCACGCTTGCGGAATTGATGCTAGTCGACTGTCGCGAGGCGAGGTTGCTCCTAAGTCAGTTTCCTCATTACGTGCCGTGCGCAATCCTTTTGCTTGCCAGAGTCTTGGAGGATTTTCGGCGCGAAGTCGATGCGCCGGTGTTCATCAGCGCAAACGGCGGGTACCGCTCGCCAGCGCATGAGATTGGCGGCGCAAAAAGCATTCATGCATGGGGCACGGCGGCAAACGTCTATCGGATCGGCGACACTTTTCTCTCCGACGCGAAGTCCATTGGGAAGTATCGCGCGGTGGTTACATCGCTTGGTCCGGCTGTTTTTGTTCGACCGTTCGGACGTGACGAAGGACAAACCAGCGATCACCTTCACATCGATTTGGGATACGCGAGGTTGACTCCGCGCGAATGCAGCGAAGCGACTTAGTATCGGATTGAGCAGATGAAGGACCGCCGAACAGAACGCGACGCTTATCATCTTCGCTTGCGCACACTTGGTGCAACGCCGCCGCGAGCGGTGATCGGGTTGGAAGCGGAATTTAATCTCTTCATCAACGGACGCAGACGGCGTCCCGAAAAAATCTTTGGCGATCCCAGCCGCTTGGTGCGACGGCGAATGATTCCGCGCACCGGCAGATCGTTTCAATTACCCGCCGGCGGTGCAATTTATTTCGACACCGGCGTGATCGAAGTCGCCACACCCATTATTGAACTCGAGCGCGGCTGTTGTTATCGCGCGACACGTTTGTTGTGGGAGCAGATCCGCTATTTGCGGCGGGAACTGGATCACTGGGCGAAGCGGCACAAGTGCCGCTGCACACTCCAGGGCTTCAGCACGCATTACAATTTTTCGTTTCCAACCGCACGGCAATCAAAGATTCGAAATGTTACGAAGCTTGGGTATCTGGTTGCACACATTTTGCCGGTGCCGGTGATTTTGCTGGCAACGAACCGGCAGAGCAGCGCAGTCGGTGTGCGCCCGCGGGAAAATCGGGTCGAAGTCACAGTTGATTTCACCCCGGACCCCACGTTGATGCTGGCGACGTGCGCGTTCATCGCGGGCGCCATGGAAACCGTGCTCCGCTGGGAAGATTTTGGACTAAAACAGTTGGGGCGGCATGGCCTTCCTCGCATAGCGCGATTTAGTCTGCGAAAACATTCGTCGCGACGCGGTTGGCGCGTCACCGCTGATTCGTTAGGCCAAAATCCATTTACTTCGAACATCAATGAGCCGCTTTGGAGATTGCGCGACGGCCGTACGTTAAGCATGCGCGCGATTGCGGCCGAAACGTTGCGATCGTTTCGCCAGCGAATTCGACAGATCACTGATTCGAGCACACTGGAGCACATTGCCGCGGTGTTCGCCGGAGATGCGCGCTCACTTCTCGACTTCGAGAAGCGCCCCGACGCTTATGACGACGTCGGGCACGGAATTGATTGGGGTCGCCGCCGAATGCGACATTGGCCACGGTCCAAGTACGAAAGGGTCATCCATCGCGTGATCGCGCGCGAACCGATGCGTATCGGGCAAAAACGCTATCAGGTAGATCGGATGGATGGTTGGTACGAGATCGAATTTCGAGAAGTGGGAACCAAACGTCGCCGCACGTTTAATCTCGATGAGCTCGTGCGGTTGACGGCTACAAGAAAGTCATCTGCGGCCGCACCGCGGAAACGCAAAGACGGCAAAAAGCGTCGCGTTAAAAGCTGATACCAAGGTGGATCGGGTTCTCCGAAGACGATGTCAAAAATTTGACGCTGAAGCGAAGTACAATGCCAACGCGTTGAGGACAACGCGTTCCACCTAGAGCCCATCAATTCCCGCACGTATTTCACCGGCGGACTGCCGTACGAGATTACCTGGTCGTTGTATTTTTTGAGATTGAACTGGTCGCCGAGTTTTTTCTGCTCGGCAGCGCGCAGGTCGAGATGCTCCGTAGCGCCGACGAAGTAAGTGGATAGCTGAGCGGAAGTAAGCCGGGCGCGCTTCCATTTCGCCACCGCTTCGCCTTCCTGCTGGTAACCTTCCTTGGTCAACAAATCCATCGCTTCCTTCTCAGTCATGTTCCCAGCGTGAATACTTTGATCGAGAATGGCGTTGCAAATCGCGCGGAGCCGCATTTTCAATTGCTGCATCTTCACCTCGGGTCCGCCGTATCCCTGTTCGGCCATCACCTGTTCGCAATAAACCGCCCAGCCCTCAATGAAGGGCCCGCTCTGGAAAATTGCGCGAACCAGCGTCGGCGCGCGGAATTCATTCGAGCGCGCGAGTTGCAAAAAATGCCCCGGCATCGCCTCATGCGCTGTTAGATCGCGAATCATGTAGTTGTTGTATTCGCGGAAGAACGATTCCTTCCGCTCTTTTGACCAATCCTTTGGCGTAGGCGCGACGGCGAAAAACGTTTTGCCATTCTTCTCGAGTGGCCCCGGCGCATCGCAATACGCAATGGCGACTCCGCGTTTAAATTCCGGCATCGCGATCACATCCAGCGGCACGTTTGGAATGCCGACCACATCGTGTCGCTTCACGAAATCTGTCGCTTCTGTCACAACTTTCTTCGCGTAATCAACCACAGCGGCGTCGTTGGGATGTTGCTCCGCAAGCTTGTCCAACACCGCGGCCGTCACCTTACGCGTATCTGCGACATTTTGTTGATCAGCGTTCGGGAAATATTTTTTGTAAAGCGGCAACGCGGTCTCGTAGACGGCGATTTGCGTTTGCTCCAGATCGGCCTTTGCCCGTTTCATTATTTCTTCCATCGGCAAATCCGACGCCAGGGCGAAGCGCAGTTTCTTCCTGTACTTCTCTGCGCCGAGACGGAAATCGCCGTCGGAGCTGGGGAGCAGATTGTTCTGGAGCCATTTTTTATAATCCTCAAGCGCCACAGCGGTTTTGTCCTGCAACGGGGCCAGCTCCTTGTTCGTTTGCGGCGCTTGATCGAGCAGAGGGGCGAGTTCTGTCCGCACGAGATTGATTGCGCCCTGGGTTTGCTCGATCGCCGTTTCGGTGTGAATTCGCGGCGGGCGCCGCAAATTGGCTTTCGCTTGCGCGATGACGCCTGGGATCTTTTCCAGGCGCTGGCGCAAACTAGGGATCCGCTTTTCGGCCGGCGCGAAATCGCGCGCGACCAGAAGATAGAGGCTGTTGGCCAGGCTCTGCATGTAAACTAGAGGATTCCACTCCGGCTCTTTGAGCTCTTCCGCTCGGAACATTTCGTAATCGATGTTCTCCTTCAGAATTCGAAGATCGATATTGTTCGCGCCGGTCAGTTGCGATCCGTCGATGGCGTTCAGCTTGTCGCGAAATTCTTTTTGCGTGGCGAGGTCTTTCGCTCGCGCCTCGGCCGAGTAGTCGGTTAACTCGCCATCAAAACGATGGTCACCGAGCTCAGTCGCCTGCTCCGGATTCGCCTGCAAATATTGTTCGACGTAATCGTGCGCAACTTTTTGGAACGAGTCGTCCTGCGAAGTCGCGAATGTGTTCGAAATCGACAGCGATAAAGCGGCCGCGGCCGCGGTGATGATTTTCATTCGACGTCAGCTCGGCGTGCCGCCGTGAAGAATCGGTTCGGTGGCAATTTCATCGGGCGTGAGCTGTGATTGCAGGTAAGTGCGCCCTTTATAGAAGCAAGCGACGATAGTGAAAACAACAGCTGCCCCGAACATCAACCAGGTGAAAAAGGTAAAGTACTGATATGCACTGACCTTTTGAGCGCCACCGGCGTGCAAGATCCATTTATTCACGAGGCCCACGAAAAGTTCGCCTGAAGCGACAGTCAGAAGCCACAACGCCATCACGGAGCTCTTCATCGAATTCGGCGCCTGGGTGTAAGAAAACTCCAATCCGGTGATCGAAACCATCGCTTCGCCAAGCGTGAGAATGACGTAGGCGAGCAATTGCCAATTAATACTCGGCTTCAGTCCGGTGTCGATCTGTCCCTGGATCCAAACAATCACGACAAACGACAATGCAGTGATATAAAGGCCGATCCCAATTTTGCGGAGCGGCGTGAGTCGGAAAACTTTGTCGATCGCTGGATATATTACGTAGTTCACGATCGGAATGAAAATCAAAATGAGAATTGGATTTGCGGTTTGCACCTGGGCAGCAATCAAGTTCATGCCCATCCAATGCAGGTCCATTTTCTCGGCTTGCAACGTCCATTCAGCGCCGTTGCTCATTCCCCAAAGCGCCCAGAACACTAAAATAAAAACGTAAACCATTGCGATACGAGCAAGGGTGATAAGACCTTCTTTGCTGAATGTTTCTTTCAAATAACTGAGGCCGGCAGGCGGCACGTGGACCATTTTTTTGCGACCGCCCCAGAAAAATAACGTGGCGATCACCATCGCAATGCCGGGAATTCCGAACGCCCAACCGGGTCCCCACTTCGGATTTGCAAGGAGCCATGGACAAAGAATCGAAGAGATGAACGAGCCCGCATTGATTGAGAAATAAAACCAACCAAACATTTTCGAGAGCAGATGCTTGTTGGATTCACCGAACTGATCTCCCACGTTTGCAGACACGCATGGTTTGATGCCGCCGGCGCCCAAACAAATCAGGAACAATCCGATTGCCAGCATTGTGCGTTGACCTATGGCGATTCCCCACGACGTGGCCATGCACGCCAGCGTGAGGTTGCCCAGGCAATAGACGATTGAAAGCGACAGAATCGTCCAATATTTGCCGAGCCAACCGTCGGCCAAAATCGCGCCGAGAATTGGTAGGAAATAGACGCCGAACACGAAATAATGCGTGTACATGTACGCCTCGTTCTCCTGCATTGGTGCCAGCACACCCGACTGGTTCAGGATGTAATGGGCCATGAAAACGGTCAGAACCGACTTCATGCCGTAATAGGAGAAGCGTTCCGCAGCTTCGTTCCCGATGATATAAGGAACGCCGGGCGGCATGCCGGTAAGGTTCGGCGGCGACTTTAAGTATTTGTGTTCAGGCATGTGATCTCCCGTGCCTAACGAGCTTCCTGTGGAGATTCAGCCGGTTGAGGACGCGAGGAAGACTCGTAAGAATTTTTCTTTGGTGCCTCCGACCATCCTTTTGAGGGATCTGGTTGCTCACGTTGCACCTCTGGCATTTGACCGATCGGATGTTTCTCGCAAGACGTGGAAAACAGGACCATGGCAAGGAAAACGGCGAGGATGCCCAGGCGAACGAAGGAAACCATAGTGCGCTGGCACAGTTATCAGTCTCCGCTGCGATGCGCAAGGATGAAAGCGCAGTGGTAGGGCGTGACCGCCGGGCGCGTCGAATCATTCGATCACGATTACGAGCAAAAGCAAGATCACGAGCAGGAGCAAGAGCAGACCAAGAGGTAGAGGAAGAGTTATGATTGAAACGCGCCGCCGCAGGATTACTATCACACGCGGTGGGCCGCACAGAAAGACTCAGCGCGTGGAACGAAGTGTTCGCTCTCGTTCTGCTTTTTGCCGGCACGCTACTGTTTTTCGCGCTGATTTCCTATACGCCGAAGGATATACTGTCGTGGCTCTGGTTTAGTCACGTGTCACCGGCGAATCATCCGGCCCAAAATTTCATCGGGCCGGTCGGAGCGATCGTCGCAGGCATTTGCTATCAGCTAATCGGCGTTTTCGCCTCGCTATTGCTGTCGACGGTTCTGCTCGGATTCGGCGCGGCGAAATTGTTTTATCCTCGATTGCGTATCGTCCCCCGAATCCCATGGATCGTTTTGTTCCTCCTCTCGGGTGCGTGCCTCGACCAAGCGTGGGGGATCAGCCATTTACTCGGGAGGAAAGTGCCGGTGGACATTCAAGGGCCGGGCGGCCTCATTGGGTATCGCTTGTCCGACGAACATCGCGGCCTGCTTCCTGCCGCTCTCGGACCGGTCGGTTCGGATCTTCTCGTCGTCGCAGTTTATTTGACCACGCTGATTTTGGTTACGGGTTTGCGCCCGATTCATCTTGTTCGCGAGATGGTCAACCTTTCGCGACGGAGCGTCGCGAAGATGCACGAATGGCAAGTGCGCCGAAGAATTCGGAAGTCGGATCTCACAGAACAACTCAAGACTGAAAAGCAACGACGAGCGCTCGAAGCGTTACAGAAGCAACTTAAAAAGAAAGGTGTTCCTGTGCCTGAACCCGTGGCGACAATGATTTCGCCGGGTGAACTGGCGAATCGGCCCGCGCCGAAAGTCGTTGATACGACAGTGCCGTCGACGTCGCCAGTGGTAGGTCGGCGCAGACCTTCTCTCGCGGAGCTGCGCGCAAGCGAAGAAAAATCGAAGACGGCCCCGAGTCCGACAAGTGCCACTTCCACCTGGGAAGATTACGTCTTGCCGGCGGTTGATCTGCTCGAGGAACACAGTCTCGAAACGCGTACAGCCACCGATCCTTCTGAGCTACAAGAGGTCCAGCAAATTCTCATTGAGACGTTGGCCCAATTTGGAATCGCTGTAGGACCTGGTGACATCACGAAAGGTCCAACCATTACGCGGTACGAAGTTTATCCGGCCAAGGGCGTGCGCGTGGACAAGATTGTGAGCCTTGAGCGCGATCTTGCACGAGCAACGAGCGCCGAACGAATCAACATTCTGGCGCCTATCCCCGGGAAAGACACTGTTGGAATTGAGCTTGCCAATACCCGCAAGGTCACGGTGAAACTGCGCGAGCTCTTCCAATCGTCCGATTGGGACTCGGCAAAGGAGCATACAAAAATTCCGCTAGCCCTCGGCAAGGACGTTTACGGCAAGACAATCATCGCCGACCTGGCGCAGATGCCGCATCTGCTCGTCGCAGGGACTACCGGCAGTGGGAAGAGCGTCTGTATTAATGCCTTGATTGCCAGCATGCTCTTTCGCTTCACGCCGGAAGAGATGCGCCTCGTTATTATTGATCCAAAAATGGTGGAAATGCAGGCTTATCAATCGTTGCCGCATCTTGCATTCCCCATCGTCACTGATCCAAAGAAGGTTCTGCTGGCCTTGCGATGGTTGATCGACGAGATGGAACGCCGCTATAGAATGTTTGCCCGGGTAGGCGTGCGCAACATCGTCGGGTTTAACGCACGGCCGAAGAAGAAAACACAAAAGGAACTCGATGCTGAGGCTGTCGAGTCCGGTGTCTCACCGGATCGGGCACGCAGGTCTGCTGAGACAGCGGACGCTACACCGATCGAAGTGCCGCGCGAAGACGAGGAGGATGTTCCCGACAGAATTCCGTACGTCGTCGTCATCGTGGATGAGCTGGCGGATTTGATGCAAACCGCGCCCGCGG
>WNGI01022009.1_pt1 | contig 11117 bp, 10 predicted proteins | sample 5400621 | NCBI WGS metagenome assembly WNGI01 (sample SAMN13153374, study PRJNA577476) | soil metagenome | isolation source: 20 cm soil or saprolite under Garry oak tree replicate 1 | place: USA:California | collected 2016-06-15
TATTAGAAATGGCTCGCGGTAGAGGTTGGGACAGGCAGGAAGTGGAGGATGAGACTGACGATACGGAGGTTAGGAGATGGCGCCGCGAGCCGGGGAAGCCAGAAATGGGTCTCGCAAATATTGAGTGGGTTGTGGTCGATGAGGCTGATGTTCTCTTTGGTGGGTATCTTCGTTTCGGTGCTGAATCTTCAGTTGATGTCTCGTCTTCAGACCCCGATTTCCAGGAGTATACTCGAATGTTGTTAGCAGACATCAGTGCTGCCCGAGGCACCTCGATCTCATTCTCTCGAGAGTCCTCACTCTCCGCAAAGGCACTCGCTGAAACTGATAGATCTAAGCCTGTCGAGCGAATTGACGCACTACCGCTCAACTACCCCTTCAACCTCGTTCTCACTACCGCCACCATTCCTTCTGCCTTGGCTTCTTACCTTGAAACACACCACCCCAGTCTCATCCGCCTAGCCTCCCCAAATCTCCATCATCTTCCTAAATCGCTTAAAATCCAACATGTCGCTTGGACTGGCGGGAACAAGTTTGTGGATATCGAGCGCCGCATCAGACAAGTTTGGGCTGATGATTCGGTGGGGACCATGTCAGGACCTGCGCTTCTCTCCAAAATCCTTATCTTTTGCAACAAGAGCACAAAGGTAAGGGAACTAGGCAGCTACCTTACCGAACGAGGTATCGGAACTATCGCTCTAACGAGCACTAGTGAAGAGAGAAGGCATGGGTCCAACAAACACCTTGACGGATTTCTTCGCCCGTTGTCTGCTAAGCAGAGAAGGGAGCAGCGGGTGGAATCCGTCCCTGTGCGCGATGTCCCTCACGTTATGATCACCACATCCCTCCTCTCTCGTGGCTTAGATTTTTCCCCAGATCAGGCGAAAGAGGCGCAGAGAAGAGTGCATGGGTTGGTTGCATAACCTGTGGATTAAAATTACGATACATGATTTCTTAATAGTCTAATGCTAGTATACCCTCACGACATGGCATAATCTGACAACATTTCGTACGAACGCAACGTCCATGCTTTGCTTTACCACATCACATTGGAAGGGTCACCAGCGATGCTTGCGCGTCAAATGTCGGTCGCAGGGACAGTGCTATGATCATGCTATGTTAATGCTCGACAAGACGAATATTACATCTTTATTGCATAAATTACATCACATCTGCGACGAGACTACAATTACAACATGTCCCAAGATACTATTCACGGTTTACGACCAATAGGTACAGTACTGCGGAAGATGGTCAGCGAAATCAACGACGGTAATATGAAATTCTTACCTGGAAAAGGCAAACACCGATGAGTAGGGATTCAGTCCATTCAACACCGCGCCGCCCATAGTCACGCCATCGCACTTGTGACCGAGGAAACTTGGGTGTATCAAATTACCCCCTTCCGAACGACGGGTCCAAAGACTCGTTATATTATTCAGAGTGCTCTGAATAGTGTTTATGGTGAAGCCACCCTTTGGTTGATTGCTCCCCACGCAATGCTTAAGAATCAAATTAAGTCACTGTGCCCTGATAGGATAGCGAGAGTTACGCACTTCATAAAGCGTATTCACTTTCCTCCAGAACGATATTCGGGAATTCTGGTCGAACGATATCCCTAAGATCTTGAACGCGTCTCTAGCGCCCACAGAAAGATCGAAAATCATATAGGTTATGATACAGGCATTTTCTACCGGCCCAGCAGTTGAGTCGGCGTTGGCCAGTGGGCCGTTCCCACCCGGCCAAGGTCCGGGACCAGGGATTAAACGTCGAAACAGAGGATTCCGAGCATCAGGACTACTGGCAATTTCCACGTTTGTAGGGTCAATTCCACGCCAAAAGTGGAGTACAAGCTCTGTCACACTTCTGAGGAGCGGTATGTTAGAAAGAAAACTTCCGACGTCAAACAACACGTTTCTTGAATTGGTTTCCGCCTCACTGAATCCGCGCTGCTTGAGAGTTTGCACCTTTGAAAGTGCTTCGAGCACGAGCTTCTGCACAATCATATTGTCTGCCTGGATATCAATAGCGGTTTTGATTTTCCCGAGGATATCCAATTCGAGCGCAATGGTTGGGACGACATGAACATCCCCTTGTAATGTACCACGCGCCCAAGGAGTATTCGTTATACCGAAGGCTGATTGCATCATGTGGGTCACCAAGACACTCCGGAAGGTATGAAAAGGACGTACACCCCTTTGTGAGTTTGAACTTTGGGTGAGGCGTTGGTTGCGTCTTCGGCAATTCTATATTAAGGTTTTCCACTTGGACGCCAAAGCCCAGACGTGTACCGACGGCGAGATCATATAAAATCCTGAGTTGAACGAGAAGCTCGAATTCTGGTCCAATAGAAAATATTCTAAGCGCAAACTGTTATATGAAGGACTCGTCATACAAATGGTACCGACTCACCCAGGAATGTGTATACCGGCAATGGGAATTCCAAAGAGCTTATGCTGGCCGCTGTCGAATAGAACGGTAAGTTCGGCATTAATGGTCAAGACAGCTTCGACATGAGCCGAAAAATCTGCGGGGGAACGTCTCAAGATTTGTTTCGAGGGAAATAGGAATACGTACCAACGACTAATTTGAAATCTACCAAATTGGGCGGAATAAGAGTCCCGGAGGCCGCAATTCCGATCGTCCCTGTCACGTTTCCATCCGGATTAAGGTCTATTTCAAGACCAGGATACATAGGCTTGCAGTTGAAAGTCCCCTTGAACAAGGTGATGTTGTGTCCGCTTAGATTAGGCGAGAAATGGATCGTCTTATTATGGTGGTAGGGTTTATGGGCATTTGCGTCAGCGGTGTGGACGGCTTTCACGAAGGCCTTCCCGCCGTTAACAGCACCGGTCTTCAGCTTCTTCGCAGTGACCACGGGGTGCTCTACAGCGTTGACGACAACCTTCTTGTCATGAATGATCTGTGCCTTGGCTTTAGAAGCGTCTTTCTTAACAGCGGCTTTAGCCTTTTCCGCTTTGTCGACTGCAACCTTCTTGACGTCGTTGATCTTTGCCTGGACTTTAGGGGCGTCCTTCTTGACAGTGGTCACGGCGTTGACAACATGGTTCTTGACAGTTTGAGCGCCTTTCTCAACAGCAAGCTCGGCCTTGTTGAAGACACTGTGGAGAGCATGTTCGGCATTATTAAAGTGGTCCAGGATATTTCGCTTGACGGCTGGTAAATACCATTAGGGATAGGCTTGCAGAACAAAGAGAGGACGAACTTGCTAAAGAACGTGCGACAATGTCTTTGTGGCTCCGTTCAACGGGTCGACCTGACCGTTTATAAAGAGGAAGATGGGTATCGATATTGGTATCTGTATTCGGAATCGTCGCGGCTTGGATGGCAAACCTGACAGGGCCACTGTAAAATTTTCTTGTAAGAAAAGGGACCTGATAGCAGAGTATCACGTACTGCCGAGCGTCCACTGCGTCGAAATTGACGTCCAAGGCTAAATTGTAGGCCACCGGATCCAGACCATCTATTTTCCGCAGTTGAGCGGCCAGCCCTCTGGGCAAAGATTGGTCGTGCGATACCCACGCTTTCGCAACACGCGCAAAGGGATTCCTGCCGCACTATTTGCGCTGCATGTTTGTCTTTGCACTGTCGTTGGGAAGGGACAACTCACTCTGTCTGGCATGCGGACTAGTTTACCTTCCGGTCCATCATGTGAAAAGAGGTGGTAGCAAGGAGCTGATTGCGAGACGCAGACAATACGGATCACTTGTTCCATTTCATCTTCGTCGCACTCAAGTATGTGCCAACCTGCGGCGGGTGTGATGTCTGAAATAGCTTTATGTGAACCCCACTAGAGAGAGGGAGGGGTAAAAGTTAAGATAATGATCATTGCCTTAAGGTCAACGTACTATCTGAATCGTGCCGGATGAACCTCCTTTACTATGGTCTAGGTCTATCAATCTTCAGTAAGCGGTTGATTTGGGCAAGCATGACAACGAACCGTAATGGCAAACACCAGAAATACAAGGCGCGTCCCAGTCGTTGAATGCGTAAACCCCAGTGATAGCAAGGACGGCAGTGATTATGAAAGAAAAAACAATTTGCATCGATTGCTTATTGGAGTGGACGGGGAGAAAATGAGTTGGCGCAAGACGAAGCTAGGACCAGCCTAAGCAATGGAATCACCGACCGGCAGCAATGAAGAGACAACCAAAAACGATGACCGTCTCCGCTGGATGGCGATACCTGGATAAAGGTGAAAAAGAAAGGGCACGGGGGCCCTTTTATACATCAGGTGATGTATCTCAGAAACCGTTTATCCGTCGCGCAGATAGGACAGCCCCAGATGTGTTAGCGAAGTTAGGGACGAATTGCCGTCCCGCATAGGGGTTGATGTCGACGAACTGAAACTTAATGCGGGGAGATGCGATCACCGGAAACTCCGGAAACAAGTTTTAATTATCGTTACCATATTCACTAGAAAAAAAGTCAAGGAACGTATAGGTCATGTGCGCAACGGCTCATACCTGCAGGCGACGTCGTTAGGCTGCTTGATATGTTTTAGATAAGTAGTATTCGGGCGGAGCAAGGCGATGTACAAACTACTGTGATGTGTATAGTAATGATAATATCGTTTTGGAGTCTGGAATACGACAATCATAACTGTACTTGCGAGCCCATGAGTGGGCTTCTGGAGTGGTGTGGAACGTCGACGTTGGTGAACCGCCAATTTGCCCGCAAACGCCAGCGGCCAGGCACAGCCCCGCGTCGCATGGGCTTGAATCCCCGAATATGCTGCGCTTCATTTAACCTTGCAAGTTTGACGAGATTTGACGGTACAACCTGGTACAACCGGAAGAAATCATCAAACGCGATGACAGTTTGAACAGTAGTAGACAATTATTGCCGGTTGCCTTTTCCGGCTCAACATTCAACTTAATTCTCTTCTTTTCCTTGTTCGAAATTGTAAGCCTGAGGATTTAGAATCAGCGTCCTAGAAGTCCAAGTTGGGACGCGGAGGGAAAGCGCGAAATCGCATTATCCCCATTTGAGTAACATTGACCGTTGTATACGTTGAATAATCACACAACTCCTTTCAAACACACGCTTCCAATCGTCACCGGGTCACCGTGCACACGACTCGGGCCCATCCGAGATTGAGTCTCACTTAGCTACTTTGCCGAAATGAGAAATCTTGCGGAAGCTTTATTGCCCCAGCCGCCCAGCTTCAACAAGAAGAAAAACTACGAAGTGCACGAAGTCTTGGGAAATGGCACTTTTGGTGAAGTTGTTGTGCGTGTTGCTCCTCCCTTCCTATGTTGTTTTCGGCCATTGAATTTCTGGCAATGATAGCGCGCAACGTGGCACGTCCCGCTCGAACAAATCGCCGTTGCGGAACATGGGGCTGCAGCCAATGGCGAGAGTCATTCCCACACATCATCTTCCACTGCCCCGATACAAAAGTTGGAACGGCACTTGTCTATAGCTAGTTCCAAGCGACGATCACGCTCTACTTCGCCTAGCCCCAATGGTCAACATCATGCACCGGTAGTAAAGGAGGTGGCCTTGAAGCTCATCCCCAAGAAGAAGGTCAAGAAAAATGAAGTGAGTGTATGGAGTGAGATGGACGTCTTGAAGGGGCTGGACCACCCAAACATTGTGAGTTACTATTTCTTTCGATAGTCAAGCGATTCATAATCTGCACCAGGTCAAGTTCTATGAATGGTTTGAGTCTAGAACCAAGTACTACCTTTCCTTCGAGCTCGCTGTCGGCGGCGAGCTGTTCCAGAGGATAATCAAGATGGGGAAGTTTACGGAACACGATGCAGTCCATGTCATTCGGTGGGTAACGCGCTTGCGACTCGGTTTAGCTTAAATGTCTCATTTCCGTAGGTCAATCTTGGACGGTGTCCGCTATCTTCATGAACATGACATTGTCCACTGTGATCTCAAGTATGTGTCCTTCTCTTGTCCACTTCATCGTCTCATGTTATAGACCCGAGAATGTCCTTTTCCGCACCAATGATGCCGACAGTGATATCGTCATCGTTGACTTCGGAATGTACGTGTCATCTACATAAGAAACTCAGTGTATTGCTCATGTGTCATACAGTGCTAAACATCTACATTCACCCGAAGAACAACTATACAGTCTAGCTGGTAGCTTAGGATACGTTGCGCCTGAAGTGCTTAATCGATCAGGGCATGGGAAACCTGTAGACATTTGGGCAATAGGGTATGTAACATCTAATATCTCCACCTAATAATGCGTTTTGAGATCAGTTCAACCAGAGTGATTACTTATGTGCTCCTCTGCGGATACTCTCCCTTCCGCTCAGATGACGTTAAGGCTTTAATTAAGGAAACAACAGAGGGCAAAATCGATTTCCACGAGAGGTACTGGCAGAATGTTTCTACCCGTGGTATGCCTGAGTATTTCTTTCAAGTCTTCTTTACTCACAGAGAATGCAGCTAAGGACTTCATTAAGGCTTTACTTAACCCAGACCAAACGAAGCGGCCTGCGGCTGAAGAGGCCTTAAAGCATCATGTACGTTTCTTTCTCGACCATGTTTGTCTCCATATTAACTTGCACAACCTAGTGGTTGACAGTTCACGAGCCTTCCAGAGAACACGATCTCGGTGCCGGTTTGCGGGAGAACTTTGATGCTCGCGCCCAGTGGCGCTCTGCAATCTTGTCCGTGCGTGCACTTGCCAAGTTCAACCAAGCAAAGCAAGCAAAGGAAGATNGGAAGATGCTCTCAAACGTGTATTCAGCGACTCGGACGAGGATACGTCTCCTGCCGAGCACGCTGAAGAGAAGAAGGATGAAAAGGAGCAGCTTCTACCGGAAGGACAGCAACAGGAAAAGGCTGATGTTCAGTCAACTCAGTCACACGACACAGAATTCCAACCCCAACAATCTCTCCACCCTGAGCCCCAATCAGAACCCCAAACGCCGGCGTCTCCGGACCAAACTCAAACTCCAGAGTCTGATGAACAGCCGGTCGCGCCACCACAGAAGCTCCACGCGGGGCGAGGATCCAAGCCGATTTCACCTTCTCAACGCGAGGAGTTTGGAGAGTATATCAGGATGCCGGGATCTTTCGACTTTAGTGTGGAGGAGGAAGAAAACCCTCAAGATTCTCCCTCTTCGGCTCACCGTTTTGAACGTATCCTAGGGGATCTCTTGGCGCGACTGAGGTTAGGGTAATATGTTCAGCGTTTCGGAGTTATACATCGGTGCCACGTCGTCCGTTTGTTGTTATGTTAGTTTGCTTATCTATCTGTATATTACTTATTATATATATTTCTCCGTTGTATGATAATGTCTCGATAGCACATGCGCGCATGTAGAGGTTTGAAAATTGAAGGACATTATTTTAGAAAATATTTGCACCGTAACATGGTCCCGGTCTATCCAGGAATGCAGCCATGTCGGAGGCTACGTACGCAAACAGGCAGTTCTAGTCGAGTTCACTGATTGAAACGGCGCAGAGGTATTGATGCATGCATGGATCATAAGGGATTATACCGTACTTTTGAAACTGGTTCAATTCGCTTTCGCCGGTCTCCACGACCCTGAAAAACCATCATGACTGTCGGGGATAAATGACTGAAGTTTTGTAACCCGTTGTAACCTGTCCAGAATACATACTTAGTCAAAGTCCGATATCGATAGGCGTGGTCAAATTAAAATGATCCGAGGGAAAGTTTTCTAGCGGCAAATGTAATGATCACGATGCAACTTTATTGATCATGGCCTTCTGCTACGACCTGTTGCATACGGAAAGCGGCGAGTCGCAGCTAGGAAAAATTAGGACAATGCGCTGCAAGGCGCTGCACCGATACGGAGAACCATGAGCGCCAGCGCTGCGGCCTCCCGGCGGCGGTCCCGCGTACACTCTGCCGTCCAAAAAAGGAAGCGATGACGAGATAACGATGTTCAAACTCCGCTATAAAAGTGTCGGAGTGACATTCTGTCTCACTCATCTTCATCCTCGATATCACCATGGTAAGCGTTTCTCTCCATCTGCCTGTGTATGTGCCCGGCTGAAGCACATTGCCTCCTCTAGGTCAAAGTCGGAATTAACGGGTAAGTCTTTTCTAGTGATCGATCATATCTTTGAATTGATAGGTGACGTCGACGACCCTTAGGTTCGGTGCGTATGATCGGGAACATCTATGCGCTAAACTAATACTCTACAGGTCGTATCGGCCGTATTGTGCTTCGAAATGCTCTTCAGTTGCATGACATCGATGTAGTTGCCGTCAACGAGTAAGTATATGCGCGATAATTTTTGAGTCATTGATCATTAACAACACACAGTCCTTTCATCGACTTGCAATACATGGTACGTTGGTTTTCAGGTTCTTTTCAACTATTTCAGCCGCTGAACACATTTCTTGATGGTCTAGGTCTACATGTTCAAGTATGACTCGGTCCACGGAAGGTTCAACGGCTCCGTTGAGACTAGAGATGGCAAGCTCTGGATCAACCAGAAGCCGATCACTATTTTCGCTGAGAAGGATCCGGCTGCCATTCCTTGGGCCTCCGCCGGTGCAGAGTACATCGTCGAGTCAACTGTACGTATTAATATCTTTCGGTTGGGTTTCGGTCACCTAATGTGCCGATTACAGGGTGTCTTCACCACAGTTGAAAAGTGAGTTTTCTTTGTAAAGATTTGAATACGCAAATTGATTGGTCTATAGAGCCAGCGCACATTTGAAGGGTGGTGCCAAAAAAGTTGTTATCTCCGCCCCTTCGGCCGATGCGCCTATGTTCGTTTGCGGTGTTAACTTGGACAAATATGACCCGAAATACCAAGTAGTGAGTGGCGTTCGTGCCTAATTACGACATGGAGTCTTACCAATCATCGATCGTGTAGATTTCCAATGCGTCATGCACGACCAACTGCTTGGCGCCCCTGGCTAAGGTTATCAACGACAAATTTGGCATTGTTGAGGGCCTCATGACCACTGTCCACGCCACAACTGCTACCCAAAAGACCGTTGATGGTCCCTCTAACAAGGATTGGCGTGGAGGTCGTAGTGTCAACAATAACATCATCCCTTCCTCCACGGGTGCCGCTAAGGCTGTCGGCAAGGTCATCCCCGAGTTGAACGGCAAACTGACGTATGTATGTTTACCCGTGCACGACGTTCAGGAAAGTTGAATCTCTACCAGTGGTCTTGCGTTCCGTGTACCCACTCTCGACGTGTCTGTCGTCGATTTGGTTGTCCGCACAAGAGAACCCGCCAAGTATGACGACATTAAGGACGCCGTCAGGGCGGCTTCTACGGGCGATCTTAAAGGCATCATGGAATACACTGAGGAATCAGTAGTCTCCACGGACTTCATTGGCCACACGGCCTCCTCCATCTTTGATGCCAGTGCGGGTATTGCTCTCAACTCCAACTTCGTGAAGTTGATTGCCTGGTACGACAACGAGTGGGGCTACTCTCGCCGTGTCTGTGACTTAATCTTGTACATTGCCAAGAAGGATGCTGAGGCGAAGTAAATTTGGAGTCTAGTCTGATCTGAAAAAGAGAAAATAACGCTATTTGTAATTGTTATGTAGACCAGTATGTGTTGTGACGTCAATATACAAATATAGATGATACAGGCATATTTATACAGTTTCACAGTCCGTTAATGGGTCATTAGTACGTGTGATATTAGACGGTCGCTGGAGAAGTGCGAGCCTCGGCATAAAGGATCATCAATAGTCATAAAGTCATGAAGTCATCACTTGACGTTATCATCGTAAAGGCAGTCCATCCTCGGTTGAGTTACGGCTTCTGGAAGACAATGCGCTTGCTGAGATCACGAAGAAGCGGGTTGCGTGACAAACGACAGTGCTGAACGCAACACTTGAAAACATCGTAGGTAGTGATCACTAGCATCAGTGATGTTTGGAGACGAGCAACGATGGTCAAGGCCTTTTCCTGCGCGAGTCATGCTTAGAACGTGAAACACGAGTATATCAGTGAGGTACTCACCATCTCCGGTGTTACTTGTGGATAAGGGTCATAAACATTGCGATGATAATAAAAAACAAGTTCCTGCAAATTCGTGCACCGAAGTAGGACCGTCTCGTTCGCGATACGTTCCAGCAAATCATAAAATTTCCATGCATAGATGCTGAGAGAAGTCAATGATGCGGAATGTCGAGCTATGGTTTCGAATATGGGTACGCCTTGACATCCACCGACGAACGAGAGACTCGTGATCCGTGGATGCTGATCAAAGTATTCTCGAGAGTCGGGACCAGCATAATCCATGCTGATGACGGGAGGAAATATCCCTTCTGCGAGTAGCAGCCGGAGGTACACGCCATTGGATAGATGAAACGAAGTCAATGAACAAATGTGAGGTGTGATACCCTCCTCTCCAAAGAACAAGCCGGATAACGTGAGGTGCTCCAGCTTTAGAGGACGATCAGCCGGCACGTAGCTGAACATGCGAGATAAGTCCGAGTTATCGCCGGTACCACTATTTTTTAGCTTCAGGTGCGTCAGATTAGGGTTCGCCGCAATGACTTTGCCGAATTTGTGAATTTCGTAATTGCGTGGTGAGCCGAGTTTGTCTTTCCGAAAGCGGAAGTCAAGCTCAAGCTTGCGCAACGTGTGTAGCTGGGAGAGAGATTGGGCGAGGGAGTTCAAGTTATTCGACCGCTCGTCGATCACAAGGGCAAGTTCTTCGAGTTGAGGGATTCTTAAGAGTAGTTTGACCGAACGAGAGAGTAGCCATTTCGGATCTTGCTTAAGCACCGTCCATCTGCGGTGTAGTTAGTTCGCCCCCTCGTGTTCGTGGCAGTGACTCACACAACACGACGAATGTTGGGCAGGTTGATCCTAAATTTACCTGAGAGACGAAATCTTGCGTGGAGCCGAACACTTGTCTTGAACACGGCCACGGGAAGTGTATAGGGCAAACTAACGACGAAGAGGAGGGCGACGAGGGAGTTGAGAAGCACAAATGAACCAATCGTAGGTAGATCGTGGTAGAAGTACCGGTTAACGCCATAGATCCAAGTCCATTCTTTTAAAATGAGCGTATCAGCCATGCAGAGATGCTGTGTTGGTTTGGAGGATAAAAGAGTCCGTAGCTGACGAAGGTTGCCCAGTAGGTCCTTTTCATCACGAAAAAGACAGA
>WNGI01008956.1_pt1 | contig 11116 bp, 8 predicted proteins | sample 5400621 | NCBI WGS metagenome assembly WNGI01 (sample SAMN13153374, study PRJNA577476) | soil metagenome | isolation source: 20 cm soil or saprolite under Garry oak tree replicate 1 | place: USA:California | collected 2016-06-15
CCACGTGAATCTCGGCCTTGTTGGTCACCACGCCCCAGCGGAGCGACCGCTGTTCGAGGGCCTTCAAGAGCTGATCGATGCCATCGAAGAGCTGCGTCGTATCGGCAAGACCCGCTTCGTAGTACGCAAGAAACGCGTCGCGCAGCTCGCGATACCCGTCGTCATCGGGCAGAACGCCCATGCCGGCGCCGATAAGGCCGCGTGCACCGGACGATGCGTGCGCGCGAAGCGCCGCAGCCGGCAGCGCTGCGAGCCCGTGTTCCGCTCGCACACGATTGAGCGCGTTGGTGAGATCGCCCGCGGTATCGGCGAGCGTACCGTCGAGATCGAACAGAATCGCTGCGGCGGGCAATGCGCGCGGAGCGGAGAGCAACGGCGCGGTTTCAGTCATTCAGCGCACGTTTGCGAAACGCCATCAGATAATTGACCGACACGTCCGGCTCGAGGCGATAACGTCGCGACAACGGGGCGTAGGTCATTCCGATCAGATCAATCAAGTCGAGCCCGACGCGGCGGCCCCACGCGGCCACTTCGGAGGGCTTGAGGAAGCGTGCCCAATCGTGCGTGCCTTTCGGCAACAACTGCAGCACGTATTCAGCGCCGACAATGGCATAAAGATACGATTTCGGATTGCGATTGAGCGTCGAGATCACGACGATGCCGCCCGGCCTGACGAGCGTTCCCGCCGCTGCAATGATGGACGCGGGAGCGGGGACGTGCTCGAGCATTTCCATGCATGTGACGACGTCGTACGTGTTGGGCGATTCCGTGGCGAGCATCTCGGCCGCCACGAGACGGTAATCGACATCCGCGCCCGACTCGAGCTTGTGCAGGCGTGCGACACCGAGCGCTTTTTCCGACAGATCGATGCCGGTGACACGAGCGCCCTTTGCGGCCATCGCTTCGGAGAGGATGCCGCCGCCGCAACCGATGTCGACGACGCGCTTGGTGCGTAGCTCACCGACGATGCGCTCGAGCCAACCGAGCCGCAGCGGATTGATTTCGTGCAACGGTCTGAATTCGCCGTCAGGGTCCCACCACCGATGCGCGAGCGCGGAAAATTTCGCGAGCTCCGCCGGATCGACGTTGGAGGCGGCGGTAGTTGAAGTGGTCATATCGGCCAGGAATTATTGGAGGCGCTGCTGCCATGCGCGCGCCCGCGCAGCGACGGCGGGTTCGTCGATCGTCGTCAAACGACGCCCGTCGACGATGTGCTCGCCACCGATCCAGACGTCGGTTACTTGCTCCCGTCCGACGACGTTGAGGAGATGCGAAATGGCATCGTACATCGGCAATACGTCCAGGCTTGACAGATCGATCGCGACCACGTCCGCCTGTTTGCCCAGCGAGAGGCTGCCAATCTCTCCGTCGAGACCGAGCGCAATCGCGCCACCGAGCGTCGCCATACGCAGCACGGCCGTCGCCGCCAGCGCCGCGGCGTCGCCTGTCGCCACTTTGGCGAGCAAGCTCGCAATCCGCATTTCGGACAATAGGTCGAGCCGATTGTTCGACGCGGCGCCATCGGTGCCGAGCGCGACGTTGATGCCGCGAGCGGCCAGGGCGGTTACCGGCGCAATACCGCTTGCAAGCTTCATGTTGGACACGGGGCAGTGGACGATATTGCATTGCTGTGTCGCGAGTGTCTCGATGTCGGGAGGCTGAAGATGCACGGCATGCACGCCGATGAACGAGGGTCCGGTTGCGCCCAAACGATCGAGCCGCAAGACCGGTGATTCACCGCTCGCGGCGCGCGCATCGTCGACTTCGGTCCGCGTTTCGGCGATATGGGTATGGATCGGCAGATCGAGTTGTCGCGCATACATCACGATCTTGCGCCAGGTCTCGTCGCCGACGGTATACGGCGCATGCGGCGCGAGCGCAAACGCCAGGCGCGGCGAATGCTTGAAGGCGTCGCGGGCGGCGAACCCCTTGGCGAGATAGACATCGGCATCGGATGCGTAGGGCGTCGGAAAATCAAGCACCGGCATTCCAATCAACGCCCGCATCCCGGCCGCTTCGTACGCGTGCGCAGCTGCGTCGGGATACGGCCAGATATGGTCCTCGAGCCACGGCTTGAGCGGCACGTCGTCGGCGATTCCGCGCAACAGCACCATCGCGGCATGCGTATGCGCGTTGACCAGACCGGGAATCAGCACGTGCGTGGGCAAAGCTACGCGGGTTTGCGCGAGGTAGTCCCGCTCGATTGACGCGGACGGCGCCAGCGCGACGATCCGCCCGTCGTCGACAACGAGCGCGTGGTCCACGAGCGTGCCAGCTGGCTCGATAGGAACGATGTAGCGCGCGTCGATGACAAGAGCGACTTCGCGTGGGTTGTTCATGGGAACGCAAGTGTACCGAACCGCGAACGTCGCGGGCTCCGACTCAGCGAGGAAACGAGCCGACAGGCAAGTGACGCGAGCGGGGCGCGGCGCGCCAACGTGCCGTTGTTGCGCAATCGGCGCAGGGCCTCGACCTCATTGGACCAATATTCGTGGAACGAGCTTGCCGGTGTCGGTCTCGCACGTCGACTCGCACTTGCTGTCGATCCCCGCAAGCGGGGCCCCTCGCCAGCTGCTCGCGCCGGAGCCCCAAGCCGATTGCGGTAACTCTAATCGGACGAAAGTAGGTTTGTACTTTCGTCCGTTGGAATAAAAAACCCCGCCAACCTTCGGCGGGGTCTTTTTTGAGAGAAACGCGTTTATCTGCGGACGACGCCTTCGCCCTTCACTTCGACCTCGACGCGGCGGTTCGGCGCGAGACACGCGACGAGCGCTTTGAAGTTGGTCATCGTGCAGACAACGCCCGGAACCGGCTGCGTCTTGCCCATGCCCAGCGTCTCGATCTTGTCGCGCGGCACACCCTTGCTGACGAGGTAATCGCGGACGGCATCGGCGCGACGCTCAGACAGCTTCTGGTTGTACTGCTGCGAGCCAATCCGATCGGTATGGCCGGTCACGAGCACGAGCTCGAGCTTCTGTACTTGAGACAGCTTGGAAATGATTTCGCTGTCGATCGCGGCCTTACCTTCCGGCTTGACCACTGCCTTGTCGAAGTCGAACAGCGCCTTCGATGCCAGCGTGATCTTCTGCACAGCCGGCGCGGGTGGTGGTGGGGGCGGCGGCGGCGGCGGCGGGGCCGGAGCAGGCGCGGGCGGCGGGGGCGGTGGCGGCTTCGGCACGAGGTCGGGCTCGCAAGCCTCGATCGCCATTGCAGGCGTCCAGTAGCCGGTGCGATAGCAAAGATTGCCGGAGAGGCCTCGCGATCCGTTGTAAACCGCGCTTCTCACGACGTTGTTGTCCGGCGTGCCGGTTGCCGACAATACATAGCCGCAGTTCTGCGGATTGCAACCCGCGACGCCAGGTATGTAACTCTTGGGATCGGCTTGCGGTTGCGCGGCAAGGCTGCCGGCGAAAGTCGCCGCTAACGCGCCGACGACAACACCGGAGACGAGACGTCGAGTCATTGTTTCACCCCTTTAGCTTTGGTTTTTGAACAGGTTTTGTGTGAACCCGGCAACTTCGCGCGAGACGGCGGCAAGTACCCGCCCCGAATCCTTTAGTGTCCGCTGGAACTGTAGCACAGCGATTTCAGCCAACGCAAAGAAATACCCCCTTCGTTTCGCCTCCTGCAAACGACTGTCGCGGCGATACAACGTCGTGTTAAAATTTCGTGTTTTCAATGGCCTCCGCCGCGCTTCTCGAAGCGCCGCGAAATGCATAACTGTTCGCCAGCGGCCTTCTGGAGCTCAAAACCGTGTACGACGTGGGTTTTTGAGGCTTGGGGCGGCTCAGGCGAAGGCGTTTCTTAGGGATTAGTTTATTCATGGAGCAGTTCGCCAAAGAGACCCTTCCGGTCAGCCTCGAAGCGGAAATGCGGCATTCCTACCTCGATTACGCGATGAGCGTGATCGTTGGCCGGGCGCTTCCCGACGTCCGTGACGGGTTGAAACCGGTGCATCGCCGTGTGCTGTACGCGATGCACGAAGCCAACATCGCGTGGAACCGGCCGTACGTCAAATGCGCCAGGGTCGTCGGCGACGTGCTGGGGAAGTACCACCCCCACGGCGACACCGCAACCTACGAAGCGCTGGTGCGGATGGTCCAGACGTTTTCGTTGCGCTATCCGTTGATTGACGGTCAAGGCAACTTTGGATCGGTCGACGGCGACCCACCCGCCGCGTACCGGTACACCGAATGCCGGCTGCAGCGGATCACCGTCGACATGCTGGCCGACATCGACAAGGAGACCGTCGATTTCGCGCCCAATTACGACGGGAAGGAAACGGAGCCGGCGGTGCTTCCGGCGCGACTCCCGAATCTGCTCGTCAACGGCTCATCGGGAATCGCGGTCGGCATGGCAACCAACATTCCGCCGCACAACCTGGGCGAAACGATCGACGGTTGCCTGGCGCTCTTGTCCAAGCCGGATCTCACTATCGACGAATTGATGGAGATCATCCCGGCGCCCGATTTTCCGACCGCGGGAATCATCTACGGATTGGAGGGCGTGCGCGAAGGCTACCGCAGCGGGCGCGGGCGCGTCGTCATGCGCGCTCGCACGCACGTCGAAGACCTCGACCGGGGCAGCCGGCAAGCGATCATCGTTGACGAGATCCCCTACCAGGTCAACAAGGCCACGCTGCTGACGCGGATCGGCGAGCTGGTGCGCGAAAAGAAACTCGAGGGCATCTCGGATCTGCGCGACGAATCCGACAAATCGGGCATGCGCGTCGTGATCGAACTGAAGCGCGGCGAAGTGCCCGACATCATCACGAACAACCTGTTCAAGCTGACGCAGCTGCAGGACAGCTTCGGCATGAACATGGTCGCGCTGGTCGACGGCCAGCCGCGGTTGCTCAATCTCAAGCAGTTCATCGAATTCTTTCTGCAGCATCGTCGCGAAGTCGTCGTCCGGCGCACGCGCTTCGATCTCTCGAAGGCAAGGGACCGCGGCCATATTTTGGAAGGCCTGGCGGTCGCGCTGTCGAACGTCGACGAGATCATTGCGCTCATCAAGGCCGCGGCGACGCCGGCGGATGCGAAGGCAGCATTGATGGCGAAGACCTGGCGCTCTACGGTCGTCGAAGAGATGCTGAAGCGCGCGCTCGCCGACGCGTCTCGTCCGGAAGGGCTTCCGCCCGAATACGGCTGGCATGCGAGCGGCTATCGCTTGTCGGACGGTCAGGCGCAGGCGATCCTCGAGTTGCGACTGCAGCGGTTGACGGGGCTCGAGCAGGAAAAAATCACCAATGAATATCGCGAAGTGATCGATCTCATCGCCGATCTTCTCGATATCCTGGCCAAGCCGGGTCGCGTGACGCAGATCGTTCACGACGAGCTCAAAGGCATTCGCGAGCAGTTCGGCGACAAGCGCCGTTCCGAGATCATCGCGCAGGGCATCGACTTGTCGGTCGAGGATTTGATTGCGCCCGCAGACATGGTCGTTACGATGTCGCATGGCGGGTACATGAAGTCGCAGCCCGTCGGTGAATACCGCGCGCAACGACGCGGCGGACGCGGCAAGCAGGCGACTGCGACGAAGGAAGACGATTTCGTCGACCGGATGTTCATCGCCAACACCCACGACTACATTCTGTGCTTCTCGAATCGCGGCCGCGTCTACTGGCTCAAGGTTTACAACGTTCCGCAGGGCTCGCGGACGTCCCGCGGCAAGCCGATCGTTAATCTCGTGCCATTGATCGAGAACGAGAAGATCACCGCGATCCTGCCCGTCAAGGAATGGAACCACAACCAGTTCGTCTTCATGGCAACGGCGGTGGGCACCGTCAAAAAGACGCCGCTCTCGGACTTCTCCCGACCGCGGCCATCCGGCATCATTGCCGTCGATCTCGATGCAGGCGATCAACTGATAGGCGTCGCGTTGACCGACGGCAAGCACGACATCATGCTGTTCAGCTCCGGCGGCAAGGCGGTACGCTTCGATGAGAACGACGTCCGTCCGATGGGACGCGGCGCGCATGGCGTACGCGGCATGATGGTCGAGAAGGGCCAGCGCGTGATCTCGCTCCTCGTCGCTGAGGACGAGACGCAGTCGGTGCTGACGGCGACTGAACACGGTTACGGCAAACGCACTCCCATCGTCGAGCACACGCGCCATGGCCGCGGCACCAAGGGCATGATCGCGATTCAGCAGACGACGCGCAACGGCAAGGTCGTCGCGGCGGCGCTGGTACTGCCCGATGACGAGGTGATGCTGATTTCGACCGGCGGCGTGCTGATTCGCATGCCGGTGAAGTCGATCCGCGAAATGAGCCGCTCGACGCAAGGCGTCACGCTGATCAACCTCGGCGAGGGCGAAAAGCTCGCGGGTCTCGAGCGCGTTGTCGAACGCGACGACGAGGCCGAATGAGCGCGCCGGCCGAAGGCAAGGAGCGAAGCTCGCGTCGGCGTGGGATTGCGCGAGGACGACACTCACTGCATCATCTCCCCCACGCGTGCAAGGAGGCCGAGGAGTGACACCGGCGCACGGCGACGATCGCGACGCCGAGCTGGCGCGTCATCGGGAAGAGATCGATTCGCTGGATCGTGAAATCCTCGAGAAGTTGAACGCGCGCGCGTCCCACGCGCATGCAATCGGCGCGCTGAAGGCGGGCGGGCCGGCATACCGGCCCGAACGTGAAGCGCAGGTTTTGTCGCGCCTCGCCACCGATAACGCCGGTCCGCTGACCAACGACGCTGTCACGGGCGTGTTTCGGCAAATAATGTCGGCCTGCCTCGCGCTCGAGCAACGGCTGCGTATCGCGTACCTTGGACCTGCCGGAACGTTTAGTCACGCGGCGGTCGCGCGTCACTTCGGCCAGTTTGTCGATGCGGAGTCCTACGCGACCATCGATGAGGTCTTTCGCGCCGTCGAAGGCGGGCAGACCGACTACGCGGTGGTGCCTGTCGAGAATTCCACCGAAGGCGCGGTCGGACGGACGCTCGATCTCATGTGCCAGACCGAGCTTTCGATTTGCGGCGAAGTGAAGCTTCGCGTGCAACAGAATCTGTTGTCGAACGCCGGCGATCTCACAAAGGTCACGCGGATCTACTCGCACGCGCAATCGCTCGCGCAATGCGTGCAATGGTTGGCCAAGCATCTGCCCGGTATTCCGCGGATCGCGGTATCAAGCAATGCCGAGGCGGCGCGACTCGCAGCGTCGGAGCCGGGGGCAGCCGCAATCGCCGGCGATATCGCCGCTGCGATCTATCAACTCGCGATCCTCGCGCCACACATCGAAGACGAGCCGAACAACACAACGCGCTTTTGGGTTCTGGGTCGTCACGATGTCGCGCCGTCGGGCCGCGACGAAACATCGCTCGTGATGTCGGCGCCCAATCGTCCCGGGGCCGTTCATGCGTTGCTCGAGCCTTTCGCCCGTCACGGCGTGTCAATGACCCGTTTCGAATCGCGGCCGGCGCGAACGGGATTGTGGGAATATTTATTCTTTGTCGACGTCGCAGGTCACCGACTCGATCCGCCTGTGGCCGCAGCTCTCGCGGAGCTCACGCAAAAAGCGCCGTTTCTCAAGCTGCTGGGGAGCTACCCGGCGGCGTTCGCATGATCGAGAAGCCGCGAGCGTCGGGAGATCGTCCAACGGTGCTCGCGCCCGATCATGTCCGCAACATCGCGCGTTACGTGCCGGGCAAACCCGTGGAGGAGCTGGCGCGTGAATACGATCTCGATCCGGCGACGATCATTAAGCTCGCGTCCAACGAGAATCCGCGCGGACCCAGCCCAAAGGCGCTGGCTGCGATTGCAACGGCTGCGGGCGAACTGACGCGTTATCCCGACGGTAATGCGTTTGCCCTCAAAGCCGCGCTCGCCGCCAAGTTCGCGATACCGCCAGAAGCGATCGTGCTCGGCAACGGCAGTAACGACGTGTTGGAGCTTGTGACACACGCGTTCCTTCGTCCGGGAGACGACGCGGTCTACGCACAGCACGCGTTCGCCGTTTATCCGCTCGCAACGCAAGCGCGCGGCGCAACGGGAATCGAAGTGCCGGCGAAGTTGTTCGGCCATGACTTGGACGCGATGCTGGCTGCGATCACGGCAAGAACGCGCATCGTATTCGTCGCGAATCCGAATAATCCAACGGGAACGTGGCATCGGCCCGACGCGATCAAAGCGTTCATAGCGGCCGTTCCGCGTAACGTGCTGGTGGTGTTGGACGAGGCGTACAACGAATACTTGAATCCGTCGGACGAAGCGCACGCAACGCGATGGATAGCCGACTACCCGCATCTCATCGTGTCGCGGTCGTTTTCGAAGGCGTATGGACTGGCGGCGCTTCGTGTCGGCTATGGTGCGATGGATCCCGCCGTCGCTGACATGCTGAACCGCGTGCGACAGCCATTCAATGTCAACGCTTTCGCACAGGCGGCCGCGGCGGCTGCGCTGTCCGATGTCGCATACGTCGCCGAAAGCCGGCGCTTGAATCGCGAAGGCGTCGGTCAGCTCGATGCGGGCTTGCGCACGCTCGGCGTGACCGCGCTGCCGACGCACGGCAACTTCCTGCTGATCAATGTCGGCGACGGTGCGCGCGTCCACGAAGCGCTGCTGCGCCAGGGCGTAATCGTCCGTCCCGTGGGCAATTACGGGTTGCCGCAATGGCTCCGCGTGACGGTCGGGCTCCCCGCCGAGAACGAGCGATTTCTCGCCGCGCTCGCCGTCGCGCTATCGACGTGATGAGCGCCGCAGGGCCGCCCCAAGGCGCGAATTACGCCCCCTCAGGGGGCAGCGCAGCGGCCGAATTGGCCAATGAGGCCGCAAGCGTGGGGGTCAACATTGGCACACTCGTCGTCGTCGGCGTGGGCCTGATCGGCGGCTCTTGCGCATTGGCGCTTCGTGCGGCTGGCGCGACGTCACGGATCGTCGGTGTCGGACGCGGGCGCCACAATCTCGACGATGCGCTTCGACGCGGCATCATCGACGTCGCGTACACGCTCGACGAAGACTGGGCTTCCGAGCTGGCGATGGCCGATGTCGTAATGGTCGCCGCACCGCTTTCGCAGTATCCGGCGCTGCTCTCAATGATCGCGCCCGCCATTGGATCCCAAACGATCGTGACGGACGCCGGCAGCACAAAGCAGGATGTCATCGCCACCGCGCGGACTACTTTTCGCGATGCCATCTCGCGTTTCGTACCGGGACATCCTATTGCCGGCAGCGAGCGATCCGGAGCGCTCGCAGCCGACGGGACGCTCTTCGCCGGGCGCAATGTCATTCTGACGCCGGTCAGCGAAACGGCACCTGATGCAAGCACCCTCGTGACGGAGTTGTGGCAAACGTGCGGCGCGCGCGTCACGACGATGTCGCCGGCCGCGCACGATCGCGTCCTGGCCGCGGTGTCGCATCTTCCGCACATGCTGGCATTTGCGCTGGTGGCCGAGCTTTCGTCGCGACAGGACAGCGCGGATCTTTTTTCCTACGCGGGCAGCGGCTTTCGCGATGTCACGCGGATCGCGGCGAGCTCGCCTTCGATGTGGCGCGATGTCGCGCTCGCGAACCGCGCGGCGCTGCAGGACGAGCTCGCGCGTTATCGAGCGGCTCTCGATGCCGCCGCGCGAATGCTCGCGGAAAGCGATGGAGCCGGACTTGCCGCGTTGTTCGAACGCGCCGCCATCGCGCGGCGGGGGCTCGATAGCTCAGGCCAAGCGAGCGGCGACGTCACGTGAGCACGACAACGCGCGATCCGACGTTTCTCGCCGCGCTGACGGTCGGTCCGCTCGCACGTGCTCGCGGCACCGTCTTGCTGCCAGGCTCGAAGAGCATCTCCAATCGCACATTGCTGCTCTCGGCGTTGGCGGAAGGAACGACGACGCTTCGCAACTTGCTCGATGCCGACGACACCGATCGGATGGTGGAGGCACTGACGGCACTTGGTGTAGGCATCGAACGCGATCGCGCCTCAATGCGTTGCGTTGTGCATGGGGTCGGCGGCCATTTGCCGGAAGGGCGCGCAAGATTGTTTCTGGGAAATGCCGGAACAGCGTTTCGTCCGTTGACGGCGGCGTTGGCCATTCTGGGCGGTGAATATGAGCTTTCAGGTGTACCGCGGATGCACGAGCGACCGATCGGCGACCTTGTCGACGCAGTTATTGCCTTGGGCTGCGACGTCCGTTACTTGGAACGCGAGGGCTTTCCGCCGCTCGCGATCGGTTCGGCAGGCGGGGTAGCGGGCGCCAACGTGCGCATTCGCGGAGACGTTTCGAGCCAGTTTCTGTCGGCGCTGCTGCTCGCACTGCCGCTCGCACGCGAAGCGGAATCGCGTTCGACGACAGTGACGCTGACGACGCCGTTGATCTCGCAACCGTATGTCGCTATGACGACGAATCTGATGGGGCGCTTCGGCGTGACCGTCGAAAGTCCCGATCCGCACACGTTTCGAGTTCCGGCAGGCGCGTGCTACAAAAGCCCCGGCGCTGTCGACGTTGAAGGCGACGCGTCGACCGCCTCGTACTTTCTCGCCGCAGGCGTGGTAGGCGACGGGCCGGTGCGCGTGAGCGGCGTTTCCCGCGACTCGATCCAAGGCGACGTCCGCTTTGCCGACGTGCTTGCGAAGCAGGGCGCCGACGTGCGTTTCGGGGGCGACTTCATCGAAGCACGCGCGGGCGCGCCGCTTTGCGGCGGAACGATCGATTGCACAGAAATCCCGGACGCTGCGATGACGCTTGCCGTCGCGGCGCTTTTTGCGACAGCCCCGACGCGCCTCGAGAGCATTGGCAGTTGGCGCGTCAAAGAGACCGACCGAATCACGGCGATGGCAACCGAGCTCGCGAAGATCGGCGCAGACGTCGCGGCGGGCCCTGATTGGCTCGAAGTCGCTCCTTCTGCTCGATTCACTTCGGCGATCGTCGACACGTATGACGACCATCGGATGGCGATGAGCCTTTCGCTTGCTGCATTCGGCGGCATCGCGATCACGATCAACGATCCCGGTTGCGTACGGAAAACGTTTCCCGGGTACTTCGATGCGTTGCGGGAAATCACCGCATGACAGCCGCAAGCGTGGGGGGCCCACTTGTTATCGCCATCGACGGGCCCGCAGCTTCCGGAAAAGGAACGATGGCCGCCGGCGTCGCGCGGGAGCTTGGTTTTCGCTATCTCGACAGCG
>WNGI01005870.1_pt1 | contig 11111 bp, 10 predicted proteins | sample 5400621 | NCBI WGS metagenome assembly WNGI01 (sample SAMN13153374, study PRJNA577476) | soil metagenome | isolation source: 20 cm soil or saprolite under Garry oak tree replicate 1 | place: USA:California | collected 2016-06-15
GATGAGTCGAACAGGTCGATGCCCGCCTCAATCGCCGCCTCGACCAGCGGCCGGCGGTCTGCGTCCGTGTCAAAGGTGCGCCAGGTCCCCATTCCGAGGACGGGGACCGTGAGCGAGCTTTTACCCAGTCGCCGGCGCTCCACTGCTACCGCTTGAAGTTCCCCTCGACGATCCGGTTGCGCATCCGTCCGATCCCCTCGACCTCGGTCTCCATCACGTCTCCAGGCTTGAGGAACTCGGGCGGGGTGCGGGCGAACCCCACGCCGTCCGGGGTGCCGGTCGCGATCATCGCGCCGGGCAACAGAGTCATGCCTTTCGATGCCCACTCAACGATGGCGTCGACCGCGTGGATCATGTCGCGGGTATTGCCCTCCTGCTTCACCGCGCCGTTGACGCGAAGCCACAGGTTGAGCGCTTGCGGGTCTTCGACCTCATCACGTGTCACCACCCACGGGCCGATCGGGCTCGCCCGGTCGATGCTCTTGCCCTTGAACCACTGGCCGCCCCAATCGCTCTGGATGTCGCGCGCGGTGACGTCGTTGATCACGGTGAAGCCGAAGACGTGGTCCAACGCGTGCTCGCGCTTGATGTTCGCGCCACGACTGCCGATGACGACCGCGAGCTCGACCTCCCAGTCGATCTTGTCGCTGACAGATGGCTCGATGGCGATGTCCGCGAAGGGATCCGTGAGCGAGGTGATCGCCTTGGTGAAGATCGTCGGCGGGCTGGTCTCGCCTCCCACGACGTGCGCGGTCTCTTCCGCATGCTTCTGATAGTTGCGCCCGATGGCGATCACGTTCCCTCGCGGCGGATCAAGCGGTGCGAGCAATTCCAGCTCCGCCAGCCGCCGGGAGGTCGCGTGCGCGGAGGTGAGCGTCGAGCGGGCGCGGGCCAGCCCTGCGTCGCCGGCGTCGATCAGAGCGAGCAGATCTGCAAACTCGGCTAGCTCGACAACTTCCTCCGCTGCATTGGGACGCAACGCGCCCAGCCTGCGACCGCCATCGGCCCTGAACATCAAGAGCTTCAACTGGTTTCAACCCTCCCTTTGCGCAGCGAGTGCCCGATCAGAGATCCACTTCAGCGACACCACGAATGACAGCCAGGCGACCGAGATGAGGATTCCTTCCAGCACGTCGCTCGGCCAGTGAGCACCGACGTAGATCCGGCTGATCGCGTTGGCGAGGACGAGGGCGACCACCAGCCCCCAGCCGACCGGCTGCGCCCACCGAGGTAGGAAGCGCCGTCCCAGGCTGAGCATCAAAACCGTAGCCAGCGTGACGATGAACATCGTGTGGCCGCTTGGAAAGCTCGAATCGGGCGGGGTTTCGGTGACGTGCAGCACCTGGGCCGGGGTCGGGCGCGGGCGCAGGATCACGTGGCTCAGCGCCAGGTACCAGAGCGCGCTGAGGGACGCGGCTGCGGCCAGGATCCAGGCGCGCCGATTGAAGAGCAGGATGATCACAAAGACGAGCACTTCGAGCGCGGCGCCCTTGAAGTCGCCGATCCAGCTGAAGATTGGGAATGTCAGCGCGAGAGGACCCCAGTTGATGGATTGGACGTCGTCTTCGATCGTCACGTCGGCCGGGACGAAGGGGTGCGCGGCGATGTAGAACGCAAGTGCCGCCGCCGTGAACGCGAATACGCCGGCCACCGCGATCAGCGGCTTGTTCACTGAAGCCGTCACCGCGCCTGGGCATGCTCTTCGGGCTCGTCGTACCACCGCACGCGATCGCCGACGCGGCTGCGCAACCGCCACCTGGCGGTCTTCGGCGCCTGCTCGATCGCGGTCGAGAGAATATCGAGCCGCTCCTGGATCAAACTCGAGGCTTCTGCAACCAGGTCATATCCAGCGAGGTTGCTCTTACACCGCTGGATCGTGGCCTTCGAGGTTCGCCACAGGCCCCAGTCCTTCGCACAGAGGCCGGCGATGAAGTCGCCTTCGATCCCAGAGCCGTCTCCGCTGCTCACCTTGTGGTGATAGGTGAGGTTGTAGATGTCGCGCTGGTCGGTCTCGTTGAGCTCGACGATCTGCAGCTTGGTCAAGAGCAGCTCGGCCAGCGGTATGGTGAGGTGGTCGCGCTCGATGCGATCCGTGATCGGGATCACATGACACATTGAGAATTCGCCGATGAAGACGTCGAGCTTGCGCTGATTGGGGTCGTAGAAGAGGAGTCGTCGCGCTCCATGCAGCGTGTTGAACATCTCATCCGGGACATAGCCCGCGCCGGTCAAGAGCTCCGTGACCGCCGCGCGACTGCCCCGGCGGGTGGCGATATCAATGTCTTTGATCGGGCGCTTCAGGAGGGGCCCGGCCACCGGCGCCTGGAGGTGCACCGCCACGCTGCCCAGGACGCGGACCATCACACCTTTATCAGCTGCTGCCTCCACCAGCCGCCGGGCCTCGGCGAGGGGATCTGCCAGCGGTGTTCTATCCAGTGGTGAAGAGGAAGTCGATGTAGCTGCCATCCTGAGCGAAGTCCACGATAGCGCCGCGCAGCACATCGGCGGAATAATCGCTCCCTGGGTTGAGGCACATCGTCGAGCCGATCTTCTGCGCGGCGCGCGATTCGTGGATGTGGCCGTGCAATCCGACGACGGGTTGGTATTTCTTGATCACGTCGCGCACCGCCTTGCTGCCCACCGGGATGATGCTGGGCCGTCCGCCGCGGATCACCGGGCGCAGCTCTGAGTCCAGCTCGGCCGCGAAATCGAGCCCCGTGCCGTAGGGCGGGCAGTGGAAGTTGACCACGACCTTGCTCCCTGCTGGCGCGGGGTCGAGGATCGCCTCGAGCCGGCGACCCAGCTCCTCCTCGGGATACTCGCGCTCGGTGTTCCACGGTGTCGGGGTGACGTCGCCGCAGCTCGCCATGAGCACCGGACCGAGCTCGACCAGCTCCGCCTCCGGTGACTCGATTCGCGGCGCGGACTTCAGCACCGGGTCGATCGCCTTCGGGTCGTCGTTTCCGGGAGTGATGATGCAGCGCACCGTGGCGGGCAGCCGTTCCTCCGCGAGCCTGCACCAATCCTCGATCTGCTCGATGATCGCGCGCTCGAACGCCCCGACGAGGTACTTCGGATCGTTCTCCATGCGCTCGACGTCAGGCGGGTCGGTGATCACCGAGTAGAAGCCGAGCCGGTTGATCTCCGCGCGCAGCCTCTCCTCGTCCGCTCGCGGAACAGTGACCATCTCGCCGCGCACCCTCGCGCTCAGGCTTCCATTCTCTGAGCGGATTGGCACGAGTCCCTTGCCGGCGATGTCGCCGCCCAGCACGAGCACGTCAGCTTCATAGGATCCGGCGGCCGCCAGGAACTTCCGGAAGCAGCGATCAGACCCGTGGATATCGGTCGCGAAATAGATGCGGAGGGCCCGCTTCCTTGCGCGACTACCGAAGATCAGGTTCCGGATCGCTTACTCGGGCGGAAGCTCCCGCATCGCCAGGCGCAGGTCGATCGACGACTGCCGCAGCCGCAGCTGCCGGGCAATGAGGTAGATGACCGGGCCGGCGCCCAACACGATCACCAGCGTGGCCACCGACGAGAAGCTGAAGGCGCCGAACACCTCGGGGTGCGTGATGATCAGGACCACCACGACCAGCGCGAGCACAGTCGTTGCCGCGCCCCACAGAGCGGGCACCGGGATGCCTCCGATCCGAGGCAGTGCGGTCGCGCCTGGCTTCATGATCAGGTCCGGCCGCCGGAACGGGAGGGCGGTCGCCGCCACCCCGCCCGCGAGAATGATCAGAGCGACGAACAAGGCCAGGTTGGCCACGATGTTCGCGAGGTTCAGAAAAGCCGCCAGCAGTGCGAACACGATTCCGCCGGCCACCGCCACGATGATTGCGTTCGTCGGCACCGCGCTGCTCTCGCTGATCTTGGCGAGGCCGATCGGAAGCAAACGGTCGAAGGCGAGCGCAAAGAGGACGCGCGTGATGACGGCCACGAACGCCAGGTCCACCGCCAGCTCGGCGGAGGGGACCGCGATTCCAATCAGGATCTTGCTGATCGGGTCGCCCGACAGCACCAGGCCGTAGCCAAGGCCGCCGGCAGAGGACTGCAGGCTCGTGATCGCGCCATAGGCCGCGGGGTCGGTGGCCCCAAGCTTGGCCTGCGACTGCATGAAGTCGAGACCGACGGTGTTGAGCATCAGCAGCCAGACGCCAACCCAAACGACGATGAGCAAGCCGATGCTGATCACTGAGGCGTACAGATACGTTCGGCCCGGACGCTTCAGCTCGCCGCCGACGTAGTACGAGTAAAGGACGCCGTTGTAGTTCAGGACCATGAATGGCACAACGAGCAGCGATGCGCTGAACGACACGCCCAGCGGGATGCTGTCCTTGGCCGCGGCGGCGAGGATCTCGTTGTAAGCGGTCGGATGGCCGCTGAACGCCCCAAAGGCAGTGACGAAGTCGTTGTGCGAGTGCGTCACCAGCAACCAGCCGAGCACCAGAAATGCGACCAGCTGGACGATGACCAGGCCGAGGATGACCTGGGCGAGCCGGCGGAGCGACACCCATGAAGCCGCGCCGACCACGAGCAGCATGAGGACGCTGATGATGGCGATCGCTGTCTGGCTCGTGACCTGGGAGGCGGCGCCACTGATCGCCGAGCTGCCAAACGCGGCGCCGAGGGCCGTCAGGAGAAACGGAAAGTACTGCGCGGTGAAGTTCGCGTTCGCGGCAAGGATGTAGGTGAACGCGATGCAGATGCCGATGCCGAACATCGCACCGAGAGCGGGGGAGATGATGCGGGAGAGATACACGTACTCGCCTCCGGCGCGGGGAATCGCCTCGAGCAGGTACTTGTAGGCGAACATCGCCACCAGCCAGACGCCGGCGCCGAGTAGAAGCGGCAGCGTCATGTCGGCCTGGTTGAAGGCGGTCAGGCCGGCATTGAAGTTGATGAACGTGTTCACAACGGCGACCGACGCAAGCGAGATGGCCGTCGCGGCCGGGATGCCCAGCTCGCGCACGAGTCCCGAGGACTGGCGTGTGAACAGACCGGAGCCGGTCGCGGCCCGACCTCCACTCATCGGAGCGCTGGTGCTGGCCATCATTCCCCTCCTAAGTCGGCGGCCCAAACGTCCAATGGCCCACGCCATTGGAAGGTTCCAGAACCATAGGTCACGGCCTCGACTCCGTCAAGGACGTTTTATCGCAGCATCGGTGACCTCGCGAAGCTCGACCCAGCGCCGCTCCGCAGCCGAGCGCTCGATTGCCTCACAAATCGCCTGCACCGCGGCGCCCTGCGCAAAGTCAGGCTCCCACGGCCCATCCGGCCAACGCTCGAGCAGGTCGCCGAGGTGGTTGACGAAGCTGGCGCCGTAACCGACGCCCTGGCCGATCGGCCACCAGTTGCGGGCGTAGGGATGAGATTCGTGCTCGGCTCGGATCGTTCTCATGCCATATAGGCCTGGATCGTCGCCGCCCTCGCCATAGAGCAGCTCGTTGAGCCGTGCGTACTCGAAGACAAGCGTGCCACTCGAGCCGTTGACCTCGATCGTGAAGTCACAGGGACGCCGCACCGCCGTGCGGGCCATCTCGAACACGCCGCGCGCCCCCGACTCAAAGCGCACGAGCGCTGACGAAGCCTCGTCGACGGTCACAGGTCGCTGCGATCTTTCTCGCACGAAAGTCTCCGACTGGCCGGAAACCTCGGCGATGCCGCCCGCCATCCACGTCGCCATGTCGATCAGGTGGCTGCCCAGGTCCGCGATCGTGGTGCCGCCGATGGAACGGTCGAAGCGCCAATCGAACGGTATGGCCGGGTCGACGAACTCGTCCGAAAGCCAGGTCGCACGCAGCAACCGCACCGTGCCGACGGCGCCTTCTTCCACCATCCGCTTCATCAACGACACGGCAGGCAGCCGCCGGTAGTTGAAGCCGATCGCGTTCAGCACGCCGGCCTGGCGCACGGCATCGAGAGCTCCCGCAGCCTGCGCATACGTCGCGGCCAGCGGCTTCTCGCAGATCACAGCCTTGCCTGCCGCGGCGGCGGCAATGGCGATCTCCGCATGCGTGCCGGGTGGGGTGCAGATATCGACGATGTCGACGTCGGGCCGCCTGATCAATTCGCGCCAGTCGCCGGTCCAGCTCTCGAAGCCGTAGGCTTCCGCTGCCCGCGACACCTTTGCTTCATCTCTTCCGCTGATCGCCCGCAGCCTGGGCCGGTAGGGCAGCGAGCGCATCACGGGCGCCGCGGTGTACGCGTACGAGTGAGCCCGGCCCATCATGCCGTAGCCGGCCATGCCGATCCCAACCTCCGGATGAGCCATCTACCCGGTCACGGCCTTGGCGGCAGCTCGCTCGGCGGCTTCGAGCGCGGCCGCTGCGTCGTCTCCGCCGGCCCCTTCCCGCGCTTCGCCGCGCACGTGCCGGGCGAAGCTCTCGGCCTGCAGGCGCAGGGCGCCGAAAAAACTCTCATCGGCGGTGGGCGGCCACAGAAACCTGCTCTCCTCGGCGTCCTTGGTGCCGAACACCTCCACCTTGCAGACGTCGCCCAGCGGAAACCGGCGGCCCAGCGAGATCAGGGCCGTGCTGCCACCCGAAAGCTCAGCGATGGCCTGCGCGCTTTCGGGATCGCCCGGCCAAGGCTCGGCCGCGACTCCGCAGAAAAGCGAGGTGATCTTTCCGAACTCCTGCCCGGTAAGCCAGCGCGTCTGATCGAACTCGTGCACGCCCATATCGATGAAGATGCCGCCGCTGTGGGTGCGGAAATAAGCTGTCGGCGGCTTCTCGTCCCACTGGTAGCAGGCGACGAGGTAGATCTCGCCGAGCTCGCCCGCGGCGATGCGTTCGCGGAGTTTCTTGAGTGAAGGTACGAACCTGCGCCAGAAGCCGATCTGGAACGGCAGCCCCGCGCGTTTGGTGAGGTCGGCCGCTTCGCGAGCTTCGATCGCAGTCACTCCGACTGGCTTCTCACACAGTATCGGCATCCCCGCGGAGACCAGGCGCCTGATGGTGTCGAGATGGAAGTCGCTCGGCACGCACACCAGCACCGCGTCAAAACCGCCGGCCGCCAGCATCGAGTCGAGGTCGGGGTAGAGCGCGACGTCGTTGTGGGTAAGCGACGCTCGCGCCGGCTCCACCGGTTCGGCGATCGCGGTGACGCGCACCGTGCTGGAATCGGCGATCGCGCGCAGGTGGTTGCGACCCATCCGGCCTGCGCCGGCAAGGCCCAGGTTCAAGTGAGCCAACGCCTCTTCTAAAACCCTCGCCTGGCCAGGTATTCGCGGTTGGCCCTCTGGTCGGCCGCCGGCTTGCCGGAAGGATCTGGGAGCACGTCCTGCTCCACCACCAGCCAGCCCGAGTAACCGGTCCGCAGCCGCTCGAGCACACCGTCAACGTCGAGGTCACCTTCTCCCAGCCGGCAAAAAGCCTTGCGCCGCCAGATCTCGGCGACTGGCGCGGCCTCTTTCACGATCTGCTCGACGACCGCCCTGCGGGCGTCTTTCAGGTGCACGTGGTTGATCCGGTCACCCCAGTCCTGCATCGCCTTCACAGGGTCACCGCCGCCAAGCAGCAGGTGACCGGTGTCGAGGCACAGGCCGATCGTGGTCAGCTCGAGAACCTGCTCGATCTCCCATGGAGCCTCGACATAAGTGCCGGTTTCGTGGTGGAAGGTCGGTTCGTAGCCGCGAGCGCGGCAGCGCGTCACCGTCATCTCCACGCCTTCTGCGAAATGCTTCCACTGCTCGGCGTCGAAACCCAGCGACCTGTCCCGGTCGGCCTGGCCCGGCTTCGAGCGTCGAAGATCGCTCCCCGCGTCGGCCAGGGTGGGTCGCGGCTTTAGTCCGTTGCCATTGCCGCTGACCGCGTCGAAGACGTCGAGCAGCGAATCCAGCTGGCGCAGGACCGCGGGCATCTTCGCCGGGTCGTGGAATGGAAGCTCGAAGAAACCGCCCGCCAGCGCCAGGCGTCGCCCGGCGAGATTCCGGGCCAGCTCCTCGCCGTATCCGAAATAACCAAGTGGGCCGAGGTCGATGCCGGCGTACCCAGCCTCAGCGACCTCGTCAAGCACGGCAGCCCCATCGGGCACGTCGGGCAGGATCCCAACCGTCAGCTCGAACGCCCCATAGCTGACGGGCGCGTTCGCGACAACGATCTTTCCGTTCTGCGTGCTCACGTCGTCGCTTTGGCCATCACCGGTTCTGACGGTCGGTCTCGCGGCACGCGGCTCTGGTGCACGGCGACGACGGACTCGCACAACGCGATGTCATGCAGCGAGTCGCGCCCTGACGTGACGGGTTGGCGGCCGGAGGTGATGCAGTTGTGGAAATGGATGAGCTCCTCTTTGAAGCCCTCGCGATAAGAGGTGATCTCTTCTGTCCGCCATGAGCGCGGGGATTTTGCCACCCCGTCCTCGGTGACGAGGAGCGTCGGCATGCTGCGCAGGAACGGCGAGGGAAACGAAAGCGTCAAGCGACGGGTGGGGGAGTGGAACGCGAACTCCATCGAGTAGCGCGCGATGCCGGGCAGGTCGACCCACGCGAGGATGCACTGCGTGGCGCCGTACTTGAAGATCGCAGTGAGCCCGGTCTCGCGGATATCCGCGAACTCGAGTCGTTCCGGCTCTCCCATGACCCCACGCATCGCGTTCAGCTCGTGGACAAGGCTGTCCAGGAGCACCATGTGGTAGGCCCAGCTCGAGAGAGGATCCGCGTCGGGGATTGCGGCACTGATGCGGGCTGCGTTGTCCGCCTTCAAGGATTGGGCGAGGTCAGTGGTGAGCGGCGCGCCGCGCCGCAGGTTGTACTGCTCTACGTACGGCTCCAGAGGGGACTCGAGAGTCGTGATCTGGATCAGCCTCAGGTCGAGCAGCGTGCGCGACTCTTCAAGGAGGCGCAAATAAGCGGGGTCGTAACGCTTGTTGTAAGCCACCATCAGCGTGACGCCCGCGGCGTCGGCCGCCTCGATCATCGTCCGGCCCTCGGCGACCGAGAAGCACATCGGTTTTTCCACCAGCACGTGCATCCCTGCCTTGGCCGCCGCGACAGCGATCGGCGCGTGGCTACCTGAGGTCAGGACGAGCACGGCATCGAGCGGACGGGCCAGAAGCTCCTGCCACGTGGCGAACTGTTCGGGCACCGCGTACTCGCGCGCCATCGCCGTGCGGACTTCTTCCGAGAGGTCGCAGATCGCGGCGATCTCGAATCGGTCTGAGAGCTCGCGCAGGTAGTGGAGGTGCATGACCTGTGCGACCAGGCCGCACCCGATGACCCCCACCCTCAGTCTCTTGGCCATCCCTACCCCGCTGTTTGAATACGTTGGAACGTTCCACGGACGCTATCTGAAAGGCCTCTCAGTGTCAACAGTTGATTACCCTCCGAGGGCCCTCGACAGGACGCCGGCCGCTTCATGGATTCCATCTTCGGCCGCCACGAATGGGTCCTCGTGCTCGATGGCGAGCGTCTGGATGCGCGGGCTGCGGGTCACCAGCTCGCCGATGAAGACGTTCCACCACGCCTGGTCCCTGCCCCGGCCCACGACGGCGAAGTTCCAGGGCATCGCCTCCGGCGGCTGCGGCCAGCGCCGGTCGAGCAGGCCGTTGAGCGCGAGGTTGTCCTTTGAGAACACGACGTCTTTGCCGTGACAGTGTCCGGCTCGGTCGCCGAGCTCGATGATGACGGCAAGCGGATCCATCCCCATCCAGAAGAAGTGGCTCGGGTCGACGTTGGCCGAGATCGCGTCACCGAGGCCCGCGATCCGGTTGAAGGTCTCGACGTTGTACACGGCCGTGCCGGGGTGAAGCTCGAGACAGACCAGGACCTGGGGGTGTTCCTCCGCCGCGAACTCCGCGAGAGCCGACCAGTAGGGCTCGACGGCCGACTCCCATTGCGAGTCGGCGATGCCCTCGAGGTAGGGCAGCCAGCCTCCGCCGGCAAAGTGCGGAGTTCTGTCGCCTGGTGCGCCGGGCGGGCAGCCCGCAAGGGCGACGACACGATCGACGCCCAGCTCGGCCGCGAGCCGGATCGTGTCGCGCAGGTCGGAGTCGTGCTTCTTCGCCACCGCCTCGTCGGGGTGCAGCGGATTGCCCCACACGTTTAGCGCGCCGATGCTCAAGCCGCGGCTGGTGATCTCTTTGAGCCATGCGTTTCGCGCTCCGGCATCCTTCAAGAAGAGCGGCATATCGCAATGCGACGTCGGTGCATAGCCTCCGGTCCCGATCTCGAGCTGAGTGATTGAAGGCTCATCTGCGACAAGCCAGTCCATGACCTCGATGAGGGGACGGTTCGCCATCGGTTCCGTCACCACCCCGATGCGCGGACGGCGGTCACTTGTGCTCACGACGAGCGCAATTGTGTCCCCATCGCATGGCTGAGCGCGTCCGCGCATTCGGCGACCGCGGCCCTCGCCGCGTCGACCCGGCCCAGGTAGCTCATGAACCCGTGGATCATGCCGGGATACCGGGCCGTGCGCGCCGCGACACCTGAGTCTCTAAGGTGCTCCGCGTACCGCTCGCCCTCGTCGATCAGCGGGTCGTACTCCGCGGTGATGATCAAAGCCGGCGCGACACCCTTCAGATTTTCTTGGCGGAGCGGTGAGGCGTAGGGGTTGCCTGCATCGGCAGGGCTTTTCAGATAGAGCTCCCAGAACAGCTGCATGTCGCCCGCGGTAAGGCCGTAACCAGCCGACAGCGTTTGCATCGATGCTTCACTCAGCGTCGGGTCGAAGGCGGGATAGATCAGAACCTGGAGGGCGATTTCGGGTCCGCCACGGTCACGCGACATGAGGCTGACCGCCGCGGCCAGGTTGCCGCCGGCGCTGTCGCCGCACACGGCGAGCTTGCCGGGGATGGCGCCGATCTCTGGCCCGTTCGCGTTGAGCCAGCAGAGGGCCGCATACGCATCGTCGAGCCCGGCCGGGAAAGGATGGTCGGGCGCAAGCCGGTATTCGACCGAGGCGATGAGCATCCGCGAGGCGCGGCAAAGGGCGCGGCATAGAGGGTCAGACAGCGCGACGCTCCCGAGCGCCCAACCGCCGCCGTGCAGGAACAGCACCACAGGGTGCGGCCCAGACGAGTCGGGGACGTAAAGACGCACGAGAGTCGAGCCCGACGCATTTTCAATGTCGACATCGCGGACCGCTTCGACCGCCTGCGGCTCACCTGAG
>WNGI01006204.1_pt1 | contig 11111 bp, 12 predicted proteins | sample 5400621 | NCBI WGS metagenome assembly WNGI01 (sample SAMN13153374, study PRJNA577476) | soil metagenome | isolation source: 20 cm soil or saprolite under Garry oak tree replicate 1 | place: USA:California | collected 2016-06-15
CGATCTGCGACATCGTCGAGTAGGCGATCACGCGCTTGATGTCCGTCTGTACGAGCGCGATCAGTCCGGCCATCAGCAGGGTGCCCGCGCCGAGCCCGGCCGCTAGCTCCTGCACACGCGGCGCCTGCTCGAAGACCGCGTGCGTGCGGACGATCAGGTAGACCCCGGCGGTGACCATCGTCGCGGCGTGGATCAGGGCGCTGACCGGCGTCGGGCCCTCCATCGCGTCGGGGAGCCAGGTTTGAAGGGGAAGCTGGGCCGACTTCGCCAGCGCCCCGCCGAGCAACCCGAGCGCGACCAGGTTGACGAGCCAGCCGTGTCCCGGCCCCACCGCGAAGGCGTCGGGGAAGTTCAGCGTCTGCCGGTGCTGGATCAGCAGGAAGAACGCGAGCGCCATCGTCGCGTCCCCGATCGCGTTCATCACGAACGCCTTCTTCGCCGCGGCGATCGCCGCCGGCCGCTCGTGCCAGAAGCCGATCAGCAGGTAGGAGCAGAGGCCGACGAGGCCCCAGCCGGCGAGCAGGAGCACGAGGTTGCCGCCTTGGACGAGGAGCAGCATCGAGAAGACGAACAGCGCCATGTAGGCGAAGTAGCGCCGCTCCTCGTCGTCGCCGTCCATGTAGCCGATCGAGTAGGCGACGATCAGGAAGCCGACCCCGGAGACGACCAGCATCATGAAGACGCTGAGCGGATCGACGAGGATCCGTAGGCCGACGTGGAAGCTGCCGGCGGTGAGCCACTCCCACGCGGTCGACGGATGCGAGCGCGCGTCCGGCGACTCGCCCCAGAGCCTGGCGAAGACGACCGCTGCGGCCGCGAACGAGCCGAGCACCGACGTCGTCGCGAGGTAGGCGGCGCCGCGGCGCGAGACGCGCGTTCCCAACAGCGTGATCAGCAGCGCCGCGGCGAGCGGCGCGACGAGGCAGATCCAGGCGGCGAAGATCACCCGCGGAGGATGGAGAGCTTGTCGACGTCCAGGTCGAGGCGCTTGCGCGCGATCGCGACGATCAGGCCGAGCCCGACCACGACCTCGGAGGCGGCTACTGCCATCACCGCGAGCGCGAAGATCTGGCCGCTCGACTCACCGTGCAGGCGCGAGAACGCGATCAGGGCGAGGTTCGCGCCGTTGAGCATGATCTCGAGCGAGAGCAGCACGATCAGCGGGCTTCGGCGCAGGAGCACGCCGAGGGCGCCGGTCGCGAACAGGAAGGCGGCGACCGCCAGATACCAGGCGACGTCAGGACCTCTCATGTCTCCTCCGGCCAGGTCCCGCGACCGGGTCCCGAGACATGTCCAGGGACCCGGTCGGCCCGAGAATGCGCGCCGAGGATGACCGCACCTACCGCGGCGACGAGCAGCACGACCGAGGTGATCTCGAACGCGAGCAGGTGATCGGTCAGGAACACGCGCCCGATCCGGTGCGGCGAGCCGAAGCCGGCGTCGATCTTCGCTTCGTGCGAAAGCCGCCCGCCGGCCTTGAGACCGATGACGACGATCACCTCGACGAGGATCGCCCCGGCTGCGAGCACGGCGCCGAACTGCTGCCAGGTGGGGCCACCCGCCCAGGGCGCGTCCGCCCGCCCGCCGAGGTAGGCGGTCACGAACAGGAACATGACCATCACCGCGCCGGCGTAGACGAGCACCTGCCCCGCGGCGACGAACTCGGCCGAGAGCAGTAGATAGAGCACGGCGAGCGAGGCGAGGTTCCCGATCAGCGCCAGTGCTGAATAGAACGGGTTCGAGAACGAGACAACCGCGATCCCGGAGGCGAGGCAGCTGAAGGCCGCGACGACCCAGACCGCCCAGACCAGAACGTTGGCCACTACGAGTGGGCCCTGTAGTAGGGGATCGGCGTGTCGTAGAGCTCGGCGTCCGCGACCGGCACGCGCTTGATTGGCTCGGCGAGCAGCATGTCCTTCGTGTAGATCTGGTCGTCGCGGTCGTACTCCGCCAGTTCGTACTCGTTGCCGAGCGTGATCGCGTCGAACGGGCAGGCGAGCTCGCAGTAGCCGCAGAAGATGCAGCGGCTCATGTTGATCTCGTAGATGCGCGCGTAGCGCTCGCCCGGGGAGACCCTGTTCTCGGGGGTGTTCTCCGCGGCGACCACCCGGATGCAGTCGGCGGGACAGGCCGCGGCGCAGAGCGAGCAGCCGACGCACTTCTCCAGCCCGTTCTCGTGCCGCCAGAGCCGGTGCCGGCCGCGGAAGCGTGGATAGACGGGTCGCTTGAACTCGGGGTACTGCTGCGTGAGCGGCTTCTTGAAGATCTGCTTGAACGTGACCCCGAAGCCCTTCAGCGTGTCGACGGGCTGCGGGCTCAATTCGCCCACACCACTACGAGTGCGGTCACGAGTGCGTTCACCGTCGCGACCGGAAGCAGGATCTTCCAGCCGAAGCTCATCAGCTGGTCGTAGCGCAGGCGCGGCAGCGTCGCGCGCAGCCAGATGAAGACGAACAGCAGCGCCAGCAGCTTGACGAAGAACCAGAGCGGCCCGAGGAAGTCGACGCCGTGCGCGAAGGGGAAGTGCCAGCCGCCGAGAAAGAGCGTGATCGCGAGCCCGGAGAGCGTGATCATGTTCACGTACTCGGCCATCTGGAACAGGCCCCAGCGCATCCCCGAATACTCGGTGTGGTAGCCGGCGACGAGTTCCTGCTCGGCTTCGGGGAGGTCGAACGGGGCCCGGCTCGTCTCTGCGACGCCGCTGATCAGGAAGACGAGGAAGCCGACCGCCTGCGGGACGACGTACCAGAGCGAGTGCGCCTGGTTGTGGACGATCTGCACGAGCGAGAGAGAGCCGGCTGTGATCACGACGCCGAGCACGCTGAGCGCGAGCGAAACCTCATAGGAGACGAGTTGCGCGCAGGTCCGCATCGACCCCAGCAGCGAGTACTTGGACTCGCTCGCCCAGCCGCCGACGATGAAGCCGTAGATCCCGATCGAGCCGAGCGCGAAGATCAGGATCAGGCTGATCGGGACGTTCGCGACGACGCCGTTGACGTGGTAGCGCCAGATGTTCCAGCCGTTGCCGAACGGGATTACCGCAAACGCCGCGAGCGCGGTGAACGCGGAGACGACCGGGGCGAGGATGTACGGGGCGTCGATCGCCGCCGTCGGGAAGAAGCTCTCCTTCCGAACCAGCTTGACCAGGTCTGCGATCGGCTGCAGGAGGCCGTAGGGGCCGGCCCGGTTAGGGCCGAAGCGAAGCTGCATCCGTGCCAGCAGCTTGCGTTCGAGCAGCGTCGTGTAGGCGAATGTGAGCAGGACGAGGTTGATGATCACGAACGCCTTGATCACGCTCACCCACCAAGGCTCGCTCACGGCTTGCTGACCTCCACGGTGGGATGGAGGTCGCGCGCATGCTCCTCGGCGATCCGGGCGACGCCGGCCTTGAGCTTCTTGTTTATCGCCGCTCGGAGCTCGAGCGAGGTGCCATTCGAGCGCACGCCGACCGGCTCGCCGCGCTTGACGCCGAGCCGCTTCGCATCCTTGGCCGATAGCTCGATTACGCGGGCCGGACGCTGGAACTGAAGCTCGGCGACGCGCTCGACCGCGGCGCCCGAGAAGAGCGCGCGATAACGGAGCAGTTTCAACGCACCCGCGGTCGGTTTTGCCGGTACCGGCTCGTCGGGGCTCTCCGCCGGAGCCGCCTCGAGGGGCACGCGTTCCGGTAGCCGCGCCTGTTCGCCGAGATCCTCGTAGGTGACGCCCCCGAAGGCCCGCTCCGACAGTTCTGCGAACACCAGCGAGGGATACGGCGAGAGCTCGATCCCAAAGCGGGCGGCGAGCTGTGCGATCCACGCGAGCTCGTCCGGCGCCGGCGGGATGGCCGTACGCCGCAGACGCTGGATCCGGCCTTCGAGGTTGACGTAGGTGCCGTCGCGCTCGAGGTAGCTCGTCCCGGCCAGGACGAGATCGGCCCACCCCGCCGCGAGGGAGTGAAACATGGTGATCGCGAGCACCCGCTCCGCACGCTCGGCGAGTGCCCGCACGTTCGGGTTCGCCGCGGCCTCGTCGCCGGAGACGATCAACAGGCCGAGCGGCTCGGGCTCGGGTCCCTCCTCGTCGGACACGGCCGCCCACGCCTCGGCGACGCCACGGCCGTTCGCCGTTTCCGGCAGGAAGAAGGCGCCGGAGCCGGGCTTGTCGGCGAGGCCGAGCTCCGCGGCCAGCTTGGCGAGGTGCGAGCCGCCGCCCGCGCCTCCGCCCGACCAGATCAAGATCGCCCGCTCGCTGGCACGGAGACGATCCCCGAGCTCGCCGCGCTTGAGTCGCCGGCAGGCTTGCGCCGTCGTCCCAGGTGCCGTCTGGATGTCGCCGGCCGGGCCGATCTCGTGGATCTCGGCGCCGGCGCGCCGGGCCTTGCGCAGCCAGAGGTCGACGATCGGCGCGCGCTCGACCACGGGATCGTCACCGAGGACGACGATGAGCTCGGCGTCGCGGATCGCCGACAGCGGCGCCCGGAACGCGTCGAGGCCGCCGCCGATCTCTTCCGGCAGCATCGCGGTGTGCGCGCCGAGGCCCTCGCGCACGAGCTTGGCGAGGGCGTAGGCCTGCTCCGTCGTCTCGGAACCGGAAAGCGCAACGGCGATCCGGTCGCCGGCCCCGCGCAGCAGCCGCTCGGCGTCGTCGAGCGCATCCTCCCACGAGATGTCCTCGAGGCCGCGCCGGCGGACGCGCCGGAGTGGATCGGTGATCCTGTCCTCGGCGTACAGGTGGGTGAAGCCGAAGCGGCCCTTGTCGCAGAGCCAGCCCTCGTCGACCTCCGGGTGGTTGCGCGAGAGGATCCGCCTGACCTTGCCTTCGCGCTGGTTGGCGTCGATGTTGCAGCCGACCGGGCAAAGTCCGCAGACGGTCGGGACGCTCTGCAGCTCCCAGGGTCGGATCTGAAAGCGCGGCTGGGTCGGCAGCAGCGCGCCGACCGGGCAGAGTTCGGTCACGTTGCCCGTGAACGCGCCCGTGTAGGGCTCGTCCTCGAAGGTCGCAATCAGCGTCTGCGCGCCGCGGTTCAAGGCGACGAGCTGGTTGTCCTCGGAAACCGACTCGCTGAAGCGTGTGCAGCGGTAGCAGAGGATGCAGCGCTCGCGGTCGATCGAGATCGCGGGCGAGATCGGGATCGGCTTCTCGAAGGTCCGCTTCTTAAAGGTCATCCGCGTGGAGCCTGGGCCGTAGCGGAAGGTCAGATCTTGGAGCGGGCACTCGCCGCCCTTGTCGCAGACCGGGCAGTCGAGCGGATGGTTGACGAGGATGAACTCGAGGGTCGCGTTCTGGGCGACGCGCGCCATCTCGCTGGTGCGCGCGGTCTTGACGACCATCCCGTCCTGCGCGGTCAGCGTGCAGCCGGCCTGCGGCTTCGGCGGCATTCCCTCGACCTCGACGAGGCACATCCGGCAGGCGCCGACCGCGGCCCCGAGCCGCGGCTCGTAGCAGAAGACCGGGATCTCGATCCCGGCGGCGGCGGCGGTCTCGACGAGCCCGGTGCCCTTTGGCACGTGCACCGAGCGCTCATCGATCTTGACGGTGACGAGCTCGGCAGCGCTCACGCGTCTCTCCGAGCCATGTCACGCCGTGCCAGTTCGTGAGGACTGTCCCCACGAACTGCCGCGCCGGGACATGGCAACTGCAACGAAAGTGTGACTTTTCGTCCACAGGCAGGGCTCATGCGGGCACGCCCTCCTCGACAACCGGGTGGTGCGTGTGCTGATCCACCGGCGCGAACAAGCCGTCGAGCGACGACTCGCCGCCGAAGGGGCAGCCGCCCTGGTCGATATGCGCGCGGAACTCGTCCCGGAACTTGACCACGTACGAGGCGACTGGCATCGCCGCGGCGTCGCCGAGCGGACAAAGGCACTTGCCGAGGATCCGGTCGCAGACGTCGAGCAGCAGGTCGAGCTGCGAGTGCGTCGCTTCGCCGGCTTCGATCGCCTCGAGCAGCTGCACCATCCAGCGCGTCCCCTCGCGGCATGGCGTGCACTTGCCGCACGACTCGTGCATGTAGAACTGCGCGACCCTCAGTCCGAGCTGCACCATGCACGCGCGGTCGTCGACCACGATCACCGCCGCCGCGCCGAGGAACGTGTCGAGAGCGCGCAGCGCGTCGTGCTCCAAGGGCACGTCGATCTGGTCTGCCGTCAGGATCGGCATCGACGAGCCGCCTGGGATGACCGCCTTCAGCGCCCGCCCTCCCGGGATCCCGCCGGCGAGGTCGTAGATGACCTCACGGATCGTGATCCCCATCGGTAGCTCGTAGTTGCCGCCCCTGACTACGTTGCCGGAGACGCAGAAGAGTCGCGTCCCGGTCGAGTCGGGCGGCGCGCCGATCTTGGCGTACTCGGCGCCGCCGAGCTCGAGCACCTTCGGGATCGTCGCGATCGTCTCGACGTTGTTGATCAGCGTCGGCGACGCATAGAGGCCGGAGATGGCCGGGTACGGCGGCCGGGAGCGCGCTTGGCCGCGATGTCCTTCCAGCGACTCCAGCAGCCCCGACTCCTCGCCGCAGATGTAGGCGCCGGCGCCGCGGTGGAGCACGATCGTGACGCCGTCGAACAGCTCGGCCTTCCGGGCTTCGTCCAAAGCCGCGCGCAGCGTCTCGAACGCGTCGAGGTACTCGCCGCGGATGTAGATGAAGACGTGCTGCGAGTCGATCGCGTGCGCGGCGATCAGCGAGCCCTCGATCAGGCGGTGCGGCACGCGGTTCATGATCTCGCGGTCCTTGAACGTCCCCGGCTCCGACTCGTCGGCATTCACGCAGACGTAGTGCGGGTTCGGGTTCTGCTCTGCCCCAGGGATGAACTGCATCTTCCGGCCGGTGGCGAAAAAGGCGCCGCCGCGCCCGCGCAGGTTGGCCGCGTTCAGCTCTCCGATCACGTCGGCGGGCGCCATCCCACGGGCGCGCTCGAGCTGGGCATAGCCGCCGAGGGCGCGGTACTCGCCGAGCTGCGTCAGGTCGCGCTCGTCGGCGCCGGCGAGGACGATCACGTCACGCACTGCGCAGCTCCCGGACGATCTGCGGCACGTCGTCGGCCGTGACGTTCAGCCGGTGGCGGTCTTCGATCGCGACGACGGTCGGCCAGCCACAGCCGCCGATGCACTCGACCGCTCTCAGCGTGAACTCGCCGTCCGGCGTCGTCTCGCCCGGCTGCACGCCGAGCTCGCGCTCGAACGCCGACAAGACCTCTTGCGCGCCGCGCAGCCCGCAGCAGATGTTCGTGCAGACCTCGACCAGACGCCGTCCGACGGGCGCGAGATGGAACATGTCGTAGAAGGTCGCGACCCCCTTGCAGTATGCGGGCGTGAGCTCCAAGGCCTCGCCGACCTCGTCGAACGCCTCGGTAGGCAGCCACCCACCGTGACGCTCCTGGGCGATCCGTAGCGCCGGCATCACCGCCGAGCGCGACTCCGGATACTGCGCCGCGATTGCGCGCACCTCATCCGCGAGTGGTCGCGCCATCAACGATCGACCTCCCCCATCACCGTGTCGAGCGAGCCGACGATCGCGATCAGGTCGGCGATGTACGCGCCCTGGACGGTTGTCGCCGTCGCCTCCAGCGCCGCGAACGACGGGGCGCGGAACTTGACCCGCCACGGTCGCGTGCCCCCGTCGGAGACGACGTAGCAGCCGAGCTCGCCTCGCGGCGACTCGACCGCCACGTAGACCTCGCCCTCCGGCACGCGGTAGCCCTCCGTGACGATCTTGAAGTGGTGGATCAGCGATTCCATCGAAGTGTGCAGCTCCTCGCGCGGCGGCAGCACGACCTTGCGGTCGTCCGCGATCCACGGCTCGCCCTCCATCCGCTCGAGCCGATCGAGGCACTGCTCGACGATCTCGACCGACGCCCGCATCTCCTCGATCCGCACCCGGTAGCGGTCGTACGTGTCCCCGTGCGGGAGGACGGGAACGCGGAAACGAACCCGGTCGTAGAACAGGTACGGGTCGTCCCGGCGCAGATCCCAGTCGACGCCGGAGGCGCGCAGCACGGGCCCGGTCTGCCCCAGAGCGATCGCGTCGGCGCGGTTGAGGAGCCCCAGGCCGCGCGTCCGCTCCCCCCAGATCTCGTTCTTCTGGAGCAGCCCGTCGTAGTCCGCGATCGCCTTCGGCATCCACTCGACGAACTTGCGGCACTCCGGGTAGAAGCCCGCCGGGATGTCCTCAGCTAGCCCGCCGGTCTGGAAGTACCGCGTGTGCATGCGGTAGCCGGCGACGAGCTCCGAGAGGTCGAGCACCATCTCGCGCTCGCGGAACGTGTACCAGAACATCGAGATCGCTCCGAGCTCGAGCGCGGCGGTGCCGAGCCAGACCAGGTGCGAGTGGATCCGGTTCAGCTCCGCGAGGAGCATCCGCATCCAGGTCGCCTTCGGCGGCACCTCCAGGCCGAGCAGCTTCTCGATCGCGAGCACGAAGACGAGCTCGTTTGCCTGGTAGGCGAGGTAGTCGATCCGGGGCGCGTAGGTGATCGCCTTCCACCAGGACTTCTGCTCCATGTTCTTCTCGAAGCCGGTGTGGACGTAGCCGATCTTCGCGGCGATCCCGACCACGATCTCGCCGTCGAGGTCGACGACGAGGCGGAGGACGCCGTGTGTCGAGGGGTGGTTCGGCCCGAAGTTGACGGTGAGGATGTCGTCGGTGTCCCTGACCGCGGGATCGACCTCGAGCACGGTCGGGATCGGCGAGGGGATCCGAGTGCCTCCGTAGATCGGGTCCGTCGTGCCGGGTCGCGCCGCGACCGCCATCATTCTTGCCCCGAGAAGCGCACCGGCTCGCCGCCGAGTGGATAGTCCTTGCGCAGCGGGTGACCTTCCCAGTCCTCGTCCATGATCAGCCGCTGCAGGTTCGGGTGGTCTTCGATCGGGATCCCCATCAAGTCCCAGGCCTCGCGCTCGAACCAATCGGCCGTCGGCCAGACCGAGACGACGCTCGCGATCGGCTCGGCGTCGTCCAGCCAGACCGTGACGCGAAGACGCCGCGCGCCCTGCCGAATCGCCAGCAGGTGATAGTTGAGCGCGAACCGCTTCGGCTTCGGCGCCGGCAGCGCCTGTAGCCCCTGCGTCATCGGGCGGTTCAGGTTCCGCCCTGCCGCCGTCCCGATGTAGCCCGAGACACCCGGCGCGCCCCAGCCGAGGTAGTCGGTGGCGGCGAGGTCGACGAGCATGTCGAAGCCGTGCTCGTCACGCAGGTACGTGCAGGCCTCGACGATGCGGGCGGCATCGACGACGAGCGTCGTCTCCCCGAAGGCCTCGCGCGTCTCGACCAGGCCGGGAACGCCCTCGAATGCCATCTACTTGGCGACCCCGCCGACCTCGTAGGCGGCCGGGACCCCTGCCTGAACGCGCTCGTGGAGGCGGATGATGCCCTCCATCAGCCCCTCCGGCCGCGGCGGGCAGCCGGGGACGTAGATGTCGACAGGGATGATCTTGTCGACGCTCTGCAGGACGGCGTAGTTGTTGAACATGCCGCCCGAGCTCGCGCAGGCGCCCATCGCGATCACCCACTTCGGCTCGAGCATCTGGTCGTAAATCTGCTTGATCGGAGCCGCCATCTTCTGGGCGACGCGGCCGGAGATGATCAGCAAATCGGCCTGGCGCGGCGACGAGCGGAACGCCTCCATGCCGAAGCGTGCGATGTCGTAGCGCGACGAGACGATCGACATCATCTCGATCGCACAGCAGGCGAGGCCGAACGTGTCCGGCCACATCGATTTCGTCTGCGACCAGGCGACCGCCTTCTCGAGCGTCGTCAGGCCGAGCTGCGACTCGATGTCGCCGAGCTCCTGCTCGAACGCGCTCGGCCCCTTGCCGGGCCAGAGCAACCGTTCCGACTTGAGGCCGTGCTCGGCGAGTCGAGATGATCTCGGTCGCTCTACTGCCACTCGAGAGCGCCCTTGCGCCAGACGTAGACGTACGCAACCAGCAGGATCGCGAGAAAGAAGGCGAACTCGGCGAAGCCGAACCAGGCGAGCTGATGGAGGACGACGCCGAGCGGATACAGGAAAACGATCTCGATGTCGAAGACGATGAAGAGCATCGCCGTCAGGTAGAAGCTGATCGTGAAACGCTGGCGTCGCGGCGGGCCGGTCGAGACGCCGGACTCAAACGGGATCCCGCGCGAGCGCGTGCGGCGCTTCGGGCGCGTCGCAAAGACGAACGACATCACCACCATCGAGACCGGAATCGCCGCCGCGAACAGCCCGTAGATCAGAAACGGCAGCCAGTTGTCGAGCACGTCGTCTCCTCCCGCCAACCCCCTGGCGGGCGGAACGTATCAAGTCTCGGCCAGGTGGCACGAGGTCACCGCAAACCGTGGAGCCTTGCGGGAGACAGGTGTTACAAAGTCCCCCTCGTTTGGGGCAGGAACGACCGCGGGGGACGCTGCTACGATGGGCCCGTGGCAACCGTCGAGCAGCCGACACTCGTCACGCTCACCGAGAGCGCCGCCGGCAAGATCCGCGAGCTGATGGCCGAGGAGCCCGAGGGCGAGGCCGCGGTCCTGCGGATTGCCGTCCAGGGCGGAGGCTGCTCAGGCTTCCAGTACGCGCTCGGCTTCGACCGCGGCGCCCAGGAGGGCGACAACGAGCTGCACGTGAGCGGCGTCGACGTCGTCGTCGATCCATTCAGCGCGCCGTATCTGGCGGGCACGGAGATCGATTGGGTCGAGGGCCTGCAGGCAGGCTTCGCGATCAACAACCCGAACGTCTCGGCATCATGCGGCTGCGGGCACTCCTTCCAGGTGGAAGAGGGCGAAGCCCCCGCAGACGAGCACGGCTGCGGCTCCGGCTGCAGCCACTAGTACCAACGGCGGCGCTCCTGGCCGGCGCGCTGTTGGCACTTCCTGCTTGCACCGGCGATCGAGGACACCATCGGAATGTCGCCGACGGAGCTCGCGCTGGTGCACATTCGTGCGGGCAAGACGCAGGCCGCACGGGTCTCGACCGTCGCCCGCTCCTCACCCGAAGGCGGCGGACCGACGACCGTGACGGTTCTCCAGGAAGGCCTCGCCGACGACTCCGTCGCCGCGCTAAAGACCGTCCTTCGGTACGAGCCGGCCGACGGCGGGTGGCGCCTCGCCTCGTCGAAGCGGACGCAGAAGTGCAGGCGGGGTCGGGGGCATCAAGAGTTCT
>WNGI01005872.1_pt1 | contig 11110 bp, 10 predicted proteins | sample 5400621 | NCBI WGS metagenome assembly WNGI01 (sample SAMN13153374, study PRJNA577476) | soil metagenome | isolation source: 20 cm soil or saprolite under Garry oak tree replicate 1 | place: USA:California | collected 2016-06-15
GCGCCGAGCGCAACCGCGCCGTCGCGCTCCGAGCGGACCAGCAGCCAGCCGACGTGCGGGTGCTCACGCAGAGCCGTGAGGAGCTTGGGATGGGCGGCCTCGATCTCCTCGAGCGTCAGCCGCCGTCGCTCGGACATTAGGTAGACGAGCCCGAGGTTCCCGGAGCCGAGCACGACGACCTCGCGGTCGGAGACGTCGTTCTTCGGCCGCTTCTTCTTCGTGCCGGTCGCCTCGGCGAGCGCGTGGCCGACCATCGCGCTCTGCTCGTCGCCGCCGGCCATCTCGGCCACCTGGCCACCGCCGGAGAGCGACCGCCCGACGAGGTCGTCCAGCCCGTAGCCGTTCCGCTGCTTGAACGTCGCCCCCTGGGTCTGCCCGTGGTCGGAGAGCACGACGATCTCGTACGGCCGCGCCGCATACGTCCGCGCCCGGTCGATCCGGCCGAACTGCTGATCGAGCTTCCGCAGCGCCTCGAGGGTGTCGGCGCGCTCGAGGCCCGAATGGTGCGCGACCTCGTCGTAGCTCGAGAACGTCGCGTAGACGGCGGGCCTGCCTTTCATCATGTCCGTGAGGACGCCGTACACGATCAGGTCGCGGACGAAGACGCACATCGCCGCGCGCATGAACGGGTAGAGCCCGCCTCGGTGGCCGCGCGGCCGGACGTCCCGGCGCCGTCCCCTGGACGACGCGGACAGCTCGAGGATCACCTCCCAGAAGAAGAGGACGAGCGTCCGGACGACGTTGAAGCCGTTCGCGAAGAACGCCCGGTAGCCGGGGTTCGCCTTCTTCTCCGCATCCATGCGGCTGACGGTCAGGATCACGTGGTCCGCCTCGCCGGACAGCAGGTTGCCGCGGCTGGCACCCCCGTTGGCGAGGAGCCCGCGGCCGGTCGAATGGGTGCGCTCGATCTCTGCGCAATCGGCCGGGCCGGAGCACGCGACGAGCGTCGCCGACTCCTTCACGACCCAGCGGAAGGCCGGAATGTTCTCGTTCGAGCCGAGCAGGATCCCCGCCTGGCTCGCACCCGTCTGGGACGAGAGGTCGGTCTCCCACTCCGCGAGCTCGTGACTCCCGTCCTCGAGCCAGCGCGCCATGTTCGGCGCGTTGCCGTCCCGCATCGCCCGCTGCAGCACCGGCAGGGCGAGGCCGTCGATCTCGAGGAAGATGATCCCCGGCGCGTCGGTCCTCGTCAGCTCGCCGGAGCGTCGCGCGATCCGCCGGATGACGCGGTACGTGTACGTGTCGTCGTCGTTCGTCCCGAAGACCACGTCGAGCACGACTCCGACGGCGGCCGCGACGAGCGCGACGCCGAGAGCGGACCAGAAGGAGTCGACCGAAAGATCGCCGTCGGTCACGCGATCCGCTGCCATCAGCATCAGCGCGTCGACGACGAGCACGAGCAGCAGGCCGAGGACGAGCATCAGCGGCAGTCGGAGCGCGGCGATGATCGGCGGCAGCAGTGCGTTGAGCACGGCGATCACCGCGGTCGCCGCGAGCGCGCCCCAGAAGTTGTTCACATGCGCGCCCGGCACGACCCAGGCTGCGGCGAGGAGCGCCGCGGCGGACAGGATCCAGGCCAGGATCAACGCCGCCGGCCGGAACTTCGGGCGCGCGGGCTGCCAGGCGGGCTCGGCTGGGACTGGTGACTGATTCGAGGGGATCATCGCTCGGTCGGCCCCAATGATCTCAGCAGGGGCACCATTTGTCGTGTCGGCGAGGAGCTAGGACGGGCGCACCGTCGCCGGACCGGCCGCGCGCCCCAGCACCGAAGCCGGCGAGAGCGGCCGACCGAAGGAGTCGATGAACAGCGCGCAGGGACCCGTCTGCTCGGGCAATGTTCCCTCGAGCACGTCGACGCGGTACGTCAGGCCGTCTCCGTCGATCCGCGGGTCGTGGAGGACCACGACGACGTCGTCCGGAGCGTTGCCGTCGTCGAGGAACGAGAGCACCGCGTTCGGCGGATCGACGGCGAAGCTGTAAACGCCCACGTCCCAGAGCTCGATGAAGCTGCTCGAGCGCATGTGGCCGACCTCGCGCCGCGGCCGGTCGGCGAAGTACACGGTCGACTCGGCGAGCCCGCGGAGCGTGATAGTTGCGCCCTCGCTCGTGAAACCCGTTGCGCTCTGGACGAACAGCGCATCGATCCGTTCGTGGGCTGCGGACGCGAGATTCACCGTCTTGCTTGGAGTCTGGCGGCCGCTGGCGTCGTGGGCCTCATGCCGAACGGGTGAAAGCGCCGCTTCGCGGATGCGCGCCTGTGCGGGCGGGCTAGAGGGCACGCGACCACCCGACCGCCTCGCCGAGCTCCAACCTGTCGTCCTTCAGCTCCGCGGCCTCGACGAGGCCGAGGTCCTCGGCAACGGCGACCGCCTCACTCCGGCTGGAGACGCCGAGCTTCCGGTAGATGGAGATGGCCTGGGTCTTGATCGTGTTCCTCGAGACGTGAAGGCGCTCGCCGATCTCCCTGAAGGACAAGTGCGTGGACAGATGCGGAAGCAGGCGCAGCTCGGCCCGGGTGAGCCCGGAGCTGCCGCCGGTACGGGCCTCGGGCATCGCGGCGAGCTCGAGCTCCAGCCGCGCGACCGCCTCGCCGAGGAGGCCGAGGTCCGGCCGCACGGCGAGAATCCCGCACGCCTCCTCGAGCATGTGTCCGGCGGCATCCCGGTCTCGCAGCGTCACGTAGGCATCCGCGAGCTCGATGCGTGCCTGGACCGCGAGCCACGGGAGGGCGTAGGTGAGGTGCGGCGTGTGGCGCGTCGCAGCTGTTAGCAGCCGGCGCGCGTGGTCCCATTGGCCGTGCCTGAGCCTGCTCCGAGCCGAGGCGGCCAGCGCGAGCGCGCTCGTCGGATAGTCCGCGAGCTCCCCTTCTTCGACCACGCGCTGGGCCTCCTCGGCTAGAGCATCTGCCGTGCGGACGTCCTCGCGAGCAGCCGCAAGCATCGAGCGCTCGCCGAGGGCGATGGCACGAGTTTCCGTGGAGCCGGCCGTGGCGGCGCGCTCGACGGCTTCCGCCAGGGCCGCGTCCGCGTTCTCCGTGTCCCCGAGCAACATGTCAGCGGCGCCGCGGACGAGCAGCGCCGCCGGGCGCCAGGGATCGTCCGCCGCCAACTTCGAGACTGCCGCGCCGGCGTCCGCCTGCATCTGCGCAGGGCCGTTGCTACATAACGCGGCCCGCATCACGGCGATCCGCGGCCGGACCGCCGCGACGCCCCGTCGCCGCGAGGCAACGCCCCGCTCCGCGGCATGCAGCCAGCGATCGGCCTCATCGGCGCGGCCGCGCGCGGCGAGAATGCTGCTCCCCTGGACGGCGACTGCGGGATGCCGGTCGAGGCGCTCGTCGACGTCGAACAGGTCGAGCCAGCCCTCGACGACCGCGGACCGGCCGCTGTCGTGGACCTGCTGCGCGATCGAGCCCAGGATGCGCGCCTCGTCGTCGATGTCTCCGGCCGCGTGAGCGTGGAAGAGCGCGGACTCGGGGTCGAGGTGCGCCTCGTACCAGGCTGCCGCACGCCGGTGCAGCACCGGCACCAGGTCGGGCTCCTGCTCCTCGAGGTCACGCTGTAGCAGGTCGCGGAAGAGGTGGTGGTACCGGTACCAGCCGCGGTGGCGGTCGAGCTGCACGAGGAACAGGTTCGCCCGCTCGATCTCCTCGAGCTCGGCCGCAGAGCCCCTGGTGCTTAACACCGCGTTGCAGAGCGGCGCGCACATGCGCTCGAGGACGGACGTGCGCCGGAGGAAGCGGAGGACACCCGGTTCGAGGCGCGAGAGGTACTCCGAGCCAAGGTAGTCCGCGATATAACGGTCGCCGCCCGCCGGCCGACTCGCGCCGTCTTCGAGGCTCGCCAGCGCGGCCAATCGCACGCCGACTGCCCAGCCCTCGGTGCGGTGAAGCAGGCCCGCGAGCTCGGTCTCGTCCAGCTCGACACCTGACGCGCGGAGCAGGATCTCAGCCTCCCGGCGGCTCAGCGCCAGCTCATAGGGGCCGATCTCGAGCAGCGGCTCGGCAGCGCGGAGGGCGGCGATCGGCACCCTGGGGAGGGCCCGCCCGGTCAACGCGATCATCGAGCCGGGTGGGATGTTTTCGATCAGGATGCCGATCGCTTCGGTGGAATCGTTCGACACGAGAGCGTCCGCGCCGTCAAGCACGATCACGAACGGCGAAACACGCGACGAGAGCTCGGAGCTGAGCCTCGGCACGATCGCGTCCCAGACCGGCCACTCCGGTCGCTCGAACGCCTCCGTCACGTGCGCGCCCAGCGGCTCGATCCGGTCGAGCGCCGCGGCGACGTGCTTGAGCAGGACGTACGGGTCGTTGTCACGCTCGTCGACCGAAAGCCACGCGAACGGGCGCGCGTCGCGGGCAGCCCATTGCGAGAGGAGTGTCGTCTTGCCGTAGCCCCCGGGCGCTACGACGAGCAAAATCGGGAACGCGCCGGCGGCGCGCAGGCGGTTGACGAGCGCCGTCCGCGGGACGCTCTCGGGCCGTCCCGGCGGAGGACGCAGCTTCGACTCGACGACGTCGAAGAGAACGCCGGGGTCGCTCGACCCGACGAGGATCGCCTTGGCGCCGAGCTCACGCAGCGCAGGGTTCATCGAGCGCCGACCGGCGCCGAAGTGGCGGTCTCCCTCTACGGGTTCGATTTCAACTTCGCCATCCCATCCCCCGCGTCCGTCGTGGACGAAGGTTGCGACGCCCTCCGAGTAACAGTATCCGGGCGAGAAGGCCCGCGGGCATTGGGGGATTCACGGATTCGGCGGTGGCCGACGCACCACCCCCGTCGTGGTGCGGACACCACCGTTTGCGGGGAATATGGAGCGTGACTAGGCTCGAGGACCCGATGTCGATCCGAGTCGTCGCCGCCGAAGACACCTTTCTCGCCCGCGAGGGGATCGTCAGCATCCTCGGCGACATCGAGGACGTCGAGCTGGTCGAGATGTCGGGCGACCTCGATGAGCTGCGCGACGCGGTCGAGCGCACCTCGCCCGACATCGTCCTGACCGACATCCGCATGCCGCCCACGAACACTGACGAGGGCATCCGCTTCGCGGCCGAGCTCAGAGAGCAGCACCCGGAGATGGGCGTCGTCGTCCTCAGCCAGCACGCCGAGCCCCGCTACGCGATGGCGCTCTTCAATTCGGGCTCCGATCGCCGCGCATACCTGCTCAAGGAGCGGCTCCACGACAAGAACGAGCTGAGTCGGGCGCTGCACGACGTGGCCGCCGGCCGCTCTCTCGTTGACTCACGGGTCGTCGACAAGCTCGTCTCCGCGCGCCAGCGGAACGACTCGGAGCTGACGAGGCTGACCCCGCGTGAGCTCGAGATCCTCGCCCTGATCGCCGAGGGCCGCAGCAACGGCTCGATCGCCTCGAGACTCGGGATCACGAAGCGCGCGGTCGAGCGGCACATCAACGCGATCTTCCTCAAGCTCGATCTCGGCAAGGCGGAGGACGTCAGCCGGCGCGTGAAGGCTGTGCTCCTCTATCTCGGAGGCGACGAGCTCTAGCGGGCGAGGAGGCGGCGGAGCACCTCGGCGCGGTCCTCCGGCACGGCCAGGTCGTAGCGCACGGCGACCGAGACCTCGTCGAGGAACGCGGCGACGCGCGCCTCCATCGGGCGCGAGGCTACACGCGTCCGAAGCGCTCCCGGAGCAGCCCGTGCCGCAGGCCCCGGTCGCTGACCGTGAGCGAGTCGCTGCCGAGTTTCTCGAGCACGGCCCTGACGACGCATGCACCGGCGAGGATGACCTCGGCCCGCTTCGGCTGGAGGCCGGGGATCTCTCGCCGCTCGTCCGCGGTGCGCGTGCGGTAGAGCTCGATCTGACGGTCGACCTCGGATCGGTCGAGGACCGTCCCGCGGACGACGTTTGGGTCGTAGGTCTCGAGCTCGTGCTCGACCGCGGCGAGATTCGTGACCGCGCCGCCGATCCCGACGAGGATATCGGGCGTCTCTCGTCCGTCGAGGCGATCGAGGTCGGCGGCGATCGCGGCCAACGCCTCGCGCAGCGTGTCCTCCGAGACGACTCCGTCGAGGCCGAAGCGCTCCGTGAAGCGGACGGCGCCGACGTCGACGCTGAACCGCTCCTCGACCTGCTCGCCGTGGCCGAAGGTGAACTGCGAGCTCCCGCCGCCCGTGTCGAAGAGGACGAGCGAGCCGTCTCCGAGCTGCATCTCCGAGGTCACGGCGAGATACGCGAGGCGGGCCTCCTCGTCGCCGCTGATGATCTCGACCCGGATCCCGGTGCGCTCACGCACGGCATCGACGAACGCGTTGCTGTTCCGCGCCATGCGCAGCCCTGCCGTGCCGACCGCCGCCGTGGTCACGACCGCCTCGCGCGCGGCCTCATCGGCCATGTCCGCAACTGCGTCGACCGTGCGCGCGATCGGCTCCTCGGTGAGATCGCCCGTCCGGTCGAGCCCCTCGCCGAGACGCGTCACCTCGGCCCGGTCGACGACCGTCCGCCACTCCCCGTCCGCGAGCCGCTCGCCGATCACGAACTTGACCGAGTTTGTGCCGACGTCGACCACGGCGAAGCGGCCGAGTCCGACGAGCTCCTTCAGGCCCTGCGGGACGTTGACGTTCGGCCGGAGCTCGAGCCCGAGCTCGCGGACCGCCGCGGTCACGAGCGCAGGATCCTCGGACTCGACGGCGATCGTTCGCAGGACTCCCCGGTCCGTGCTCAGCTCGGAGAGCTCGGCCATCGCGCCGCCGACGGTCACGTGCCTGCGCCGCTTGTGCACCTCGACCGCGAGCAGCTCCGGACGCGGGTCGACGAGCTCGCCGAGGAGCTGCTCGAGCGTGTAGTCGGCTCGCTCGGGCGTGTGCTCGACCGCAAGCGCCGCCAGCACGGACTGGACATCGGCAGCCGCCACCGGAAAGGCGGCCTTCAGCACGGGCTCCCACTGCTCGAGCCCGTCCTCGTCGACGCGCTGGAGCCGCTTCAGGTCCACCCGCCCGCCGCGCACCTTGACCGAGGCGTTGCTCGCGACCGAGAGCAGGTACAGGTCGTCGCTCTCCTCCTCGAGCTCCGGCGTCAGCTCCCCGAGGCGGGTCTCGGCGCCCCCGAAGCTCTCACCGAAGGCGCGCCACTCCCACCGTGGTGTGACCCTCGAGCTCGTCGGCTCAGCTCTCCTTCTTGAGCGCCCCCGCGAAGTACTCCAGAGCCTTCTTCGTCTTCGTCTCCTGCTCACCCGAGAGATCGACGCCCTGGCTTCCGAGAAACGCCCGCGCCTCGGCCGCGACCTGGAACGCCTCGTTCGTCGCGGCGCGGGTCGAGAGCTCGAGCACGCGCGACCCGTCCGGGTAGATCCACATCTCGGCGACGAGCTTGCGGGCGAGCTCCTTCGGGGTGAAGCCGAGCTTGAGGACGAAGATCGGCCCAAGGATCGACAGATCGTCCAGCTCGATCCCCGGCGCATGCTCCGCGAAGTAGGCGCGTTGCTGCTTCGAGAAGAGCTTCCGCGTCGGGCGCTCGCCGGCCACCGTCTTCCTGACCTCGTCGGAGTCGAGCGTCCGCTTCAGGGTCCCCGAGCACACGAAACCGCCGGGCAGCGCGTCGACCTCCACGCGGAACCCGGTCGCGGCACGCAGCTCCGCGGGGAGCTGCGACGGCACGACCGGCCGCAGCTTCACGACCGAGTCGTCGCCCTTCCCCTGGATGCGCCGTCCGCGTACGACGACGCCCAGCTTGTCGAGTGCCAGGTCGGGCGTCTCGAAGAAGAAGACCTGGCGGATCTGCGCCTCGAGCGGGTCCAGGCCGAGCGCGACGACGGCCGAGCGCTGGTCGTGCTCGGGCACGGTCAGCTTCAGCTCGACGCTGTCGGAGTCTTTGAGCAGGTCGAGCATCTCCGCGATCTGCTCGTGCGAAAGGGCTACGGGGGTCTCTGTCGGGGTGGTCGTCATCGTCTCCTCCTTGGGGCAGGGCTGTTCGAGTATGCCCAGTTCGCTACGCCAGCGCGGCGGAGTGCTTTTCTGCCTCCGTCCGAGGCTCGGCCCCGGGCTGGCTCGAGAGCGAGATCAGCACGGCGCCTCCGAGCGCGACGAGGAGGCTGACGGTGGCCACGACGACGTGCCAGAGCGGCCGACTCAACCGTTCGTCGAAGATCAAGATCCCCAGTAGCACGCCGACGATCGGGTTCGCCACCGACACCGTGGCGACCGACGGCGCGAGCCGCCCGGTGCCGAGGGACACCTGCTGGAGGACGAACCCGAGCACGCCCGCGACTGCGAGGACGTAGCACTGCCAGTGCGAGAGCATGACGCCGACACCTTCGTGCAGGAAATCGACCGTAGGCTTCGTCAGCGCGGCCGAGATCCCGAAGAGGATGCCGGCCACGGCGCCGTAGACCGCCGCAACCTTCGTCGGTGTGCCGTTTCTCCCATAGACGAGCAGCCCGGCGCAGATCGCGCCCAGCACGACGATCGCGATCGCCCACTCGTCGTTCGGGGCGTTGTCGTTCCCTCCCGCGGGGTCGCCGTAGATCGCGAACGCGCCGAGCCCGACGAGGATGACACCCGCACCGACGACCTCGCGGCGGCCAACGTGCTGGTTCGTCAGCAGCCAGCCGAGCGGCAGCGCGAAGACGATCGTCGTCACGAGCAGCGGCTGGATGACCGCCAGCCTCCCCCGGTCGAGCGCGCCCGCTTGGAGCACGTAACCGATGAGCAGCGCCACGGTGCCCAGCAGCCACATCCGCTGGCCGACGAGCCGAACGAGCGACATGGGCTGTGACAGCGAGACCCCGTCGAGGTTGAGGGCGCCCTTCTGCTGCAGCGTCGCTGCAACCGCGAACAGGAGGGCCGCCATGAGTGCGAGCGCCGCCGCCATCGATCGTCAGCCTACGACAGCGACGCTCTACGTTGCGAGCTGGACTGGAAGAGTCAAGGCCCAGATGAGCGTCCCGAGGAAGAGGAGGCACCCGAACCCGAGCAGCGCGGCTCGCGCGCGAACGGTCCGGAGCTTCGTGCTGATCCCGGCGAAGAAGAGCGACGAGGCGAACAGAACGACGGCGAGCATGTAGTTGTCCGCGTTCTGGTTCGCCGATTTCGCGCGATCGGAGTCGGCGGCGGCGGTCGACTCGAGCCGCTCCGTTTCGGCCGACGCCTTCAGCCGGTAGACGGGCATCGCAAACGGCGTGGACGGCGCCGCGGGATTCGTGAACGGCTTCGCCGCGAGCCACGCCGCGAAGGCCGGCTTGAACTCGTCACGGAAGCGCGCGCGGTAGAAGCCGGCAAGCGCCTGGTCGTCGTGCTGGTGTGCGTCGACCCACTGGATGAAGGTGGCGACGTCGATCTGCACCTGACGGTTCGCGAGGGCTGCGCTCCGGTTCTCGGCGATCCGAGTCGCGGTCGCGTGGCTGTAGCCCTGTGCCTGCTCGCCCGTCCACTGGCGCGACTGGTACGCCGCCCACGCGGTCGCCACCGTGGCCAGTGCGAGGAGCAGGGTCGAGAGGAGCTCGAGCCACTTCTCGGAGCGGTCCGCCTCCACGGTGCTCAGCATACGGCGAGCGATGTGCGACGATTCGCGCGTGACTCCGCCGAGCCAGTCCGCCATCGGCGAGTCCCGCTGGCCACCGGCGGCAGCGCTCGTCCTCTTCATGGCGGCGAACATCGCCCTCCGCGTCTGGCTTCCGCGCGAGGGAGCGGTTCGAGTGACGTGGCTCGTCCCCGCGCTCGAAGGGATCCTGGTCGTGTTGCTCCTCGTGGGCGCTTCCGGCAACCTCGCCAGGCGCACGGCCTGGGTGCGCCGCGTCGCCGTCACGCTCGTCCTCCTGTTCGTCGCCGGTGCCTTGTGGTCGACCGCGCTCCTCGTCTACGACCTGATCAAGGGGATCGGCGTCACGCAGTCGCCGAGCGAGCTGCTCGCCACGGGCGCGGTCGTCTGGCTCGGGAACAACCTCGCGTTCGCGTTGCTCTACTGGCTGATGGACGGGGGCGGCCCGGTCACACGCTCCCTCGACCCGACCCCGGTCGACTTCGCGTTCACGCAGCACTTGAGCCCCGAGCTGGCGCCCCCGGGCTGGAGGCCGGTCTTCCTCGACTACCTGCACCTCGGCTTCACGAACGCAACCGCGTTCAGCCCAACCGACGTGATGCCGCTCACGCACCGGGCGAAGTACACGATGCTCGTACAGGCGACCGTGGCACTTGCGCTCTTCGGCCTCATCGTCGCCCGGGCCGTCAACGCATTCACCTGACCAATAGAGGGCGTGAACCGCCCTGATCGGCCGATAGCGTCGCTCGCTCCACGACAAGGAGGCTGAGATGGAGCAGGCAACCGAGTCTTCGGGCGTGCGCGACTTCGACTTCTGGATGGGCTCGTGGGAGCAGCAGAACCGGAGGCGCAAGGAGTGGCTCGCCGACTGCGACGAGTGGATCGAATTCGAGTCGACGAGCGTCGCCTGGCCGATCCTCGACGGGCTCGGCAACGCGGACGAGCTGCGGACCGACTTCGCCGGCGGGTTCGTCGGCATGTCGTTCCGCTTCTTCGACCTCGAGACAAGCATGTGGTCGATCTACTGGGCAGACAGCCGACGCACCGGGCTGCTCGACCCGCCGGTCGTCGGCTCGTTCGCGAGCGGCGTCGGCATCTTCGAGGGTGGCGACACCTTCAACGGCCAGCCGATCCGCGTCCGCTATACGTGGTCGCGGACGGATACCGAGTGGCCGCGCTGGGAGCAGGCGTTCTCGCCCGACCGAGGCAAGAGCTGGGAGACGAACTGGATCATGGACGCGACGCGCGTCGGCGAGGCCGCGATGGCCGCGGCCGCCGGGCCAGATCGGCTAGTCGCCGGGCGAGCTCGCTGACGTGTTGTCGTAGCTCGTCCGGGGAGCGGATCTCGAAGCCGCAGCCGAGGCCGGCGAGGACGCCCGCCATCCACTCGAGGGAGCCCACCTGCATCCGGAGCAGGGTGCCCTCGTCCGTTTCGGTCATGGTCGCGAGCGTCGACGGGAGCCTGCGGCGCGCCTCCTCGAGCGGGAGGTCGAGCAGGACCTCGACCTCGTGACCCCAGGGCACCGCGGCGAGCGACGCGCTCACGTGCTCGACGGCGTCGAACCCTTCCGGCGCGGGCTCCGCGGCCGTGGGCATGAGCGCGATCGCACGCATGCGGT
>WNGI01005873.1_pt1 | contig 11110 bp, 10 predicted proteins | sample 5400621 | NCBI WGS metagenome assembly WNGI01 (sample SAMN13153374, study PRJNA577476) | soil metagenome | isolation source: 20 cm soil or saprolite under Garry oak tree replicate 1 | place: USA:California | collected 2016-06-15
GATGCGGCGACGCTGAAGGTGATCAAGCGCATCCCGCTCACCGGGCCACCGAACAACGTCGCGGTTCGCAAGGATGGCCAGCGCGTGTACGCGGCGATCACGGGCGCCAACGGCGGCATCGACATCATCGACACCGCCAAGCTCGAGAAGATCAAGTTCATCCGCGTGCTGGGCGGCGTGCACAATCCCATCATGACCCCCGACAGCAAGTTCGTTGTCGCCGGTTCGATCGGCGGCGCTCAGGCAACGGTGATCGACACGCAGCTCGAACGCGCGATCTGGTCGATCAACTTCGCTGACGGTGAAGGAGTACGGGTGTTCTGCTTCGACTGGAATCCCGACGGATCGACCAAGCGGCTGTTCGTCCAACTCTCCAACTTCCACGGCTTTGCCATCGTCGACTGGGAGAAGCGGAGGGAAGTGGGTCGAATCAAGCTGCCGGATATCCCTGTTGCCGAGCGGAACAACGAGGGCATCCAGGGCGCGCCCGCTCACGGAATCCTGGTCACGCCCGACGGAAAGCAGATCTGGTCGACGAGCAAATGGAACAGCCGCGTCTACGCCTATTCCATGCCGGACCTGAAATACCTCGGCGAAGTGAAGGTGGGGTTGGTGCCCGACTGGATCACGTTCACGCCCGACAGCAAGAAGCTGTACGTGGCCAACGCGCACGACAACACGGTGTCGGTGATCGACGTCGCTGCGCGGAAAGAGATCACCCGGATCAAGGTCGGGCAGATTCCGAAGCGCAACTCCACCGGCATTTTCCCGGTGCTCGGGACCGGAACCCGCTGACGTGCTGCACTGACCCTCTCGTGGAGGCGGACCCGTGTGCCCGCCTCCCTCCTTTTCGAGGTCCATCATGACAAAGACGATGCTCATTGCCGCAGGCGTCAGCGTGGCGCTGGCCGGGATCCAGCTGCACGCGCAGGTCACCGGAACCGTTGACAGCCACCTCGCCGCCGCGAAAGCCGCCGCCGGCACCATGCACACCGCGCTCTACGACCGCATTTGCAAGGAATATGAGAAGCCGCTGACGCCGCCTCCGCCTGCGGGACAGGGCCGCGGCGGCGGCGGCGGACAGCAGGCTGGGCCGCCGCCGGCCTCTCAGTGGCATGCTGAGCCAGCGAAGGTGTTCGACAACCTGTACTTCGTCGGGATGACGGAGTATTCCGCGTGGGCGCTCACCACGTCGCAGGGGATCATCGTGATCGACACGATCTTCGACTACTCGGTCGAAGACGAAGTCGTGAACGGTCTGAAGAAGCTTGGACTGAACCCGGCGGACATCAAATACGCGCTTGTGAGCCACGCGCACACCGATCACATCGGCGGGGCCAAATATCTCCAGGAGCATTTCGGCACGCGCGTCGTCATGTCAAAGGAGGACTGGGACGTCGCGGATCGTTCGATCCCGGAGCGGATTCGACCGAAGCGTGACATCGAGATGCGCGACGGCGACAAGCTGACGCTTGGCGATACGACTATCACGATGTATCTGACCCCCGGTCACACGCCGGGTACGATCTCCGGCATCTTCCAGGTGAAGGATCGCGGTACGCCGCACATCGTGGCGACGTGGGGAGGCACCGCCTTCAACTTCGCTCCGAAGCCGGAGAATTTCCTTCCGTACATCCGGTCGGCCGAGCGGTACAAGGCGATTGTGCAGAAGGCCGGCGCCGACGTCCTTCTGTCGAATCACACCGCCTACGACAACACCAACGCGAAGATCGCGGCGCTGAAAACGCGCAAGGCAAACGACAAGAACCCGTACGTGATTGGCAGCGCGGAGATTGCTCGCTACCTCACGACCGCCGACGAATGCGCGAAAGCGGGATTCCTGGCGACCACCGCGCTTGCGGCAGCAAGCAGCCGCTGAGTAAGATTACGAGTTGGGTCGACATCAAATTAGCGATTGGGTGATGTGTGATTGGCGACCGGTGACGTGAATCACCGATCGCCAATCGCGAATCACGAACGTGTGGAGGCTGGATGCAAGTGATTCCGGTGACCGACGTATCGCGCGGGTTCGGATCGACGAGCCGGCGCGACACGTGGTGGATCACACCGCTCGCGGTCTTTCTGGGTTTCTCGACATTCATCGTCTACTCGACCTGGGCCGCGTTTCAGAACGCGCACTATTCCTACGGACCGTACCTGTCGCCGTTTTACGCGCCGGAGATCTGGGGAGACTCGCCCCACGCGTGGTTCGGACCGAAGCCGGCGTGGTTCCCCGGGTTTCTGCCGTTCTCGCCTGCGCTCTTGATCCTTCCCTTTCCCGGTCTCTTCCGATTCACGTGCTATTACTACCGCGGCGCCTATTACAAGGCGTTCTGGGCCGATCCTCCGTCCTGTAGCGTCGGTGAGCCCCGCACACGCTACCTGGGCGAGAATTCGTTTCCGCTGATCCTCCAGAACGTCCATCGCTACTTCATGTACATCGCGGTGCTCTTCCTCTTCATGCTGTCCTACGACGTGTGGAAGGCGATGTGGTGGCCGGATCCGGCGACCGGCGGCGAAACGTTCGGCCTCGGCGTCGGCACCGTCATCCTGGCGGTGAACGTCGTCCTTTTGAGCTGCTACACCCTCGGCTGCCACGTGATGCGCCATATCGCGGGCGGCACGTTCGACGAGGTGTCGAAGCATCCGATCTGCGACAGGGCCTACGCGTGCTCGAGCGCGCTGAACTACAAGCACCAGCTGTTTGCCTGGTTGAGCCTCTTCACGGTCGGCTTCGCCGACGTCTACGTCCGCCTCTGCTCCATGGGGATCTGGACAGACTTCCGGATCCTCTGATGGCCTCGCACGCAACCTACACCTACGACGTCCTCGTCATTGGCGCCGGCGGCGCCGGACTGCGTGCCGCAATCGAGGCGGCCAGTGCCCGGGTCACGGTTGGCCTGGTCTGCAAGTCGCTCCTGGGCAAGGCGCATACGGTCATGGCGGAAGGCGGCATGGCGGCCGCGATGGCCAACAACGACGACCGCGACGGCTGGAAGGTGCACTTCGCCGACACGATGCGCGGCGGCCAGTACGTGAACAACTGGCGGATGGCGGAGATCCACGCGAAGGAGGCGCCCGATCGCGTCCGGGAGCTGGAAGGCTGGGGCGCCGTGTTCGACCGCACACCGGACGGCCGGATCAACCAGCGTAACTTCGGTGGCCACCGGTATCCGCGTCTCGCGCACGTCGGCGACCGGACGGGCCTCGAGCTGATTCGCACGCTCCAGGATCACACGAGCTACCTCGGCGTGACCGTCCACATGGAGCACACGGTCATCGATCTGCTGCTCGACAGCGGACGTATCGCCGGGGCCGTCGCGTACGACCGGGAACGCGGCCGGTTTCATCTGTTTTCGGCCAAGGCCGTGATCCTGTCGACGGGGGGCGCAGGCCGCGCGTACAAGATCACCAGCAACAGCTGGGAAGGCACCGGCGACGGCATCGCGCTCGCCTATCGCGCGGGCGCCGAGTTGATCGACATGGAGTTCATCCAGTTCCATCCCACCGGGATGGTCTGGCCGCCGAGCGTCAAGGGCCTCCTCGTGACGGAAGGCGTGCGCGGCGAGGGCGGCGTGCTGAGGAACAACCAGGGGCGCCGCTTCATGTTCGACGACATCCCCGACAACTACAAGCCGCAGACAGCCTCGGATCCGGAGGAAGGCTGGCGCTACGTGCAGCACGACAAGACGGCCCGCCGTCCGCCTGAGCTGCTGACACGCGATCACGTCGCGCGCTGTATCAACCGCGAGGTGAAGGCCGGCCGCGGGACGCCGCATGGAGGCGTCTACCTCGACATCGCCTGGATCAAGGAGAAGATGCCGAACGCCGGGGAGCACATCAAGCGGAAGCTTCCGAGCATGTATCACCAGTTCAAGGAGCTCGCCGACCTCGACATCACGAAGGAGCCGATGGAGGTCGGCCCGACGATGCACTACATGATGGGCGGCGTCCGCGTCGACGCCGAATCGCAGATGTCGAGCGTGGACGGGCTGTTTGCCGCCGGTGAGTGCGCGTCCGGGATCAACGGCGCCAACCGTCTCGGCGGCAACTCGCTCTCCGATCTGATCGTGTTCGGCAAGCGCGCCGGCGAGTACGCGTCGCGATTCGCGAAGGAGAACGGCCAGCCGCGCCTCGACGAAGCCGCGGCTCGCCACGCCATCACGGAGTCGCTCGCGCCGTTCGATCGCGGCTCCCACGGTGAGAACCCGTACAACGTGCAGCAGGATCTGCAGGAGGCGATGCAGAACCTCGTGGGAATCGTCCGCACCGAATCGGAGATGCAGCAGGCGCTGAACGAGCTCGGGCACCTCAATGAGCGCCACGGGCGCGTCGGCGTCGAGGGACACCGCGAGTATCACTCCGGCTGGCACACGTCGATCGATCTGAAGAACCTGCTGCCGGTATCGGAAGCCATCGCGCGCTCCGCGATCGAGCGCAAGGAAAGCCGCGGCGGCCACTTCCGTGAGGATTATCCGGACAAGTCTCCGGACTTCGGCGCGGTCAACATCATGGCGAAGCTCATCCCCGGGGGAGGGATGCGCGTGTCGCGCATCCCGATCCCGCCGATGCCCGAGCATCTGAAGCAGGCGATCGAGGAGCAGAAATCCTAACGCTTTTTCATTCGAGGGGCAGGTCCGGTCAATGCGGGATCAGGCGACCTTTCAGATCTGGCGCACCCAACGCGGTGGTGGTGGGGGCTTCAGAAACTACACCACGGCGGTGGCCGACGGAATGGTGGTGCTCGACGCCGTGCACCGCATCCAGGCGGAGCAGGCGCCGGACCTCGCCGTCCGCTGGAACTGCAAAGCGGGGAAGTGCGGCTCGTGCTCGGCCGAGGTGAACGGGAAGCCGCGCCTGATGTGCATGACGCGTCTGAACAACCTGAACCTCGACGAGCCGGTGGTCGTTGAACCCATGCGCACGTTCCCGTCCATCAGGGATCTCGTCACCGACGTGTCGTGGAACTACCAGGTCAAGAAGGGGATCAGGAAGATGACGCCGCGCGCGCCGGATGCGCCCGACGGCACCTGGCGGATGTTCCAGCGCGACGTGGATCGCGTGCAGGAGTTCCGGAAGTGCATCGAGTGCTTCCTTTGCCAGGACGTCTGCCACGTACTCCGAGATCATGGCAAGCTGGACGAGTTCATCGGGCCGCGCTTTTTCGTGTATGCCGCCGCGCTGGAGATGAACCCGATCGACACGGCGGACAGGATTCCCGACTTGAAGGAGAAGGCGGGGATCGGCTACTGCAACATCACGAAGTGCTGCACGAATGTCTGCCCCGAGCACATCCACATCACCGACAACGCGATCATTCCGCTCAAGGAGCGCGTCGTCAGCCGGTACTACGATCCGGTGACGCGGCTGCTGCACATGTTCAAGTAGGGCGGGCCTGGCCAGGCGCGCATTGGTGGCTGATCCGCAGTTTGCACTTCGCCCTTTGAGTTCCTAGCCCGGCTGTGTAGTATGTGCCACTGAAGTGCCGGGGAGGCTTTCCTCAGCGGCATTCTTCGACGGCGTCTCGATGCCGGCGTCTCGGCGTGCCCCAGGGAAACTTCGAAAGGAGGGGAATGCGTGTACGCAAACGGCAGCTTCAAGGGTCAGCCCGCTCCATGCGGGAAAATCGTCGACGGGGAACACTACCAGGACCATGACGACGACTGCGTCGTCACGCGCGAAGTCGAGTATGCGTGCGGGTGCGTGAGCGTTCAGCACGAGTATCACGACGGCAGCGTGAGCCGGAGGATCGTCCACCACGACGGGCAGGTCCTGGTGGATGAGCTTCTGTCAGCGGAATAACGCCCGAGTCACAGCAGCCACTTTCCGCACAACGAAAGAACGAACCATGGTCGGCGGAGGAAACGGTGACCCCTAATCATGACGTTGTGCTGGTAGGCGGCGGCGGCGCCGGCCTTCGCGCCGCTATCGCCATCGCCGAGACAAATCCACACCTCGATATCGCGGTCATCTCCAAGGTGTATCCGATGCGGAGCCATACGGTGTCCGCGGAAGGAGGCGCCGCCGGCGCGATTGCTCCCGATGACAGTCTCGACGAGCACGCCTTCGACACGATTGCCGGCGGCGACTGGCTGTGCGATCAGGACGCGGTCGAGGCGTTCGTCCGCGAGGCGCCGGAGGAGCTCCTTCGCCTCGAACACTGGGGATGTCCGTGGAGCCGCGAGCCCGATGGCCGCGTCGCCGTGCGGCCGTTCGGCGGCATGAAGAAAATGCGCACGTGGTTTGCTGCGGATAAGACCGGCTTCCACATGCTGCACACGCTGTTCCAGACCTCGCTCAAGTACGCGACCGTCAAGCGTTACGACGAATGGTTCGTGACGAAGATTCTGGTCGATGACGGGCGCGTGCAGGGCGTGGTGGCGATCGATCTCGCCTCGGGACGCGTCGAGGCGATCACCGCGCGAGCGGTGATCCTGTCTACCGGCGGATGCGGCAAGGTCTTTCCGTTCACGACCAACGCTTCGATCAACACCGGCGACGGTATGGGCCTGGCCTACAGCGCCGGTGCGCCGCTCAAGGACATGGAATTCGTCCAGTACCATCCGACGGGCCTGCCGTTTACCGGCATCCTGATCACGGAAGCCGCGCGGGCCGAAGGCGGGTACCTGATCAACAAGGACGGCTACCGGTACCTGCAGGACTACAACCTCGGCACGCCGCACAAGGAGCCGGTCTTCAAGTCGATGGAGCTCGGGCCCCGCGATCGCCTGTCCCAGGCGTTCATGAAGGAGCTGGACAAGGGGCGGACGGTCGCGACGCCGTACGGACCCGTCGTGTACCTCGACCTCCGGCATCTCGGCGCGAAGAAGATCGATGCCAAGATCCCGTTCGTTCGTGAGCTCACCAAGAAATATCAGAACGTCGACCCGGTCACCGAGCTGATTCCCGTGCGGCCGGTCGTCCACTACATGATGGGCGGCGTCCACACCGACATCAACGGCGCCACGCCGCTGCCCGGACTCTATGCCATCGGTGAAACGGCGTGCGTCAGCATCAACGGCGCCAACCGGCTTGGATCGAACTCGCTGCCAGAACTGCTTGTGTTCGGCGCGCGCGCCGGCCGCGCGGCGGCTGAGTACGCCTCGCGCGTGTACGACGTCACCCCGGCGGTGATGGTACAGGCCGAGGACGAGCGGCGCCGCGTCGAGCACGATCTGCTCAATAGAAAAGGGCACGAGCGGATCGCCGATCTGCGGGGCGAGATGCAAAAGACGATGGAAGAGAGCGCCGGAATCTACCGGGCAGGCGCGTCGCTGGCGAAGGGAATGGAACAGCTCCGGGGTGTGCGCGCGCGCATCGCCGACCTCGCCATCGAGGACGACAGCCGGACCTTCAACACCGAGCGAGTGTCGGCGCTCGAGCTGTCGTTCATGCTCGACATCGCCGAGACCATGATTGCGTCGGCGCTGAAACGGGAGGAGTCGCGAGGCGCGCATCAGCGCACTGATTTTCCGGCGCGCGACGACGTCCGATTCCTCTCGCACTCGCTTGTCTATCGCAATTCAGACGGATCACCACGGGTCGAGTACCTGCCGGTCACGATCACCCGCTGGCCGCCGGCCGAGCGGGTTTACGGGGAGGCCGCGGCGCATGCGTGACCAGATCACGTTACAAGTAGCGCGTTATCTGCCGGAGAAGCAGTCTGAGCCGACCTTCGACGAGCACGAGGTGCCGTGCCCGAAGGACTGGGTGGTCCTGGACGGCCTGAATTACATCAAGGACAGGATCGACGGGACCCTGTCATACCGCTGGTCCTGCAGGATGGGCATCTGCGGGAGTTGTGGCATGACAGTGAACGGCGAGCCGAAGCTGACGTGCGCGACGTTCCTGGCCGACTACGCGCCCGGACCGCTGCGGATCGAGCCGCTCCGCAATTTCCCGGTCATCCGGGATCTGATCGTCGATATCGGCGATTTCATGCGGAAGCTCGTCAGCGTCAAACCGTTTATCGTGCGCCGCTACGAGAAGCCGTTATCGGAGGGCGAGTACCGGCAGACGCCGGAGGAGCTCGACGAGTACAAGCAGTACAGCATGTGCATCAATTGCATGCTGTGTTACGCCGCATGCCCGATCTACGGCCTCGATCCCAAGTTCATCGGTCCGGCGGCGATCGCGCTCGCACAGCGGTACAACCTGGACAACCGGGACGAGGGCGCAAAGCAGCGGCTGGAGGTGCTCTCCGAGCACGCGGGGATCTGGGGCTGCACCTTCGTTGGCGAATGCACGAAAGTCTGTCCCAAGAACGTCGATCCCGCCGGCGCCATCCAGCGCTACAAGCTGACCGCTGCGGTCGAAGAGATGAAGACGTTCTTCATGCCGAGGGGGGCGTAGTGGCTGGCACTCCCGACTACACCGACTATCATCCGCGCTGGCTGCGCCGCCGCGTGTCGACGTACTGGTGGCTGGGGAGCTGGTCCTACTTCGCGTTCGTGCTCCGCGAAGCGAGCTGTCTCTTCGTGGCGTGGTTCGTCGTCTACCTGCTCCTGCTCGTGCGCGCGGTCCTGCAGGGGGAGGCGGCCTACCAGGAGCTCCTGGCGTGGTCCGCGCGCCCCGGCATCCTGGCCCTCAACATCATCAGCTTCCTGTTCCTCGTCTACCACGCGTACACGTTCTTCGACGCGGCCCCGCGCGCGATGGTCGTGCACATCGGCAAGACGCGCGTGCCCGCCCCGCTTATTGCCGGCGGGCACTACGCGGCGTGGGCCGTCGCGTCGGCCGTTGTCTTCTGGGTCCTGCTGGGAGCGTAAGTGATTAAACGACATCCAGAACCATTGCTGTGGATGCTCTTCAGCGCCGGCGGCATCATGTCCGGGATGCTGATGCCGGCGCTCCTGTTCCTGTTCGGCATCGCGTTCCCACTGGGATGGCTGTCGCCGCCGACGCACGAGCGCATGGTTGCCATCCTGACCAATCCAATCGCGGCCCTGACGCTCTTCGCGCTCTGCGTCCTGTCGCTGTTCCACTGGGCGCATCGCTTCCGTCACACGCTGTACGACGGGCTGCAGATCAAGCATCTCGAAGAGGTGATCGCGGCCACCTGTTACGGCGGCGCGATCGTCGGTTCGGCATGGGCCGGCTATCTGCTGTGGCAGTTCCGGTAACTTCGAAGTTCGACGGGCCGGCTTTAGCCGGCCTTTCGCGTTTCAGCCGCAGCTTCGCGTTTGCGGCGCTCCTGTCGCCGCCCCAGCCAGTCAAAGAACACAAGAATCCAGGCGAGGACGCCGATCGCAAGAAGCATGACCATGGCGTTCATCATGATTCGTCAACTCCGGCGATCGCGATTGTTGCCGATACCAGGAGTAGCCATTGAGCAAGCCCTACAAGAATCTGGGACCATGGAGACGGTCGATCGCTGATAATTGGACCAAAGACCAAGGCGGCGAATCCCAGGTTCGCCAGGGCTGGCAGGACACCGATCAAGACAGCCCGCTGTCGTTGCTTCCATCGTAACATCGTCGGCACCAGGCATCTTGAGATGCGAGCCGGATGCCATGACGTTTTCCTAACGTACGAGTGTCGTAGCCGTCCCGATCGCGCAGTTTCTGACATGCGCCCCGCTGAACGATTGTGCGAAATCTCGAACGCCGTGCCAGACCTATAATCCAGCCCTCATTTCACCTCCATGACGCTTACCGTCGGCACGCGTCTCAGCCCATACGAAATGCTCGCGTGCTGACGAAGTAGATGATTGAGCCTATCCCAACGCTTCGGACAGATTCAGCGTGGCCATCTCGTCGCCCGGCGACGCGTCGAACTCCAGCGACAACTGCCGCACCGCCAGCCACCGCCTGATTCGCAGCAGCGCGATCGCGAAGGCCGCGATACCCACATACCACACCACGGCATGCGTTGACCGGAGTGCGTTCCGCTGAACCGCGGCGTTGACGAACGCGAACAGGATCAGCGGTACGATGCACCAGAGCCAGCGCGACTTGAGCGACTCGGCATCCGCCATGTGCCCGCAGGTGAACGGGATCTTTCTCCAGTCCACGAGCGCCCACTCCACCAGCACCGTCGCCGAGAGCAGATCGATCAGCCCGACGGCAGCGGCGGCGCGAAGGCCCCAGCCGAGCGCGAACGCGCCGGCCGACGCCGCGGCCGCGATCGGAACGATGCCGACGAGGAGGATGGCGATCACGGTGGCATCAATCGCGGCCATCACCCTCGGCTCCGCCAGGCGAAACGGCCAGTTGGCATCGACGTCGGTCGGGATGGCGAATGCCGCGCGCAGTCCCAGCGCGACGAAGAACATCAGCACCAGCGGCAGCGAGAGGAGCGAGATGCCGGGATGCGCGAGCGCGATCGTCCCGCGTATGCTGCCGGCCAGGATGCTCATCGTCCCGATCGCAATCGCCACGCCCCCGTACGCGGTGACGATCAGGCGATGACGCCGGTTGCGCAGCAGGCTGGCGACGACGAACACGAGGATGGCCCGCACGATCGCGGAGGAGGGCAGGGCCACCGCCGCGCTTCGAGCCAGTGATGAAATGATGCCTGCGTGCTGGCGGCGTTGCGTCTCGAGCGTGCGGCGCGCGAGCACCGCCGCCGGAAGCAGGTACACGGGGATCACGAGGCCCATCGCCGCGGCCCATGCGAGCGGCGCCAGCGAGGCGGGCAGGGCGAGCGCCGCATGCGGCGTGCCCACGAGCCACGAATAGAGCGCGGCGAACCAGACGGGCGGCAGCCCCATCGCGGACGCGTCTCCATCGATCATCCGGTTCACCAGCGCCGGCAGCACGCTCGGAATGAAAAAGAAGACTTCGGCGAGCGCCGCCACCGTCGCCAGCTGCAGAACGGTCGCGAGCCGTTCCGACACGTGCTCACCCAGGCAGAACGCGATCGCCCCGCGCGCGATGAGCAGCGCCGCGAACATGAACAGGCTTCCGCCCATCGTCGCGATGACATGCGCCCCGAAGACAGCCGGCAGGAAGCCGAGCGCAGGGTGCGACGGCGCCGCCACCGCCAGCATCACCGCCGCGGGAAGACTGATCGCGGATGACAGCATCGCCGCCACGATCAGCGCGGCGGCAAGTCGCGCCGCCGCGAGCGTGCGCGGCCGCACCGGGAGACTCCCGACGATCTCCTGATC
>WNGI01005874.1_pt1 | contig 11109 bp, 18 predicted proteins | sample 5400621 | NCBI WGS metagenome assembly WNGI01 (sample SAMN13153374, study PRJNA577476) | soil metagenome | isolation source: 20 cm soil or saprolite under Garry oak tree replicate 1 | place: USA:California | collected 2016-06-15
CGGCAACGTCGTCGACAACGACGTACCATGATGTGGCCCCCAACGAGGCTGTCCATTGCAGGTAGCGGAGGATAGCAGAGACCGTGTGAGGGCGGCCATGGGAACTGGTGAGTCCCACTGTCCCATCCTCTATTTTTTCATGCTGACTTTGTTACAAGGTATGTTCTCCCTCCCCTGCGTCCACCACCGCTGCCTCACGACCTCTGCTTCCACCATGACCACCTCTTGCACGTGGCATGCACCAACAGCCTCCAACGAGGTTTTTTCCACCACTGCGCCCACCTGGCCTCACCACCCAACCTCCCGAGCCCACCAATGACCTCCAACGAGGTCATTTCCACCATTGCGCCCACCACCCAACCTCCCGTGCTCACCGGCGACCTCCAACGAGGTCGTTCCTATCATGCATACCACTTCCCACCTGCTGAGCTCACCAACGGTCTGCAACAAGGTTGGCTGGCCCATCGCGCCCACCACCCAACCTCCAACGAGGCTGTTTCCACCGCATTAAGTAACATCCTGAGCCCACCAATGACCTCTAACGAGGTCGTTTCCACCACCGCGCCCACCACCCAACCTCCCGCGCCCGCCAGCGACCTCCAACGAGGTCGTTCCTCTCATGCGTACCACTCCCCCCCTGCTGAGCTCACTAATGGCCTGCAACGAGGTTGTTTCCTCCACCGCACCTACCACCTCATCTCCTGCACTCACCAATGAGGTCTTTGACTCGTTTTCGCCACATTCACCTTTCATGCCCACCAATAACACGACTCAACGACTCCATTATTAGTACTAGACTATTTAGGTTATATACTACATATGTAACATATCCACTGGATTCCTTGACACTGCACCCAGCCTGAGCCAGCACTACGAGAACTGGTTGCGACCGGTTCTCGGCGGTTTTACGGTTGTACAAAAAGGCTGAAACCGCAACCACAACTGCTCTGCGACTGCCCAACCGCAACTGAGGGTTCAGTTCGCAACCGGTCGCGGTTCAGTCCGGTTCCGGTTTTTTACCGGTTCTCACAACCAGACTTGTAATTGCTAGCAACGATCAACGGCACTACAAGTGCTCACAGACCCGCACGGTACTGTACCTTAGCGAACACACATCAGCAATGGTAGACGTTGACGGCGATGGTGTTGAAAGGAAATACCGGTGTCGGGGCCCATAACCTGACGAAAGGAATTGCCCAGCAGCGCAGCGTCCAGAGAGTATACTGATATACTTACATAGATGTGAGCAAGTAGCGTCCACCGATACTTAGTCAAGATGATGGTGGAAGGAGGTTAAGAACACCTGATCAGCCGGTGAAACATCTCTAATTAGAGGGGGACGGACCCGGCCCGTCCCGGCCTAGTTAGAGGCCAAAACCGAGCTAATACGCTGAGCCGGATATTTGTACGTTTTAAATAATGTTTTTTGGACTTGTTCCTTTTATTCTGCCACGTACCTGCTGCTGGCCACTAATACATTACATAATGTGCTATTTCTAGCCCCCGGGCACCTGGTCTTAATGGTAGACAAGTGGTCACACTATATATGGCAGTTGGTTGAACTTCTATAAATGGTAATTATGATTCCGCTGACTTGTCTGTGCATCGAAACTGCCATTCGTCATAGACACTTGGATAAAAAATTATATTAGTTGGCATGCAATAATATACTGATGAGTGAATATGCGAAAAAAAAGGGAGGGGAGCGCAGGATCTAGATGTCATCGTCATATTCATCACCACTTCCATTTGATCCGTCCTCAGCAGCCTCATCGTCGACAAATGCCTTGCTCTTGTATTTCCCCGTTGAAATGCGCTGGCTGCGCCGGGGGCCATCGTCCTCATCCCGGACCTCGTCCTCAATTTCCTCGTCGCCTTCATTCTCTTCGTCAACATCCTGCACGGCTCGCTTTTTTCGAGGCTTCCCTTTGTCCGATCGAACCTTTCGTTTACGGCCTACTAAGATACCTTCTTTGACCTTAGCGGCGTATGTTTCCATGTGTTTCTTGACTTCGTCCTTACTGAGCTTTACCCATTTACACGTTTTTTCAAGGAGGCTGTGTCGCAAAAGGCGGATTTCATCGACGGTGGATATGTTGTGAGGCGTGGCGAACGGGATAGTCGCCGGCCAGCCATCAAGCTTGACGTGATATTTTTGGACAATGGATCTATCGTAATTTGCGTAATTCACAATAACCTTCTCATTTTTTGTTATGGCTTCTAGATTATGACGTTAGTGATGCTAATAAAAATGTAACTCTCAATAAAACACATAACTGAGACCTTCACCAATCAGCAATGAACATTCTGTACGCATAGTGAACAGTGTATCGATATTAGGACCTGGAGATTGATGTTTAGTACGAGAACGTTGATAATTCAGAGTAGAACTTACGACTCTCCTTCGTGACGGCCCACAACTCAAACTTTTTAAGCAGATCCCAAACGTCCATCTTCAAAACCTCGCGAATGAAGAGCGTCACATCTGGAGACGCCGCCCAACCAGGAATACCGATGTCGTGAACATGTCCCCTTGTGATCATCACGAACCCAGAAGAACCTGTACGCTCGTATAAGTTATTCACCTAAAAGAGTATCAGTATCAGATACAATGAAAGGATAGACCACTAACCTCAGTGTCGAGTCGGATCAGTGTGGTTTTAAGATCCTGCGCGGCTGCGAGGTTTGTGGCTCGCGCACCTTTATTCTTGATATCACGGTGCTCTTGCAACTCCTGGACTGCGCTCTGAGCCTCTTCCTCAGTTGGGTTGGATTCTTCAAGGTCGTCGAGGACTAGTTGTTGGATTCTGGAAAGGGGTGTGCGTTCTCCAGCCGAAGCATCTGAATTGTACGCGTAGATCAATGGAGAGTCAATCACTGCTTTGTATACGCACCAGCATTAATTTCTTTTGCCTTCTTATGCACAAGTGCGTTGAAAAGGTTGGGATTACGAGTCTGTTTGAAGATTGTGGCCGAATGAATTAGGCGGTGGACATAATCGGGTTTCTTATTGAACCGTTTCGCAATTTCTTCGCTCTTGGTTTTGCAATAATCCTGGACCTCAGTAACCGCCTCGTTAAGAAGTCTCGCTTCCTCTTGAACTCGTGCCGTTCTCATCTTTGAAGATAATCGCTCGGCGTCCGTCATTGGCCGATTCGAGCTACGACGGCGTGGGGGCTGCACGGCCTTCCCAGGGTTGCGCGTTGCCCACGTTGTTGATTCGCATTCAGATTGGTCAGCGTGATTAGATTGGAGACTCGGACCGGCTCCGGCTCCGGCAGAGTCAGTGGCAGATCGCGCCACAGCGCTAGTACGACGGTCGTTATCGTTCCGTTCATCCCAACCATTCTGGTCGTCGGCAACACTGCCTCCAGCCTCGACGTTGTGGGTGTTATGACATTGGTTTGAATCACTGCCAGAAGGAGCGTTATTTGGGTCCTCATCAACATTCTCTAGTATGTTCTACAGTTCATTGCGTCAGGTACGATCATCAAAGTTCTAAATGGACCGCTTTCTTACCCTAAGCCCGTTTGTGATGCTCGAGGGTTTCCCAAGGACTGACGCGGAGGATTTCGGCAGCAGTCGCAGGCCTGTCCGACTAGCTGGATCTGGACGATACTGGAAACCGTTGAAATGGACTTTTATGCTGTTCGACTGTGACTGGGAGGAACTTTGAAGTTGAGAAAACTGGTTCGGCTTGGAAACTTGCGACAGCGGCTGACGCGACACTGCCAGGATGGAATCTTCGGACTGGGTGGACTGTGGCGCGTTACTTGCAGAGCCATTTAAGCTTGGAGCTGGCGGCTGAAGCTGGCGGCACTGTGTGTCATTCCCAGCAACCCCATTCCCCGAGGAATTTTGATGGCAGGCGGATGCGCCAGGTGAAGCAGTAGACTGAGGACGAGCAGGTTCGCGACCAGAAAGTATGGTCCGGCGGGGATGTAGGTTCTCCTTACTTGAATAAGCGTTACCACGAGGTTGCATGGTCGAATGAGGAAGTTCGTTCAGCCAGGAAAACAAAGAACTGGCAAAATATTATATTATAATAATAAAATTCAACCCTTGTCACACGCTCAAGCACTGCAACGTGTCCCTGTTCAGTCCTTCATCCCAACAATCACGGCTATGAGCCTCTACAATAGTTCTCCTCATTCCACCCCTTCGACTGTTCAAAGATCTCGTACAATGGGACACTCGGGCCCTCAGGAATCGTTGGCAATTGCGATGGGAAATCTTTACCTGGACAAAGCCCGCACCGAGGAATCCAAAAAGTATTATGTCGTAACAAAGGGAAGGCGCCCTGGCATATATACTACGTGGTAAGCAGTTGACCAGAAAAAAGTTATTGATCTTAACATACTAAATACGTCAGGAATAAGTGTCTTGAGCAAACGTTCCGTTTTTCCGGGGGGGCTTCTGAGTCCTTTAGAAACGTAGACCAGGCCCTCAAGTGTTGGGGTGATGCCTTTAACACAGAGGGTCGTTCTTTTGATGAGCTCGTCGCGGCTGGCATTCCCGGAGACGGTGAACGAGGACTCTTTCATCCTCCAGGCACGGGCCAGACCCTGAATCAAACTCAGCCCCGACCGTTTGTCAGCCACTTACCACGTGGTGAAAGGACCGAGGACAATCTTCCCACGCAGCCCAGGCAAGTGATCCCTGAGCGTCGAAATTCCGAGTCAATTCCAACCGCTGCTGCTCGGAGCCGCGGACATAGTGCTCACTGTGAGTGCAGCAGGCATCAAGGCTCAGCAAGGGAGCGCGATGAGGAAAGTCCTCCTATGCGGTCCAGGCAAGTGATCCCCGAGCGTCGAAATCTAGAGTCACGGTCAGTTCCAACTGCTGCTCGGAGCTGTGAACCTAGGGAACATGGCACTCACCGTGAGTGCGGCAAGCATCAAGGCTCAGCCCGTGAGCGCGGGTCTCTCTCGCATACCGTTGCGGACCGTCAGAATCAACAAGGATGCAGCGAATGGTGGGCTGTTTATGATGGCGCAAATCCTGGTATCTATGCAACATAGTAAGTCATATCTTCTTTTCATTGATGATCATTACTGATGACTCGTATAGCGAAGAAGCGTTGACTGCGCTTGGTGTCCGGGGTGGATCATTTTATCCTTACCCAACATACCGAGAGGCCAACTATGCCTTCAGTACTTACATTAGGGGCATCTACGAATAGGTAGTCCTTTTCATGCCTAAGTAGTCCCGGTTATCTGTGTAAATAGTTTTCTACGAGCTGTTCTCAATGTTCCAATGATAAATCCGACGTTTAAAGTTCCCGATTCAGTCAGATTCACACGATCAGCAAAGTAAATTCGTAAGTGTGCAAGTTTATGTACGAAACGAATTGCCAGCTGTCTGGCTACTGACTCTGCTGAAGTAGTGGTGAGCGCTGTCTAAGTAAATGAAATAATGCAACTGAACCATTTGTAACAGCCCGAGAGGCATCCAGTTGTTTGGCAAGTATGTCGAAGACTCGATTCTCGAAACGCATACAAAAAGGGAGTGAAGCTAACACCTTTGTTTGGCAAGTATGTCGAAGACTCGATTCTCGAAACGCATACAAAAAGGGAGTGAAGCTAACACCTAGAGTCTCTAGTCTACCGTTATCGCCGTCATCTGAGATTCTGCATACCTAATCAACAATCTTGAAGTACCTAGCGAAAGAACCGAATTATAACTTTTCAGGAGCGAACGTGAGGAAGGCGCACAAACAAGAATAATTTCTCATGGCGTATTTCATCGCTGTACATCATATGGTAGACATTTTGAATGAAGGTATACTTATGATAACTTTGCTGGCCTTATCGATTATCGGTTAGGGTCACGTGCCAGTGAGCTCGAGTGTGGCTGACGCGCTGACAGCTCGCATGACAGCGCATCAGCGGTCGTCATCTTCCAAGAAGTTTCGCGGTGATCACTCTGCGTCTGCCACTGCTTCCAGGCTCAACCAGAAGTCACTGTGCCTTAAAGCAATAGACAAACGACGCTCTGTCAATGAAGCACGTCACCGGCAATATGTCAAATGTAGGTAAATTTTCCTCGACGAATTCCTCCTTGTTAACCTTCTTTTGTAGGGCGCTCTGTATTTCAGCATGGCGTTGTGGACAATGTAGAAAGGAGAGATGGGGGAGACGACGAAAATTGGGTTATGGATGACGATGCGCCCATCAACTTGGATGCAGCAGCTGATGCAGTGATGGAGGTCGACGACGGTGCTGAATCCTACATAAGATTGTGCGAAGATATAAGGAAGGCCACGTAAGTGCTCTTTCTATTACCGAAACAGAGCGCTGACGGTAAAATGTCCACAGCTCCCGGTCAGAACCCAGCACCAGACGCGATAGAGTTGAGCGGCTTCACGAGGGTTTCAAAATCCAGATGCATGACATGGCTGATTCCTACATGGAATTTGCCTATCGTATTAGAGGTGCAGGATACAACGAGGCTCTATCTCCTGATCCAAGAAACACGGCAGCCCAGGGAACGGGATCCATCAAAGTATTTGACATTTTCTGTACGTTAGACTCGACTCTATGTCAAGAAAATTGATTACTGATTGGAATTATTTGGACAGCAAGTCAAGCAACTACTTACGCGATGCTGCAGACCGACAAAGGAATTGCAGCGGCTCTTGTCCGCCAAGGGATGATCCCATGTGCTCCCTTTGCGCCGAATCATACTGTCTCCATCCGCACCTTAGAAATATTCAGAAATCTGCGAAGTCGATGCCCTTATTTGACCGTGCAGCCATTTGTCAAAGGAATTTTCGACATGCTCGGGGTGGGTGGCTTTAATTCCTGAATTCCATTTTCGAAACTGATAGTAATAATTAGTTTTCATGTCAGGCCTCCTACTATTCTCTTTTCTCGACGGCTTTTGACGTATACCTTGAAATCCTTAACTCGACTCGGCACAAAGTAGCAAAGGTCTTGCAGCGCGATGACCCTCAATGGCGGCTGAAAAATACATGCCCCGCATGTTCGTATAAACTCGAAGGAGAAAAAAAACTCACGTTTGAGATGTTGATTACAATGGACGGCAACAACTCGCTCAAGCGTCTTCGTCGAAATGTCTCCGGCGAGAACATGACTAAGGCACCTAGGGGAGAGCGAATAGACTCGCGCTTACCTCGAGGCAACTACTATATCAGTCGGGAAGACGTGGACAAGTGGTCTCGACAGCGCGTTGAACAAGAAGTGGCAGTAAGTCCAAATTTTAACTTGCTTAGCAACCGGTTCTCACTCCTGAGCGGCACCTAGGTCTTATCTGAATCTGATCGAGGGGCCTGCGAATCGCGATGGAAAAACATGAAGGAAGAGGTGACATCACGCGCGCAGGGGGTTTTTGATGAGACCGGCATTTTTTTGTCGCTATGCCGGCACGGTTTCGTTTTGCTCATAGCTGACATGGTCCAAAGCGGGGAGTTGTGAGCAAGAGGTTCTTTGACTGAGTTTTTGTCGCCTAACTGATCCACAGGTCAAAGTATCCATTAGCAATGGTTAACGCCCTCCTGACTGTATTTGGTCCAAATGTCGGAATTGGGTACGACATCGGCTGTCAATTTAAGAAAACAGTCGCGAATAGTCAACTTGGCGAGATGGCATCAAATCTGAACTACAAGTCTCTCATTGGCTCATTTCATGGTCATGCGCATAATCGTCTCTGCCAGTTATCGCATCTTGCCACATATGTCGAGGGACTTGGGCTTGAGGACCTGGAAGGTTGCGAACGATTCTTTTCGAAATCCAACGCTCTCGCAAGGTCTATTCGCTACGCAACTACATTTCATCGCCAACAAAGTATTGTTTTGTTCCTCGAGCACATGGATAACCTTGAAACTTATGCGAATCTGAGTAAGCCCGGTTTTCGACTTTTGTACCCTATCTCATTGTACTCTCTTGTTTCTCCAGGCCGGTTTCTTGTCAATAACTACAAACAGGCAGTGGAGATACTAAGGAGCGAGCCGACGCTCCTTTCGGCAATGCAAGCTCAAGGGATTTCAGATATAAACATTTTTACGGATTGGTTAGAAGAAGAGCGGCAGTATTTAGAAGGATTGAAGCAGGAGCCAGTGCAGGATACACTAGAAATGGAGTACTATCGGCGCTTGGTGGTTTTATATGAATATGAGTAAGTCTGACCAGTGGTATGTTTTAGATATGACTTCTTACTGTCGTTTCACCTTCCAGGTTTTCTCTCGGAGCTCAACAAAGCTCATTTATAAATTCAACACCCCAAACCGCGAGCCAGCGGGACTATACGCGGTCAATAGAAACAAAACGTCGCCAACTCCTAGAGAAGCGGGACAACGTCTTGGACGAAGTCCATGGCCTTGAACTCAAGCTTGGAATATCGCCGGAAAAGCGCTGGGTACCGTCGTCTGAGGAGTGGGCAGCCGCTGCGGAGAAGGTTCGCCTTCGCAATTACAGGAAGAGGCTGGATCACCTTGAGGCCCTCGTTGTCGCCCGAATCTTCGAGCTCTCGAAGATGAATATGCCACAGATTGGTGAGTATAATCTAACGTAACCGTTGCTTTTGTTAACCTCATGGCTCCTTAGGCTACCGTCTGCGGGACCACATTGCGAATGCCCTAAAAACACGGTCACAGGCTATCAGGACGGCACTGGATAATTACAATGCTGCTGCTTCCTCTCTGAGCCCGCAAGCACCTCAGCTGTCGTGGAAAGACGTTGTACAGTATGCTTTCTTGTCGGATTTTGATCTTCTACGCTGCACTCGACATGACATTCGAGAAAAGCCATGGGCTAACCCCACCAATCGGATTCTGCGTGACCAGTTCTTCAAGTTGAAGCAAGCTCAGGAGGAGATTCAGCGTCTGAACGTCGAAATCCGCCGCGTTATAACCTACATGCAAGACGAGGAATTATTTTTAGAGGAACATGAATCTCTCTTACGAGACGTACAACCAGAGCTTGCCTACCAGATAGGCCTGTACAGAAGAGAACGTAGCCGGTCTAATGTCCTGCACAAGCGGCGTTTCAGCAAGTTAGGAATCTCTCCAAGTTTCACTGGCAACATGACCCCAGGCACGGCAATTTCTCGACCACAAACATGTCCTGCGGCCCTGTGCAAGGAAGTACCGGTGGCTCTTATGACCTCAGTGGATGCCGACTCAGATAATGACAGTGACGAAGATGACTTCGACCATACTGTTGAAGATATTACGTACTCTCTACTTACCGTTTCGTTGGACGATGCCTCGTCATCTTATGATATAGGTTCCTAGCTATCTCAGTACTATTTGTGTTTCATTCTATTACATTAGTGAGAACTAGTACATGACCGAGACGACGTCGGCTCTTATGATAGTTACCATTTATAGAAGTTCAACCAACTGCCATATATAGTGTGGTCACTTGTCCACCATTAATCAGGTGCCCGGGGGCTAGAAATAGCACATTATGTAATGTATTAGTGGCCGGCAGCAGGTACGTGTCAGAATAAAAGGAATAAGTCCAAAAAACATTATTTAAAACGTGCAAATATCCAGCTCAGCGTATTAGCTCGGTTTTGGCCTCTAACTAGGCCGGGACGGGCCGGGTCCGTCCCTCTCTAATTAGAGATGTTTCACCGGCTGATCAGGTGTCCTACCGACGTTGTTATGTAAGCGTATCACTCTGGAGGGACTGGCAAATAACACGCGTCAACAACGTCGCGGTTGCGTTACTTTCTGTGACATCCGTTCGGACTTTGAATAACTTCAGCGTGCGTTGGCCGTGCCGTATCGCCCAGTTGCATGGCACTCCCGTCCCCTGGTCACAATCCCTCGGCTTGACAAAAGGTGAGTGGTATATCAATTCCTGTACCGTATCTGACCCTCTGACAGCCAATCTCTCTATGTCTAGTCAAGTGGATATGGTTGTCCATCCGTCTTGCCCATCGTTCGACGAAATCCGGGCCAAAACACTTGAGGACCTCGGACAACGACCATGTCTATGGCATGTTTGCGTCTGTGATGCGCTTTTACGTGTCCAGGATGTCATCTTGCTTGTGGCTCATCAGCAACAATGTCAGCAGGTGTAATTGACGACGTCAAGAAAGTCTTGCACCTTCGTGAAGAAAATTTATTCATTTCCCGATGCTCTACTGATCGCACCAACGTCAAGATACTCGTCCGACTAGGGCTTCATCCTCTCCACTTCTCGTCCAACATCCGCAGCGGCATAAACTCGACCTCTCGTCTTCGCCAAACACCAACCATCCGCTCTATACCGACGACCCATTTGCGTGACCCATGCCCATGTTGACCACTCGATAAGCACGTTAAACGGAAACACGGTTCATCACGAGCTCAAGATCCAGCCTTGTAACCACATACTGCCTAATTGGAAACAATAACGAGGAGCTTGATCTGCACGAACGAGAGCAAGCATTTTCCGTCGCACTTGGGGTTCTGAGCGGAGACAGATTAGTCTTTTCCACGGCTCACTGCGCGCTTCCCACAATCAATGTTACGACAAGAAAGAACTCAATAAGCTAATGTTCAGTCTGGAGGCGTTGCTCAAGAGTCACTCAGAACATCGTGAACCTTCAAGGCTTGCGCACATATTTCCTGACCCTGGATTTCACTGACGAACTACAAGAATCGAACGAGAGGATACGGAAACGGTGGAAGGGCTGACGAGGGTTGGGATGGATATTCTCTTCAAGTGCCATATCGGTCTGACGTGATGAACTCGTAAACGAAGACTCCATTGGGCCATCGAATTGGAACAGGACAAGGTGAGCGCGCTCAAATTACTCGAAGCAAGCTTGTGCCTCATTCGGACCCAAGTTGAACGCCCCTCACCACCAACTCGGACCACCTACTATCTGTTACGAACTTGTTAACCTCAGCTTAAGTTACGATAGTAACCTCTGTGTCAATCACCAAGCTAAGTCAAGCAGTACTGAGATACAAGTTAAGGCGACAATAAGTTAAGACGTTAACTTATTGACTGAGGTTGAGTGTGGACGAGGTAGACTCGAGTTGATACGATGTTAGACAACTCAGCTAGACAACTGAGTAGAACACTAGGTTGAACGGACTAATAGCTTATGAACAGCTAAGTCGAACTTAAGGTTCGACGTCTAAGTACATGG
>WNGI01005875.1_pt1 | contig 11109 bp, 10 predicted proteins | sample 5400621 | NCBI WGS metagenome assembly WNGI01 (sample SAMN13153374, study PRJNA577476) | soil metagenome | isolation source: 20 cm soil or saprolite under Garry oak tree replicate 1 | place: USA:California | collected 2016-06-15
CATGTAGAGCGACAGGATGAGCACGATGAGGAGATTTCCCATCGCGCCGAGGCTGGCCACTGCCAGCTGCTGGACCGGCCCCGCAAGCGCCACGGCGTAGTTGGCGAGATTGTCGAGGAAGCTCGTGGCCTGGGCGACGAGATCGATCTGGCTGAGTCCCAGGCCGTTGATCCGCGCCTGCCACGGAGCGAGCAACGTCGGCAGGTCCTGGCGGAGCGTTGGGACGCTGGCGACGAAGTCAGAGATCGAGCTGGCAAGGGCGCCAGCGACGAGGATGACGGCAAGCACGATGGCGCCGACAAGCAGGGCGTAGACGAGGACAACCGCACCGATCCTTGGCAGGAACGGGACGAACCGGGTCAGTCCGCTGACGAGCGGGCTGAGGATGAACGCGAGGAGCCAGGCGAGGAAGAAGACGAGGACGACGTCGCCGAAGGCGAAGAAGATCGAGCCGACGAGGCTCAGCAGGACGATTGCCAGGACCAGCGTTCCGAGGACGAGGACGGCCGACAGCCAACGGCGTTGCCGGTCGGTCACCATCGCCATCCTCGGGTGCACCTCGTGCGGCGCGAAAGGCATCCAGGGCCGAGGGGGCGGTGCCCCCTCCCTTCGGCGCCATGGTAGTCCGCGCCGATCATCAGCCGCTTCGCTCGACTCGCCGTCCCGTCCGGACGCCGCGCGCCAAGGGTCCAGATTCTCGCCCCAGGAGTACATGCGACCAGTTGGACGCCCAGGCCTGCCGGTTCGGGCGTGCCGCGGGCCCGATTCTGCACGACGTACTTGCCCCGCGAGAATTCCCGGCATCTCGACGGGTCCACCTGCTCCGTGAACTCGCCCCACGAGAATCCTGGCGGGGACGGCCTCACTGGACCCTAGCGCAGGCCCATCCTCTCGCGGACCTCGGCCATCGTCGCCTCCGCCTTCGGGCGGAGGCGGTCGGCGCCGGCCTCCAGGATCCCGTCGATCTCGGCCGGGTTCGCCATCAACTCGAGGTAGCGCTCCCGGGCCGGCGCGTAGTGGCGCGAGATCCGCTCGGCGAGGAGGTTCTTCGTGTCCACGCAGCCGGTTCGGGCGGTTCGCTCACCGTCCTGGATCTCCTCCCAGTCGGGCCCGAACCAGCGGTGGAGCTGGCAGACGTTGCAGACCTCGGGCCGGCCCGGATCGGTCCGCAGGATCCGCTGGGTGTCGGTCACCATCGACATGACCTGCTTCCGGATGACCTCCGGCTCGGCGAGGATCTCGATCGTGTTGCCGAGCGACTTGCTCATCTTCCGGACGCCGTCGGTGCCGAGGACGGTGGGCGTCTCCGTATAGACGGCCTGTGGCTCAGGGAACGTCTCGCCGTAGCGGTTGTTGAACGCCCGCACGATCTCGCGGGTCAGCTCGAGGTGGGCGGCCTGGTCCTTGCCGACCGGCACGGTCGTTGCCTTATAGATGACGATGTCGGCGGCCTGGAGGACCGGATAGGTCAGGAGGCCATGATTGAGGTCGTCGGGCTGCTGGGCTTTCTTCTCCTTGTAGGTCGGTGTCCGCTCGAGCCAGCTGACCGGGGTCACGGTGCACAGCAGCCAGGCAAGCTCTGTGTGCTCGGGGCGATGGCTCTGGACGAACAGCGTGCAGCGGTCCGGATCCAGCCCGAGGGCGAGCAGCGACGCGGCCATCTCGCGGGTCCCGCGGCGCAGCACGTCGGCATCGTGAAGGCTCGTCAGGGCGTGGTAGTCGACGATGCAGTAGATCGCCTCGAACTCGGCCTGGAGCGCGACGTAGTTGCGAATCGCGCCGAGATCGTTGCCGAGGTGGACGATCCCGGACGGCTGGATGCCGCTGAAGATGCGCCGCCGAGGGGGCGCAGCCGGCGCGGAGACAGGAATGGAAGCTGGTTCCACGTCCGTTGTCATGGCTGGCGAGTGTAGCGGAGCGTCGACAGACGAGACCCGGCGGCGGGGTCGCGGGCTTGCGCGGCGGCGGCCCCAGCCGATCCGGCTCGGATTTGCAATATCGCTGTAACGGAATTGGCCGATCAGCGACAGGCGCTGCGACGTCGAAAACGGCTCTCTGAGCGGCACGCGAGGCCGCGCCGGCGTGCCCCCGGGCGGCCTCCCGCTTCTCTCCTTGACGCGTCGGAAGGAGGTGGCCCGGGAAGGAAACGTCGAGTCACGATTCGGTCGTTTCGCAGTCCGCGAGCCCACGGAGGATGCGTCCTTGACCACGCTGTCGCAGCCGGCGCGCGCACCGTCGGCGATCCAAGACCACAAGCTCCCGTTCGTCATCGGGGCCTCGGCGATCGGGACCGTCATCGAGTGGTACGACTTCTACCTCTACGCCGTCCTCGCGGTGTTCCTGGCGCCGGTCTTCTTCCCCGGCGATCCGACATCGCAGACCCTGTCGGCCCTCGCGACATTCGGCGCCGGCTTTGCCGTTCGGCCGTTCGGCGCCGTCGTCTTCGGCCGGATCGGAGACAAGACGGGACGCAAGGTGGCGTTCCTGCTGACGGTCTCGATCATGGGTGGAGCGACCGTCCTCGTCGGGCTGCTGCCCGGCTACGCGACGATCGGCATCCTCGCCCCGATCCTCCTGGTCACTCTTCGGATGCTCCAGGGCCTCGCTCTCGGCGGCGAGTACGGTGGCGCGGCGATCTACGTCGCGGAGCACGCCCCCGACGAGAAGCGAGGGCTCTACACCTCCTGGATCCAGACCACCGCCACGGTCGGCCTGTTCTGCGCGCTTGGGGTGATCCTGGTCTTCAGGCTCGGGCTAGGCGACGCCGCCTTCAAGGACTTCGGCTGGCGGATCCCGTTCCTGCTGTCGGCCGTCCTCGTCGCCGGCGCCCTGTACATCCGCATGAGGCTCCAGGAGACGCCGCTCTACACCCGGGCCAGGGCCCAGGGCAAGACGAGCCAATCCCCGACGAGCGAGAGCCTCGGCAACCGCCGGAACTGGAAGCTCATTCTCCTGGCGCTGTTCGGGATGACTGCCGGCCAGGCGGTCGTCTGGTACACGGGCCAGTTCTACGCGCTGTCGTTCATGACCACCCAGCTCGGGGTGAAGTTCACCGACGCCTACACGGTCATGCTCGTCGCGATCGTCCTGGCGACGCCGTTCTTTGTCGTGTTCGGGGCATTGTCGGACCGGATCGGCCGGAAGCCGATCATCCTCGGCGGATGCCTGATCGCGGCCATCTCCTACCTGCCCATCTACATGACGATGCACACCTTCGCGAACCCGCAGCCGGCTGTTGATGCCGCGGGCAAGGCGATCCAGGTTGCCACGAACCCGAACATCCTTGGCCTGACGGCCCTGGTCTGGATCCAGATCGTCTTCGTGACGATGGTCTACGGCCCGATCGCCGCGTTCCTGGTCGAGTTCTTCCCGGCCCGGATCAGGTATACGTCGCTGTCGGTGCCGTATCACCTCGGCAACGGCGAGTTCGGCGGCTGGCTGCCGTACATCGCGACGGCGATCGTCGCCGCCTCGGTGCCGACCGGCGCGCTGGCGTTCCTCAATCCCGCCCACGCGCCCGGCGGGAACATCTTCGCCGGGCTCGTCTATCCGATCGCGATCGCGCTGATGACGGTCGTTATCGGTGGGCTCTACGTCCGCGAGACGAATAGGGTCCGGATCTGGGATGAGGTCGGCGGCGAATCCGAATCGGCGGCGGTGGCGGGTGTCGCCGCCGGCGACGCATCGGCCGTCGCGGGACAGTAACGGGAGTTCGCTCACAGGAGCTCGCATAACCGAAAGCCCTCGGGCGCGCCCCAGACCCGCCCGAGGGCCCACCATACCGAGACGGACCGCGAAACCGCGGGTAGCCCGCGTATCGGCGCGGCGCGACTCGCCGCGTGACCGCTCCGACGGCAGCCGGCTCGGCTACGATCTCGGAGCCATGTGGACACGCCGCCCCGTCACGTCCCGATGACCGCCGCCCCGCTTCGGGTTGCGTTGCTCGGTGCCGGCACGGTCGGCGGCGAGATCGTCCGGGCGTTCGCGGAACGACCCGATCGACTCGCGCCGCACGGCGGCAGGCGGCTCGAGCTGGTCGGGATTGCCGTGCGTGACGTCGACGCGGCACGCGATCGAGGCCTGCCGGCCGACCTCCTGACGGACGCTCCGGCCCACCTGGTCGCCGATCCGGACACAGACATCGTCATCGAGCTGCTGGGCGGCGACGAGCCGGCGCATACCCTTGTCCGGGCGGCTCTCGGCGCCGGCAGGAGCGTGGTCACCGCGAACAAGCACATCGTCGCCCACCACGGGCCGGAGCTCGAGTCGATCGCCCGGCGAACCGGGGCAGCGCTCCGTTTCGAGGCCGCCGTCGGCGGCGGGATCCCGATCCTTGGACCCCTCGCCGGAGAGCTCGCCGCGAACGAGGTGACCGAGATCAAGGGCGTCGTCAACGGGACGACCAACTACATCCTGACGGCGATGGCCGACGAAGGACGCGGCTACGCGGAGATGCTCAAGGCCGCCCAGTTCGCGGGCTATGCCGAGGCCGATCCTAGCGGCGACGTCGAGGGCCACGACGCCGTGAACAAGCTGGTCATCCTGGTCCGGCTGGCGTTCGGCGTCTGGCTCGACCCGGCCGATGTCGCGATCACCGCCGCAGGCGGTCCCGGCGCCGGCCGACCGGGGATCACGGGCATCGCGGCAGCCGATCTGGCGGCCGCGGCGGCCGCCGGCAGGGTGATCAAGCTCATCGCGTCGGCCCGCCGTGACGACGACGGCCGGATCGTCGCCTCCGTCCTGCCGACGCTCGTGTCGGTCGACTCGGCGCTCGGCCGGACCGCGGGAGTTCTCAACCGGATCGAGATCGAAGCGGTGCCGCTTGGCCGCGTCGCATTCGACGGCCCGGGCGCCGGCGGCCCGGCGACGTCGAGCGCCGTCCTCGGCGATCTTCTCGCGGTCGCCCGCGGGCTCGGCAGCATATGGGCCGGCCTTCCGCCGGCCGAAGCGGCGGTTCGATCGCCCGGTCGATCGGTGGAGCGGGCGCGGGCAGCCACGGCCGCGGCCGACCTGTCGTCCGCCGGCCGAGCGCACCGATGACCGGCGGTGCCGCCCTGTCGGCCGCCCGGCCGACGCTCGTCAATCGCTATCGGGCCTTCCTGCCTGTGACCGACGCAACACCGGCCCTCACCCTTGGCGAGGGCTTCACGCCATTGGTCCGACTGGGGCGGATCGGGGCTCGCCTCGGCCTGTCGAACCTCTACGCGAAGATCGAGGGCCAGAACCCGACCGGCTCGTTCAAGGATCGCGGGATGGTCCTCGCCGTCGCCAAGGCCGTCGAGGATGGAGCCAATGCGATCATCTGCGCGTCGACCGGCAACACATCCGCGTCGGCGGCGGCGTACGGTGCGTCGGCCGGTCTCGAGGTGGTCGTGGTCCTGCCAAAGGGCCAGACGGCGATGGGCAAGCTCCTCCAGGCGCTCGTCGCCGGGGCACGCGTCGTGGCGGTCGACGGCAACTTCGACGCCGCATTGCGCATCGTCCGCGCCCTCGCTGAGCAGGGTGATCATCCCGTGACCCTCGTCAACTCCGTCAATCCACATCGCCTGGAGGGACAGAAGACGGCAGCCTTCGAGATCTGCGACGACCTCGGTCGCGCCCCGGACGTCCTCGCGATCCCGGTCGGGAACGCCGGCAACATCAGCGCCTACTGGGCGGGATTTCGCGAATACGCCGCAGCCGGCCTTGTGCCGACGCGGCCGCGAATGCTCGGCTTCCAGGCCGCCGGTGCGGCACCCTTCGTTCTCGGCCGGCCCATCGAGTCCCCCGAGACCATCGCCACGGCCATCCGCATCGGGAATCCGGCGTCGTGGGAGAAGGCGATCGCCGCCCGCGACGAGAGTGGCGGCAGGATTGCAGCGGTCAGCGACGACGAGATCCTCGCCGCGTACCGCGCCCTCGCGACCGAGGAGGGGATCTTCTGCGAGCCGTCGTCCGCGACGAGCGTCGCCGGCATCACGGCGATGACCGGCGCCGGCGAGATCCCGCGCGAGGCGGTCGTCGTCTGCGTCCTCACCGGCAACGGCCTGAAGGATCCGGCAACGGCGGAGGCGACGGCTCAGTCGGCCGCGGCGGCGGTTGGAGGAAAGCCGGTCATGGAGGCCGAGCCGACCGTCGGATCGGTCGCGGTGGCGCTCGGATGGTGACCAACTGGCTGGCCGAACTCGACGGCAAGCGGATCATCGTCGAGGTGCCGGCGTCCAGCGCCAACCTCGGCGCTGGCTATGACTGCCTCGCGGTTGCCCTCGGGCTGACGAACCGGATCGAGGTCGAGGTCCGCGGTTGGAGTCGCGGCGAGATAGAGCTCGGCGTCGACGGCGAGGGTGCGGGTGAGCTGAGCGAGGACCGCGACAACCGCTGTGTCCAGGGCATCGAGCTGGCGCTTCGCGAGATCCGCGGCGAGATCCCGGAGGGCGTTGGCTGGCGGATCGAGATGCACAACGAGATCCCGCTGGCGCGCGGCCTCGGTTCGTCGGCGGCGGCGACGGTCGCCGGCCTCGTCGCCGGCAATGCCCTCCTCGGCGAGCCACTGACGACGGCCGACCTGCTGAGATTGGCAACGTCAATCGAGGGGCATCCGGACAATGCCGCGGCGGCACTTCACGGCGGGTTCGTTGTAAGCGGCGACATCGATGGGACCGTCGAAGCGCTCCGGTTCGACGCGCCGCGCGATCTACGGGCCGTGCTGTACATCCCGGAGCTGCGGCTCTCGACCGCCGAGATGCGCAAGGTCCTGCCGGCAAAGGTTCCGCGGGCGGACGCCGTCGCCAACGTCACGCGCGTCGCGCTCGGTGTCGCCGGGATGGCGATCGGGCAGTTCGACCTGCTTCGCGTTGTGACGGTCGACCGCCTCCACGAGCCGTACCGGGCCAAAGTGTTTCCACAGCTGACCCGGCTGATCGAATCGGCCCGGGGGGCGGGGGCGATCGGGGCGTGCCTGTCGGGAGCAGGCTCCACGGTCATCGCCTTTTCGGATTCCGTCCGGACGATCACCAGGATCGAGGGCGCGTTCACCGCCGCGATGGTCGACCTGGACCTGCCGGGTCGGATCGTCGTCGTATCGCCCCGCAACACGGGGGCGCACGTCGTCGCCCGTCGCTGATGAGCGTCCGGCGGTGCGCCGCGCCATCGGTGGCGTCGAGTTCCGATGGCTCTGGAGCGGTTGACGCGCAGGCCACACTCAGGACATGGGTGGTCTGGCGCAGTCGGTCGGCAACGGCATCACCGGGATGGTCGGCGGAGCGTTCGATTTCATCGGCTCGTCGCTCCGCGGGATCGTCCACGCGGCCGAGATGGCGCTGCCCGGCGGGATGCTCTTCGTGGTCGTCTTCTTCGTCCTGCTGTTCGCCGGCTGGAACCTGATCAAGCGCTGACCAGGCGCTGATCCTCCGCTCAGCTTCCCGACGCCCGTGATCCGGTTGTCCGGTGGCTGGCGATGAACGCGAGGACTTCCGCCCAGGCCTGCTCCGACGCTTCCGCGTAGTCGGCCGCCTTCCGGTCGAAGAAGCTGTGCGGCGCGCCGGGGTAGATGACGAGGCGGTGCTCGACGCCGAGCTGCTCCAGGGCCGCTTCGAACGAGGCGATTGCCTCGGGCGGGATGGCCTGGTCTGCGCCGCCAAAGAGTCCGAGCACCGGCGAGGCGATTCGATCCGCGACCGCAACGGGCTCGGGCGATCCGCCCCGGCCGGGCCCGACCGGCGAGCCGTAGAAGCCGATGACGCCGGCGAGATCGAGATCGAGAGTGGCGGCGAGGAACGACAGCCGGCCGCCGAAGCAGAAGCCGACGGTGAAGATGTCGGCCGGCGCCCGCTCAACGGAGCGGAGGTGGGATGTCGCCGCGGCGATATCGGCCGACTGGCCAGCCCAGGTCGTGGCGTTGACGTGGGGCATGTGGTCGAAGCCCTCCTCGCGCCGACCGAGACCGGCGGTTCGCCCGAACCAGTCGAACGCGATCGCGTCGACGCCGCGCTCGGCGAATCGAAGGGCGAGCTCCTCGTAATAGGCGTGCAGGCCGCGAACGTCCGGCAGGATGACCATGCCGGCGCCGCTCGGCTCGGCGGCGCGGGCGCGGAACGCCGTGAAGCGATTGCCATCGGCCGCGGTCAGGGTCAGCTCGGTCGAGTCGAGCGCGCCGCCCGCGATCGGCAGGATCGGCGGGCGAGAATCGTGGTCGAAGCACATCGGTCTGGCCTCCTGGAGCGCTGTTGGCGATCGATTGTTCGAGTCGAGCGCACAACTATGGCGCCCCGCCCTCGATTTCGCGCCGAGCGTGCGCGGCCGAGCGGGCGAATACGCGCGGTAGAATGCTCCGATGCCTGCCAAGCCGGTTCTCGTCGTGCAGAAATTCGGGGGCTCATCACTTGCCGATGCTGACCGGATCCGGCGGGTCGCCCGGCGAATCGCTCGCGAGCGCGCCGCCGGCGCCGATCTGGTCGTCGTCGTGTCCGCGATGGGCGACACGACGGACGAGCTGCTGAGCCTCGCCGCGGCGATCACCGACACGCCTGACGAGCGCGAGCTCGACGTCCTCCTCGCCACCGGCGAGCACCAGAGCGCGACGCTCCTCTCGATGGCACTGCACGCGCAGGGCATCGCAGCGATCTCGTTGAGCGGACCGCAGGCCGGCATCACGACCGACTCCCGCCACGGCAAGGCGCGGATCGCGAGCGTCGAGCCGGCTCGCGTCCATCGCGAGATCGACGCCGGCAAGGTGGTCATCGTCGCCGGTTTCCAGGGCCGGACCGAGGGCGACGACGTCCATGGCACGGATATCACGACGCTCGGACGTGGCGGCTCGGACACGACGGCCATCGCTCTCGCCGCGCGTCTCGGCGCCGATCGCTGCCAGATCTTCACCGACGTCCGCGGCATCTACACTGCCGACCCACGGCTCGTACCGGCGGCACGCCAGCTCGAGATCATCGGTTACGAGGAGATGCTCGAGCTGGCCCACCAGGGCGCCCAGGTCATGCAGACCCGGGCCGTCGAGCTCGGCTGGGTCAACGGCGTCGTCATCGAGGTCCTCAGCTCGTTCGAGGACGCCCCCGGAACGCTCATCAAGGAGGACCCGTTCGTGGAGCAGCGGAACAAGGTTCGCGGGCTGGCCCACGACCGGAACGTCGCCAAGGTCACCCTCGTCGAGGTCCCGGACCAGCCTGGCGTCGCCGCGTCGGTGTTCAGGCCACTGGCCGATGCCGGGATCAACGTCGACATGATCGTCCAGAACATCGGCCACGGCGGGGCGACCGACCTGAGCTTCACGGTCCCGCGGGTCGAGCTGGCGAAAGCGAAGCGGATCCTCGACCCGATCGTGCGCGATCTCGGGTTCCGCGAGATGACGACCGATTCGTCGGTCGCCAAGGTGTCGATCGTCGGCGCCGGCATCCAGAATGCGCCCGGCTACGCCGCGCGGATGTTCTCGGCCCTCGCCGACGCCGGCGTGAACATCGAGATGATCTCGACGTCGGAGATCCGGATCACGACGATCATCGCCGAGGACGCCCTGGAGACTGCCGTCAAGGCCCTCCACGCGGCATTCGAGCTGGAGCGCCCGGAGGCGATCGAAGCGGCCGCGGCAGGCTGATGATCCAGACCCCGTTTCTCGCCCGCCAGGAGCACTTTGCCGTCGTCGGTTCGACGAACGACGTCGTCCGCGGCTGGCTGGCGGCGGGTGAGCCTGAGATCTGCCTGGCGGTCGCCGACGAGCAATCTGCCGGGCGTGGACGCGAGGGCCGGACGTGGTCGGCGCCGGCGGGTCGCGCGCTGCTCATATCGCTGGGGTTCCGGCCGACGTGGCTCGCCCCGGAGCGGGTCTGGCGCCTCGCGGCGGTGACCAGCCTGGCGATGGCCGACGCGGCGGAGGCGGTCGCCGGCCTGGCCTATCGGTCGATCCGGCTGAAATGGCCGAACGACCTCGTCGTCGAGATCGAGGGACTCGGCCTTCGCAAGCTCGCGGGGGTCCTTGGCGAGACCGACGGCCTCGGCGGCGACGACCCGCGGGCCGTCATCGGCATCGGCGTCAACGCGGACTGGCCGGCGAGCGAGTTCCCGCCCGAGCTCGCCGACACGATGACGTCGTTGCACGAAGCCTCCGGTGGCCGATCCATCGAGCCGACGCATCTCCTCGAGGCCTTCCTCAATCGCCTGGAAATGGGGATCGAGGCCCTCCGCGCCGGACGATTCGATGCCGCCGACTGGCTCGAGCGCCAACTGACGACGGGCCGGACGGTCCGCCTCGTTGGTCACGCGGGCGACGAGGAGATCGTCCGCGCGCTTCGCTCGGACCCGGATAGTGGGGCGCTGATCGTCGCCGACGAACGTGCCGCCTCAGGTGAGCGGGTCGTCGTCAGCGGCGAGATCCGCCACGTTCGCCTCGACGGGGCGGTGTAACGGGATGGCTCGACCGGTGTTCGGAAGGGTGAGAAGGGCAGGGGAGGCCGGCTCGACCGGCGTCACTCATCTCGACCGGGATCGCGCGCTCGTCGAGGAGGCGCGCCGCGACCCGGCCAGCTTCGACGCCCTCTATCGCAGGTATCTCGCACAGGTGTACAGCTACGCGTATTACGAGCTCGGCGACCATCACGAGGCCGAGGACGCCACCGAGCGCACGTTCCTCGCCGCCCTTGCCAACCTCCATCGGTTCGAGGAGCGAGCACGTCCCGGCGACGGAGATGGTGCGTCCACATTCCGTGTCTGGCTTTTCCGGATCGCCCGCAACGTCGTCGCCAACCAGCGTCGCGGCCGCCGCCGTCACCCACAGGCGCCGATCGAGGCCGCGGCGCTCGTCGCCGACCCGCTCGACGTCGCGGGAGGTGTCGCCGTCCGCGATGAGGCCGCCGCCGCGTGGCGAGCCGTCGGGCGGTTGCCGGCAGATCGCAGGCGGGCCGTGGTCCTGCGTTTCGTCGAGGAGATGTCGACGGCGGAGATCGCCGGTGTCCTCGGCCGGTCGGAGGGGGCGGTGAGAGTCCTCATCCACCGGGCGCTCCGGACAGTCGCCCGCGACCTGGGCCGCGGCGTGCGATCCAGGTGACCCTATTCGAACGTGAGGGTTCGGAAGTCGAGGCGCTCCTGACCGATCGCTATCTCGAGCGCGTCCTCGACCGCGCCACC
>WNGI01005876.1_pt1 | contig 11109 bp, 9 predicted proteins | sample 5400621 | NCBI WGS metagenome assembly WNGI01 (sample SAMN13153374, study PRJNA577476) | soil metagenome | isolation source: 20 cm soil or saprolite under Garry oak tree replicate 1 | place: USA:California | collected 2016-06-15
CCCACGCCAAAGGGCGAGTGCACCTGACATACCTGAGTCGGTTCCGTGCCCGGATAGAACCACTCCCAGCGCCGTACCTCGAGGGGACAGAACGGCGTCGCGAGGAAGCCGTTCGACCAGTCCACCTCCCGCGTCACGAGATCGTCGGGGCGGGCCCAGTCGGCCGGCGCGGGACGGCGCTCGTAGACGTCGCGCATGAACTTCGTCCATGCCGGCGCGACGATGCGGCCGCCGCCCGCATTGTTCATGATGCGCCGCTGCAGATCGTATCCAATCCAGATGCCGGTCACGATCTCCGGTGTGAAGCCCACGAACCAGGCGTCGGTGTAGTCGTCCGTGGTGCCGGTCTTTCCCGCCATCGGGATCCGCAATCCGCCGACGGAACCCGCAGCGGTGCCGCACCGGTGTAGGCCGGAGCCCGGCTGGCAGCGCATGACGTCACGCAGCATGTCGAGCATCAGCCAGTTGTGCTCGGGATCCATCACCTGTTCGCGCTTGACCGTGGACTGGTACAGGATGTTGCCCTGCCGGTCTTCGATGCGCTGGATCCCGATCGGGTCGACGCGAGTGCCGCCATTCGCGAAGGCGGTGTACGCGGCGATCAGCTCGATGGGCTTCGTCTCGCGCGCGCCGATATGAATCGACGGATAGGGCGGCAACGGCGTCGTGATGCCGTAGCGGCGCGCCTCGCCGATCACCGTCTGCTCACCCAGCGCCATGCCCAGCTTGATGGTCGAGAGGTTGCGCGAGAGGTAGAGCGACTGCCGCATCGGGATCGCGCCGAGCGTCGTGTCGTCGTAATCCTTGGGCTGCCAGAGCGAGCTGTCGAGCTGGGTCACCGGCGGATTGAGCGGCGAGTCGTCCAGCATCTCCGTGACCGGGTGGCCCGCGCGCACGGCGGCCGAGTACACGAACGGCTTGAACGTGGAGCCCGGCGGGCGCGCTGACTGGGTGACGCGATTCCACTTCGAATCCACGAAGTCGCGGCCGCCGACCATCGCGAGGATGTTGCCCGTTCTCGCGTCGACGGCGAGCAGCGCACCTTGGAGGTAGGGAGCGAACGGTCCCTGCTCGTCCGACGTCGAGCGGCCCTGCTCGATGTACTCGCGGTACGGCGTCCCCTCGAACTTGCCGTTCGAGTAGACCCCCCCCTCGATCTCCTCGAGCTGCGATTGGAGCGCCTGCTCCGCGGCCTCCTGCATGTCCAGATCGAGCGTCGTGTAGATCCGCAGGCCCTTCTCGTACAGATCGCGGCCGAAGCGGGGCTCGAGGAACGCCGACCGCAGCCATTCGACGAAGTACGGGGCGACGTCGCCGTAGCTGGTACGGCGCGTCGTCAGCACCAGCGGATACGCCTTCCAGAACTCGGCGTCTTCGGGGCTCAGGAAGTCCTGGTCCCGCATCAGGTTGAGGATGACGTTGCGGCGCCGCACCGCACGATCGGGGTGGGTGCGCGGATTGTACGTGCCCGGGGCTTTCGGAAGCGCCGCCAAGGTCGCGGCTTCTGCGACGTTCAGGTCGCGCGCCGACTTTCCAAAGAACACCTGCGAGGCGGCCTCGACGCCCGCGACGTTGGGACCGAGGCTGATCTGGTTCAGGTACAGCTCGAGAATCGTGTCCTTGGGGAAGTTGCGCTCCAACTCGACGGCGACCCGCGCCTCCCGCAGCTTGCGGGCGATCTTCTTCTCCTTACCGAGGTGCTCGGGGAACACGTTGCGCGCGAGCTGCATCGTGATCGTCGAAAAGCCCTGCGCGTAATGCAGCGTCGTGACGTTGGCCTTGAGCGCGCCGAGGATGCGCCAGTAGTCGATACCGTTATGGCGGTAAAAGCGTTTATCCTCGGTCGCGATGAACGCCTGACGCACGTGCACGGGGATCTGCTCGAGCGGCATGACGGTGCGGCGCTCGATACCGAGCTCGGTGATCAGCCGCCCGTCCGCCGCGTAGACCTTCGACGTCTGCAGCTGGACGTTGCGACCGTTGCGTGGGTCGATCCGCGTGATGCTGGGGCAGCGCTCAGCGGCACAGACGCGGGTCCACGAGCCATACGCCAGGCCGCTGCCGTACAGCAGGGCCAGCACGGTCACCATGATCACGCGGCGCCGCTGGGTCGGATCATACCACCAGCGAATGATCCAGGGGCGGCGACGTGCGGCAGCGGCGGGGGTCGACGAAAATGGTGTCGATGAGGCCATCTGTGTAACAACCTAGCAAGGCGATAGATTCGCCGCCATGACGACGCCTAACGTGTTACAGGAATTGGAGTGGCGGGGTTTTGTGCAGCAGGGCACACCCGGCCTCGCGGCCCATTTCGCCACCGGGCCGGTCACCGCCTACTGTGGCTTCGATCCCACGGCCCCCTCGTTGCAGCTCGGCAATCTGATGCCGTTGATGTTGCTCGCCAACCTGCAACGGGCCGGGCACCGGCCGATCGTGCTGATGGGTGGCGGCACGGGGCTGATCGGCGATCCCTCCGGGAAGTCGAGCGAGCGCCCGCTGCTGTCCAAGGAGCAGATCCGCGAGAACGTCCGTCGCCAGCGCGATCAATCGGCGCGGTTCCTGGACTTTGGCACAGGGCCGAGCGCCGCGCTCTTGCTCGACAACGCGAAGTGGCTGGGGGAGCAGCTGTTGATCGATTTCCTGCGCGATGTCGGGAAGCACTTCACGGTCAATGTCATGATGCAGAAAGAGTCGGTAAAGGCGCGCATGGAGAGTGGACTGTCGTTCACGGAATTCAGCTACATGCTGCTCCAGGCCTACGACTTCTGGCACCTCTATCGCGAGCGCCAGTGCACGCTCCAAGTCGCCGGCAGCGATCAATGGGGGAACATCACCGCCGGCGTGGAGCTGATCCGGCGCGTCGAGAACGCCGAGGTGCACGGACTCGTCGCGCCCCTGGTCACCCGTGCTTCAGGGCAAAAATTCGGCAAGACCGAATCGGGCGCCGTCTATCTCGATCCGGAAATGACGTCGCCGTACAAGTTCTACCAGTTCTGGATCAACGTGGACGACCGTGACGTCGAGAATTACCTGAAGCTGTTCACCTTGAAGTCACGGGACGAGATTGCCGGGTTCATCGCCGAGCAGAAGCGCAATCCCGCCGCGCGAGCGGCGCAGCGTGCGCTCGCCGCTGACGTCACGACTCGCGTGCACGGCCCCGAAGTGCTTTCCGGAGTTCAAGCGGCCTCCGCGATTCTGTTTGGGGAGGAGCAGGCGGAAGTGCACCCGCAGGTATTCGACATTCTGGCGGGTGAGATCCCGACGGTGACGATCGAAGCGGGCGCCGACTTGCCGCTGGTGGATCTCGTCGCGCGCGCGGGACTCGCCAAGTCCAAGAGCGAAGCGCGCCGCAGCATCGAGCAGGGCGGCATCTACGTCAACCAGCAGCGGATCGACGACGTCGGGCGCACGATCGCGACCGGAGACTGGATCGGCGGCCGCAATCTGCTGCTCCGCAAAGGGAAGAAGGAATACGCGCTCCTGCGCCGCGGAGGTTGAGCGTGGACGGGGCAGTCCGGCTGCTGCTGGAAGTGTTCGACCAGGCCTACAAGGCACCCGCGTGGCACGGCACACCGCTCAAGGGCACCCTCCGCGGCGTCAGCGCTCGAGACGCGCTGTGGCGCCCCGCTCGCGGGGGGCATTGCATTTGGGATCTCGTGCTGCATACCGCGTACTGGAAATGCGTGGTGCGTCGCCGCCTGCTGCGCGACGCCGAGATCGTGTTCCCGCGCGCAGGCCACAACTGGTTCGATCCGCCCCGTCCGGCTCATGACGCCGCCTGGAAACGCGACCGCGCGCTGCTCGATGAGCAGCACCGCTTGTTACACCGCGCGATCGCCGGCTTGCGCGCGAGCGACCTCGCCCGGCGCGGCTGGCACTCGCGCTGGCCGATGAAGGCCGAGGTATACGGCATCGCCTCGCATGATCTTTACCACGCCGGCCAAATCCAAATCCTGAAGCGCCTGATGAGGAAATAGCCATGTTCATCGGCCATTACGCACTGGGCCTAGCGGCGAAGCGCGCCGCGCCGCGTACCAGTCTTGGAACATTGTTCGTCGCGCCCACGCTCGCCGATCTGCTCTGGCCGATCTTTCTGCTGCTCGGCTGGGAGCATTCACACGTCGTGCCGGGTCCGAATCCGTTCCTCACGCTGTGGCTCGACGACATCCCGTACTCGCATAGTCTGTTCGCGCTGATCGTCTGGGGCGCGCTGTTCGGCTATCTGTACCGCAGACGCACGGGCGATAAGCGGGCGGCGCTGGTGATCGGCTCGCTCGTCGTGAGCCACTGGGTGCTCGATTTCGTCACGCACAGGCCCGACATGCCGCTCTATCCGGGCAGCGCCAGTCTCGGTCTCGGTCTGTGGAATTCCCCGCCGGCGACCATCATCGTCGAAGCGGCGATGCTGATCGCGGGCGTCGCCATCTACACGCGAGTCACGCGGGCGCGCGACGGGATCGGTCGCTGGGGGTTCTGGGGGCTGATCGCGGTACTCGCGCTGTCGTATGTGAGCGCCCTGGTTACCCCCGCGCCGACAAACCTGACCGCGCTCGCGGTCGGCGGGATCATATTCGGCTGGGTATTCGTGATTTTTGCCTGGTGGGTGGATCGGCATCGTGAGGCGATGCCGGCGAGGATACCGATGTTATAGGTCGTCGAGAACTTCGATGACCTTCTCCATCTCCTCGACCGTGTTATAGCAGTGTGGCGAGAGCCGAATGGCCCCTTCGCGCAGGCTGCACACCACTCGCGCACGCTTCAAGCCATGATATGCTTCGACCGGTTTGGCCGGAGCGACACAGAGGATCGCCGAGCGGTGCCCATTCTCCGTTGGTGACGTGATCCGCACATCATTCTCGCGCGCCCATTTCACGACCGGCTCGTGGGCCGCGCGCGTGATCTCCGCGATGTCCCGCACGCCGATTTCCAGAAGCAGCTGCAGCGACGCGGTCATGCCGACGAAATCCTGATACGGCAGCGTGATCATCTCGAAGCGCCGCGCGTCCGAGCGGAATGTCGGATTGTATTCCGTGAGCCGCGAGAAATCGTCCGTGCCTTCGAACGCCATCCAACCCGTGATCATGGGCTCGAGCTCTCGGGCGAGCTCTTTGCGCACGTAGACGAAGCCCGATCCCCAGGGCGACAGCAGCCATTTCTGGCCGCCACACGCGAGGATATCGATCGGCGTGTCGCTCACATCGAGCACGGAATTGCCGACGCCCTGGATGCCGTCCACGACGAAGTAGGTCCCGTTGGCGCGGCAAGCGTCGCCGAGTTTCTTCAGGTCGGCGCGATAGCCGTTGGAGAATTGGACGAACGAGACAGCGAGCACGCGGACTGTGGGATCGCGCAGGCGCTCCAGCAGATGCTCCTCGTCGGGCCACCCCTGCGGCGTGCACCGCGCCACTTCCACTCTGACTCCTTGATCACGCAGCATCAGCCACGGGTACACGTTGGCGGGAAATTCCTTGTCCGACAGCAACACCGTGTCGCCGGCCTTCAGGGGCAGTGCGCGCGCCGCGAGGTGCAGTCCAAAGCCGGTGTTTGTGGCGAGCGCGATCTCCGAGGGGTCTGCATTGATGAGCTGGGCGATGCCGAGCCGCGCGGCGGCCAGGCCGGCGAACAGCTCGCGATCGGGAAGCAGGTGCGGCGCGGTGCGCTTCGACGTGAATTCATCGAGGGCGCGTCTGGTGCGCTCGGGAATGGGGCCGATCGAGGCGTTGTTCAGATACGTCGTGTCGGCGGTCCACGGGAACTCCGACGTGCGCAGCGCCTTGAACGTCTCGCGCAGCGCGCGAACATGCGTCGGATGATAGGCGATCTCGGTCATGCCGGAACGCCCTCACTTCGGCCCACGGCCCCGCCCCCCCGGCCCAATCCGTGCACATCCAGGGCGTCACGCAGGCCGTCGCCGAGGAGGTTGAGTCCGAACACTGCGAGTCCAATCGCCACACCGGGTGCGATTGACACCCACGGCGCGACGCGCAGCAGATCGCGGCCCTCGGCGACCATGGCGCCCCAGGACGGCGTCGGCGGCTGGGCGCCGAGGCCGATGAACGAGAGGGCGGCTTCCGCCATGATAGCGCCGCCGATGCCGAGCGTCGCCGCAACAATGACCGGCGCGATCACGTTGGGCAGCAGATGCCGGCCGATGATCCGGAGATCGGACGCGCCCAGCGCGCGGGCGGCGTGGACGTACTCGAGCCCGCGGGCAAGCAGCACCTGACCGCGCACGAGGCGGGCCATGCCTGCCCAGCCGACGATGCCGATGACGACGAACACGACCGGCAGCGACGGCTTCACGGCGGCGGCAATGGCGATCAACAGCAATAATGACGGGAACGCGAGGGTGACGTCGGCAACCCGCATGATCATCCCGTCGATCCAGCGGCCGTAGAAACCGGCGAGCAATCCCAGGGTGACGCCGAGGGCGAGCGCGATGCTCTGGCTGATGAGTCCGACGGCGAGGGAGAGACGCGCACCATAGAGCACCCGGGACAGGACGTCGCGACCCTGCGCGTCACTGCCCAGCAGAAAGGAGTGGGATGGAGGCCGCAAACTCACGGCGAGATCGCCGCGAAACGGATCACCGGGCGCAAGCCATGGCGCGATCAACGCGATCACGGCGAGCATCCCGACCAATCCCAGGCCGAAGCGGGCCCAAGGGTCACGAGCAAATCGTGTCCAGAATAGTGGCGCCGCCATGGGGGTCTCGACTACGTTACTCGGGACAGAACCCCCCGGGCAAGCGGATCGTGCAGTGAAACGCGATACACCGTTCACCCTCGTGCTGGGCGGCGGCGGGATGAAGGGGCTCGCCCACATCGGCGTGCTCCAGGCGCTGCTCGAGCGCGGTCACCGGCCGACGCGGATCATTGGGTCGAGCGTCGGCGCGCTCGTGGCTGCCGCCTGGGCCGGGGGAATGGGGATTGCCAAGCTGCGCGAGGTCGCGCTGTCCCTGAAGCGCAAGGACGTGTTCGCCGTCGCCCACGCCGACATGGCGTTCAAGCGGATGCGCTCGCCGGCCCTGTTCCGCCGCGAGCCCCTGGAGCATCTCATCGCCCGGACCGTCGGCGACCTCACCTTCCCGCAGCTCGACCCCCCTGTCATTGTCAACACCGTAGACCTGAATTCCGGCATGCAGGTGTTCTGGGGGCTGCCCGGACTCGACGACATACGCGTCGCCGATGCCGTGTTTGCCTCCTGCGCGCTGCCCGGCTACTTCCCGCCGCACGAGATCGGCGGCCGCTTCTACGTCGACGGCGCCGTTGTCTCCAACGTCCCCTTCGACGCGGCGCGCGCGCTCGGCCCCGAAATGATCGTTGCGGTCGACGTCTCCGCGAACAGCGTGCTCACGGCGGATGCCCAGGATGACGGGTTTGCGGGCGTGTTCGCGCGCGCGACTGAGATCCTGATGCAGACCCTGCTCGAGCAGCGCGTGCGTACCTGGACGACACCGCCGGTCCACTATATCCAGCCGCGCGTCGAGCACGTCACGATGTTCTCGTTCGATCACCTGCGTGAGGAAGTCGAGGAAGGTTATCGGGCGACCAGCACGGCGCTCGACCGACCCGATGAATGGCCCGAGCCGGACGATGTCGGCATCTATCCGAAGCGGCAGGTGGTCGTGCGCGTGGAGCGAGACCGCTGCATCGGCTGCGGAACCTGCCTGGTCCACGGCCCGCAGGGGATGTTCGTGCTCGATTCGGAGCGGAAGGCCGTTGTGACACAGCCGGATCAGGAGTGGTCGCCGATGGACGGCGGCTACATCCGGCACTGCCCGACCTACGCCATCATCGCGCGACCGGCCCAGCAGGAAAAAGAGCTGAGACGCTCCGGTTAATGTTGTTCACACCCTGAAGGGTGTGCTCCCTTCAGGGTGTCGACACTTGTGATTCGATGTCCCGCAGATCGCGAATCACGCGATCCCAGTTGTAGTAGGTCTCGATCGACTTGCGACCGGCCTGCCCCAGCCGGCGCGCCAGCAGCTGATCGCCGATCAACCGCTTGATTGCACCGGCGACAGCCGCAGGCTCGTCGGGATCGACGACGAATCCCGTCTCACCATCCTGCACCGCTTCCGCGAGCCCGCCCGACTGCCCCGCGATCACGGGGAGACCGCAGGCGCTCGCTTCAGCGAGCGCGACGCCGAATCCTTCGACGCGCGAGCCGTCGGCCCGGCGCGACACCCCGACATACGCGGTCGCGATGTTGAACACGGCGGGCAGCTCGGCCTCGGGAACGTTGCCGACAAAGCGCACGTGGTCCGCAATGCTCAACTCCTCTGCGAGTTTCTGGTACGCCTTCCGCTGCTTGCCGCTTCCCACGACCAGATAACTGATGTCGAGTCCGTCCTGGCGGCATTGCGAGACCGCCTTCAGTGCCATGTCCACGCCTTTGTACGGCTCGAGTCGCGCGACCGTGAGGACCCACGTGCCGCCGTTCAGACCATAGCGCGTGCGCACTGCCCGGGTGTCGATGCCGGGGCGGAATTGCTCGGGGTCTGTGCCGAGCGGGACGAGCTTCACGTGTTCAGCAAGCGGATCGAGTCCCAGCTCGCGCAACACCGTCTGCGCCTGCTCACGCGTCCACTGGCTGTTCGCCACGACCGCGACCGCCGAGCCGAGCAACGCTTTTGCCGTTTTGCGTGCGAAGCGTGAGTGATGGATCGCGTGCAGCTCTTTCAGCAGATCACCGCCGTGCACGAACACGCCGTACTTGGTGCCGACGCGCTCGTGCATCCATTTGGCGGGATAGGTGCAGGGGCGGATCGAATCGCACCACGCGAAGCGCGGCTTGTGCTGGCGCGCGAGACCGGCGACGCGACGCGACCAAAACAGCAACCCCGCGAGATTGCGCAGCGCTTTGCTCGGCACCGGCAAGCGGTCGACGACCGCACCCTGGAAGCGAACGTCGGAATCCTGGGAGTCGCGATGCTGGCCGGTCGAAACGAGCAGCTCACCGGGTGGATAGCGGCGGGCGACTTCGCCCATCATCCGGGCGATGCCGGTTTGCATCGGCGGAAATTCATTGGTCAGCAGGAAGGTCTTAGCCACTACGCTGTCGCTCCCAGAGGAAAGCATACTTGAAAAACACGGACGCCGCACTCATGCCGGCGTGAATCACCCCCAGGCGGCCGTCGAGGATGCTGCCGTGCAGGATGTAGTCGCGCCAGAATCGAAACGCGGGCCGTAACGCCACATCGCTAAATGACGCACGCCGGCCCTTGGCCGCGAGCTCGGCTGCCCCGAGGCGACCATACAGGACAATCTTATCCAGGTGATGTCCCAAGTCCCGATAGGGCGTGTGGTCCAGTTCATTGGTGAGTGCACCGATGGCGGGTGCCTCGGTGGCGGGCAGCTGGAGCCCCGGATGCGCCGCCTTGCCCCCGAAACGCCGTTCCCGTCGAAATAGCCGGAGCACCCAATCGTGTCCCCAGTGGCCGCGGCGCAGCACCTCCCCATGAAACACGTTGCGGCGCTTGACCCGATAAGCTTCGTGTCGCGGCGCTATCACGACGCCGGCCAGCTCGGTGGCCAGGGCCGGCCCGATGCGCTCATCGGCATCCAGGGCGAACACCCATTCGTTTTTCGCGGCCGCTATCCCGGCGTTGCGCTGAGCCGCAATGCCTGGCTCGGCAGCGTCGAGTACTCGCGCGCCCGCCGCCCGAGCGCTCGCTACCGTCCCGTCTTTCGATCCCGCATCTACCACGATCACCTCGCTCGTCCACGACAATCCACGGACACAGTCGCCAATCTGACTCGCTTCGTTGAGCGTCGGAATGACCACCGTGAGCGGGGCTGGGGAGGCCATGTTCCCAATGTTAATCGGGACGTTGCTCGGCGAGCAACGCGAGGTTCTCGTGGCCTCCTTCGGCGAGCAGCTCCTCGATCCTGTCCTTGAGGCGCTGGCTGGCGCGGCCGTCCAACCCGTGGAAGTAATAGGCCCGTTCCTCGTCGGCGGCTTCCCGCATGGCAGGCGTGGGATTCAGCGCCTGTTCGATTGCCGCGCCCAGTCGATCGGGCGCACCCACATGCACGAACGCGCCTTTCAAGAACTCCCGGTTGTCTTCGGTGAGCAGCGGCTGGCCATCGCTGTGGAGCAGGCGGTCGGATGGGAGGTCGAAGATGATTCCGGTCTTGCGCAAGGCGAGGAAGTCGAAGACCGTACTCGAGGCTTCACTCACCAACGTATCCGCGGCCGCCATGTACGGCACGATGTTGTACTCGCTCGGCGGCAGCAACACGCTGTGCGGAAACTTCTTGACCCGGCGCTCGAAGATCCGGTGCTGCCGGTGCGGGGCATACTTTCCCATCCAGCTGTAGTGATGGAGCTTCACGATCAGATTGTAGCGATTCTCGGTCGCCGCGAAGATCGCGTCTTTCACTTCGTACATGCACGTGGGTTTGTAGGTGGGCGCAAAGAGCACAGTGCGCCGGTCCGGATTGAGGCCCCAGCGCCGCAGCAGCTCCGCGCGGTCCCGGTACCTTCCTTGGAAGTACCAGTCCAATTTCGGCAGACCAATCAGATGCACCTCGCTCCGTCCTTGGAAACCGGACTGCTGGAGCCGCTCCACGCGGTAACGGCCTTCGACAAAGATCTGATAGCGGGTGTCGAGGTGCTTCGACAGGTTGCGATACAGGAGATTCTTGATCCCGGTGCCATGGTTGAGGAAGCAGAGCAGCGTCCGGCCATAGGCCTCAGCGTCGCGGACCGTGTCGCCCGCGATCACGACATCGAACCCCCGCTTCTCCTCGGTGAACCGGTAGCCCTGGCGGACCCACTCATCGACAATCGGCGGACGGTAGCGGAAGTTGACGAAGAACCGTCGCATGCGTTCCTCGTCCAGGGCAAAGAAGACGTCGTAGCGATCATCGCTCCGAAACAGCTCGATCAGCGGGTCGAACGCCGCCTTGTGGTAGACGAATCCGATTTTGAACAGCAACCGGCGCCGGGTCATCCGGCGGCATCCCCTCCCCTGCCGTCGCGGACATAGCTGGCGAGGTTGGCCATCGCATGTTCGTAGGCAGCCGGGGTGTCGATGTCGATCCAATGGCTGGACGACGGTATTGGCACCGCTTCGAAGTCGTCCGCCGCAATGAGTTCCCG
>WNGI01008784.1_pt1 | contig 11109 bp, 12 predicted proteins | sample 5400621 | NCBI WGS metagenome assembly WNGI01 (sample SAMN13153374, study PRJNA577476) | soil metagenome | isolation source: 20 cm soil or saprolite under Garry oak tree replicate 1 | place: USA:California | collected 2016-06-15
CTGATAACACACAGAAAATCGACCAATCCGGCTTTTGGTCGCCAGGCGGATGGTATTGGGACACACATAGGACCGGGTGGACTGTTGCGGGTGTTTTCGTATTGCTGGTATGCATCATAAGCTGGAATATTGACGATCTGTAAGGCTGAAACTGCACAAAGACGCTGTTCATATCTGGTCTACATATACTCGCGCACGCCCGGTTCGTATTCTCTATATATGCCACCTCTTGCAGTTGTGTTGAAGATATGTGTTTAGACACTACACGGTACGAAAACAACAGAGGCAAATGTACGTCTGTACTCGCAGTGAATTTCTCGTTAGAATCTTAGCTTCTTTTTTTTTTGCAGTATCCGTATACTCTTCATGCCCCCTGTCTATGCCATCATATCATTCCTATCTTATCGCTTTTTCCGTGACTATGTTTATTACTCATTGATTGAATCTGGTAAGTACCTAGTCCAAATTCCTTATACCCATCCCTGAGTAGCTCCTAGTATACGAGGCATGTCCGATTAATTTCCGTTCAACGGCTAATCGAGACATCTCATTTCTAGTCCGTCACGATTGGCGCTTTTCTGTACGTCCTCTCGACAATTCATTACTTCGTCACTCACGGAATGTCAGTCTTCTATTAGTCGAGTTCGTCGCCGATGCTGCACGAAAGCACGACAGAACTAGCCTTTTGGCTGAGAAGGAAAAGAGACGGATGTTGTTTCCTGTGCGTCGTTTGAGACTTTTTTGGGGGGGGATCGCACGTCCAACTCGCTTTTTTTTTCAGCTTTGCTGCTGGAGGTACAGGCCTACCAAGGCAAGTTTGTACGTAGTGGGTCCCAAATCATCTCTAAAGTATAATCGCAGGAATATTTTATGCACGCCGTCAAGGTACGTTCAATAGACAGTGTACCGACATTACCGTGAACAATTCGTGTAGTGGTCCGTCTTGCAATATGTGTTCGTCCGGCCAAGTATGTCACTCATAATGACTAAACGACAGCAGCGTGAACTAATTTTTTTCAACAGCCATTACTTTGATTGCTATCATTTGTCAAGCCGCCGGTGTATTGTGCGAATCGCAAAGCTACAATTTCCGTTTCGCAAGTGTTTACCTGGATGCGATCGATTTTGTCAGCGTCAGGTTGGAGCTACTACGTTTTCTCTTTCTCCTACGACGCCTCTGACTGACGCTTCCAAGCGTGGCACTATATGGCCTCTTGCTATTTTACAGCTTAACGAATGAGGACTTACGCGGTCGCCGACCACTTGCAAAATTCTTGGCCATCAAAATGCTGGTTTTCCTTACTTTCTATCAAGTCTTCATCGTAAGTACCAGTAAAACGCACAGAACCCTTCTTTACGCCATTTAGTTTGATGCACTTGAAAATAGAGTAATCCATGGTGGGCAGGTGCTTTTGAGATTCCGTTAGTTACTTATACATTTGTAGGAACTGCGTACTGGACTGCAACGAACGTTGCCAACGGGCTCAATGCCCTTACTATTTGCATCGAGGTTCGTCTTCCCTAGCTTGCACCGTCTCATGCTGAGTCTAGCTGGGAAAGATGGTTCTCTTCAGTGCCTTCATGTGGTGGGCATACCCGGTGGGCGAGTACAGTCGAAAACCTTATTCTCCTCCGACCCCAATTGGACGGCCTCTTCTTGATTGGTACGCTTATTTGATCCTCTAGCATAATGATGACCCGTATCTGACCATAGCTCGTCAGTTTCAATTACTGTGAGCTAGGTTGAGTAGCCAGAGAATCGCATCTAACGCGTATTGAACAGCTGATTTCCTAGAAGAGGGGAAAATGTCGGTCCGATATTTCGCGAGCAAAGGTCGACTGCAACTAGCTCGAATGCCGCGGCGGGATGTTGGCAACTCGGGCGTTGTATCCGGGAAATACTCGACCAGCGGTTTTGATCTTGACGCAGTCCCATTGCCCCCTGGGTACTTTGATGCGCAAGAAACTACGTATAATGTCTCTCGACTCTCCCACTCATCCATCCTCAGCAAATGCCGACCCATATGATTTAGACCGTCTCGCGCATGAGCTCGCACTTCGCGAATCCACACATGACCGTAATGACCAAGTTCACGAACTCCCCGCCTTTATCCCATTATCCCATGACAATCCGTATTTATCTGCCGAAACATTCAATGTTCAAGAGTTCCTTCTCTCAAGATCGTATACATCTTTGCCTGATCTGAGAACAGAATTACGGGATTATCATGCTAAGCTGAAAGAAGAGCTGGTCCAACTCATCAATGACGAATACGAGGCGTTTATAAGTTTAAGCACAGACCTCAAAGACGAAGGTAGCAGACTCGAGGAAATAAAGGAACCGTTGGCTTTGATCAGAGCACAGGTTGAGGTGGGTTTTATTGAAAAACGTCTGACATATTTACGGCTTACTACTCATTTCTCATTCTCCAAAGGCGTCGAAAGCCACGTTACGAGATGTGCACGACGCGATACAAGAAAAGCTGGTAAAGAGGACAGCTCTCCGAGAAGAAAAGGTGGCTAAGTGCCTCCGTCCCATCCGCGTTCTCGGTTTCTGAACGTGTCCTAAGGCGTTGCTCCAATTGCTGCTCAAGATCTCCGAGTCGGTATCGCGCCTCGAGTCGTTGCTGCACATCCCATCTCCAGATGACGATAAGTCAGAGCTACATGGCATGAGCAGCCCCAAACCACCGAATGCTGTCATCGGCGATGTGGAAAGCGGCAAGTATGTATTTTCATATATCCTTAGCTATTCCTTCTCATATATTCCAGGTCTACGACTAGCAGGGTGAAGTATCTATCTCGAGTAGCGGCTGAGTACACACAACTCGTATATCGCGTGTCTAAAGCGCGAGACGAGAAATGTGCTTTCGTTGATACTGTACAATGGGTCTGTACTCCGTCGGCTTCAAGGACTGCTAAAAACTCAACTCATATTCTATCAGAGAGTCGACAGAATACGTTCCACATTATCGTCCGACCTCGATCATGCGTGGGCTTCTACGCTGATTGCCTTTACGGAAGGCAAAGCGACTGAAATTGAAAAATCGAAGCTAATTGCAGATATGACTGAATGTCTGCGAACGTATGACGCGCTGGAGCTGTGGAGGGATGCAGAAGAAGTCATCCGAAAGGAGGTCGTTCGTAAGTTTGTAAAAAAGGTTTGATTCGTCCACCAATACCACACACTATCATTTATTGACTAGCTGACTAGACAGTGTATTCAGAGTCGTTAGCTGTCCCTCATTCGCCCATTATACCACATACGCCTCTCCCCCCGCATCATCTCCCTTCCTCGCTAGGCCCACTGCCATCCGCTCTGCCGCTTCGGACGCCATATACTCCGTTTACGGCTTTTGTCCTCAAGCCAAGCCGGATGTCTGGTCCATCTTCAGACTTTTCGTCTGAATCACCTTATGCTCATCTTTTGCAGGACGACGATTATCCTCTCACGCGTCTTTTTAATCAAATGCTCCGCTTTGTTGAGAGAGATCTCTGTCGCATAATGGAATTTGCGGGAAAGGTTTCTGTCAAATCACACCGAGGCATAACTACAGGTCAGACGAAAGACGTCGAGGTGAACGAGAAAGGGTTTCAGATCTTAGCCAATGTCATCTGGGATGAGTTCGCGCAAGCGATCTTGGACGAACTTGGAAGCACCGTTTTCTCTGTCGGCCGACCAAACGAGTTTCGCAAGGTACGTTGATAGGCATATTGGATATTTAGAACCACGCTCAGGATCCATTTTCAGCATTACGAGCTAACTAACGCGTTTGTCAGATCTTTGGAGCACTTCGCATCATCTGCAGACGCTGTCCAAGCCATGCGTTCGCATTCCACGTATGCAAAATTTCAAAAGCGTTGGCAACTGCCTGTATACTTCCAATTGCGGTGGAAAGAGATTATAGGCAAGTTGGAAGAGGCACTCTCCCTCACCACGTTTGACACCTCCGGCAGTAATGGTAAGCATGGAAGGAAGGAACTCTCATCCTGATCGCTGACGCCATCGTCTACTTATGATTACAGCTCCCTTTGCTACAGCACAAGGGACTGCTGCGTGGATTGCTATATCCGCCTGTTGGAGCGCGGAAGTTTACATCCCTGATCTTTGTCACAAGTTTTGGAGATTGACTCTACAGGTACGTTTAATCCCCGAGCCTTGCAGTACAACGTATGAAGGACGAGTAGATCTTGAGCAGATATAGATTGTGGCTGGACACCGTCACCCGCATACCAGATCCTGCATATGAGAAGGTTTGGATTTGCGTTCATACTTGATTATTGCTTGGCGTAACACATTGCAGGTCATAACGTCTCCCGCATCCGCTGTACGACCTGGAACGCCCTTGCCTTCCGGGGATACTCCGTCGGCGGAGGTAATTGCAGCCGAGGAGAGTGTCGTACGGCAGTACGCAACTGCAATTATTGATATCAGGGCACTTCAGTCTTCCGTGTTGGCCCTGTGGCGAGAAGAAGTTAGCATGATGATACCGGACCTTGGCGACGATAATGTTGGGATCGTTCAACTCGAAGGTATGTGTGTCATTCGTTCAACAAGTCTCTTTTGGATGCTAAGTATTATGTATTGTTAGATACACTTCGGCAATCGCTGTCCAATTTGGCAGCCTTGGTCGAGCCTATGTCTAATCAAATTGTCAACATATTGACCAGGCGTTGCTGCGAAGCGTTGTTGCCTGTACGATCCATTCCCGCGCAGTTCAGAGCCATGGCAAGTAAGAGGATGCCAAGTGAACCGAGCTACTTTGTGCTATCCATACTCCGCCCCCTCAAAACTTTCTTTGGTATTGGTATTGGCGAGAGCGTGGGAAGTCCGCTGAAAGGTGAATTCCTGACAACATATGCGACAGAGATATTTGAAAGCGTGACACAGAAGTAAGGTATTCCTAACTTTTGGGTGACATATTCTCATTCGCTGAAGGTACATTCTCCATCTCACAACCATGAGAAAAACGGAGGAGTCTTTGAAGCGGCTTAAGAAAGGAAATAAGTCAACATTCTCCATGTTTGGATCTGCGGCTTCTGCCAAAGACGATGAAGGCCGTGACGAGGAGCGGATCCGAGCTCAAATGATCATTGATGTCGACGCCTTTGGTCGAGAAGCGCTCGTACTTGGGGTGCAGCCTGACAAGCATGATTCATATAGATCGCTTAAAGAGCTGGTGCATACTGAAGAAGGTAAGCAAAAAATCTGTAGATTGGTTACTCGTCTGACCGTACAAAAGAGATTTAAAAGCGACTTACCTAGCAATGTTAATAAGGTATCCATCCTGGGTCGATACAGTACATTAGTAGTCTAATATTACTCGTGTAATTATTGTGTAGGGGGTGAGCAATCGAGGTGGTATAACATTCCGGTCCGTGAAACGACGATTTCGTACTGGGTCATGTCGGTAGATGCCTGAGGTTCACTGGTAGGTTGGGGACGGTTGTTTATTGCTTTACGGCAGTAGACACACGTCATCGTCGACGGGGCCCATCCCATAGCCCTTTCGCGCGAATGGGAAGCCATAGTCTCAAACAGGTCTCGATGCACCAAATGTTTGGTTATGATAAGCATGTCGCCGTCAGATCTGTAGGACTCGACCATACCAGTCAGGATTGATCGGAATTCATTGTAGTGAGCGCTAGATGAAGCTGAAACTGATTCAACCAGCCGTTTGAATAGTCGAGGAAACGAGACTGTTTTTGTAGAGGCAACGGATACGAACGAACCAAACGTCTCTTGCACGAGTGAACGCAACCAGGGCAATAGATCTACTTGATTTCGCTCGTCAAGGGTGCTGTCTGTGAGTATTCCAGATGCCAATTGGATGCAGTAAACTTGGCTTTTAAATAGCTGGAACCATAGATCTTCTGCTTGAGAGGATGTTGCGGCATCACCAGAGGAATGCTGCAAGCAGACGCTAATACCCATGCGGATGACCTCTTCAGTAGCTTTTAGAAGATCATTTACATCGGTTCTGGCATTCGGGTCCAGCGCTTGCGCCACCAGCTGTTTCTGATAAGTATCTGCTTTGGCAATAGCTCCCTGAGGGTCACTTCTCCAATTCAAAGTCCAAATTACAGCCTCGTAAACTTCGGCGGTCTCGCATGTGCGCAGTACCTGACCCCAATCTAGTACATCGGACGGCATTGACCGCAGAACACCAATTACGTCGCTAGGCTCATAGCGACACTGGAGCGATAGATACATGTGACAAAGATGTCTGGGCACATTCCGTGGGGAGCTTGGGCTGTCGCTAGTACTTTCTCCTTCATTCATCGTCAGTCCAAGTAACTGTTGGAAGTACCGGAACCTTTTGGCGTCGTCTTGGAGGAGCTCCACTGCACTGTCATGCAGTTTCGGCTGATACTTGTCGATTAACAGAGCAGCACTGCCAATGTCGATATCAAGGATATCAGACAACTTTGACTCCATCATCAACATCAACTCTGGAGGAAGAACTCCTCTACTCAATTTCTGGGCAGCAGTAAATGTGTCGGTGATTCCGAGTACAGCTTCTGTCATTTGTAGAGACGTATCATCCAGATAAGTAGCCAGCAAGGCTGACCACCGATGGTCGCGGAGATATCGTTGTCGTAATATTCGGTAGAAGCCGGCTTCGTCAAACAAGCGCAAGATGTCTTCTAAACTATCTGGGTGATAGATCGAAAGCAACGACTCTGCAGCTAATTGCCTGGCTTCTCGCGTTTCTGGATTCCGGTCTTCTGCCAAGCTAACAAGGATGGTTTGCAAAGTATTCGCAGGCACTTTCAAGAGTGGTGAATATTTTGGCACATTACGGGCAATGAATATCCTGATAAAGGTAGCGTCATCTGGTGGCAGGGCTTTCGATGACACGATTTCCAGTAGGACTTGTATCAAAGATTGACATTGCTTTTGCAGTCCTTCGTCGAGAAACGCCTTCTCGAACGCTCGATCTAACGAATGAAGAAACCATTCCGCGTCGAAAGAAAGTAACTGGCGAATATAGGGATATGGTGGCTCTTCCCCCCCTTCTTTGATTGAAGTCAAGACAACTTGGCCACCATTGGTATCAGGCCATGGGCGCGAGCGGCCACTGAGCAGGAACTTATACACCTCCTCTTTCGCCAACAGGCTGACGCCTTCTTCCAGGGGTTCATTGCTCGGATATATGAACCCCGTGAGTATTGTTTCCAGGTAACGAAATATTTTGTATGCATTCTCGAATAGTTCTCGATCCGAAGGATCTGGCTCCTCGTTGTCATAGTCGGCACGAAGCTTCTGCCGGATTATACCCAAAAACTCTACAATGGGCGCAACGTAATCCCGTAGCGCACAGGTATAAACATAAATTAATGCATCATAGAGACGATGTTTTTGGCAAAGCCGGATTGCTTGATTAATGTCCAGACAGGTAGGGTCGATATGCCAGATTATTCGTTCAATCTGATCCGGTTGTCCGTCTTCTTCGTGTAGTGCAACCAGACGCTGAGTGATTCGAGGCGGCACGTAACGGATGGAGTTATCCAGAACGAAAGATTGGAGCTGCAATAAATATATGCGAGCGATTCCAGCGTCGTCGTACTCTTGGAACAAGTCTTCGTACAAGAACTGGAAATCGTCGAGAGCAATACATGCGCGACAAGAGACGGTGACGAGGTCTTCAAATAATGATGTTCGGTCAACGCCACGATTATCCGGAGTAACATGGGTATTGTCGGTCATACGCTCCTCTGAAAATGCGTATTGCGTAGAAGCACGCATTAACCCCCTCATTCGCTCTCCGATCACGATTCGCCGCTCCTCCGCGTCTTCGGGCAGTCCATTCCTGTTCCCCGGCGCTTCCTCTACGTAGTACGACCGAGCAATTTCAATGGCACTAATAAAATCGCCATCGTCTACGCTTGAGAGAATTTGATCTGCCCATGTCATAAGAGTGCCAACTTGAAGTCTGTCACAGAGCTGTATTTGGCATAAGACTTAGTAAACGCAAGCTATCACTGAACTCACAAGCAGGAAAATTTTGCCCTTGTACACCCTTACGCTGTGGGCCACACCATTGACGGGGTTGTCCTTGGATTCATCCTCATTCGTCATAGGAGGCTTCAACGAGCTTGCTAAATTTGATGCATCTAAAGGAACATTCTCAACAACGGTGCCTTTTCGGGCGTCAAAGACCTGCAGAGTATTTATTGTAAATACAATGACTTGCTAAAATGTTTGATTAGCACAATCGATGTCATAGCTCTGAAGGTTCGACCCACATTGGAATTCAACCACTGTATCGACAAGACATCCTCTCGAGTTGACCATTTACAAACTTCTTCATGCACAATCATGCCAACGTCGACCGATTTCGCTTTTTTACCTTGGCTGGAACGGATTAATTGCTTGACCTTCACTTCAGTTATCTTGATGAGATGAACCGAGTTGCCCCAGGTGTATACTAGCAATGGATCGGGTGCATCGTCGGAGTTGTCTGCAATCCGGGTCGACGTTGGCATGGACGATGCCATGGAAGGGAACCATGCGAAAGTACCTTGCCATTTTGAACTGGTCTGAGACGTCACTCCTTCATCAATGCCTCGAGGGCACTTGAACCAGGTTTTGGGTGACGGCCTCAGTCCGACTACCACTAGCTTCGTTGGTGTTAACAGAGCTATAACTTGGTACTTGTCTGTAACGTGAGGCGATGTGCCAAGAGGTAGCGGTGATGATGCCAGAACTGTAAATTTGGGCTTTCGTTTCTTCAGAGCGTCGGATAACACACGCCCATTCGCAGGCTTATCCACTTCCGGATACCGACCAAGAATGCGGAGCGTATCAAAGGCCTCTACGAATAGTACCTTGCCGAGATTGTGGAAGAAAGCAAGGCCATGTTCATCTGCAGATACAATAGCAGTATGCCTTCCACCAATAAAACCGATGTTAACTATTCTTGAGCCTTGCAAGTGACCTTCTTTTCGCCCGGATGCAACGACGGACAGGGTCGCTGGTGGGATGGACCGGGCAGGCATGTTAGGCTCGCTCAAGTTGTACAGGAAAATATGACCAGTCGAGTGTCCCGAGGCAACATATGTATGGTCATGCGATAAAGCGAGTGCCGTTACACGCCCTACGACTTTTTGTTTAGCTAAACCTCTGGTATCAATAGATGCTTGCCAATAGTTCAATGGCGATAATATTTCCGCACCATTAAGGTCTGTACCGCAAACACATTTGAGAGTTTGCATGAAATCGAATACATGGACAGAACCATCCTCCGTTCCAACGCATATCATCCCATTTGCAGCCAGAACGGTCGGACGACTTGCTGGACGCGCGCCCAGAACAGAAATAGCCTTTTGAGACGGACGAGAGCTAAAATGCTGCGTGATGTTACCGAGCTCGGTCCATTTGAACACTTCTCGCTCCTTGGGCTTGCTGGGTGCATCGCTATGCACTAACAGCGACGATGCCCGGGACTTGGATGAGAAATGCGAGCTGACAGACGTCACGCCTGGAGCAGTAGACACCAGACTTGTATCGCTGGACGTTCGCGGGATTATACCAGGTGTGAAAGATCGTAGACGTGACACAGATGGGTTGAGGAATGAATGTCGTGCTATCATTTGTTGTGCATGGTTGGGCATAGAATGTTCAAGGGATAATGGTTCTGAGAGTGTTACAGAGGCAGAATCATCGAACCCGTTCTGCAGGAGATGTGATGGCAATTCTGGAATGTGTTTCTCCTGTGCAGATATGTCTAAACTCGAAATATGGTTTCAGGATTCTACTCACAGAATACACCTCTTCATCCGCATTTCTTTTAGTTGTTGCTAGACTTTCGTAGTCTGCGCGACTCTCGGTATCGTCGTTTTCGTCCACACCGTTTTCGGGTCCGAGGATATCCCTTAGCTGGTGGTGGTAATCGGTCATTGAAGTGTCCGCATCCACCCCATTATATACGAACACTTCATCATCGGTTTGGTCTTCGTCGTCGTCAAAAAGTTCTTCCATGCGGGCGGCGTAGTCTCCAGGATGGTCAGAGTCTGAAACGTCGTCGTCGTCGCTCAGTTGGGACTGCCATTGTCTCATGGCATCTTCGGCTTCATTATGGCTTGATGCCATGAAGGGATGAAGTTACGCATTATGTAATGGTGATGATCAATTATTTGTTTCAGGTCAGTTACTTAAATAATTAAACAGTTTTGCTTTTCCTTGCTAACTACATTATGCGTAGTCGGGGATCACTAACGGTTCCATAATATACGATAACAGTACACGATAGCGGGAGGGGGGTACTAGGAAATGAAAAGTGGGGATGAATATGTATAAAGGCAGAAAACCCAAGGAGTGATAGCATGTGGAATAAAGGCCGCAGGTAACAGACGTCAAGATGATGCATAGTGAGGCTATCAAACCAAGCCCTGGGGGGACCACGCGTTTTATGACGCGGTAGCTGTCCTTCGTTCTCGATCGCGGCTCTTGGCGCCCGGGCCAAATCGTTCTTGAAAATTGATTAGTTCCTCCATTAGTTCCTCCATCATCTTCATAGTCTCAGAAGACTTGCTGGCATCAATGCCACGTATGTGATTGGTCGCAGGGATGCTGTCGTTATGCTTGCATGACGTCTGGGGAGGGTTATCCTCGCCATTCGCAGTCATGGACACGTCGGCGTCGCTAGTCACTGATCGTCCTCGTGTGGTGCTGGTCTGCTCCAACGATGCAGGGTCATCTTTCAAGGCCTTTTCGAGAGAGTCTCTTCGTCTTGCTCGGTCCAGGGCACCAGCTTGTTCCCGCCCGACCCATTCAACCAGTGCCCTGACTCGTTTGTTCATATCGACCACACTCATCCGCTTGCTGGGCCATTTCACCTTGACGCCTCTTTCCACGGTACGTTCGACGCTCTCCCGACCACCGGCACCCGCGCCTGTGGCTCCAGGCCCAGAGCGCACTTCGAGAGGCTGAGGGGTGTCTGTTGGCAGCATCTCTTCCAGATGAGCCAGGTAGTCGGGTAGACCCCAGGAAGTGAAGAGCGGTTGCTGCGACACAGCATACGCGTGGGAGTTGCGATAGGCACGGGAGACTTCGGCAGAGTTGGATCCTAGATTTCGTCCGGCAGGAGCGTCAGTATTATGGCG
>WNGI01011350.1_pt1 | contig 11109 bp, 8 predicted proteins | sample 5400621 | NCBI WGS metagenome assembly WNGI01 (sample SAMN13153374, study PRJNA577476) | soil metagenome | isolation source: 20 cm soil or saprolite under Garry oak tree replicate 1 | place: USA:California | collected 2016-06-15
AGAACGGTGAGGACGCGCAGATTGCCTTGAAACGATTTCATCGCGAGGCCGAGGCTGCTGCGAACCTCCGATCACCGCATACAGTCGAGTTGTTCGACTTCGGAGTCACTGAAGATCAGACTCTCTATTTCGTGATGGAGCTGCTGCAGGGACTGGATCTCGAGACGTTGGTGCAGAAGCACGGTGCGTTGCCGCCCGCGCGCGTGATTCATATTCTGCGACAGGTTTGCGAATCGCTCGAGGAGGCGCACGAGCGCGGTCTCGTGCATCGCGACATCAAGCCGGCGAACATTCACGTCGGTCACGTCGGAATTCGCGACGACTTTGTGAAGGTTCTCGATTTCGGTTTGGTGAAATCCGTCGCGGCGAGTAGCGAAGTGTCACTTGGGACTGCTGTTGGTCGACCGCCGGGGACTCCGGCGTACATGGCGCCTGAAATGGCGCTCGGTGAAACCGTCGACGGACGCGCCGACATCTACGCACTCGGCTGTGTTGCGTACTATCTGCTAACGGGAAAGCTGGTGTTCGATGCCGAGAACACTTTCCAGATGGTCGCAAAGCACCTCCATCACGAAGCGATCCCTCCGTCGGTGCGTGGAGGGATCGAAGTTCCGCCGGAGCTCGAGCGACTTGTTCTTATGTGTCTCGCTAAGAATCCGGAAGCCCGACCGCGAACTGCGGCCGAGCTTTCAAGAGCGCTTGCCAACATCGACGTGGACCTGTGGACCGACGAGCAGGCGAAAGAATGGTGGGCCAATATTGCGACCGGCTCGAATGCCGCGTTGTTAGGTGCCCACCTGGCAACAGCCGCCGCTATTGCCCGGTGACCTGACAGCAGCCGCCGCTGCAGCTGAGCCAAAGCGACCCACCGACCATACTTCCCGTCAATCCAGCGGTCGTGTTATGTGAGGCGAGCGTTGCCATCGCGGCGCTGCCGACTCTGATGCGAGCGCATGGCGTGCCGCCAGCTGGATGGGCCGTTTTGATCGCCGGCTTGGTTCGAATCTCATTGTTGTCGCAGTGGCTCACATCGGTCGTTTTGAACCAGGTATTAGTCGTAATACCGTTAGTGTCGAGTTTGTAGATCGCGAATCCGCGGTCGGTTGCGTTAGGTCCAATCTGGCCGACCCAGGCATAAGCTCGATCGCCCGGCCGTAGGGCGAGGTCGGGAAACGTCACACCATCTACGTTTACGACTATCGCAACGACGTGCCCGGGGCGACCGGGTTGCATTGCGCTCTCCCAATCGCGGTCCTGGGCAGCGGCCTCCGGGATGAGCATGAGCCTTACTCCGGCGGCGGGACATGAGGACGTGTTCATTCCGCACGCATATTGTTGGACAACGTTGCTGTCACCAGTTGATGCAATCGTAAAATCCAGACTCCGCAGGTATCTCAGAGTTTCTGTTCCGTCGACGCCGAATTGTCCCCTCGGCCCTGACGTCATTGACGACGAATAACCTTTCCATCCAATCGCGGAGATTGCTACCAAACCGAGAAAGACTGATGATGCGATAAGTCGTGTACGGCGCTTCGCGTCGTTGATACTCACTTGGGTTGTCCTCTTGAACAGAGTAAGAAAGCGATGTCGCGGGAACAGCGGATGCTACATGGTGCTTATCTGACAGCAACCGCCACTGCATGAAATCCACAATCCGCCCAGCCCGAGGAATGCTGCTGTCGCAGAGGGCGTGGAGGCGGCGTACGCGTCCGACACAACGAGCGATGCCAATCGCGTCCGTCGACTTACATCGAGGCCTACAATTCGCGAGCAATCGGTTGGCGGCCCATCGTGCTGATTCTTGATTGCTGGTTTGCTGCGCGACCGCTCGTTTCTACAAAACTTGATCTTGTCAGTTGCAACAACCGACCACTCGCCCGTTGCGAACCCCCGGCTGTCAATCTTGTAAATTCCAAAGCCCCGAGTTGTGGCTCCGTTTACCTTAACCTCGCCAACCCAAGCATAGGCTACTTCATTTTGTGCGAGGCTGAAGTTGCCCTCAGTAAAGGTTGTCGCACTGATATTCATCACTTGCGCGACGACATCGCCTGGGGATTGCGACTGCAGATCGGCCTGCCAATTGACATTTTGTGCGCGGTTCCGCGGGAGAAACAGCAAAGTTGCCCCACTGTAGGAAGCGACGTAACCCGTGTCGGCAGTAAAACCGAGCCCGTCGATGTAGTCGCGGGTCTCGTCACCATTTCCACATGCGCCCTTCGGTCACGCAATCGCAGTCATGACTTGCCTTCTGAACGCTGGCCCGTATGCGTTGCTGATTGTGCGCATCATATCCGCCCCCTTGTTAGTGTGAACTGAGCGAAACCTTTTCCACCGTCACTGAAGCTGACGCATCCTCTCGAGCGTTGGCGCAGTCACTGCGTCGCCCTTCCCCCAGAGCTGCAATAACGCAGTAGCCCACAACGTTGCCAATCTGCGCTCTTGTTTCCGCTCCGCAAGCTCTGCCCGCAGCGCCATCACCCTGCCAAGAGAAAATGCGACCGCTGGGTCGGCGAGAATACTTGGAAGCGCTGCCGGTAGTCCGCGCAGCGCCCGGTCGAGTCCTGCTGAGGCACCCACGGTATCACCGATTTGTGCGCGCAGCCACGATTCGGGATATACCGCGTCCATAGTGATCTCGCCCGGCGCATAATCTGAGTGTGAGGCTGACAGAGAATCAAGAAAACGCCGGACACGAGGGATGTCGCGTGCAGCGTAAGCTCTCAACGCGAGAACGAAAAGCTCAGGGCTAGGCCCCAGCTCTGCGATAGGTTTGGCGCCGACTATGGGTGCCGCCATCTTCAGTGCACGCATCAGTGCGCCGTCTCGGAAAGCCGATACCTGCGCAGGCGCAACCAACGCTGCAAGCTTGTCAGTGATCCGTGCGGTGAGAGCCATCACACTGTCTGCCGAACCCCCCGACTGTGCGTACGCGTCGAGCGCGATTTGATCGGGAACTACCGCCCGAGGCAATCGCGCAACCTGGCCGGTGGGAAGAAGGAACGGGTAATCTGGCGTCGCCCTGAGAGAAAGGTCGATGACCTGCAGAGGGCGACCCCTTAGCGCCGCTAATGGCACCAGTTGCTTGTTGATCCATGCATCGAGGCTTGCCTGATCGGATTTTGGTAGCGGCACTGAAAGCAGTGAGTCCGCCAGCACTCCAGCCAGGTCGAACCGAGTAAGCCGTAAGTAGAGGCGGACCTGATCTATTCCAAGCCTGATCTGAGCCGCGTATCGGTCTGCATCCGAAACATCTCCCCGTAGCACTACTCTACGTGCCTTTCGCAGCTCTTCGAGAGCCGAGTTGTCTGTACCGCTCAGGTTCCCCATCGCTTGAAAAATTCTCGCGAGTAATTCATGCGCGCGAGGATCGTCGGGTGCTGCACGCGACCACGCATCCGCAAGCGACTTGAGGTGCTCCCTGTTGCGAACGAGTGCGGCTTCGGTTGCCGACGCATTGCGTGTACGCCAAGTGCCACCGGCAATGGGATAGGGCGTGTGCGTGATTGTGTCATCGACCAATGTCGGCAGCGCAAGGAAGCCTTCGGGTGATGGTCCGAGGGTTGATCCATGACGATATGTAGCCTTGTCGATCGACAGGACGTTCGCGAGGCGAGGCATTACCGCCGCGTACGCGGCAGGTTTATCAGAGTGCCTTTCCAGTAAGCGCTCGTAGATGGAATCGGCCACCTGATAGCTTGCTCGGAACCTATACCCGGATTTGCTCAGTTTGTCTGGCACCACAATGCTGTCGGCGCTGAGACAATCGGCATGCGCGAGCACCGCTGTAAAATCCCCGCTCCCGCGACGCGACTCTGCTGCGGCGACCTGTAGAAATCCTTTGCACTCTTGGGGCTCTCCGTCGGCCGCGCGAGCTGCGAGCGCATCGGCGCGCAAGGCATCGTTTTGACTCAAATCCTTGCGGTGATCGCGGGCCGCAGAGACGTAGGCCCGCCACCTCGCGGCTGGCTTCCCCGCAAGCATCATTACTTGTGCAAGCCAGAGCTTTGCAGTCGCATCATCGGAATCTGAATCGACTGCGCGGTTGAATTGCTTCTCCGCCGTCTCAAAGTCCCAACTTTGCAGTGCCTGCTGCCCCTCATCGAACGCTCCAGTGTGCCGAGACCAGACGAGAAAACCTCCGGCAACCACTACGATAGCGATTGCCACGAGTGCGAGACGAGCAACCGACTGTCGTCGAAATTCAATCGTCGGAGTCTTGAATCGCCGACGCGTATCGTTCACGCATGCTCGCAATGCGTCACCGAATTCCGACACAGTGGACCAGCGATCCGCAGGCGCCTTCGCGAGCGCCTTCATTATCGCTTCTTCGACGGATTCCGGGATATTGTCTCGCACTTCGCTGAGCGGCGGAGGCGGAGCGGCGAATCTGCGCGAGATGATCACCTGCGCTGTCGGTCCGACGAAGGGTGGAAGCCCAGCGATCATCTCGTACACCACGCAGCCAATCGAATAGATGTCGCTCCGCACGTCGAGATTGCGATCGCCCAGCGCCTGCTCGGGACTCATATACGCCGGAGTGCCGACGCCGATTCCCGTCGAAGTAAGCCGGTCACCTCCAGACTCGATGATCGCCCGCGCGATTCCGAAGTCGAGCACAAACACTCCGTCGTTTGAAAGCAGAATGTTGTCTGGCTTGATGTCGCGGTGGACGATCCCGCGTTTGTGCGCGTATGCGGTAGGCTCGATCACTGCGCACGCAATCTTCAGTGCATCGGCAATCGGAAGCTGTTTGTCGCGATCGAGGCGTTTCTTTAACGACTCTCCATCTATGTACGTCATTACATAATACGGGAGTCCATCGATTACTCCGGATCCCAGTACTTTTGGGATCTGCGGATGATCGAGCTCCGACGCGAACGCGATTTCACGGAGGAATCGCTCGATCACGACAGCGCTGCCAATCTCATGACGCAGCACTTTGATCGCGACCTGTTTGCGGTCACGCAAATCCGTGCAGAGATAGACGGTCGCCATCCCGCCGCGGCCGAGCTCTCGCTCGACCCTGTAATGCTCGGCGATTACGCTCGTGGGAGCGAAACCGGTGTCAGGAGTGAGACTCTCCTGATTGACAGACGGAGTTTCCATTGAGGCGTTGGTGTGAACTAACCGCGCTTCAATTCATACTACGATTGGACAACGACTTAGCGCAATAATGATTGCACAACCCTTTCAGTTTGCGCGCCCGGAGTGAAACTGATCACTCCCAACGCGCAAACTGAGCGATGCGGCCTCTATTTGCCGCCTGATGCTTTGTATGCAGCCTCGCTCAGCGGCTTATGACCGACGGCCTGAGCATAGTTCGATTTTCCGGTGGGCAGTCCATCCTTGAAGTAGAAGTGATAGATCAACCCATCGGTCGTCGACACGAGATCCGCCACTTCCTTTGCTTTGTCCGGAGGCAAGTCGAGAACCTGCACGCGGCCGCTTGCGATTTCGACCGTGTGATCGTGCCAGTACTTGTTCCAGCTCTCTCTCGAAACCTTGGAGCGCACAAGCTTCTTGGCCATGATGTACTCCACCTGCGCAAGCATCGCGTTCGGCTGCGTGGATTCATAAATCAGGCAGACGATCTGCGGATCGGGAGCGATCACCTTGCAGTAATGGTGGTATGGTCCCATCACCTTACCGTCAACGAGATGTGGTGCAAGCACGTGGACGTTGTAACCCTCGGCCGGTGATGCTGGAGCTTGTGCGTTCGCCGCAACCGCATACGCGAGAAAGCCTGCAACGACGCAGGTGAGAATAGCGTGTCGCATCTGTACCCCCTTAGTTCTGGTGGACAAAAAAGGAAGAGCCAGGGACTGCTGCCTATCCTACGCAGTCCCGCAGTGGGGTCAATAAGCCGTGGCCGGAACTGTTGATTCGACTCTTTCCCCGCGAGTAAGCAGTGTCGCAACCGTGATGTCCGCGGTGACATTGAGGATGCTCCTCGCTGCGTCCGGAATGACGTCGATCGCGATCAGGATACCGATGCCCTCAACGGGAAGACCGAGCGACGCGAAGACAGGCGCGAGTATCACGAGACCGCCGCTTGGAATTCCCGGCGCCGAAAAACTGAGTGCGATCGCAATTGTTGCGACCATCAGTATTTGTTGTGGGGCCAACTCGATTCCGTAAAGGCGGGCAATCAATAACACCGACACAACCTGAGTCGGTGGCGTCGAGAGCTTGAAAGTCGACACCGCGAGTGGAAGCACGAATCCGCTTACTTGCGGAGGGAGATGAAGACCACGTGTCGCGCTGTCGAGCAATGCGGGAAGCGATGCAAGCGACGAGCGGCTGCTGAACGCCACGACCTGCGCAGGCAGGACTGCTTTCGCGAAACGCTTGAGCGGCATGCGTCCGCCGAGAATCGCTATGGGGTACAGCAACAACAGCTCAACCAGGAAAATCGCGCAAATCCCGACGACGTAAAATCCGACGGCACCGGCAGCAGTTGCGCCAAGTCGCGAGGCGAGGCCCAACGTCAGAACAAAAATCGGAATCGGCGAGAGCTCGATGATCCATCGAACGAGAACGAGCATCACTTCGCTAACCGATCTGAAAAAGCGTACGATCGTATCGCGCGTCTCCATCGGTGTTCGCGTTGCAGCCGCGGAAAACAAAACGGAGAAGATGACAAGCGGCAGCATGTTTCCATCGGCCGCAGTCTTGATTGGATTTATCGGAACGAGATCAGTCAGCCACTGTGCGAACGAAGGAAGATTCTTCGCGCTTTCCACAGCCGTGGTCGACGATGTGGCAGCAGCCGCGCGAAGTGAGGCCGCGGTAGCTGGATCTATACGTAGATTCGCGAAAATCGGCGGCGCGAGAAGTACTGCGACAATCGCCGAGCAGACGAGAAACGCGATGAACAGGGCGAACGTGCGGACTCCAATACGACCAACGGCTGCGGCATCGGTAGCCGATGCAACACCGACGACGAGGAGTGAAAAAACCAAGGGGACGACGGTCATCCGGATTGCGTTGACCCAGAGAGTGCCGACGGGTTGAACGAACGAAACAGCTGAGAGCAGTCGGGGGTCAGCCGATGCCGATACGCCGGTTCCAATTAGCAGGCCGGTGCCAAGAGCGATGAGGACCCGCTTTGTCAGAGACACAGGGCAAAACTTACGCGCCTGTGACCGATACGTCAGATGACGTATTACTCGGCCCCATCCGGAGTCGTACGATTCAGCTACGAGTCCAATGGGAGTACGACGTGACCGCAACACCCGAACGTGATCTAGAGACACGCGTTGCGAATATCGAGCACGCGCTTGAAATCATCACCGCGAAGCTGGAACAGCTGACGCAACCGCGCACCGAAAATCCTTTTTCCGGGTTTCGACGCCCGCCGATAGCGCCAGTGCGCGCCACTCAGCAGTCGTCTCCTCGACATGAGCAAGCCGCGCCGGCCGCGCCGCAATTTCCATCGATCGAATGGTTCGCTGCACGCGGTGCCGAGTGGTGGGTGGGAAGTCTCGGCGTGCTGTTCCTCGTTATCGCGTCGTTCCTGCTCTACCGATATGCCGTGGATCACGAATGGATCACACCGCTCGTTCGCGTAATCACAGGCGTCATCGTCGGCGGCGGAATGTTCATCGCGGCTCGGCGCTTCACGTCACGCAGTACAACTCCGAGCGACGATGCAATTGGACTTCGCGAGATTCTACTCGGAGGTGGCATCGCCGTGTGGTATCTCACCGCCTACGCTGCTGGAATTTTCTACCATCTCGTGTCGATTCAGACAGCGCGATGGCTGTTCCTCTCGCTGAGCATCCTGTCCGGATGGCTCGCATTGAAAGAGCGGCGTTTGTTGTTCGCGGCACTCGCACTCGGCGTCGGATTCGCTGCCCCGTCGATGCTTCTTCAGATTCCGTTGCAATCTGAATCGGTGATGAGTCGCGTTGTTTACCTGGCGCCGCTCGGGGCACTTGGACTCACTCTCTATTTGATGCGCGGATGGGAGTTGATCCTCTGGATCACATTCATCGGTTTCTGGCTCACTTACCCATCGTTTGGTGTCGGTCGCTTTTCGCCACCGCTCACCGCGACAGTCGTGTCATTGCTCGCCATTGCGTCTGCCGCGGCGTTCGTGCGCACACCAATTCTTCGAAGACGACTCGTCGCGTTCAATCCCGATCGATATGGGACTTCGAGTCAGGCGGCGCGCGTTGGCCTTTGGATGATTCCAATCTCGACGCCGATGATTGCGTTTGCAGTCGTATCAGCGATTTGGCCGAGAGTTGGAAATGAAGTCTGGGGCGCGTTCGAATTTGCCTTAGCCGTCGGCGCATATCGGTTCTCTCTCCACTGGACGGAGTCGGACGCGACAGTAAAACATGTCGCTCTTACGGCTGCTGCAATCTGGTCTTTGGCCGGATTGGAGTGGATCGCGGTTGGCTTGACTGCGCGCGCCGGCCTCGCGTATGAGCCATTCGCAGTCGGTGTCGCTGCAATTCACGCCGGCGTTCTGATCTTTGTGCTCAAAGAAAAGCTGTTCAACATTCCACGTGGATTTGCGAAGTTGACCGCGGTCGCCGCGCTGTTCACCATCCTCACCTTCGAGCTCCGAACCACCAGGTTTGCATCCTTCCAGTGGGACTGGACAATCGCCGAAGGGATGGTGCTCGGCTTGTGCGCCTGGCTCTGGCTGAAGTTGCGCGACGAGAAGTCCGAAGAAATACATGCGATAGCCTTTGCTGTACTCGGTTACGGCACGCTGCTATTGGTACTCGCTCGCGTGCTCGGCGCGGTTTGGCTTCCGCTCGTCACGGCGAGCTACGCAACTGCGGGAGCGATGCTACTCGTCGTTAGCAGACAAAGCTCTGAGCGCACTCTGTTGTTGAGACTCGGCGCGTTGACGATGGTAATTGTCGTTGCCCGGCTTATCATCATCGACATGTCGAGTGTCGAAACCATCTGGCGTGTGCTTCTCTTTCTCGCCTGCGGCGTCGCGTTCATTGGCGTTAGCTATCGATTGCAATCCGCACCAGTGATTCCGCGCGCGGAAAGCGCGAGTGGATGAAACGATTTGGACGATCGGTCATTCGACCAGACTGATCGAGGATTTCATCGCGCTGTTGCGCGCGAATGAGATAGAGACGGTTGCCGACGTGCGTCGCTTTCCGGGCTCACGTTGGCACCCGCAGTACAACGAGCGAAATCTTCGAGAGTCGCTCGCGATTGAGGGAATCGATTACGTCTGGATCCCCGCGCTCGGCGGGCGTCGAGTGCCGCTCCCCGACTCACCGAATAGCGCGTGGCGGAACGAAGCATTCCGCGGATATGCCGATCACATCGCGACTGAAGAATTTGCAGAGGGGCTTTTCGAGCTCCTGATGGTCGCTGGCGGTAGTCGCATCGCGATCATGTGCTCGGAAGCGGTTTGGTGGCGCTGCCATCGGTCGCTGATTTCCGATGTTCTTCGCTCAATTGGAATGAGAGTGCTTCACATCGTAAATGCGAGTCCGCCGAGTGAGCACGAGTACACTGCCCCCGCGCGATTCATTGGTGGCGTGCTGACTTACGCTAACGGCAACTGAACTGCATAACCTAGAAATACACAGACGAGAGAGACCAGAGGCATAGATTGCCGGTTTCTAGAAACTGATCTCTACGCGTCTCTGGTCTCTGTTGTCTGTGTATTTCTAAGTTACCTAGTTCCGTCTTTCCCTTCATCCCACCCAGCCTATGATGGAGCATCTTCTACTTCTGCCGACGATGTCGATTCCGGAGAAAATCCTCCGCACAATCGTCGTTTACTTTTTTCTTCTCGTTGGTTTGCGGCTCGCCGGCAAGCGAGAGCTCGGACAGCTCAACGCGTTCGATCTCGTCGTATTGCTCCTGCTGTCGAACACGGTTCAGAACGCGATCATTGGCCCAGACGATACGCTCACAGGGGGACTCATCGGAGCGACCACTCTGATAATCGTCAACTGGATCGTCGTTCGCTTTCTGTACAGTCACCCGGATCTCGACAAGATTGTCGAGGGAGAAGCGGATTGCCTCGTGCGTGATGGAAAAATTCTGTACGAGAATCTCAAGAAGGAAACAATCACCGTTTCTGAGCTCGAGCTGGCCGCGAGGAAACAGGGCTTTGCCAGCCTTGACGACGTCGACAAGGCGATGCTGGAAGTTGGCGGCGCGCTCACCTTTGTCGCGAAGCGCCCAACCGAAGACGAAATGAGACATCGAGAGATAGTCTCTCGTCTCGACGCGATCACCAGCGCCCAGACCGAGTTGTCAACGCGTGTCGCAGCGATGAAATCAAGCGCGTGAATCTGTGGCGCAGCCTGCGCGGCCTTCCGCGCGACCTATGGGTACTCGCAACTGCGACGCTCATCAACCGCCTCGGCACGATGGCGGTTCCATTCCTCATACTCTATCTGACGCACGAGCTCGGTTGGAGTCCCGAACGCATCGGTGCAGTTCCAATCATTCGCGCGTCGCTGATCGGATCCGGTTTGATGATGCTCGTATATCCGTTCGCGCGAACTTTCCCTGTGGTCATTGCTCTCACGGTGGCATGGTCCCTCCTCAACGAAAGTGGAAGGCCCGCAACTCTTACGCTCGTGGCGGATCTCGTCCCGACGGAGCGGCGCAAGCCCGCGTTTGCGTTGATGCGGCTTGCGATCAATCTCGGAATGAGCGTGGGACCGGCAGTTGGTGGACTGATCGCAGCGTATTCGTTCAGGATGATTTTCTTTGCGAACGCAGCTGCATCGCTTGCGTCGGGACTTTTTATTGTCCTCATCCCATTGAGTGCGGCTGCGCACCGCCGCGGCGCTCACATGCACGCGGAGGACGATTCAGCTCCGCGGCGCGCAGTATTCAACGATCGTCCGATGATGATTTTTCTTTTCGCCACGTTTCTCATCAACATCGTGTTCTTCCAGCACGAGGGTGCGCTGCCGCTTTTTCTCGTCCAGGATCTTCGGTTGTCGACAGCATTCTACGGAATGTTGTTCACGATCAACACAGTCATGATTGTTTTCATCGAAGTTCCGCTCAACGCCGCGACGTCGCATTGGCCGCATCGATGGGCACTGAGTCTTGGCTCGCTCCTGTTTGCCGCGGGATCCGGATTATTCGGGTTTGCCAATG
>WNGI01005877.1_pt1 | contig 11108 bp, 11 predicted proteins | sample 5400621 | NCBI WGS metagenome assembly WNGI01 (sample SAMN13153374, study PRJNA577476) | soil metagenome | isolation source: 20 cm soil or saprolite under Garry oak tree replicate 1 | place: USA:California | collected 2016-06-15
GCGGATGCACGCCGACCGCCGCGCGCACATCGTCGTACCGCCGCGCGAGCGCGATCGCTGCGGCGCTCGACGCGACGTCCTCGCCGGCGGTCAGGATCCGCGCGATGCCCGCCTTTCGGGCGCGATCGAGGACGTCGGGCAGATCGTCGGCGAAGCGTCGATCGGAGAGGTGCGCGTGCGCGTCGATCACCGACGCTAGGCGGCCGTCGTCCGCTCCAGTCGCGGGAAGAGCGGCGCACCGGCGCTCACGGGCGAGTCCTTCCGGAGCAGGCCCCAGCTCGCAACGTCAGACCACTTGGTTGTGCTTGCCGGCGACACGCCAAGCTGCGCGGTGATGCGGTCGGCAATCGTCGGCGTGTATGGGTAGAGCAGGTACGCGACGAGACGGACCGCCTCGAGCCCCGCGTAGAGAGCGGCCTCCAGCGCCGCACGCTCCGCGGGCGACTTCGCGAGCTGCCACGGCTGCGTGCGCTGGTAGTGCTTGTTCGCCGCGTCCACGAGCGAGAAGATCGCCGCGAGGGCATCGGCGAAAAGCAGCTCGCTCGCTGCGGCGTCGTGATCGCGCAGAGCGCGCTCGGCGACCTCCCGAACCGTCCGCTCCGATTCGCCGGGTGTACCAGGCTCGGGGACGCGCGATCCGCAGTACTGGGCGACCATCGCGAGCGTCCGCGAGACGAGATTCCCCAAGCCGTTCGCAAGATCGGCGTTGAACCGCGCGTTCAACAGCTCGGGCGAGATCGGCGAGTCCTTCTCGAACGGCGCTTCGCGCAGGACGAGATAGCGCGCGGCGTCGACGCCCCACTCCGCTGCCGAGGCGAACGGGTCGATCATGTTGCCGCTCGATTTCGAAAGTCTCTGGCCGCGGTATTCGAGGAATCCATGTACGAAGATCTTGCGCGGAAGCTCGATGCCCGCCGAGAGAAGCATCGCCGGCCAGTAGATGCAGTGAAAGCGGCTGATGTCCTTACCAATGACGTGAACGTCCGCGGGCCACCACTTCTTGAACTTCTTTTCATCGGTGCCGAAGCCGACGCCCGTCACGTAATTGATGAGCGCATCGAACCATACGTACACCGTGTGATCAGGCCGGCCCGGCCAGGGAATGCCCCACTTGAGGCTGCGCCCGCGCGAGACGCTCACGTCGCGAAGGCCGCGATCGAACCAGGCGATGACCTCGTTCCGCCGGTACTCCGGCACGGTGAAGCCAGGGTTTCGCTCATAGAGCTCGCGCAGCGCCTTCTCGTACTTGCTCAGACGGAAGAAGAAGTTCTCCTCCTTGACCCGCTGGACGGCGTCGGGGTTGTCGGGATGGAACTGGCAGCGGCCATTCACCAGCTCGCTCTCTTCGTAAAAGGCTTCGCAGCGCGTGCAGTAGAGCCCTTCATAGGTGGTCAGGTACACATCGTCGTTGGCGATCCAGCGCCGGACGAATTCCTGGACGCCGGCGACGTGGTCCGGATCGACCGTCCGGATGAACCGGTCGTAGCTGATGTTCCAGGTGTCGCAGAGCCGCCTGAACGCGGCCGCGTTGCGGTCGACGAACGTCCGTGTGTCGACGCCCGCCGCCTTCGCCGCCTGCTCGTTCTTGGTGGCGTTGTCGTCGGTGCCGGTCAGGAAGAACACCTCGTCGCCGCGCTGGCGATGGAAGCGGGCAAGCGCGTCAGCACCGGTCTTCTCATACGCGTGATGAAGTCCCGGCTCGGCGTTGACGTAGTCGATAGCTGTGGTCAGATAGAACTTCATGGCCTTCAAGTCAGTATGTTAGGTGTAGTGCGCTCGCTGCGACCGCTCTTTTTCATCGCGGCGATCGCCTTCGCGTGCACAACGCACCGTGTCGAGACGCCCGCCGCGCAGTCGCCGACCACATCGCCGTCGCTCAAGCCCGCGGTCTCCGCCTCCATCTTCGACGCCGCGAGGGCGAAAGCGCACGTCGACTATCTCGCGGATCCGGCCCGCGGCGGCCGCTACTCGGGATCCGCCGGATATCTCGACGCGGCCACGTACGTGGCGGACCGCTTTCGCGAGATCGGGCTCGAGCCGGCAGGCGACGGCGGCACGTTCTTCCAGCACTTCACGATGCCGATCGTCGATCTGACCGCCATGTCGGTCCTCGCGACGGGCGAGAAGGCCTACCGCCCGCGCGTCGACTTCACCGAAAGTGTTGGCGGCCGCTCCGGCTCGGGCAGCGTGGAGGCCGGGATCGCGGTCGTCGGCGGGGCTGCCCGCAGTGGCGGGCAGAACGACTTCGCCGGCGCGAACGTGCGCGGGAAGATCGCGCTCATCACCGGGCCTGGGGCACCGGGCGGCGCGAGCGTGGTCGAGAGCGCTTATCAGGAGGGCGCCGCCGCCGTCCTGGTGATCGGCGGCGCGACCCTGCGCTATTCGTTCGCGCCCCGCTTCCAGACGGCGACGATCCCGACGCTGGTCATCACTGAGGACGTCGCCAACGAGCTCATGGCGCCGAGCGGCAAGAAGGTTTCGGACGAGCGGGCAGCGGTGCAGGCGCGCCGGTCCGATCCGGCCGCGCCGCCGTCGGGTTTCGACATTCCGGCCACGGTGCGGGTCAGCGTCTCGCTCACCGCCGTGCGCGACGTGGACGCGGTCAACGTCGTCGGCCTGCTGCGCGCGCCGGACGAGGCCGCCGGCAAACGAGCGGTGCTCGTGGGCGGCCATCTTGACGGCGTCGGGACGGACCCCGACGGCTCGGTCTTCCAGGCCGCGAACGACAACGCGTCGGGGCCGGCGGTGACGATCGAGGTCGCTCGTGCGCTGACCGCGGATCGGCCGTCGCTCACCCACTCCGTCGTCTTCGTCGCGTTCGCCGGCGAGGAAGAGGGCTACTTCGGCTCAGAGGCCTACGCTGCCCAGACCGCGACCTCACCAGGACGCGTGGAAAGTCTGATCGCGATGATCAATCTGGACGTCATCGGCTGCTGCAGCGACACGCTGCTCGTCTCCAACGAAACGCCGGACCTCCAGCGGAAGGTGCGCGACACGGCGACGAGTCTCGGGATCACGACCCAGTCGATCGGCGGCGGCGGGAGCGATCAGACGAGCTTCGCGCGACGGCGCGTGCCGGCCGTGTTCATCGGGATGTCGGACTTCATCCTGCACGTCTATGCCGACAAGCCGAGCGTGGTCGAGGCGAGCCGGCTCAAGAAAGCGGGCGATGTCGTCACGACGGTCGCGCGTCAGCTCGCGAACGGCGGTTAGGTCAGAGGGTCGCCGCGGCTGAGACGATCTCCGAGGCTCGCTCGCTGAGCGCCTTGGCCACGGCTTCGCGCTCCTTCTCCCCGAACTGCGTCGAACCGAGCATCTCGACCGGAGCGAGGTCGCGGTACAGGATGCGGACGAGGCGACGGGCCTCGGTCGGACCGCGCCCGATCCATTCGAGTGACTTCTCCACCTGCACGGTGTGCTGCACCATGTGCGCCTCGAAGCGATGCAGCCGAAAGCGGATCGGCTTCTCACCATCCCAGAACATCGCGGGCTCCTCGAGCGCCTCGTCCGGCAGCGGCCCAAGCTCGCGCAGGATGCGGCGGTGGATCTCGAAGAGCGCGTTGCGCACGTCAGCGATACCGCCTTCGAGCGTCTTCGGAGCGCGATATCCGTGCTCGTCGCGCCATGAATCCCAGCGCTCCTCCGCCTCCTCGAGACCCTTCGGCCGGTCCGAAGCGAGCGCGTACTGGACGACGCCGAGGAAGCCGTACTCGGCACCCAGCATGTGCTTCAGGACCTCGCGCACGGGCCACTCGCCCTCCGCGGGCACCCGGTCGAGATCGTCGTCGCGCAGGCCCGCGAGCGCGCCGGTGAGATCGCGGTACGCCAGGTGGTACTGACCCAGGATCCGCTCGGCCTGAGACTCCGGCGGCCCCTTTCTCGCGCGGAGCGCGTCAAGGCGCACGGCGAGATCGCGGAGCTCGTGCTGCGCGAGGAGCAGCGTAAAGCGAAGGCCCTCTTCGTCGTACTCGCGCCAGACCCAGGGACGGCCCATGTCCGAGTCGGAAAGATCGACGGTCGCGCGAACGAGCTCCTCAACGGCCTGCGTTACTGTCGGCATGCCTAGACCGCCACCGCGTGCACGCCCGCGACCGTCTCCGCTGCCACGAGGTCGACGACTGAGTGCAGATGCCCCGTCTTTTTCCACGCCCGGATCTGTCGGTCGGCGCTCGTCCCATCGCGGACGATCGTTTGGAGGTATTCGACTTCCTTGCGCGAGCCGAGTGCGTCGACCACGTCGTCGACGAACTCCAAAAGCTCGACCGTGAGCTCGCTCATTGGCACCTCGGTCTGCTTCCCGAAGTCGATGAGCTTCGCGTCCATACCGCCGCGGATCGCCCGCCACTTGTTCTCCTGGATCAACGCCGGCGCGTAGCGGCGGAAGCCGAGGTTGCGGTCGCGCAGCGTGAGCAGCTTCGCGCAGATCGCCTGGATCAGCGCGGCGAGGCAAAGGGTCTCCTCCATCCTCGTGGCCGCGTCGCAGATCCGGAACTCGATCGTGGGATAGAAGGCGTGGGGACGAAGGTCCCACCAGATCTTTCGTCCGTTGTCGATCGACGCGGTCTTCACGAGGAGCTCGACGAAGTTCTCGTACTCATCGTGACTCGAAAACTCCGGGGGGATGCCGGTGCGCGGGAAACGACCCCAGATCACCTGGCGGTAGGACTTGAGCCCCGTGTTGCGCGTGAGCCAGAAAGGGCTGGACGTCGAGATCGCGAGCAGGTGCGGCAGGAAGTAGCGGGCCTCGTTCATCACCTCGATGCGCCGCTCGCGGTCGGCGATCCCCACGTGCACGTGAAGGCCGAAGATGAGGAGCTCGCGGATCACGTCCTGGAGCTCCTCCTCAAGGACCTTGTAGCGCTCGTGCTCGGTCACGAGCTGGTCCTGCCAGTGCGAGAAAGGATGCGTGCCCGCCGACGCGATCCGCAGTCCAGCCGGCTGCAGGAGCGCCGACAGCGTCCCACGTAACGTCGCGATCTCCTCGCGCGCTTCGCTGATGTCCGCGCAGATCTTCGTCCCGGCCTCGATCACCGATTGCATCATCTCGGGCTTGATCTGCTCGCCAAGGCGTGGCCTCGCGGCGGCAAGCAACGTCGCGCTGTGGCTCTTCAGCTGCCCTTCGCCATCGACGATCTGGAACTCCTCCTCGATGCCGATGGTGAGGCGCGGGACATCGGTCCTCTTCATCGAGCGTTCACGTGGCACCACCGACGATGTAGGTCGGCACAACGCTGCCGGCGCCGGCCGTCACGTTCAGCAGCGCGCTCGAGCTAACGCGCGCGAGCGTGCCGGAGACCTTGCCCCAGAAAAGGTACGGGTCGTGATCGATCGACAGATCGAGGAAGTGCATGCGGTCAAGGATCACCGGGAATGGATAGCGCGGCACATCGACGCGCTCCTGCGCGACATACGAGCTCTCGAGCGCGGCGAGGAACGACTGCTCCCACTCGTGTTGATCGACCGTCCAGCCGAGGACGACGCCCTTTCCGCCGTACTCGTCGTTGGGCTTGAGAACCAGCTGATCGCGGTGGCCGACGACGAAATCGGCGAGATCGACGACCTTGCCTCCATGGGTCGTATGGCCCTCCCGGACCTTGCGGGTCCAGGGAATGTGCTTCGCGATCGCGGCGCGCTGCGGCACGGTGTAGAGAGCCTGGTACCGCTCATCGGAGAGAAGCGCGAGGCTCATCTTCTTGTGCAGAAGCTTGGCGCGGAAGCTGTTGACCACCGTGACGGCGCCCTCCAGGTACGCGCGCACCAGCGGCCGCGCGACGGAGTCCTTCGCCAGGAGCTCGCTCGTCAGGACCCGGCGGTACACGAGGTCCACGGACCGCCCAGACGCGCGCAGCGTGCCGCGCGAGTACCTGAGGTCGTCGGGGGCGCAGATGACGGTCGCGATGCCGCGCGATTCGAAGAAGCGCTGGAACATCTCGAACTCGGTCAGCGTGGGCAGGCCGCGCCAGTCCACGATCGCGATCGCCGGCCCTTTGCTGGAGCGACCGCGATGCGCGCGGAGCATGGCCGTCAGCTGCCGGCCGCGAGTGGGCACCACGCGCAACCGGAACCGTTGGCGGAATCGCTTCACGACCGGGAGGGAGGCGAAGACCTGCGCGAGCTCGTCGTTGTAGGCCATGCCCGCCGGTGATTCCGCGTTGTACTCCACGAACCGAATGACACCGTCCTCCCCGATGAAGCCATCGAGGCGTGACGAGGGCGACGCGGCCGCGAAGCCCGGATCGGCGAGCGCGAGAGCCTCTTCGCGCGGATCGAGATCGAGCTCACGCCGGAGGTCTTCATTCTTGAGGAGGGACCGTTCGAGGCGACTGAGCGCCGCGTATATCGTCTCGGCGGCCGCGTTGACCTGCGCGTACTGCCACTCGCTGATGAGGTTCGGGCGTAGTGAGACGCAGAGCGGCCGCTTGCCGAAGACCAGGCGGCGCGCGCGCTGACCCTCGGTGAGCATCGCCGCACTCTCCCCCGCGAGGGCGCTGTCCTCGAGCAGCTCGTGGTAGGCCACGAGGGGTGCCTGACCAGAGCGCCGTCGTGCTAGCGCACGTGCCGCCACCACCGATGCTCCCCCTGCCACGGCGGTGTCGCCTCGCCCGTGGCGTACGAGATGACCAGGTCGCTCATCTTCTCGAGGACCCAGGCGAAGTTGTCTTCCTTGATGGAGAAATTGTCGAAGTCCGGCGCGGGATTCAGGAAGTCGATCGCGTAGAGCTCACCGTCTCGTACCGCGAACTCGACGGTATCCATGTCATAGCCGAGCGCGTCGGTAAGCCTGATCGCGTTGAGGATCGAGCGCGTCCGCAGATCGCCCTCGACGGGCCGGCTTATCACGTAGCGCTCCTGAAAGGGCGCGGTCGGGTCGTAGCGGATGGGAAGGACGTCCTTGCGTCCGATCGCGATGCAGCGAACGTAGTCCGTCCATTCGATGAACTCCTGCAGGATCATCGTCTTGGGGCGATAGCCGGGAGCGAGCCCACCGGACTGGTCGTACGCCCAGATCAGCTCCTCCTTCGTGTCCACCCGATACACATCCTTCCAGCCGCCGCCGGTGTTGGGCTTGAGGATCGCCGGCAGGCCCGTGTACCCGATGAGCGCGTCCCACTCGAGCGGGTATTGGAGATTGCGAAGGGACTGGTCGGAGATGTCCGGGATGTAGGCCTTGTTCGGCAGCACCACGGTCTTCGGGACTGCGACGCCGAGCTCGCGGGCGAGCACGCACTCGAAGAATTTTTCGTCCGCCTCCCACCAGAAGGGGTCGTTTACGACCACCGTCCCCTGGAGCGCGGCGCCTTTCAGGTGCGCGCGGTAGTACGGCACTTCGTGACTGATCCGATCGACGATCACGGTGTACCGCGGCTCCTCGACCTCCCGCGCGCCCCCGAGCACGGCCATCTCCGCACGCACTCCGCGCGACGCCCCCTTCCGATTCACGCTCTCGATGAACGGGCCCGGGAACGTGTTCTCGCGGCCCACGAGGAGCCCGACGACTTTCTCCTTCGTCATATGTACATGTCCACCATCTCCCGCCAGTACGGCCAATCGTGCGCCCAACCGTCCCAGACGTGCAGCGCGGCCGGTACGCCTTTGTCCTGAAGGATGCCGGCGAGGCGCTTGGACTCCTCGACATTCGAATCATCGCGGCCCGTCGCGATGATGATCTCGGTCTCGCGGAGCGGCGCCAGGTACCGATCGTCGTGAAGATTGGGTAGAAAAGCGAGCGGATTCACGAAGTACGCGTCGCCTTCCCGATCGCCGTTGAGCCAGCGCGCCGCGTCATACGCGCCGGACATCCCGACGGCCTTGCGCGCGATCCCCGGCCGGCGTGTGACGAACGCGAGGGCGTGAAAGGCGCCAAATGACGTCCCGGTCACGATCAGGTAGTCCACCGGATTCGCCGATCGGATCGCGGGCAGCACTTCGTCGATGAGGTAGCGCTCGTAGACCAGATGTCGCCGGGCTCGGTCCTGCGGCGAGGCCGACTTGTTATAGAAGCTCTCGCCATCGATCGAATCGACGCACCAGAGCTGGAGCCAGCCCGCTTCGATGCGCGGAGCCATGTGCCCGACGAGACCGAAGTCCTCCCACTGATAGAAGCGGCCCATCGAGGTCGGGAAGACCAGTACCGGCGTCCCTTTGTCGCCGAAGACGAGCAGCTCCATGTCCCGCCCGAGCGCCGGGCTCCACCACTTCCGGTACTCGCGGTTCATCGCCGCGCGACCGCTCGCGCCCGGGCGTCCTCGATCAACCGCCATGCGACATCCGCATCGTGCCACCCTTTCACATCGGCGGCCTTTGTGCTCTCGAGCTCCTTGTAGGTGGCAAAGAATGTCTCGATCTCGCGCAGCCAGTGCTTGCCCAAGTCGTTGAGTCCGCGAACCTCGTCGAAGCGTGGGTCGCCGACCGGCACCGCCAGGATCTTCTCGTCCTCGCCGTGCTCATCGCTCATGAACAGCGTGCCGATCGGGCGCGATGGCACGATGCAGCCGGGAAACGTGGGTTCCTGCACGACGATCAGCGCATCGAGGGGATCGCCGTCCCCGCCAAGCGTATCCATCACGAATCCGTAGTCGGCGGGGTAGTGCACGGAGGAGAAGAGCACGCGGTCGAGGCGGATGCGGCCGCTCTTCTGATCGAGCTCGTATTTCTGACGCGAGCCGCGCGGGATCTCTACGAAGACGTCAACGCTGCGGTCCTGGCTCCCGCTCCCCAAGGGCGCGCCCTCCTGCATCGTTTGCCGGTGCCACGACCACGGTGATCTCGCCTTTCGGGCGCTCGGAAGCATAGTGCGCTGCCAGGGCGGACGCCGTTCCGCGAACGATCTCCTCGTGCATCTTCGTCAGCTCGCGCGCGACGGCCACGCGCGCGTCCGGCGCGACCGCGGCGAGATCCGCGAGCAGATCGCCCAACCGGAACGGGCTCTCGTACAGGACGATCGTGCGTTTCTCAGCGATAAGCTTGGCAAGCTCCTTCCTTCGCGCGCCGCTCTTCTTTTCGGGGAAGCCGACGAACGTGAACTCGCGCGTCGGCAGGCCTGACGCGACGAGCGCGGCGATCGCCGCCGCCGGACCGGGCACCGTAATGACCTCGTGTCCCGCCGCGATCGCGGCGGCTACGAGCTGCTCGCCTGGATCCGAAAGCGCCGGGGTCCCGGCGTCGGACACGAGCGCGACATCCCACCCCCGGTCCATCTGCCCGATGAGCTCGGCGGACTTGCGGCGGTGATTGAACTCCGTATAGCTCGTGAGGTGTTTCGCGCGGATGTTGTGCTTGCGCAGGAGGAGTTGCGTATGGCGCGTGTCCTCGCACGCCACCATGTGGGCCTCCTGCAGGATCCGGAGCGCACGGAGCGAGACGTCCTCGAGGTTCCCGATCGGCGTCGCGACGAGGTAGAGCTTGCCTATCGCCGGACCGTCACCACGCGGCGTGTGGGCTCGTGAGATGCGTCCGTGATGGCGCTCATTGCAAGTCTTCTGGGGAGTACGCGATCGGCGTCAGCATGCGATCTTCGATCTCGCCGACGAGGTCGCCGTGCCTTGCGCTCGTCACGCGCTTGATCTCCTTCCACTCCTCATCCGCCATGAAGCCGCGCCAGGCTGCCTCCTTCGTGGAGAGGTCCGGCCAGGCCAGTAGATAGACGAAGCTCGTCCCGCGATCGGACTTGGCCTCCCACAGGCTGACAAAGTCAAAGCCGTACCGCTTCATGATTCGCATCGCGTGATCGCGAAAGCGTTCATGGAACGCGGCCTTGTTGTGCTCGAAGATCTCGTAGATACGCAGCTGCTGGATCATCCGCGCAACTCCTAACCCAAGGATGATGCTCGAAGTAGGCTTGGCGCATCGTCGGCTGTGTCTTCTGCGCCATCGTCAGCGGCGCGCCTCACCTCGAGGTCTATGGCGACGAGAACGTGCTCGCGTTCCTCGATCGCGCGCCGCTCGTTCCTGGACATACGCTCGCGATCCCGCGGCGACACATCGCGACACTCGAAGACATTCCGGTGGAGCTGCTGGCGCCGTTCTTCAGCGTCGTGCAGAGGCTTTCGCGGGCGTTCGCGCCGGCGCTTGACGCCGAAGGCTCGCTCGTGGCCATCAACACCCGGATCAGCCAGAGCGTGCCTCATGTGCACGCTCACGTCGTCCCACGCCGGAAGAGCGATCGCCTCTTCTCGCCGAGCGCGGGGCCGATGCTCTGGATCAGACGTGGCTACAAGGAAGGCGAAGCCGAAGAGATCGCCGCGAAGCTTCGCGCCGCGCTCGTCTGATCAGACGCTTCCCGCCGTGGGACGGAGGCTCTGCGCGATCGCGATCGCCACGAGCACGACGACGCCGCCGACGATCTGCGGAATATCCAGACGCTCCGACAGCACGATCCAGGCTGCGACCGCCGCAACGACGGGCTCGAACGTTGCCGTGAGCCCAACGCGCGCGGCCGGGATCAGTCGGACCGCGGCGAGCGTCAGCGCGAATGGGATGAGGGTCGCGATCACGACGACCTCGCCGATCTGGACGTAGACGTCGGCGGACGTCGTCGTCCACGGCAATGTCCACGGTGCCCGGACGATGCTCCAGCCCAGCAGCGCGAACCCAAAGCCCCAGACCAGAAGCGCCGGCGTCGTGTAGCGCGTGCCCAGCCGTTCGGCGAGCGCAAAGTAGAGAGCGAAGAAGAATGCGTCCGCCGCCGCAAGCGCGAGGCCGAGCCCATTGAGCTCGCGTAGGCCGGCGTCATACGCGCCCGCGGCGAAGAAGCAGCCGACTATCGCGAGCGCTGCCGCGATCCAAAGCCGCCCGCCGACGGTGCGCCCGCGAAGGCGCGCGTAGACGAGGAGCAGGAGTGGCCCGGTGTACTCGATGACGAGCGCGACCCCGACCGGGATCCGCTTGATCGCCTCGTAATACACGAGCGAAACCCCCGCGAGCCCGACGATCCCGAAAACGGCAAACATCGGGATGTCTTCGCGTCGCACGCGGAGCTCATCACGACGAGTCGCACCGAAAATTGCTAGGAAGACAAGAAACGCGAACAAGACGCGAAACTCCGCGAGAACCGAGGGCGCGAGCGCCTCGAACGCCGACTTGGCGATAACCCCTCCAATACCGAAGAA
>WNGI01044161.1_pt1 | contig 11108 bp, 10 predicted proteins | sample 5400621 | NCBI WGS metagenome assembly WNGI01 (sample SAMN13153374, study PRJNA577476) | soil metagenome | isolation source: 20 cm soil or saprolite under Garry oak tree replicate 1 | place: USA:California | collected 2016-06-15
TTCATCGGCGGATTCGTAGGCCTCGATCGCGAGGTCGCGCGCCTTGAAATGCGACGCCATGAAATGCTCGCGATAGGACAGCGGGTACCATAGCAGAAAATCCTCCGCGCATTTCGGCATGTCTGGAATCATCTCAAGCAGCATGATGGCTTCGTTGAAATGATTCAGATAGTCCGTGGCAAGCCCGGTGCGGGGGTTGATGTTGGCGGCCCGCAACCGGGCAGCCCGGGCTTCCTCATCAGGGCCCGTCTGGCGGTCTGATCGCGCGGGTTTGGAAGCGGTTGATGTCATCTGCCGCAGTGTTGACGGTTGGGGTTAAAAGGTGCTGAACGGATGCCTACCTGGACCACAGAATGTGCGGACGCTTCGTAATCACCTCGCCGCCGGCGGCCTTGCGGCAGATTTTTGGCTATATCGAGCAGCCCGATTTCCCGCCAAGGCATAACATTGCGCCGACCCAACCGATACCCGTCATCATCCTCGAAAACGGCGTCAGGCATTTCCGCCTGATGCGTTGGGGCCTGTTGCCCGGCTGGGTCGAGGACCCGCGCCAATTCAGCCTGCTGTTCAATGCGCGCGCGGAAACGGTAATAGAAAGGCCGGCCTTCAAGAACGCGATGAAGCGGCGGCGCTGCCTGATCCCGGCGGACGGCTATTATGAATGGCAGGCTTCCGAAAAGCGCAAGCGGCCTCACTTCATCTATCGCCGCGACAGACAGCCGATCGGTCTTGCGGGACTGGCGGAAACCTGGATCGGCCCGAATGGCGAGGAACTCGATACGGTCGCCATCGTCACCGCACCGGCGAGCGCTGATCTCGCGGTGCTGCACGACCGGGTGCCGGTGACGATCGCGCCCGGCGATTTCGATCGCTGGCTCGATTGCAGCGATGACGGTGCCGAGGCGGCGATGGGACTGCTGACCGCGCCAGGCGAGGGCGAGTTCGCCTGGCACGAGGTCTCGACGCGGGTCAATCGCGCCGCCAATGACGACGCGCAATTGATCCTGCCAATCACGGCGGAAGAGATGGCGGCCGAGCAAGCAAGCCCGCCGAAAAAGCCCCCGCCGCGCAAACCGCTACCGGTATCGTCAGAAGATGACGGGCAGGGGTCGTTATTTTGAAACCGGACTCAACTTCTTATGTCGTCCCCGCGAAAGCGGGGACCCATAACCGCAAACGTTAGTTGTGCGCGGGAATGTGGCCCCAGCGTTGCTCAACATGGATACTGGCGGTTATGGGTCGCGGCTCGCGCGGAGCCTGTCATCGGGCGGCGCTTAGCGCCGACCCATTGGCTTGGCCGGGACGACGAGATTTTTCCCTACGAGCTGAGAAGCCGTTCGCTACAGCACTTTCCCCGGGTTCATGATGCCGAGCGGGTCGAGCATCGCCTTGATGGAACGCATCAGCTCGATCGCGACCTTGTCTTTCACTTGAGGCAATTCATCGCGCTTGAGCACGCCGATGCCGTGCTCGGCGGAAATCGATCCGGCCATCCGCAGCACGATGTCGAATACCACCGCATTGACCTCGTGCCAGCGCGCAAGAAAATCCGCAGGGTCGCCGCCAACGGGCTGGCTGACATTATAATGGATATTGCCGTCGCCGAGATGGCCGAACGGCACCGGCCGCGCGCCCGGTATCAACTTTATTACCGCCGCATTGGCTTGTTCGATGAAATCAGGCACCGCGGCGACCGGCACCGAAATGTCGTGCTTGATCGAGCCGCCTTCCGGCTTTTGCGCCGCTGACATTTCATCGCGCAGCTTCCAGAACGCCATACGCTGGCTGAGGTTTGCCGCAATCACGGCGTCATCGACGATGGCCTGCTCCATACCCTGCGCCAGGATCGATTCCAGCGCGGCGCGGGCGTCATCGCGCGGGGAAGACAGCTCCATCAGCACGTACCATGGATGCTTGCCGCCTAAGGGATCGCGGATGTCGATGCCATGACGCACGCTGAAATCAACCGCGATATCCGAAAGCAGCTCGAAACTGGTAAGCGTGCCTGCGGCCTCGTTCTGCGAGATCGAGAGCAGCTTCAGTGCTGCCGCCGGCGATCTGAGGCCGACGAAGGCGGTTTCCACCGCGTGCGGTTTTGGAAACAGCTTTAGGGTCGCCGCGGTGATGATGCCGAGCGTGCCCTCGGCGCCGATGAAGAGGTTGCGCAAATCGTAGCCGGTATTGTCCTTCTTCAGCTTCGACAGCCCGTTCAGAATTCGGCCGTCGGCGAGTACCACTTCGAGCCCGAGCGCCATCTCGCGCGCCACGCCATAGGCCAGCGCGGTAGTGCCGCCGGCATTGGTGGAGAGATTGCCGCCGATGGTGCAGCTTCCCTCCGCGCCGAGCGACAGCGGAAACAACCGGTCGACGTCGCTGGCGCGCTGCTGCGCGATTTGCAGCACCACGCCGGCCTCGCAGGTCATGGTGTTGGATGCGGTGTCTATATCGCGGATCTTGTCCATCCGCCGCATTGAGATGACGACCTCGCCATGATGCGGCGTCTGGCCGCCGACAAGACCGGTATTGCCGCCCTGCGGCACCAGCGCGATCCGCTGTTCGCTGGCAAGCTTGCAGATCGCGGATACTTCCGCAGTCGAGCCTGGCCGCAGCACCAGCGGCGAGCGGCCGTGAAACAGGTCGCGCTCCTCGGTGACGTAGGGCGCGATGTCAGCCGCGTCGGTCACCGCATATTTATTGCCGACGATCTTGCGGAAACGCGCGATCAATTCGGGCGAGAGCGGCGACGCTGATGGCTGGACGATATTCATTCTTGTCACTTTACGCTTGCTCATTTCCGCCCCATGGCGGCGCGGCGCAGCCGATCGTTGATCGCTTCGCCGAGCCCGTGATCTGGCACCGGCATGACAGCGATGGCGCGCGCGCCCCTGGTGTCGAGCGCGCGAAGATAACCGAAAAGATTGGCGGCGGCCTCGTTAAGATCGCTATGTGCGGACAAATTCATCACCGCGGTTGCGCTATCTGCTCCCTGCACCGCATCAGGGCCGAACGCCAGCAGCGCTTCACCGGCCTCGATGCTCTCCGCATTGAGCCGCACCGGCGTGCGCGGCGCGTAATGCGAGGCCAGCATGCCCGGCGCCAGAGGCTGGCTTGTATTGTTGTCGCCATCTTCGGGCGGTTGCACCAGCGCACGGCCGAGCACGCGTTCGATCTCGCCGCGCGGCACGCCGCCGGGCCGCAGCAGCATCGGTTCGTCAAAACATCCGACAATGGTGGATTCGACGCCGACCGCGACCGCGCCGCCGTCGACGATCAGATCTATGCGCCCGGCGAGATCGCTTTGCACATGCGCCGCCGTCGTCGGCGAGACGTGGCCTGACAGATTGGCCGATGGCGCCACCACCGGTCCGCCGAACGCGCCCAGGATGGCCCGCGCCAGCGGATGAGCGGGCACCCGGATCGCGACGCTATCGAGACCTGCGGTGGCAAGATCGGCAACCGCGCAGTCATTTGTCTTCGGCAGCACCAGCGTCAGCGGGCCCGGCCAGAATGCTTGTGCCAGCGCGATCGCCCGCGCCTCAAAGCGGGCAACAAGCCGCGCAGCCGCGAGATCCCTGACATGGGCAATCAGCGGATTGAACGAGGGCCGGCCCTTGGCCTGATAGAGCCGCGCAATCGCCGCAGCATTGGTGGCATCGGCGCCGAGGCCATAGACGGTCTCGGTCGGGAACGCGACCAGCCCGCCCGCCGCGAGAGAATGTGCCGCCGCGGCCACGGCGGCCTCGCCGGCGGGCAGAATCTGCGTTTTCAGGCCCACATTCACGAGGGTTAGCGTCCTCAATTCGCCTTCTTGCGGTGTCCGAAACCCAAGGCTATAAGCCGCGTTCTTGTCGGAGTGTGGCTCAGCCCGGTAGAGCACTGCGTTCGGGACGCAGGGGTCGCAGGTTCAAATCCTGCCACTCCGACCATTTGTTCTGATTGCTGCTGGTTCCCAAGTCAACCACAGATTCAACCGCGGAAACGTATCCTCCTTTTTGACCAATTGCCGTCACGCCTTCCGGCAGGAAGTCGGGATGTCTTATTCGCGATCGATGGATGATTGGCCCGGCGCCAGGTCCTGGAAGACGCTGCTTGCGATTGCGCACGGTGAGGTGCCAAGCACACCAACAAGCTGTGCAGATCGCGACATTTGCCCAGTTTCTGCGCTGGATTCCCAAATACTGTCCGTGTCGCGAATCAACCTATAGGAGACAAAATGGCCATGCAGATGTCGAAGTCGCAGCTAATCGAGAAGATCGCTGCTGCGAACGAACTGGCAAAGAAGGACGTGAAGGGCGTGCTAGAGACGCTGGCGACCATCGGCTATAAGGAACTAAAGAAAGCCGGGGTTTTCTTGCTTCCTGGATTTGCCAAGTTCGTCGTTATCAAGAAGCCCGCCACCAAGGCACGCGCAGGCACAAACCCTTTCACTGGCGAGCCGATGATGTTCAAGGCCAAACCGGCTCGAAAGATCGTCAGAGCACGCCCGGTCAAGGCAGCAAAAGATGCGGTGTGAATGTTAAAGGGCCCTTCCCGGGCCTTTTGCATTCAGCAATCGTTCGAAGCCGATTTCGCTCGCGCCTAATCTCGGTAAATCTGCTGCTCTTGAGCTCCAGATTTGAAACCATCTGTCCGCAGCCCAAAACAGGGAAGAAAGCATTCGTCGTTGGCTGAACATTGAAAGTTCCCACTATTGTTTTGTCGGCCTGTCTTGCGACATAAATTATCGCAGGTACGAGGCCGAAATGACGATGCTGACCCAGAAATTTGACGCTTATGGTGATGTATTGCCCGACGTTGCTCGCGATGAGCGCGAAGCGGCGAAAACGGCGTCGGTGGTTCTGAGCCGAATCGGTCAATATGCGTTTTGGCTGTTGGTCATCGTGATCGTTTCCGCCCGGGTCATCTTTTATCCGGCAAGCCCGGCTTCCGAATTTCCCAGCGCCAGGGCAGGCGTACACGCGGCTATTCGTTAGCGGCCTGAGCGAATTTCTCGTCCGAAAAGCTGATCGATCGAACGGCACCTTCTCGAAGCCGCGGGCCGTGGCATGGCGACCGGCCACGACGAGACATAACCTCTGCCTATCCGGCTATTCGGAATAGATATTGTCTATTTTCTGCGATCTAGCGCATAATTCCTTCTCTTTGAAGGATAGCGCGTGGCCAATCAGGTCGATTCTCCAAAAAATCCCGGGTTCTATGGCGGACTGGTTGCGAAAGCCGCACCCCTGGCCTGGGGGATGGCGCTGTGCGCACTCGTTACCCTCGTAGCTGTGTCAATACAGGCTCTTGAAGAGACGCTGGTTGGCCACCCCTACGTCGAAGCCATCGTGATCGCAATCCTGCTCGGGACGACAACTCGCACGCTGTGGGAGCCGGGTAGCCGCTGGCGCGCGGGCATCGCGTTTAGCGCCAAGCAGGTGCTCGAGGTGGCCGTGGCGCTGCTTGGAGCCTCGCTGTCGATTGCCGCGATCGAGGCATCAGGTCCTGTGCTGCTTGTTGCGATCGTCACCGTCGTTGTTCTGTCGCTTGCGGCAAGCTTCGGCATAAGCCGATCGCTCGGCCTGCCGGTTCGCCTTTCGATCCTGGTCGCCTGCGGCAATTCGATATGCGGCAACTCGGCGATTGCCGCGGTAGCCCCTGTCATCGGAGCGAGCACCGACGATGTCGCCTCGTCGATTTCCTTTACGGCGGTTCTTGGCGTCATCGTGGTGTTGGGGTTGCCTCTCTTGATTCCGCTTCTGCACCTGTCGGAGACCCAATATGGCGTGCTGGCCGGAATGACGGTCTACGCGGTGCCTCAGGTGCTTGCGGCGACCATGCCGGCGGGGCTCGTGAGTACGCACATCGGCACCCTGGTGAAATTGATCAGGGTCATGATGCTCGGCCCGGTCGTCGCATGCATTGCGGTATTTGCGCGAAGTCTTCGGGGCGATCGATCGTCAGGCGTTATCGAGCCGAACAGCTTCTTCAAGATCGTGCCGTGGTTCATTGTGGGGTTCTTCGCACTGGCGACACTGCGCTCGCTGTCGCTGATACCCGACGGCGCCGTTTTCCCGCTGCAGAGGATCGCAAGCATCCTCACCATCATGTCGATGGCGGCGCTTGGTCTTGGGGTCGACTTACGCGTGATCGGTCGGGTCGGGGGGAAAGTCACGGCGGCCGTGACCCTGTCACTGTTGTTTCTGCTTGTCGTCAGCCTTTGCCTGGTTCGCTACATTGCGCCGGTCTGATGCGGATTTGAATGACAGGGCCCGATAGCAAAGGCGGCTCCTTGGACCGCCTTTGCTACCGATTCGGTGCCGACTCATTCACATGGTTGGGCGAATACCATTCGAACCAAGAAGTGCCTACCCGGGGGTTGCAGCATCGGTCGCGCCACCGGCTCGAGCCGCATCCTGTTTATCCAGATTGACGCCATGCCGCGGGCATCACCCCTTGGCGCTGGTGAACTGTCCAAGGCGCGCCACTGTGCCGGCGGCGAGTTGCAGGAGAACGCCGAACATCCACCCGAACCCGATCCCGATATTCCAAATCCAGGACGGGGCCTCGTCAAAGACGATCATGTAAACCGACGCGAACGCTGCGATCGCGGCGATGAATGTGCCGGCAGCGCTCGCTAACGCGATCGGATTCGTCCACGGAGGCGAAGCGTTGTCGGAGCGAGAGCGATAGGGCGCGCCGGGCGGCAACGAAGGAATGTTGATTCCCATATAGAAACCGATCGAGCCATACAGCACCGCCGACAGCAGCGCTCCGATCGAATTGATGTCCTCGATATTTGCCTTGCCCACGAGCGCGGCAACGAAAAGTCCGCATAGCGCGCCCATGAGGGCGAGACCGATCCTTTCCATGACCTGAGCAAACCCATTTACGCGGGAACGGTTCGCTGTGGTGCTATCTGTTCTATCCGCCATGACCGGATTCTTTCTTGTTGAGACGCTGGTCAGATTCGATTTGTACCAGCAGCGCGCGGGCTTTGATTTACCTTGAACTTGGCGGGTTACCGAACCGCATTCGAGGAAAATTGGCGATGCTGTCCGGATCAGGAGACTGGCCCCGTGATCGATTTATTCCCGCATGCATCCCTCGTTTCGATCAGGCAATGATGCGGGAAGCAACGCTTTCGGCATGATCCCACAAAATGCGGGAATAAAACGCGCCCGCAAGGAGTCTCCGTTGTAATTGACGCACATTAGTGTCTCGCGAGAGCTCGGACCTTTTCTCGGTGCTTCGAACTAAAATGCAGGCCCGATTCTCCTTAAATCTCTGTTGCGCCTGGCCTCAGCTTTTCTCCCGAAGCTGGGGCTCTTTTTGTCCGCTCCGCTGTGGCGTCGATTCGTACGATGGCCGAGTGAAGTATTGGTCGGCTCCGGCAGCCAAAGGTGACCGCCTTGGGAATCGGCAAAGACGCGTGAGTCTTTTTTATCAAGGGAAAGGAGGCGTGCTTCATCAACGCTATTCATGAGCGTTGAAATCCGCCGGTAACTTTCAACTGGCTTAAGCTCCAAGAAGGGTCTCAGTCATGCCCCGGCTGAGACTCTTTCTGATTGTGTTGCACTTGGCAATCATTGAAAAATATTCGTGCGTTCGGGAATTTCATCACGCGAACCCGAGTCTTGCTGTGAGAGGCGGTGCGCGCAAGCCAAACATACAGGCCTGCATGGAAAGTTTTCTGCCGCCCAGAGCAGGGGGTTGGAGTGAAGTTGATAAAGGGGATTCTCCTCGGCATCGTCGTGCTGTCAATGAGCCAAGTAATAGCGAAAGCCGACGATAACGCGGCGACCGAGATCCGTCTACTCAAAGCGAAACTGAAAAAACTTGAGCAGCGCGTCGATGCGCAGGGCCAGAAGGAAGCCGGGACGCGTGGAAAATATGCCGCGGTCACGCCTCCTGGCGCCTATAAGGCCGCATCATCGGTTTTTGATCCCTGTCCTGCCGGCAAGGTTTGTTTTTTCTCGGCGCGCCAGACCAGATTTTCGCTTTTGGCGGAGGGGGATGCCGGTGCCAATACGCATCTTGCGGGGTATGGCGAAATCGATTTCGAGGGCGCGGCGCAGACGGCAAACTCGGTCGCAACCAATTCCTTCAACCCCCGAATGCGCCAGGCCAGCCTCGAAATTGACCGAACCGATCTCGGTCTGCATTTTCTGGCCGGTCAGTCGTGGTCGCTCAATGCTCCGAGCAGGGTGGGCATCGATCCCAGGAGTGTAGATGCCCCTGGAGTGATCGATTTCGAATCCGTTCCCGGCTTCCTCGCCGCCCGACAGCCCGGCATTCGCGTCTGGCAGGACATCGGATCGGATTTCAAGGTCGCGCTTTCAGCCGAAAATGCTCAAACGTCCTTCGTCGGCGGCAACGTTCCGGCAGTTGGCACCCCTGCGGTTGGGCCGCAAGGAGTACTGAACCCCAATCTCCTGATCAATCTGACTGGACCTGGCGGGAGCTTCTTCAATAACGCGAACAACCTCAGCTTGAACCGTGTGCCGGATGTGACGGTCAAAGCCGCTTGGGATCCGATGCTCGGACCCAGCAAGTTTCATCTCGAGGGGTGGGCGCTGTATCGCAATTTCTATGATCGCTTCAACTTCGAGAATCACGACGCGAGCAATGTCAGTTTCGGCGGTCATATTGCGATGGAGATCATTCCCAAGACACTGGACTTTACTGCTTCCGCGGCATACGGCGCGCTCGGTCGTTTCACGGCCGCTCCTTTCCAGGATGCGACGCTGCGGCAAGATGGTTCAATCCAGCTTCTTCCGATCACGGCGTTTCAAGCCGGTGCGGTTTGGCATACGACGCCCTTGCTGGATCTCTACGCCTATGCAGGGCTGGAAAAAACGCGGCCCACATTCTCCAATGTAGGTACCGTGCCATTCGGCTACGGCAACCCGCTCTACAACAACACCGGCTGCAATATCGAGAACACCCCGGCCGCCACCTGCAACGGAAATACTTCGGAGGTTCGGCAGTACACTGTGGGATTCTATGACACGGTCCTCAAGGGTGCGTTCGGGGCTCTCAAGGTCGGCGCCCAATACTCCTATAACCAGCGCTTCGCTTTCGAAGGCGTCGGCGGCGCACCCAAGACCGACGATCACATTGTGATGACCCAGGTGCGCTACTACCCGTTCTGATGGGTCTCTGGGTCGCAGGCGCGATGATCGGCGCGCCTCCCGACGTAGCTGGCTTGAACTGAAGGAGATTGGCTTGACTGTCCGTGATTCAATGAACTTCGCCGGAGTTTCGCGAACTTCCTTCGGGGCCCACGGTTGCAAGTCGCAAGGCGTTCTGCGCGCTTTGAACCTGGCCGTCGTGTTCACCGCTCTCGTCTCCACCCCTTGTCTCCCTGAGGATACGAATAGTGCGGGCACCAATCCGGTGGCATCCGTAAGCATGGACCACAACACCTTCACGCCGAGCGAAATCACCGTCGCGCCCGGCACCACCGTGACCTGGGTCAACAATGAGACCATGCCCCATACCGTGGTAGCTCCAAGCCAAGGCTTCCGGTCGAAAACTCTCGTCAAGGACGCCAAGTTCTCTTTCACTTTTACGACCCCGGGCGACTATGACTATCTGTGCTCGATCCATCCGAACATGAAAGGCAAAGTCATCGTCAAGCCGGGAGCCGGTTGACAATCGCGCTCAATTCGCCTTGGCCTGCATCTTGGCGCATTGTGGGGTGGAATTCGCTCGAGCAGCGAGCATTGGCTGGCGCGGCCATCGCAATCGGTTGAATTCAGTAGCGAAATCTGAACATCGAGAATTGCATATTATTTTGGAATAAAGCCCGAAACGGCCGAGTCTCCTGTTTAGCGGCTCCATCGGGAGCCGTTTGGCCCCGCAGGGAGATGTGACATGGCTAAGAAGAAGGGCTCTGAGGATCGCGGACACGGATTGGGCCGCCGTGAAGTGCTGGAATGCATGGTCTGGGCGGGGACCGGGGTGCTTTGGGCTGTCAGCGGCGGCGTTCCCCATTCGGTGGGCATAATCGGTAATGCGCTTGCCGCCGAATCCACTGGATTCACATTTCTGCAGATGAGCGACAGTCATATCGGTTTTAACAAGCCGGCGAACCCCGATGCGCTTGGCACACTACGCGAAGCGGTCGCCAAGGTGAAGGCGATGCCGATCAAACCGTCCTTCATCATTCACACCGGCGACATCACGCATCTTTCCAAGTCTGCCGAATTCGATGATGCCGACAAGGTATTCAGCGAGACCGGCGTACCAATTCATTGGGTGCCCGGCGAGCACGACATCATCGATGAAGAGCGCGGCAAGGCCTATCTGGAGCGCTACGGCAAGGGGTCGAAGGGCGCTGGCTGGTATAGCTACGACGATCACGGCATCCACTTCATCGGCCTTGTCAACGTCGTCGATTTGAAGGGCGGCGGTCTGGGCAACCTTGGCGCCGAGCAGCTCGCGTGGCTCGAGGCCGACCTGAAGGACAGGTCGAACAGCACGCCGATCGTGGTGTTTGCGCATATCCCGCTGCAGGTGATCTACAAGGAATGGGGATGGGGCACCGAGGATGGCACGCAGGCGCTCAACCTGCTCAAGCGCTTCGGTTCAGTCACCGTTCTGAACGGTCACATTCACCAGCTGGCGCAAAAGGTCGAAGGCAACATGACCTTCCATACCGCGCTATCGACGGCTTTCCCGCAGCCGGCGCCAGGCAGCGCGCCTTCGCCAGGCCCGATGCTTGTGCCCGCCGACAAACTTCGCACCTTGCTGGGGCTGTCCACTGTCAGCGTGGTGCAGGGTAACAAGCCGCTCGCGATTATCGACAAGACGTTGGCCGGCTGATCGAGGATCTCACATGCAAATCTCGATCCGGCAACTCCGCTTGGCCGCGGTCCGGCTAGTTCCTAACCGCGGCTTGGTGGTTGCGTTAGTTTTGGGCCCAGTCGTCGCGGCGATGCTGGCGTTTGGTACCGTAGCCGCGCAGGATGCCACGAAGAAGGACGCCAACGAGATCACGATCGACAATTTCACCTTCACGCCCAAGGAATTGACGGTCGCTGTGGGAACCACGGTCAAGTGGGTCAATCACGACGACATTCCGCACACGATAGTCGAGAAGAAGACGACCTTTCGGTCGAAGG
>WNGI01018266.1_pt1 | contig 11106 bp, 8 predicted proteins | sample 5400621 | NCBI WGS metagenome assembly WNGI01 (sample SAMN13153374, study PRJNA577476) | soil metagenome | isolation source: 20 cm soil or saprolite under Garry oak tree replicate 1 | place: USA:California | collected 2016-06-15
GGCAGTTCGGCTCAATGCCGCTCGCGCGTTTGATTTGTCGAGAACCGGGGGTGATGCCAGCGCGCCAACGACAAAACCTAATCGCTCGATCTCCTGGTCTGCCGATTCATGCAGTGCTTACGCCGGAGCTGCCCCAGCGCGCTCGACACCGCCTCTTCGATAGGTCCGCGCGTCAGTAAAACTGTCGCAATGCGTGCGATCCCCACGGGTTTTGGCCGATATCGACTGGCTTCATGCTGCGACTGCTCAGTGGGTGCTGCAGCTTCAGGCGTGCTGGCCATGAACATTTTTCTTCGGCTTTGATCATAATCCAAGTATCCTGCCGTATTCGGCTGACGCTGCTTCGCAATTGCTCAGTCGGCTCTTGGGAGGGGATGTCATGGGCATGCCGAAACGGATGAGCGCTCGCTCACCAGCTTCCGATACACCGCGTGGCTTGGCCCTATTGCGCGATCCGCTGCTTAACAAGGGTACCGCATTCACCGAGCAGGAGCGCGACGCGTTGGGGTTGCGAGGCCTGTTGCCGGCGCATGTGCTTTCGATGGAGGATCAGGTCGCGCGGATCCTGACTAATTTGCGCATGCTGCCCAACGACTTGGCAAAATACGTGGCGCTCAACGAGCTGCACGACCGCAATGAGGCGCTGTTCTTCCGCGTCGTGTGCGACCATATCGATGAAATCCAGCCACTCATCTACACACCGACAGTGGGCCTCGCGTGCCAACGGTTTGGCCATATCTTCCAGCGGCCGCGCGGTCTCTTCATAGGAGCCAACGATCGTGGGCGCATCGCCGAACTGCTCGCCAACTGGCCTTATCTGGCAAAGCTTATCGTCGTCACCGACGGCGAACGCATCCTGGGCCTCGGCGACCTCGGTTCCAACGGCATGGGCATTCCGGTCGGCAAGCTCTCGCTTTATTCGGCCTGCGCCGGCATACACCCGGAGCTCTGTCTGCCGGTCATGCTGGATGTCGGCACCAACAACGAGACCCTGCTGAACGATCCCTATTATGTCGGTATGCGTCAAAGGCGCCTGAGCGGCGCCGCGTATGACGATTTCGTGGACGAATTCGTGACCGCCGCCAGCGAGACATTCCCGGGCGTGCTGATGCAGTTCGAGGATTTTGCCAATCACTCCGCCTTCCGGATTCTGCACAAATATCGCGATAAAATACCCGTGTTTAACGACGATATTCAGGGAACCGCCGCGGTGGCGCTTGCGGGCCTGCTATCGGCGTTGCGCGTGACCGGCAGCAAATTGACTGACCAGACATTGCTATTCCTGGGAGCAGGGGAGGCCGCGACCGGGATTGCCGATCTTGTGGTCTCGGCCATGGTGGCGCAAGGCGCGTCCGAAACCGAGGCGCTTCGGCGCACCTGGCTCGTGGACTCGCGCGGTCTGGTGGTAAGAAATCGACCGGGCCTCACGGAGCACAAGCTTCGATACGCCCATGATCAAGCGCCGATCGGCGATTTTCTGACCGCGATCCGGACGCTCAAGCCCACCGCGATCATCGGCGTTGCGGCGGTCGGTGGCGCCTTCACGCCCGAGGTGCTGCAGACCATGGCGAGTATCAACCATCGACCGATCGTGTTTGCGCTCTCGAACCCAACCTCGAAGGCGGAATGCTCGGCGGAGGAAGCCTATTGCCATACCGGCGGTCGTGCGGTTTTCGCCTGCGGCAGCCCGTACGATCCGGTAGCGTTCGACGGCAAGATGTTCGTGCCTCGCCAAGGGAATAATTCTTATATCTTTCCAGGCGTCGGTCTTGGTGCGATCGCGAGCGGCGCACGGCTGGTGACTGACGAGATGTTCATGGCCGCGGCGCATATGCTGACGCAACTGGTGAGCGAAGCTGATATCGAGCAGGGGAGCCTCTATCCCGCACTGCCGCGGATCCGCGAGGTCTCGGCTCACATCGCTGCGGCTGTCGCCGAGGTTGCGTACAGGCGCGGTCTTGCGGTTGGGCCGGTGCCAAACGATCTGATGGCACACGTTCAGTCGCATATGTACGACCCGCATTACTGAGATGTTTTCGCGAGGGACTTGGGCCCGCTAGACCGCATCCAGCGCGTGAACCCAGGCCTCGGGGCAAATAGCGTAGGCGTCGCCCCGTCGCGCCAGCCGCGAAAATGCCGGGAAATGCAGGTGCATCCCGGCGATCAGGACGCGCTCAGCGGACACGCGATCGAACATCCGTTTACGTGAAGCCGCAGCCGCGGCGAGATCGGTATCGAAGGCCATGCCGGCTTCGGGAAACGCGGCTTGCACTTCCGGCACGTGCACGGTGTCGCCCCAGATCATCAACTGATCGTTGCCCGATGCGATGAGATACGCGGTATGGCCCGGCGTATGCCCAAGGCTCGGCACGGCGGTAACGCCGGGAAACACCTCGCCCTCTCTGAACAATCGTGTGCGATTCCTGTAGGGCGCGACCTGCTCGCGGCCGGCCTGAAAATAGAGCTTCTTCGATCGCTCATCGACCTTCGCCATCGCGCCGTCGTCGAACCAGTGCGCCAGTTCGTTCTCGTGCATCACCAGTTCCGCGTTCGGAAACCGGCGTTGCCCGTTCGACATGTCGGTCAGGCCGGCGGAATGATCCGGGTGCATGTGAGTCAGCAACACCGTATCGATCGACTTCGAATCGATGCCGGCCGCCGCGAGGTTTCGTTGAACGAAGCCGGCGGTGGGCTGGAGATAATCGCCGGACCCGGTGTCGACGATCGCTAAACGTCCCTTTGAATGGATCAGGAAGGTGTTGACGCTGGTTCGTCGCGCCGGCCGGAAGGCGTCGCGAAGGATCTGATGCGCCTTTTCCAGGTCGACATTGCGCATGACGTCGAGGTTACCGTCCAGGAAGCCGTCGCTGATGGCTGTGACGACGATATCTCCGATCTTGCGATGATAGACGCCGGGAATCTGCCGAACTGGTTGCGGTGTCATGGGGGAGGGCCCTGGTGCGGTGGAGGGTTGGGTCGGGTTCGATCAGGCACCGGCGTTTCTCAGGAATGCATCGATGCAATCGAAAATGATATCAGGCGTTTGCACCGCCATATAGTGCCCGCTGCGGACTTCGATGTAACGTGCGTCAGGAATGACCTGCGCGACGGCTGCTGCAAGCGGCGGCGGGCGCACGCGATCAAGACTGCCGCCGATCACGAGCACAGGACAGCGCAGCCTGGTCAGGTCGTCCTGCATGTCCAAGCCTGCCAGCATTCGATAGACCGTCGCATAACTCGCGGGATCGTTGCCGAGCCATCGCGCCCGATACCGCTCAAAGCGCTTGATGTCGCCGCGCAGCTCCGGGACATAGCCGTTCAGCATCGCGTCCTCGACCGCGGATGCCATGCCGGTCTCGATCTGTGCAATGCGGGCGAGGGCCGCGGCGCGGCGATCCGGTGCGATGCCGGTCGCCGGACTGCCGACCGCGACGGCGCTTGCGCGCTCGGGATATCGGGCGGCGAAATGCAGCGCGATCGCGCCGCCGACGGCCATGCCCGCGAGCGCCACCTTGCCGGAAATCCCGAGCCTATCGAGCAGCGCAGCGATATCGCCGGCCATCGTATCGATGCCAAGCTCGCCGCGCACCTTCTGCGACATTCCCGCTCCACGGGTGTCGTAACGCAAGACCCGGCGGGATTCCGCGAACCGTGGTGCGACGTCGTCCCAGCTTTCGAGCGAGCCGCCCATTTCGTGAACCAGCACCAATGTGCGCTCACCCTTGCCGCTTAGTTCGTAGCGTAGCCCGACGCCGTCCAATTCAATGAAATCCATGCTGCATTCCCGCTTTTCTCCACCGTCTGACATGTCCTGGCTCAGTCCGCATTTACGCCAGTCATAACTGAAAAAGACCAATTGATCAGCCCGAATGACGCTGACAGATATTCTTATGTTTGATCACAGAGATGGACTTGACCGAGCCGTCGTTAAGTCCTTTTCATCTGGCAGCGCACTTCCGGATGGACTTGACCGCGCCGGGATCGACGGCAGCATGGTGAATCTGATTTCTCTCGATAATTTATCCAGCCGACCCAAGGCAATTGAATGGACCAGGAGGTTGGTCTATTGGGATCTTGACGGCAGGCATCGATCTCAATGAGAGATGCGAAGATGCGATCATCCTCGTTGGACAGGATTCGCGCGGAAATTCGCGCCAATGCGCTTGCCGATGAGACTCAATCGCTCAATCGCCTTGTCGGGCTCGCCGACCTCTCGGCCCAACAACGTGCCGCGATCTCCACGCGGGCGATCGAACTGGTGCGCACCGTGCGCGAGCGGTCCGACGTTCAGATGCTGGAGGTGTTTCTTTCCGAATATGGGCTGTCGACGCGAGAAGGCGTGGCGCTGATGTGCCTCGCGGAGGCGCTATTGCGCGTGCCAGACGCGAAAACCATGGACGATTTGATCCACGACAAGATCGCGCCACACGATTGGTCGTCGCACTCGGGCAGCTCGAGCTCGGTCTTCGTCAACGCCTCGACATGGGCGTTGATGCTGACCGGCCGCGTCCTCGACGACAGCGAGGACGGCATCGAGGGAACCCTGCGCGCGATGATTAGGCGGCTGGGGGAGCCTTTGATCCGCACGGCGGTGTCCGCGGCGATGCGGGAAATGGGCGAGCATTTCGTGCTCGGCCGCAATATCGGCGAGGCGATGCGGCGCGGGGGCGACTTCACGCGAAAAGGCTATCTCTATTCCTTCGACATGCTGGGCGAGGCGGCGCGTACCGAGAACGATGCGCTGCGTTACCATCGCGCCTATGCCGACGCGATCGCCTCGCTCGGCGTCGCCGCTGACGATGACGACAGCGACAGCAATCAAGGAATCTCGGTAAAGCTGTCCGCGCTGCACCCGCGTTACGAAGCGAGCCAGAAGGATACGATGCTTCCGGTCATCGTCCAGCGCTTGCTGTCGCTCGCGCTTGCCGCGCGTGATGCGCGCATCGGTCTGAACATCGATGCCGAAGAATCCGACCGGCTCGATCTTTCCCTTGATGTCATCGAGCAGGTCCTGTCCGATTCCCGGCTTGCGGGCTGGAAGGGAATGGGGGTCGTGGTTCAGGCCTATGGCCAGCGCGCGGCCTTCGTCATCGACTGGCTCTACACGCTCGCCGAACAGCTCGATCGCCGGATCATGGTTCGCCTTGTCAAGGGCGCTTACTGGGACACTGAAATCAAACGCGCGCAGGTGTTGGGGCTGCCCGGCTATTCGGTGTTCACGCGCAAGCCGAACACCGACGTCTCCTATATTGCCTGCGCCAAGAAGCTGCTCGGCATGACCGAGCGCATCTATCCGCAATTTGCCACCCACAACGCGCACACCGTTGCCGCCATCCTCGCGATGGCCGGAAACAGGCAGAGTTTCGAGTTCCAGCGGCTGCACGGCATGGGTGAGGCGCTGCATGAAGCGGTAAGATCGAGCGAAGGCACTCGGTGTCGCATCTATGCACCGGTAGGGGCGCATTCCGACCTGCTCGCCTATCTCGTTCGCCGCCTGCTCGAGAACGGCGCCAACTCTTCCTTCGTGCATCAGATTGTCAACAAGACCATCGAGGCGGAAGATATCGTGCATGATCCGTTCGAGACCGTCATGACGCAAGGCCCCGCCGCCAATCCGGCGATCCCTAGTCCCGCGAGCATCTTTGGAGCCGGACGTCGCAACTCGAGCGGGTTTGATCTCACCGACCCCATGACGCTGGCGCGGATCGACGCCGGAAGAAAGCCGTTCGCCGCGCCGTATCTTTGGAACGCCGGGTCGATGGTGGCTGGTGCTATTGCCAAAGGCACGGTGCGAGACATGCGCAATCCCGCCCGGCCCGGCGAAAGGGTCGGCCAAGTCGTCGAGGCGAATGCGATTGACGTGACGCGGGCGGTCGACGCCGCAATCAAGGCGCAGACCGGCTGGGAGCAAACACCGGTTCCGATACGCGCCGCCATGCTGCGCAAGGCCGCGGATCTTTACGAGCAGAACGCGATCGAATTTTTCGCGCTGTGCGCCCGCGAGGCCGGCAAGACGCTTGCCGACGCCGTCTCGGAGGTCCGCGAGGCCGTCGATTTCCTGCGCTACTACGCCGGGCAGGCCGCCAAGGTTGAGCACGACACGCGCGCGCGCGGTGTGATCGCCTGCATCTCGCCATGGAATTTTCCGCTGGCGATCTTCACTGGCCAAATCGCAGCGGCGCTGGTTACCGGCAATACGGTCGTGGCCAAGCCGGCCGAGCAGACGCCGCTGATCGCCGCACGCGCCGTCGAGCTATTGCACCAGGCCGGGATTCCAAACGACGTGGTCCAGGCGCTGATCGGCGATGGGACGGCGGGCGGAGCGCTGACCGCGGACCCGCGGATCGCCGGCGTCTGTTTCACCGGCTCCATGGAGGTGGCCCGCCTGATCGAACGGCAGATCGCCGCAACTGCGCAGCCGGACGCCATGCTGATCGCCGAGACCGGCGGGCTCAATGCCATGATCGTCGATTCAACCGCGCTGCCCGAACAGGCGGTGCGTGATGCCGTTGCCTCGGCGTTCCAGAGCGCCGGCCAGCGCTGTTCGGCACTACGCATCCTTTATGTCCAAAAGGCACGCCAGGCGCTGCTGGCCTATTGCACGGAGATGGAGAAAAAGGGCCGCCTGATTGCCAAATTTGAAGCACCGCGCGAGGGCTGTTTTGTCGGGCCCCACATTTTTCGGGTGTCCGGCATTGCCGAGATGGAACGCGAGATATTCGGTCCCATCCTGCATGTCGCCACCTTCGAGGCTGACGAGATCGACAGGGTCATCGCGGATATCAATGCCAGGCAATATGGCCTGACCTTTGGATTACACACGCGCATCGATACGCGCGCAAAGCACCTAGTCGATAGTGTCCACGCCGGTAACATCTACGTTAACCGCAACCAAATCGGTGCCGTGGTGGGCTCACAGCCATTTGGCGGTGAGGGGCTGTCGGGCACCGGTCCCAAGGCCGGCGGCCCGCACTATCTGCATCGTTTCCGCAAAGGCCTAACGACAGCCGCGCAAGCTGCCGCGGCTTCGGCGGTGTCAGCGGCTGCCCTCGTCGAACGGATACCGGATGCGACGCGCGAACGCTGGGCAAGGAAGTCCGATCGTCTCGCGGTGTTGAGAAAGCACCTCCGCGGCAAGGGCGCCGAAGCCATGTCGGCATCGGGGGCAATCGACTTCGGTCCCGTGGACCTGCCGGGGCCGACCGGTGAAGCCAACACGCTGTGGCTTGCGCCGCGCGGTCGTGTCTTGTGCCTCGGCGTGGACGAGCAGGCGATTCTCGCGCAGGCGATCCAGGCGCTTGCGGCCGGCAATGCGGTGCTGGCGGTCGCGCCGCGCGCACGGGCGGCCCTGTCGCCGCTGCTCGACAAGGGCCTGCCCATTCATGCCATCGACGGCATGGTGGACCCCGGCGATCTGGTTCAGCTCAACCTCGAGGTGGTCGCGATTTCGGCTGAAATTGACACCCTGCGCGCCGTGCGCCGCGCCCTCGCGCGGCGTTCCGGCTCGATCGTGCCATTGGTGTCGGAAGTGATCAAACCAATTGCCTACCTGCATGAGCGCTCCGTCTGTATCGACACCACGGCGGCTGGCGGCAACGCCACCCTGCTGGCGGCCGCGGAGCCCGTAAACCCGTGAAGCGCGGGCTGGATGGCGCCATGGCCCGTGACCGGAAGATTGTCATTTTCATCGTCGCGGATGGTTGCCATGGCGCTCGGTGACGATTCCCCGACGCGGTCGCCAGCGAACAGCAGCAGATGTCGACGTTCGATGCCGAGCAGCAGAAGCTCGATCGGCAACTCGACAACAGTCTGAACATCTGCCGTTGCTGATCAACGCGAAGTGAGCGGGTCTAAAGCCAGATTTAGTGGCGCAGCGAAATGGGCGACCTACTTCGTGGGTAAGCCGCCTCGGGAAGGGTGGGATGCGGCTTTTGAAAAGTATTCGCATTTTCGAGAATCTCGCGGATTTGGAACGGAGGTCTTGGTTTTCAAAAGCCGCCAATCTCGGAGCGAACCAAAGGAAGGAGTAGCCAGAACTATGACCAGAACGAAAATTATCGGTGCTGCAGCAATTCTCTCCCTGATGATCGCACCGCCGGTATTCGCACAGGCCGCGATCCAGGAGCCGGGCGCGTTTGCATTCTATCATCCCAACGCGGATGTTCTGAATTCGGGTCGACCCTCGCCGGGTACGCCCTCCGGCGCCATGGCGCCGGTACCGTCCGACGGCAGCAACGCTTATGCCTCCATGCACGGCAATGCCGACGTGTCCACTTGCGCTCAGCGCCATCGTTCCTACGATCCGGAATCAGATACCTTTCTGGGCTATGATGGTCGCCGGCATCCGTGCCAGTGATCCGCGCGAAGAAATGAAGAGGGCGGCCAAACGAGTCGCCTTCTTTGAGATTTGCCATTTAAAGCCGCTGGGATTCGATCTCGACGCCGCTGCGCTTCTCGGTCCACTGCTCGATGATGGTCATCAGTTCGATCCAGTGCGCGACACGCGCGGGACCTGTTGAGAACCGCACATCCTTCAAGTCGGGCCGCTGCATGGCCTCGGCCATCTGCTCGAAATTCTTTTGACTGATCGGCGCGATGACGACGTGACCATCCATGGTCTTCATGGGCGCGTAGACCGGGCGTCTGCGCTCGTTCGGGAAACTGCGCCTCCTGGCACTCGAACACCATCAGGTTGAGCATGGAGTCCTGGCGTCCTCGCTTTCATGTGGAGCACCTTAACTGATCAAGCAGGATTTCGCGATCGAGAAAGGAAATGGTTGACGCTGACAGCGCTGAATCGAACGCGGTTCAGCGTCGGCGGCAGGCCGATGTTTCGAGAGGATGTCATCTCCGTCGGCAAGCAGCCAATAATTCTGACGGCTGTGATGCAGGTCACATGCCTTCGCCTGGATTGGAGCTACCAAGCTGCCTGTCATTCAAGGAACCAACTTTGCTGCGAGATTTGGCGTTGTCCTGGTTAAATCGCTTCGCATCGAAAATTTGAAGCTGTCGATATTTTGCGAGCGCCATCGCTGAACTTTCTCGTCCGGTTCCATTGACAGATCCATGGCTGGAAACGGAGATTTCCATGAAGCGTCTGATTATTTCTGCATTCGCGGCCGTCGTTTTTCTCGCCGTCGCAACCACCATGCTGCGGTCGCACTCGCCTTCGCTTGATCGTCCTGTCGGGCCCGTGGGCATGACGTCGTTGCAAGAAATGCACGCCGCGGCCGGCGTCAACAAGCTCCCGATCGAGCGCTTTGAAGATCAATCACTTGTCTATTCGACTACGACGAAGCGCTAAGCGAATGGCCGCCCGTTGGGCGGCTTCCGTTTGGCTCACTCGATGACGATGCGAGGGGCAGGCTTGCTTGCTGCGCCCGAGGCGACCGCCGTCCAGACGTCGCGGGCAATATCGATGTAGCGCATCGCATGAACGCTGGCGGGTTCGATGGCGACAATCGGGCGTCCGTCGTCGGAGGCTTCGCGAATCTGTATGTCGAGCGGGATCTCGCCGAGATATGGAATTCCCCGCGTTTCGGCATCACGCCGCGCGCCGCCGTGGCCGAATATCGGGGTGACATGGTTGCAGGTCGGGCAACAGAAGCTCGACATGTTTTCGATCAGTCCCAGCAGCGGTATGTTGACTTTCTGAAACATCGCGATGGCGCGCCGCGCATCGATCAGCGCGATGTCCTGCGGCGTCGAGACAATGACTGCGCCGGCGAGCGGCGCCTGCTGCGCCATGGTGAGCTGCGCGTCGCCGGTGCCAGGCGGCAGATCGACGACGAGAATATCGAGATCGCCCCACGCCACTTCGCGCAGCATCTGTGTGATGGCCGATATCACCATCGGCCCGCGCCAAATCATGGCGAGGTCTTCTTCGACCAAGAAGCCAATCGACATCACCTTGACGCCAAAGCGTTCCATCGGCTCCAGCGTGCGTGGACCGACCAAGCGCGGTTTGCCGCGCAGACCGAACAGCTTCGGCTGCGAGGGACCATAAATATCGGCGTCGAGGATGCCGGCTTTCAGCCCAAGGGCTGCGAAGGAGAGCGCGAGATTGCATGAAGTGGTGGACTTGCCGACGCCGCCTTTACCGGAGGCGACGGCGATCACGTGCTTGACGCCGGGAATGCCGGCCGCCTTCGAGGTCGCATGCGTTGCCGGATTTGAATGGATGGCGGACACGACGGGCTCCTTACGATCCAAACGGATCGCCTTTCTTCGCACCGCGGGCGCGCAAATAATCCTCTGATGTCATCACTGGCGGGCGCTGCGGGGCCGCATGCGGGTCGAAGCTCTCGTTCACCACGGCTTCGACGCGGCAATCCGCGCACATCTTGACGACATCGAGACGCTTGGCGTTGGCGCCCTGGAACATCCAGTGCTTCTCGCCGAGCTTGGCGAGCACGCGGTCGATCGAGCTTTTGGTGCCGAAGGGTTTGCCGCAGGCAATGCAAAGGAAAGGCTCTTCTTCCTTCAGCACCTGCAGCGGCGCGTTCCATGCCTTGAAATCGAGGCGGGGCTCAAGCGTGATGACTTTTTCGGGGCAGGTGGATTCGCACAGTCCGCATTGCACGCACAGGCTTTCGGTAAAACGAAGCATTGCGCGGTCGGGATTGTCCGACAGAGCGCCGGTCGGGCAGGCGGTGACACAGGCATGGCAGAGCGTGCAGCCTTCGACGTTCAGCTTCACGCCGCCGAACGGCGCCCCGGGCGCCAACGGCACGACGTCGACAGGGGCGGGTGCGGCGAGGTGGAGTTCACGAAAGGTGGTCTCAAGCACGCTGCGCTTGGCGCCGCGCGGAACAAAGCGGGCGGGCTTTCGCGTTGCGACCCCAGCGGGCGCGGCATCGAGCGAGGCGCGCAATTGGTCGGGATCGTCGGTCTCGACGATGCGCACGAGGCCGGCGCCGTAGCCGAGTGCAGTAACAATGGCGTCCGACATTTCGACCGCCCGGCGAAGTCCTGAAATGTCGTGCCGCGGCCTCGCGCGCGTCAATATCGTGACGCCGCTGCCGCCATAGGCGAACACCGCCGCGATGATCTCCGGTCCGAGCTGCGTCGCTTCGTTGACGCGGACGGGAAGCGCATTCGCCGGCA
>WNGI01005880.1_pt1 | contig 11104 bp, 11 predicted proteins | sample 5400621 | NCBI WGS metagenome assembly WNGI01 (sample SAMN13153374, study PRJNA577476) | soil metagenome | isolation source: 20 cm soil or saprolite under Garry oak tree replicate 1 | place: USA:California | collected 2016-06-15
TCGCCGATCACTCGCTTCCGTACACTTATAACGTGAGCGCGGGACAGGATTCGGAACTGCCGAACGGAGGCACGGTACGGGCAAATGACGGCACGATGGTGCTGAACGAGAACGGCACGTTCATCGAGACCAACAATTTCACCAAAACTGCTACCGGAGGGCAGTCATTCGCATCTTCCTTTGTTTCATCGGGCACCTACACGGTGACAAGCGCCGGCGACGTGACCCTCAATGCACCGCGACAGAATGGATACGCGGCACGATTCCTCTCCGGCACATGGGATGTTGATAGAATCAGTTACGTCGAGGACGGCTTGAGTTTCGAGTTTCGTCGCTAGGTGCCCATGCCGAAAAAAGTAGATGGGAGCGCTCTCGTCCGAGCGCTCCTTTTTTGTTATCCTATCAGGCCTGGAACCGTTTCCCGCACAGAATCGTAAGGCTAAAACTCTTTCGAGGACGGACACAATGGGGATAGTGGCCTGGATCGTAGTTGGTCTCGTCGCTGGAGTGCTTGCATCTCTCGTGATGGGTGGCACTGGGTACGGTATCATTGGTGATATCGTCATCGGAATCGTTGGCGCCTTTATCGGCGGCTGGCTGTTCAGCGCGCTTGGCATCTCGACGCCTTTCGGTGGAATGGGCGGGACGATCTTTGTGGCGTTCATCGGCGCGGTCGTGCTGCTGTTCATATTGCGGCTGATAAGGGGATCGACGCGACGCATATAGAGCGTGTTTCATCGCGCGCTCGGTCTGTCCCGGGCGCAGCACCCGAGAGTGATGCACAGGTCGCAATGACGCGTCCGAGCGGTGAAGCGTTTGGTTATTCCGGTACGCCGCTGGTCGACAAACTCGGAATAAAGGCGGGCGCGCGAGTGCAGTTCATTTCCGAGCCGGGCGATTTTTTGGCATTGCTCGGGGATCTGCCACCGGGAACAAGGGTCGGAGCGCGGGGCCCTCTCGATTTCGCGATCCTCTTTGTCAAGTCGAGCGGCGAGCTGCGGAGGAGATTCTCGAAGCTCCGTGACAGACTGGAGTCAAATGGCATGCTCTGGGTGGCGTGGCCCAAAAAAGCGTCAGGCGTATCGACGGACCTCACCGACAGCGTGGTGCGCCAGTGCGGACTCGAGACCGGACTAGTCGATGTGAAGGTCTGCGCCATCAATGGCACCTGGTCGGGACTCAAGTTCGTTCGCAGACTGAAGGAGCGCTGACGCGCGCGCAGTGCGTGTTGGGCAATTAACTTCTCAGCGATGATCGACCTGATTCGCCGAGTGGTCTGAGTGAAATCCGTCGACGCCCTATTGAAAGGCTTGGTGGATTACGCAGGCTTGTTTCCGCCGGCAAGCGAAGACATGCGGCCCGCGCTCGAGAATTACGCTGCTTACCTCGAGGGTCCGGACAGTCGAGCACTCGGACGTTTTATCGTGCCCCTGCCGCGTCTGGAGGAGCTCGAAGAATCCGCGCGCGGCCTCATACCGCGCGGTCGCCGCTCTGAGCCGTGGCACTTGAGCGTGCTGATCGCGGAGGATGTCCGGGCGGCAGCCGACGAAATCCTCAAGTTCAATCGACGACATCGCCCCGGGTCACGAAACGGGGCTGCGATCATCGACGTGGGCGAACTCAAAGCGAGTGCAGGAGACGAGATCGCCCATCAGGGCGGCGATCTCCCTGCCGAACTCATGGCGTTCTTCGAGATCCCTTACTCCGGCGACGTCTCTCCGCTCGTAAGGCGAATTGCGAAGGTTGCGGTGGGGGCGAAGATTCGTACCGGCGGAGTAACGCCGGAAGCGTTTCCACCGGCACACGCAATCATCGATTTCATGACTGCATGCCTCCGCGAAGGAGTTCCCTTCAAGGCGACCGCCGGATTACATCACCCGGTGCGCGGTGAGTACCGTCTGACTTACCAACCCGACAGCCCAAAGTGGATGATGTACGGTTTCCTCAACGTCTTCATCGCTGCCGCGCTACTCTACAAGGGTGAGAACGAAGACACCGCGCTCGCTGTGCTCGAGGAAAGTGACGCATCGGCGTTCACATTCGATGAAGAGACGATTCAGTGGCGCGACCGGCGCATCGACGCGGACCAGGTCAGCGCTTGCCGCACCGAGTTCGCGATTTCATTTGGGTCCTGTTCTTTCCGCGAGCCGATCGATGAGCTGGCGCAGCTGACTCTCCGTACCCAATCAGCAATTCAGTGAACGACACGCACGATCCGTCGCTGACGTCATGGATCGAGTCCGCAAATTCGCCCGAAGCGGATTTCCCGATTCAGAATCTTCCGTTCGGAGTCTTCTCGCGCAAAGGTGATTCCGAACGTCGCGTCGGTGTGGCGATCGGCGATCAGATCATCGACATCGGCGAATCGTTGAGTGCCAATTTGTGGAGCGGCAAAGCGCGCGACGTTGCCCGCTGGTGTGACCGGCCGAATCTCAACGAGCTGATGAAAGCGCCGAAGGAATCTCTCTCGCAGTTCCGCGCCCGATTGAGCGAGCTGCTTGCCGGTACGCCCGGTGACAACAGTGTGATCAATCCGCTTCCTCCTGGCGCGCTCGTCCCGATGTCCGAAGTGGAAATGTTTCCTCCTGCCGACATCGGCGATTATACCGATTTCTACGCTTCGATCTATCACGCCACCAACGTCGGCAAGCTTTTTCGTCCCGACAGTCCGCTTTTTCCGAACTACAAGTATGTGCCGATCGGCTATCATGGACGCGCATCGTCGATCGTCATCAGTGGGACTGAAGTGACGAGACCAGCTGGTCAGTCTCTGCCAACCGGCGCCAAAGCTCCGTCCTTCGGCCCGACGCAGATGCTTGATTACGAGGCAGAAGTCGGGTTTTTTGTTGGTCGCGGCAACGAGAGCGGTCAGCCGATCTCGATCGACCAGGCAGAGGATCATCTCTTTGGAATTTGTCTCGTCAACGACTGGTCGGCGCGCGACATCCAGGCGTGGGAATATCAGCCGCTGGGCCCGTTCCTTTCAAAGAACTTTGCCACGACGATTTCGCCGTGGGTCGTAACATGGGACGCGCTGGAGCCGTATCGTGTTCCCGCGTTTTTCCGGCCGCCCGGTGATCCGCAACCGCTTCCCTATCTCTCCTCTGAGAAGGATAAGAACGAAGGAGGCATCGATCTTAACGTCGAGGTTTATATCAGATCCATGCTCATGCGCGAAGGCCGTCTGCGTGCGTCGCGACTGAGCTCGGCGTCGCTGGCCGACATGTACTGGACCCCTGCTCAGATGCTGACGCACCACACGAGCAACGGCTGCAATCTCCGAACGGGGGATCTATTCGCCAGTGGAACGGTCTCGGGACCTGACGTCGGCTCCCAGGGATGCTTGCTCGAGCTGACCCGTCGGGGCGCTGAGGCGATCGTCCTCCCAACAGGGGAGGAACGCAGATTCCTCCACGATGGAGACGAGATCATTCTCCGCGCCTACCTCCAGCGGGAAGGGGCCGCGCGCATCGGTCTTGGTGACTGCTCTGGCCTCATAGTCGCATCTCGGACCCGGTAACACTCAAAAATCGATTCGATGTCGGAAAATGGGCGCGAGCCCCTGTACGTAGTCCGCCGTTCACGCATTCACGGACGGGGCGTGTTTGCAGCACGCCGAATTCGCAAGGGTACGCGAATTGTCGAGTACGAGGGCGAAAGAATCAGCAATAGGGAAGCGGATCGCCGCTACGACGATACGAAGATGAAGCGGCACCACACTTTTCTGTTCACTCTCGACAAGAAAACCGTCGTCGATGGGGCCATCTCGGCTGGCGGCGGCGATGCCAGCTATATCAACCACTCCTGCGACCCCAACTGCGAAGCGATAATCAGTGACAAGAGGATCTACATCCACGCCAAGCGAACCATCGAGCCCGGTGAAGAGCTAGCCTACGACTATCAGTACGAGCGCACCGGCGAGAACGACGATGAGCTCGAGAAGTTCTACTTCTGCAGATGCGGAGCGCCAAACTGTCGTGGCAGCATCATGAAGCCGGCGGCGAAAGCGAAGGCGCGCCGGCGCTCCAGTTCTGCGAGCACACGGTCCAGATCGAAACCAAATCGACAAGCGGTAATGACGCGAAGCTGACCTCGTTTTTCGCCTCTGGACTTCCGCGGTGCGCGGCGGTTATGGTGAGGGCGACGAAATTTCCTGGAGTTCTGAATGCGTGTCGTGTTGCGTGCTCTCGCCCTCACCCTTGCGATTGCTTCCTCTGCACTGTCACAGGGTTATGCCGTGCCAATGCAAACGAAGCCCCTCGACCCAGCCAACCTGGATCGCTCGGTCTCGGCGTGCAGCGATTTCTATCAGTTCGCAAATGGCGGCTGGATCAAACGCAATCCCGTTCCCGCTGCGTACTCGCGCTGGGGCAGCTTCGACGAGCTGCAGGAAAACAATCAGAGCAATCTGCTGACGATTCTGCGCGCTGCTGCCGCCAGCGGCGACAAGCAGGCGAGTGAAGATCTGCGCAAACTCGGCGTTTTTTATTCGTCTTGCATGGATTCAACTACGGCCGAGCGCGCCGGCGCCCAACCGCTCAAGGCGGAGCTCGATCGCATCGACGCGATCAGGAATCGTGCCCAGCTCGAGGCGGAAGTAGCACGGCTGCACGCTCGTGGCGTCCCGCTTCTTTTTGGATTCGGGGCGCAACAGGATTTCAAGAACAGCGCATCGGTAATCGCCGGAGTGAATCAGGGTGGCTTGAGCCTACCGGATCGCGACTATTACCTGAATCCCGAGAAGCGTTACGCCGACATTCGCGCCAGTTATATCGAACACGTCGCGCGTACGCTGCAGCTATTGGGTGAAAGCCCGGCTCAGGCGACGGCAGACGCGCAGAAAGTGATGGCAATAGAGACCGCGCTCGCCAAGCCGGCGATGACCCGCGTGCAACTGCGCGACCCCAACGCGAACTATCACCGGATGACGGCTGCGGAGTTGGCGCAACTGGCTCCCGGTTTCAATTGGCCGAGCTTTTTTGCGGGCGAAGGACGCGCCGACATCACGACGATCAACATCCAGAATCCGGAGTTTCTGAAGGCAGCCGATGCGATGTTGAGCTCAGTGCCGCCCGACGATTGGAAGGCTTATCTCCGCTGGCATCTGGTCGACGCGGCAGCGCCGAGTCTGAGCTCGGCGTTCGTGAACGAGGACTTTCGCTTCAGCAGCACGCTGAGCGGTGCCAAGGAAATGCTACCCCGCGAGAAGCGCTGTGCCCGCGCGACCGACTCCGGTTTGAGAGACGCGCTCGGCCAGGCCTACGTTGCGCGCTACTTCACACCCGAGGCAAAGCAGCGCGCCCTGGAAATGGTTCGCAACCTGGAGTCGGTGTTCCGCGATCGGCTGCAGACGCTGGGATGGATGAGCGACACTACCAAGGCACAGGCGACTACCAAGCTTGCCGCGTTCACCAACAAGATTGGTTATCCCGACAAGTGGCGTGACTATTCGACACTCACGATCAAGCCGGGACATTTTCTCAACAATCAGGTCGCCGTGCGCGAGTACGAGCGACGGCGAACGCTAGCCAGAATTGGGCGCCCTCTCGATCGCACGGAGTGGGGAATGACGCCGCCAACGGTCAACGCGTATTACAACCCCTCCATGAACGAGATCGTTTTTCCGGCTGGCATTATGCAGCCGCCCTTCTTCGATCCGAAAGCGGACGACGCCGTGAACTACGGTGGGATGGGGGCAGTCATCGGTCATGAGATGACCCACGGCTTTGACGACCAGGGCTCGCAGTTCGACGCCCAGGGGAACCTTCGCAACTGGTGGGGGACCTCTGACCTCGAGAAGTTCAAGCGCGGCACAGGATTGGTTTCGTCGCAGTTCGATGCGTACACCGTGCTCGACAGTGTTCACGTGAATGGAAAGCTGACTTTGGGCGAGAATCTCGCCGATCTTGGCGGACTCTCGATTGCTTACGCCGCGCTCGAGAAAGCGCTTGCCGAGAAGGGACGTCCGCCACTGATCGACGGCTTCACTCCGGAGCAGCGTTTTTTTCTTGCCTGGGCGCAGATCTGGAGACAGAACATTACTCCCGAAGCACAGCGCGTCAGAATCAACACTGATCCGCACTCTCCCGGGCAGTGGAGAACGAACGGGCCGCTGTCCAACATTCCGCAATTCGCGGCCGCCTTCGGGTGCAAATCGGGCGATCCGATGGTCCGGCCGGACTCGGTCAGGCCCGTCATCTGGTGAGGAGCTTCAGCTGCAGTTGTAGTCGGAGTTCTATCTTTGGTTGCCCGAGACTAAGTTGCAATAATGACCGCGCGCAGCTTCTACTACCGCGAGACAGATGGAATTCGAGTTACCGTGCGACCCGTCTATCTCCGCGACCATTCTGAGCCGTCGCAAAGCCATTACGTCTTCGCCTATTTCGTGCGCATCGAGAACGTCGGTGCAATGACGGCACAGCTTCTCACCCGGCGGTGGCTCATTCATGACTCGGTCGGCGAAGGCGTGGATACGGAAGTGATCGGCGAGGGCGTCGTCGGTGAACAGCCGACCATCATGCCCGGCGCCGTCCACGAGTACCAAAGCTTCTGCATCCTGAAATCGGGCGAGGGGTGGATGGAGGGCCACTACGGGTTCATCAGGCAGGACGGGACGTCCTTCGAGGCCGCGATACCGCGCTTCACACTCAGCGCGAGCGAGTCGACGAGCCTGCCATCGTAAGCCGCGCGCGACAGTTGCTTCGGATCCGGCCGTGAGCCGCGTCTACGACATCTCGGTGCCGATCCGCTCCGGCGGGCTCGTCTATCCGGGAAACCCCGAGATCGACATCACGCTGCAGCAGGCAGTGGCAAGAGGCGCCAGCGCCAACGTCTCCTTGATAAAATTCGGATCACACACCGGCACGCATGCCGATGCCTCGCGCCACTTCTTCGATGACGGACAGCCCGTCGATCAAATCCCGCTCGAGCGGCTGATTGGTCCCGCGCTGCTGGTAAGCTTCGACGACGAGGTTCGCGCCGTCGGGGCGGCGGAGCTGCGCGAACACGATCTCAAGGGCCACCGCAGAATTCTGATGCGCACCCGCAACTCAGCTTTGCTCAGCCAGAAGGAATTCGTGAAGGATTACACCTATCTATCGCCCGATGGCGCGCAGTACCTCGTCGACAACGGTGTCGAGCTCGTAGGAATCGATTATCTCTCCATCGAGCAGTTCCACTCGGGCCACCACCGCACCCACCGTACGTTGCTCGGACACTCGGTAGTGATTGTCGAGGGGCTCGATCTCTCGTTACCGCCGGCGGGCGAATACGAGTTCATCTGTCTGCCGCTAAGAATCGAGGGGTGCGACGGAGCACCGGCCCGCGCAGTATTGATAGCGTGAGCGAAATCAGACACGTCTTCTTCGACATCGGGGGAGTCCTAGGCTCGAATGGATGGGACAGGGAGCAGAGGCAAAAGGCCGTCGAGCGCTTCGATCTCAACGCCGAGGATTTTCAATGGCGGCACGAAGATGTCATTGGCGAATGGGAAGAGGGAGGCATCACTCTCGACGAGTATCTCGATATTGCAGTCTTTCACACCGAGCGGCCGTTTTCGCGCGAGGAATTCGTCGATTTCATGTACTCGCAGAGCGTGCCCAACGAGGCCACGATCAGTATCGCGCGTAAACTTGCCCGAGATACGCGCCACACGCTGATGACTCTCAACAATGAATCGGAAGAGTTGAACGTCTACCGGATACGAAAGTTTGGACTTGCCGAGATCTTCGAGGCGTTCATCTCATCATGCTGGCTTGGCGTTCGGAAGCCGTTCCGCAGATTTTATAATCGCGCGCTTGGAATCGCGCATTGCGAACCGGCGAAGTCACTATTCATCGACGACCGGCAGCAAAATCTTACTCCGGCTCGTTCAATGGGAATGCAGGTAATTCTGTTCCAGTCCGCATCACAACTTCGCTCCGACCTGGAGCGGTTTCTCGACGTCGACCTTTCTGGAGCTTAGGCAATGCGTTTGGCGATGATCGGCCTCGGCCGAATGGGCGGCAACATGTCGGAGCGGCTGATTAAGGGCGGCCACGAGGTGGTGGTCTACGCTCGTAAGGCTGAGGAAGTTCAGCGCTACGTTTCGAAAGGTGCAACCGGAGCGAGCGGCGTGAGCGACGTCACGTCCAAGCTCAAGAGCCCACGCATCGTCTGGATCATGGTGCCTGCAGGCAAACCGGTTGAAGAGACGATTGCATCGCTGCTGCCGGGTCTGACGAAAGGTGACGTCATCATCGATGGAGGAAACTCCAATTATCGCGATTCGATGCGGCGCGCCGCCGAGTTGCAGACAAGGGGGATTCACTTCATCGATTCCGGCACGAGCGGAGGAATCTGGGGTCTGGCAAACGGGTACTGCCTGATGATTGGCGCGTCGCCCGAGGCGTTCAAGCTCTGCGAGCCGATCTTCAAGACTCTCGCCCCGCCGGACGGCTATGCGCACATGGGCCCTCCGGGATCCGGTCACTACGTGAAGATGATTCACAACGGCATCGAGTACGGAATGCTCCAGGCGTACGCGGAGGGCTACGAGATCCTGCACGCGTCGAAGGATTTCAAGCTCGATCTGCACAAGATCGCGGCAGTGTGGAACCACGGAAGCGTGGTTCGCTCCTGGCTCAACGAGCTCGCCGAGAAAGCGCTCGAGAGAGACGCTGAGCTGGCGGCGCTCCGCGGCTATGTGGAGGATTCAGGCGAGGGACGCTGGACGGTGCAGGAGGCCATCGACCCCGACGTGCCGGCGCCTGTCATCACGCTTTCCTTGCTAACCCGCCTCCGCTCACGGCAGGTCGACTCATTCTCAGCTAAGGTCATCGCCGCACTACGCAACGAATTTGGCGGTCACGCGGTAAAGAAATCATGAAGACACCGCACGCAGTCCCACTGATACGCGCGCCGAGGCGCCGTGGGAATCGCGACAAGGCCGATCCGTGCACACTGGTGATATTCGGCGCGGCGGGCGATCTCACCAAGCGCAAGCTTATTCCGGCGATCTACTATTTGGCCGAGCAAAAGCTCCTGCCCGACAATTTTGCCCTGCTTGGCGTCGCACGCGACCAGAACACCGACGAAGGATATCGCGCCATAATGCGCGAGGCGATGACGCACTCCGATGAGATCCACAAGGTCCACGACGACGTCTGGCAGTGGCTGTGTGAGCGGACCTTCTACGCGGGCGGCGATTTCTCGAAAGACGCCGCCTATGCGAACATCGAGAATCGGCTCAAGGAGATTGAGTCACGATCCCCGGAGTACGATCGTAACCGCCTGTTCTATCTGGCGATTCCGCCCAGCGTTTTCGAAACGACGCTAAAGCATTTATGCGCAAGCGGACTGGCTTGGCGTACGCATTCATACGACGAGCGTCCGTGGGTGCGCGTGGTGATAGAGAAGCCCTTCGGACGTGACCTCGAATCGGCGATGGCACTCAACCGACTGGTCCTCGATCAATTCGGCGAGCACCAGATCTATCGCATCGATCACTATCTCGGGAAGGAAAGCGTTCAGAACATCCTCGTATTCCGTTTCGCGAATTCGATTTTCGAGCCGCTTTGGAACCGGCACTACATCTCACACGTCCAGATCACCGCTGCGGAATCGGTGGGAGTGGAAGGACGCGGCAAGTACTACGAGGAGGCTGGCGTACTGCGCGACATGGTTCAGAACCACCTGTTGCAGCTGCTGACGCTGGCGGCGATGGAGCCGCCGAGCTCCTTCACCGCTGATGCGGTTCGCGACGAGAAAGTGAAAGTGCTCCATTCGGTTCGTCCTCTCGTTCAGGATGGGTGTGATCCGCCGGTGGTCCTCGCCCAGTACGACGCGGGGACGCTCGACGGAAAAACAGCGCTTGCGTATCGAAGTGAGCCAGAGGTCTCGCCGTCGTCGCTGACGCCGACATACGCAGCGCTGCGCATCTCGATCGACAACTGGCGTTGGAAGGGAGTTCCGTTCTACCTCCGCTCTGGAAAGCGAATGGCGCGCCGGATCTCCGAGATCGCCATTCAGTTCCGCTCGCCGCCGCTTCTGCTGTTCGGTCAGAGGACCGTCGAGGAGATGTCTCCCAGCGTCCTCACGCTGCGCGTGCAGCCTGACGAGGGCATATCGCTGAGATTCCAGGTGAAGACTCCCGGCGCAATGCACGAGCTCACGCCCGGACTCGAGATTACTCCGGTCGACATGGACTTCACCTACGCTGAAGCATTTGGAAACGAAGCCCACCCGGCGTACGAGACGCTGCTGTTGGACTGCATGATCGGCGACCCGACCCTGTTCACGCGTAGCGACGAGGTAGAGATGGCATGGGAGATCATCGACCCGGTGCTCGAGTATTGGGAAAAACATCCCGCAACCTCGCTTCCGACTTATCCCGCCGGCAGCTGGGGGCCGAAGGAAGCGGATTCACTCCTGGACGGAGACCACACACGTTGGCGATAGGTACACTCTTGCTTCCGATCGTTGCGCTCATCCTCTCCTCCAGCGCCTGTCAAAACCCAACACCGAGCCACAAGGATTCAGCTGTCGTTCTCGCGGGGGACACGACACAGCATGTGTTGTCGGCCGAAGACAGAGCGTTGGTGCTTCGCGCTCGTGAGCTCGATCGCGCCGACAGTCTCGACGCCGCCCGCGCGGCGTACGATCAGGCGGCGCAGAAGCTCCCGCAGCTCTCCGACTGGCTCTACCTGAGGGCCGCCGGTGTCACGGGGGACAGCGCGGCGAGAGCAGCGTATTACGCGAAGCTTAGAACCGACGTGGCACGTGACCGAATCCGTTGGACCGATGCAATCGCCCGGGAGCGGACGCGCGATTTCGCGGGAGCCATCCGCGCGTACAATGCGCTGGGCGCGCGGCTCGAGGCTCTGCGGCTTCGCGTCAATCCCCCTGCAGACGATGCATCAAAGGCAGCAGCGCGCGGGGAGCTGGTGTCCCTCATCTCCAGCTCGAACAATTCGGCGGATACCCGCGAAGCAATCGATCTCTTCGACAAGGTCTTCACGACGACGACACCATCCGAGGAGCTCGTCATCGCGCGCGCTGCCACCAAATCGGGACTGCCTGACCGCGCCGCCACTGCTTATGCAAAGGCGCTTGGCGCCGGACTCGG
>WNGI01005882.1_pt1 | contig 11103 bp, 7 predicted proteins | sample 5400621 | NCBI WGS metagenome assembly WNGI01 (sample SAMN13153374, study PRJNA577476) | soil metagenome | isolation source: 20 cm soil or saprolite under Garry oak tree replicate 1 | place: USA:California | collected 2016-06-15
GTCATTAGCCAGACGGAGGGTTCCGGTCAACTTTGAATTCTCGATCACCTGGACCACGTCGAAGACATTTACCGCCGTCAGGTCGCCAGCGAGAGTGACCATTGGTCCGTGATGGGAAATCTCAGGATGGGGCGCTTCAGGCCGCAAATCCGGACGACGTGCCCGCCGGATTGCTTCCAGGCCACCTGCAATATTGATGCGCGCGTCCAGATGCTTGGCTTCGAGCAGCCGATCGTAGCCTTTGTCAAACTGTTCTCGCTCGATGTAGAGGCTCGCAAGCGAAAGGCACTCGCGCGCGGCTGCCTCCGGCTGCTTTTGATTGATACAGATTTCTCGAATGCGTTCGCGAAGCGGAATCGCGCGCGGATTACTCTCGAGCGCCTCGCGCAGTCGCGCGATGGCCCGGTCGTGCGCCTTGTACTTAATAAAAAGCTCGGCGTCGAGCAGCGCGGTATCGACTTCGGTGACGGCCTCAGATTGTGATGAAGAGTCAGGCATTCTGCGAGCGGAAGTTTAGCACAGGAAGGAGGTCATTATCAGAACCGGAAGCGGTAGCGACCGGCCCGATGCTCAACCTACGTTTTCGCAAAGACCTGGCAGTGAATATCCAGTTGCAATCGCAAATTTCGAGTTGAAGTTTGGCCGGTCGCTACCACCACCCCAGCGCGGCTGCCGCGCCGGGGAGCCCGGTCCGCTCCCGGTTCTGATAAAAAATCTCAGAAGTCGAAGCGTACTCCCAGGCGAACCTGGCGCGGGCGCAGCGTGCGTGTAGTGACGAGAAATGTATCGAGGAAATTTTGACGTTGCACATCAGTTGCTGTCGGCGCGAAAGCGTTAAAGTTAATGAACTCGCTACCGAAGCTGAAAACGGTTTTGTTAAGCACGTTGTCAAACTCGAGCGTCGGGCGAAGGCGCATCCGCTCGCTCAAGCGAAACTCGCGAGTGATATTTAGATCGAGAAAGAACTGCCCGGGCCCGTGACCGGCATTGCGCGGTAAATTACCCTGAGCGCCGCCAATTGTCGACAACGCAAACAGATTCAATATAGCCGGATCGAGCGGTGCGCCTCGCTCCCGCCAATGCAATAGCCTGGGATCGCCGGTGAAGATCGGCCGATCATTGCCCACGTCATCGAGGTTGCGATCCGCGCCGCCAATGGAAATATTGAAGGGAGCACCAGACGCAACGCGCCAGATCGGCGAGAAGCGCAGTTTGCCAAGGTAGCGCGGCAGGTCGAACGTGCCTGAGAAAACAAATCGATGCCGGCGATCGAGCAGGCTCCGGGATCGCTCCCCGGCAAAGTCTCCGGGCACCAGCGCGTCAGAAGTGTTTACGATGCCATCGTCCTCGAGGTGCGAGAGCGTGTAGGCCGCGCGAAACGAAAAGCCAAGCCCCGTTTTGCTTGAACGGAAACGCCGCCGCAACTCAAGCGTCAACCCGTGGTAGAAACTGTTACCCGCCGAGATCAATTGCTCCACTTCTGTCTTAGTCGGATCTGTTCGCAGGTTGTTCAAGGCTGCGAGCGCGACGTCGACTACCGTAGTGGAAGTGAAACTGTTGAGATTGAAGACCGAGATGGGAACGCCGAGTTCCGTGATGCGACTGATTGCATTGGGAGTGGTTGGGAAGAGCGGCACGAGTGTGAAGCGAACCAGATCACCTGCAGTCGACGCTCCGTAAATCGGTCGAGTTCCCAACGGACTGCTGCGAAAGTTTGCGAAGTCGCGTCCGGCGAGATACTCACTAAAGCTCTTGAAACCAGCCGGCAGCCGAGGCGCGTTAGCGTTAAACTCTCGCCAGAGATGCAACCCACGATTCCAGGTATAGTTAGCTTCGAAAACGAACGTGGGCCCCAGCTCTCGCTCGAAGCCAACATTAGCCTGATAGCTTTCCGGAATGCGCAACGGCGGATCCAAGCGACGTGAGAAACCGGTATTCAACACGCCAAACTGTCTGACGATCACCGAATCCGCCGTGAGGACTTGCGGAAAGGTAATATGGTCGTTAAGAAATTGCCGTTGATAGTCGGCAGCGCTCGACCGTCCAGTGGGATCGAAAAGATCATCGGAATCAAAAAACAGTTGCCGCGCGCCGAGTGTGAAGTCGTCGATGGTCCTCAAGAGTGCGCGGTTGTAAAAAATACCGGCTCCCAGGCGAATTACGGTCTTGCCCGATTTGAAAGGATCGTAAGCAGCGGCAAAGCGCGGACCAAAGTTGTTGTGGTCCGGCAGAATTGTTTCCTCTTCCCAACGCAAACCAATGCTCACCATCAAATTGGGTTTCAAACGCACTTCGTCATGCGCAAAGAATCCGAGGTAAGTGTTTCGCTGGGTCGAGCTGGTTTGAAAGTTTTGCCGAAAGCGGCTCGGAATCGCGGCCAGAAAATCACCGGCGCTGTCGAAGTTAAAAGTGCCCGAAGCATCTGAAAGATCAATGAAGGTTGACTTGATGCGCTGCATGTCCGCGCCCAGTTTGAGCGAGTGGGCGCCGCGGACGTAGGCGAAAATATCCTGCAGCTGGATCCGCTGCTCGCGGCGATCGGTGGCATTGGTAGTTGACGAACCGGCGATAAGCGTGCCCGTCTGTGCGGTGGTGTCGCCTTTGGACAGTGCCGGATAGTCGTAATCAATCAACACTACGGGTGTGCCGCTACCCCGCGCTTCAACTGCCGGCGTCAACCGCGAAAGTTGCACGCGCGCCTGGTTCACGGCCTTCGCTGAAAATACATAGTTGTCTGAATAGGAAACAGCATCGGTGCCGCGCGTGGTTGCCTGCAACGCCTCCGCTAAACGATCGCCGCCGCCAAACGATCGCAGGTTAGTCAAACGGCCGAGTTGCAAGAGAAACGATCCGTCGTGCAGGTCGCCAAATTTGTGATCGACGCGCGTCGTGAAGATATGGTTGCGCTGCGGCGTGCTTAGTCCCTGGATGAACGGCGCGATATCTACCTGAGAACTCAGGGAATTTGGGGGTACAGCCTCCCGACGTTTGTTGTCGGGTGAAGTCGGCGCGGGCAGCGGGAAAACACTACTCTGTCGCACCGGAACGAAAGTATTGATTAGTGCCGAATCGAGGATGGTGTCGTACTCATAAGCCGTAAAGAAGAAGGTCCGGGCCCGGCCGTTATAACTGAGCGGTCCAAAAAACCTGGGCAGCGTAAGCGGGCCACTCAACGTAAAGCCGGGGTTATGGTCCGTCAAAGGCAAGCGGCCAACACCAACCCGGTTGTTATTGAAAGTATTCGCGTTCAGCCAGTCGTCTCGGAAAAAGTAGAACGCGCGTCCGTGATACTTGTTCGAGCCACCGCGCGTGCGGATGTTGATGCGGCCGCCGGAAGCCCGACCATACTCCGCAGAAAACTGATTGGTAATGACCTGGACTTCCTCGACGGCTTCAATCGAAGGTTGAAAGCGTTCGCGCGCGGCGCGATCGTCATTGTTGTCGAGACCGTCAATGGTGATGTTGTTTGAATAAGCGGGGCCACCAGAGAGCGAAAATGTTCCGGCCTCTTCCGGCGTGTTAGCTACTGAACTGTTGCGGTCTTCGGCAAGGTCACGGGTGGAGAGTGCCTCTTCGGAGACGCCTGGTAAAGTGAAAATTAGATCCAGCGACGAGCGCGTGGCGACCGGGAGTGATTCGACTTCATGCGCGGTGACCGTGCCGCCTACGACGGTCCGCGTGGTATCGATGGCTGGAGTGTCACTGGCGGTGACCAGCACGGGATCGACCGTCAGGTCTTGCGGAACCAGTGTGAAGTCGAGTTGCACGTTTTTGCCGGCAATGAATGACAACTCCTTTTGTTCTTGCGTCGCAAAGCCGGCAAAAGAAGCGCGCAGATTGTAAACGCCCGGTTCGAGCTGAATGATGCGGTAACGGCCTTCATCATCAGTCAACGTGGTGCGCGTTGCGCCTGTCTTCACCAGGATAAGTTCGATTGTGGCGCCAGGGATTATCGCCTGGTTGGGATCCAACACGCGTCCAGTGATCGTTACGCTGTCGAGATCCTGTGCGGATGCGCGTTTAGGTTCGGCCAGAATCAAGACAAGCGGACACAGACCCGAAAGAACGGTCGAGATAACAAAACGCGTTGAGAGCAGCCCTGTCATTCTGTAGTCTTCGCTTGAAAGGTGCGATTGCGGTCCTAAACTGTTCGCTCGACAGCCTGCTGGAATGGGAACTCAACGAGAGGGTGAACTGCGTTGTTTGGAAGCCCGACTGCGACGCGAAATCTACCATGAGAAAGTTCATGCAAACAAGCTCTCGATCATTGGTAGTTGTTAGCAGCGGATGCAAGTATTTAGGCAACGCGTATCAGAGCCGAGAGTGGACCGGGGTCCCCGTGCGGGCAGCCCGCGTGGGGTGGTGGTAGCGACCGGCCAAATTCTCGGTTCGAGTTTCACAATCTTCGGTTGCTTCGCGGATGTAGACCTTACTAATAGTTGAGCATCAGGCCGGTCGCTACCGCTTCCGGTTCTGATTTAACGAGAGGCGCTGCGGCGGCGAAGGGCGGCGGCGCGCGTGATGGGGACGAGCGCGTCAGTGGTGCCTTCGGCGGGAGGTTCGTCAAAATTTGTTAACTCATCAGCGTGTGACTGGAGATAGCGGAAGAAACGTTCAAATTCCTGCTGCATCGCATCCATCTTCTCGCGCATGTTGAGAATGATCTCAACGCCCGCGAGATTTACTCCCAGGTCGCGCGTCAGGGAAAGGATTAGTTCCAGGCGAGCGAGATCAGGATCGGTGTAGAGGCGCGTGTTGCCTTCAGATCGCGACGGCTTGAGTAGCCCTTCGCGTTCGTAAAGCCGCAGCGTTTGCGGATGGATGCCATACTGATCCGCAACCGCGCTGATTGTGTATGTCTTCGGTTTGCGTTTCATAAAACGGTAAATGGTAAATCGTAAATGGTGAATAGTAAGAAACCGCGGCATTGGATCCGTGCTCGTGCGGCTTTTCGAACGAGCGCGCCTTTTCTATTTACCATTTACCATTCACTATTTACTCCAATCCCATCTCCACCCGCGGGTTTTCCGGATTTAACTTCGAATACTGTTTCAGTAGTTCTTTTGTCTCTTCCGAGATCACCTTCGGCAGCGTCACTTGCACCTCCACAAACTGATCCCCGTGGGCGCCAGGCTTGCGCAACGATGGTGCACCGCGCTGCCGCAAGCGAAACTTCTGACCTGATTGCGTCGAAGGTGGTATGCGCAACTGCGCTTTGCCGTCGACCGTCGGCACTTCGATCTTTGCTCCCGCCGCGGCTTCAGGCACGGTTATCGGAACCGTAACATAAATATTGTCGCCTTTACGCGTGAAGTATTTATGACTGCCGACATTGGTAATGATGTGCAGGTCGCCCGGCGGTGCGCCGAGTCGTCCGCCTTCACCTTTTCCCGGGATCCGCACCCGCGAACCAGTTTCAACTCCGGCCGGAATTCGCACTTTCACCGTCTCTGTTTTTGGCATCGTCCCTTTACCTTTGCATAAAGAGCAGGGAGATCTTCGGCGGCCGGTGCCGCCACAGTCCGGACACTCCTGCGCGAAACGCAGGCGGCCCCCGGCACGTTCCACCTGTCCCGAGCCCTTGCAGCTGGGGCAAACCATCACTGGCCCACCGATATCGCCGGCGCCGTTGCAACGCGAACACTGTTCAGAACGATTGACCGTAAGGTTGGTAGTTAAGCCCTTGATGGCCTCTTCAAAAGACAGGGCCAGCGGCATCTCGATGTCGGCGCCACGTTTGGGTTGTGGCCGCGGCGGCTCCTGTTCCTTTGCCGAGCCGCCGCCAAAAAGATCCGCGAAGATATCGCGAAAACTCGATCCGCCGCTACCGCCGCCCGGGCTCGTGGTCGAGCTCCAGTCGAAACCGCTGAAATCAAAACCCGGCGTCGCCCTACCGGTGGATGGTCCAGCGCCGCGTGCGGCGGCGTCGGCGAGGTTGTCGGAATACTGACCAAAGCGATCGTAAACAGAGCGCTTCTTTGGATCTGAAAGAACATCGTGCGCTTCGGTGGTCAGCTTGAAACGCTCCTCGGACGCTTTGTCTCCAGGGTTAACGTCCGGGTGATACTTGCGCGCGAGCCGGCGATAAGCCTTTTTGATCTCCTCCGGCTTAGCGTCGCGCTTGATGCCCAGTACCTGGTAATAATCTTGCTTGGCCATTTTTCATTGCCGATTTTCAATTGCCAATTGCCGATTGATCCGTGACCTCTAATCTTGCATCCTGCTCGACTCGGGCCACCGACCAATCGGCAATCGGCAATCGCAAATTGGAAATGCCCTTACTTGTTCTCGTCTACGTCAACGTATTCAGCATCGATGACATTATCGTCGCCTGCGCCCCCCGCAGTCGAAGCTCCTGCCGCTGATGCTTGATCCTCCGCAGGGGTTTCCGTACCCGTCGTTCCGGTCTGTTGATAAAGCGCTTCGGCCAGTTTATGCGAGGCGGTTTGTAGCTGATTGAACGCTTCGTTCAGTTTTTCAACGCCACCCTCCGCCAGCGCTTTTTTGGCGTCGGCAATTGCGGTCTCAACATCGCCCGCGACGGCTCCAACCTTCTCGCGATTATCGTTGAGCGTTTTCTCCATTTGGTAAACGAGTCCGTCGAGTCGATTGCGCGCCTCGATCTCCTCGCGCTTCTTCACGTCGTCGGCCGCATGCGACTCGGCGTCGCGCATCATCTTGTCGATCTCTTCCTTGGAAAGACCGGAAGATGCAGTGATGGTTATCTTCTGCTCGCGGCCAGTGCCCATGTCCTTGGCCGAAACGTTAACGATGCCGTTGGCGTCGATGTCGAAGGCCACCTCAACCTGCGGCATGCCACGAGGCGCCGGCGGGATACCGATAAGGTGAAACTTACCAAGCGTGCGATTGTCACTCGCCATGGGACGCTCACCCTGAAGCACATGAACCTCCACAGACGTTTGATTATCCGAGGCGGTCGAGAAGATCTCTGACTTGCGCGTAGGGATGGTCGTATTGCGTTCGATGAGTTTGGTAAAGACGCCACCGAGCGTTTCGATGCCCAGGCTCAGCGGAGTAACATCGAGCAACAAGATGTCGGTCTTCTCGCCCGACAGCACGCCAGCCTGTACGGCCGCGCCGATTGCTACTACTTCATCAGGGTTGACGCTCTTGTTTGGTTCCTTGCCGCCAAAGAGATCGCGCACAATCTGCTGTACTTTGGGAATGCGGGTCGAACCACCCACCAGGACAACCTCGTCAATTTTCCTGGCATCGACCCCGGCGTCTTTTATCGCCTGTTCCACAGGTGATTTGAGACGACCAAGGATTGGCTCGGCCAGCTGCTCAAACTTCGCGCGCGTAAGCTTCATGGCGAGGTGCTTCGGCCCAGACTGATCGGCCGTCACGAACGGAAGATTGATCTCCGTTTCCATCGTGCTCGATAACTCAATCTTCGCTTTCTCTGAAGCTTCCTTCAAACGCTGCAAAGCCATCTTGTCGTTTGAAAGATCGATGCCCTGGTCCTTCTTGAATTCTTCGATGATCCATTCCGTCAACCGTTCATCAATGTCGTCGCCGCCAAGGTGCGTGTCACCATTGGTCGACTTTACTTCCACGACGCCTTCGCCCACCTCGAGGATCGAGATGTCAAATGTGCCACCGCCGAAGTCGAACACCGCAATCGTTTCGTCCTTCTTTTTGTCGAGACCGTAGGCCAGCGCCGCAGCCGTAGGCTCATTAACGATGCGCATCACTTCCAGACCGGCAATCTTGCCCGCGTCCTTGGTCGCCTGGCGCTGAGCGTCGTTGAAATACGCTGGAACGGTAATCACAGCCTTGTCTACCTTTTGGCCCAGGTAGTCTTCGGCCGATTGCTTCATCTTCTGCAGGATGATGGCGGAAATCTCGGGCGGGCTCCATTCCTTGCCGCCAGCCTCGATACGCACATCACCGCTGCCCGCAGCCTTCACCTTATAGGGCACTTGCTTGATCTCTTCAGTCACTTCATCAAAGCGACGCCCCATAAATCTCTTGATTGAATAAACTGTATTTTCCGGATTGGTAACCGCCTGGCGCTTGGCCACCTGGCCAACCAGCCGGCTGCCGTCTTTGGTAAAGGCCACCACCGAAGGGGTGGTGCGCCCACCTTCCGAGTTAGTTATGACCGTGGGCTCCCCGCCTTCCATGACTGCCACCACGGAGTTGGTCGTTCCCAGGTCAATTCCAATAATCTTGCTCATTTCTTTTTGTTCTCCAAAACGATATTTAGCCTGCTTCCGGCGCCTCCGGCTCGTCCGCTTGGACCCTGTGCCGCTGCGCTCCCCGCGAGTTTTCAGTGCCTGCAGACCCCAACAACTCTAGTTGAATGGAGTAGTAATATAATATGTGAGCCCTTCATTGTCAACTTTTATGTAGCAGGCAAATTCGCAGGTTATCCTGAGTTAAATGGGGTTTCTGGCAGTCAGATTCAGGCGGGGCAGCTCGGGCGCATTGTGATCAAGCTCATTTCGGAGCTGCGAGCGAAACCAACCCCCGCCCGAGGTCGTGTGAAACTCCTGGCCTGAGCGCCAAGGGCGCGAAATGTGAAAGCCTGGGCCAGCGGCCCAGGTGAGATCCATCAGTTTTTTCGAAGCGCTGAAAGCGCGAAATATGAAGTGGCCAGCGAAAGATAGTAGTGATTGCGCTGCCTGCAACATCATTCCGCGCCTTCAGCGCTATGGAGCTTTGACTGGTCTTACCTGGGCCGCTGGCCCAGGCTTTTACATTTCGCGCCTTTGGCGCTAAGACCTGGAGGTTCCACACAGTCGCTTACCGCGTGGTGGTGATTTCACCTGATTGAGGGGTCTGTTTTCGGTCCTCGTTCATCAGTCTTGAGGCGAAGAAGATGTAATGGATCCCGGAAAGTATTGCCAGGCTGAATACTGCCGCATAGATCGTCGGAAGGTAGTAGCCGGTATGGTAAGGAACACTGGCCGCGAACATGATGGCGGCGATACCTCCAATCTGGACAGTAGTGTTGAGCTTGCCCAGCCAGGAGGGACGGAAGCCTCTGAAGCCGGTCATCATGTTGATGGCTGCCGCGCCGACAATAATGAACACGTCCCGGCTTATCACGGTGACGGTTACCCAGAAAGGAACAGGCAAGTGACTCGGCAAAGGCTGGGGAAAAACACTCCGCATTGAAAGCACGATGAACGCCGTAACCAGCATGAGTTTGTCGGCAATCGGATCGAGTACTGTCCCGAGTTGCGACTGCTGCCCAAAGCGGCGCGCCAGAAGCCCATCGAGACCGTCAGTAAGCCCCGCCAAAACGAAAACTGCCAACGCCAGACTGAATCGTTGATAGAAAACAAGCGTGACGAAAACAGGAATGAGCACCATCCGGAAGACGGTGAGCATGTTGGGAACGGTAAGAATCCGGGAGGACATTGATAGTAAATAGTGAATCGTAAATCGTGAATAGATGAAAACGAGTTCGGAAGTCTATTCACGACTTCTGATTCACCATTCACATCTCAAGCAGTTCGTAATTCAAGTAGCGAGACTTCCGGCGGGCAGCCAAAGCGAACCGGCAAGACCACGGTTCCCAGACCTCTGGTGACATAGATCTGGGTGTTGCCCAGGCCCACCAAACCCTTGAGCACACGTCGACGAGGCCGGCCTGATGCGTTGCGCTCTGGACGCAGACTAACCTGTCCTCCGTGCGTGTGTCCGCTGAGAACCAGGTCGACTCCAGCGCGAGCGGCGCGCCGGAGGATGATGGGATTGTGCGCCAGCAGCAGCTTAAACTCGTCGTCGCTGGAGCCTGCCAAAGCGAGTGGCAAATCTTCAAGTCCCACCATCGTATCGTCCACGCCCGCGAGCCAGAAGGAGGCGCCTTTATTCTCGAAACGCATGCCCTGGTTGACGAGGACCGTTATTCCTTCAGCCCGAAAGAGGTCGGTGATTAGCGCGGCATCTGTCCAATGGTCATGATTTCCCAGCACCGCATAGACGCCGTATCGCGCGCGCAGAGTACCCAGCAGTTCAGCGCAGGGTGCGGCATATTCCCGTTCCTTGGAAACATAGTCACCCGTAAGCGCGACGATGTCTGGCTGGAGATTGTTAGCGGTTGCGACCGCTCGCTCGATTTGCTCGCGGCTGGTGAATGGACTGTGATGGATGTCGGAAAGCTGGACAATCCGAAAGCCGTCAAGTTCTCGCGGCAAGCGTCGCAGATGGATTTGATGGTGTTCTATCGTAAGCCGGAAGGGCTCAGTCAATGCCGAACGCGCCGCCTCGCTTAAATTGAGAGCCAATGCGCGCAACGGCGTTTCCGGTTGCTTGCCCTCACGAGTGGCAACACGCCCGCGTTGCTTCCGCCTAATCGGTGTTGACATTTTGTTGGTTGATTTTCTCTTGACCACCGCCAAGCTCGATTGGCTTCGCATCCGACCACAAAACCCAGGGGCGCTCAAGATTGAGCATTATAGAGGCCTGCACTTCACGGAAGCAACCGAAGCAAACATAAAACCACCAATGCCGTGGATATGTAATAATTGGCTCTCATTCGCAACAAATGACGAGAATTTCTTTTATCGCAACGTCGATTGCCGCGTCACTTCTGCTGATCGCGCCATCGGTGGGGGCCACTCCCGAAGCCGCAGCAAGAGCATCCGGCGAGGCGCACGGGATCCAGCCGCTGGTTCTTATCGGGCTCGCCGTGATGTTGATCGTGGCCAGGCTTGGCGGCGAATTCTTTGAACGAATTGGTCAGCCCGCGGTGTTGGGCGAGCTGATTGGCGGCATCATCATAGGGAACCTCGTGCTATTTGGTTTCGCCGCCGTCGAGCCATTGAAGACAAATGAAGTCATCGGGGCGATCGCCGAAATCGGTGTGATCATCCTGCTCTTTGAAGTCGGCCTGGAATCGGATTTGAAAGAGATGATGGAAGTGGGTTGGTCTTCGTTGATTGTTGCAGTGCTCGGTGTGATTGCTCCCTTTCTCCTCGGGTGGGGTGTGGCGGCTTACTTCATTCCCGACGAGCCACGCCTTGTTCATATTTTCATCGGGGCCACTCTCTGTGCCACGAGCGTTGGCATCACTGCGCGTGTTTTCAAAGATCTGGGAAAACTCGGGACTCGCGAGGCCCGCATTATTCT
>WNGI01005883.1_pt1 | contig 11102 bp, 9 predicted proteins | sample 5400621 | NCBI WGS metagenome assembly WNGI01 (sample SAMN13153374, study PRJNA577476) | soil metagenome | isolation source: 20 cm soil or saprolite under Garry oak tree replicate 1 | place: USA:California | collected 2016-06-15
CTTTCAATGCCAGTCTGGAAGAAATCCGCAGCTACTCGCCGGTGGGGATTGTGCTGTCGGGCGGGCCGTCGTCGGTGTACGACCAGGGCGCGCCGCACGCCGACAAAAAAGTGCTTGAGCTGGGCATACCCGTGCTCGGCATTTGCTACGGACTGCAGTTCATGGTGTACGCGCTCGGCGGCAAGGTGCGTCCAGCGGAGAAGCGTGAGTACGGACACGCCACCGTCGAGCGCGTCGCCGAGTCCCGGCTGTTTGAGGGCGTGCCGAAAGTGCTCTCGGTCTGGATGTCGCACGGCGACTCGGCGGAAGAGTTGCCGCCGGGATTTTCCCTAACTGCCAAGACGGCAAATGCAGTCGCAGCAGTGGAGAATGCAGGGCAAAAAATGTGGGCAGTGCAGTTTCATCCGGAAGTGCACCATACGCCGCTTGGTGCCGACATCCTGCGCAATTTTGCTTTGAAGATTTGTGGGGCGCAGCCGACATGGACTGGACAGCACTTCATCGACTCCACAGTCGCCGCGGTCAAGGCCCTGGTCGGCGGCGGACACGCGATCTGCGCGCTTTCGGGAGGCGTGGATTCATCGGTCGCGGCGGTGCTGGTGGATCGGGCGCTGCGCGATTCGTCCGGCAAGTCGCGGCTGACTTGCGTTTTCGTCAACAACGGAGTGCTGCGTAAAAACGAATTCGAAAAAGTCCAGCAAAACTTGCGCGACAACCTGGGACTCCACCTCGTAGCCGTAGATGCCACCGAGCGCTTCATGAAGAAGCTTGCGGATGTGACTGATCCGGAGACGAAGCGGAAGATCATCGGCAATGAGTTCATCGCTGTCTTCGACGAAGAGGCGCACCGCATCGAGAAAACAGAAGGCGCGGTTGAGTGGCTGGTGCAGGGGACGCTCTATCCCGATGTGATCGAATCGCGGTCGGTGCGCGGGCCGTCGCAGGTAATCAAGACGCATCACAACGTCGGCGGGCTGCCGGACAAGATGAAGCTGAAGCTCATCGAGCCACTGAAAGACTTGTTCAAAGACGAGGTGCGGCGGATCGGGCGCGATCTCGCGATGCCCGAGGACATTTTGCAACGACAACCATTTCCCGGACCTGGGCTGGCAGTACGAATTTTGGGCGAAGTAACCAAAGATCGCGCGGACATGCTGCGTGAGTGCGATGAGATCGTCGTCGGCGAGATCAAAAAGGCCGGGCTTTATCAAAAAATCTGGCAGTCTTTCGCGGTGCTGCTGCCGGTGATGTCGGTGGGAGTGATGGGCGATCAGCGCACGTATGCTTACACTTGCGCTGTCCGGGCCGTGCACTCTGAGGATGGGATGACGGCGGACTGGGTACCGCTACCCTATGAAGTTCTCAAGACGATCTCTAATCGGATTGTGAACGAGGTGCGCGGGGTAAATCGGGTGGTGTATGACATTACGTCGAAACCGCCGGGGACGATTGAGTGGGAGTGAGTGTCAAGTCTCGACTGTCAGGTCGGAGTTCGCACTTTTTGCGGCCGCTTTCTTATTTCAGTCCAGTACTCATCGCTAACATCGGTATCAATTTCTGGCGCAACGTTCGTAGAGTAGAGAACATCGCACCCGTCTTTCCGCGGGCCAGAAATCCAGTATTCCTCACCGCTCTCTACGTCAATGTAGTTGGTCTTAAACCCAGATCCTTTTAAACTTCTGAATTCCCTACCGCGATAATAGATTGTGGCACCTGTTTTCGAGTAGGTCACGCGCCCGATTCTGGCAGGACCGGTGAGATTGCCGGCCTTGCATTCGATATACATGATTCTCGTTTTGTGGCCCATAAGATCGATACTATTGCTCAATTAACCTTCAGCATGCACAACCTGCAGCCCCAACAACTTCTCGAACGAATCGAAATCGTGGTCGCGGTGTAGGAGTCTGTGACCCGACAACATACAGAAGGTGGCGATCCAACAGTCAATCGTCTTGCTCACGGTATATCCGCGCTCGCGCAACGTGCGATAGTTGTGAGCGGCTGCGATTGCCATCTCCGTACCGCCAGTTGGAAATATCCTAAACCTCAAAAGGTCCTGTCGAACTTGTTTGAACGTGCCCGGGTCGCGAATTCCTTGCAGCACCTCACAGAGAACCAGGTCCGTCAATCCCAGGCGTTGCTGTTTCATCTCTCGGTCGAGCCACTCCGTTTCTTGGTTTGAGATACCTCCCAGATAGTCAATCCACACGGTCGTATCCACGATGACCATCTGCTCTTACTGAGATACCCTTCCCCGGCGGGACACATCGAGGTTGCCTTCCCAACGCACCTTGCCTCGGAGTCGCCGGATCGCTGACTGGGCATGGGTTTCGACGAGCAACCGCAGACCCGCTTCCACCGCAGCCTTTTTTGTACGCACGCCACTATGACGCATTGCCTGGCGCATGAGGCCATCGTCGATGTCAATATTGGTTCGCATTGCTTGCTCCTCGATGTGTAATATTCTCACAATTATGTGTATGGGACAAGTGCAGGAATTACAACCTCCGCGATTGATGATTCGGCACGAGACGAACTACCATATCCCATATGCCGGTCGACACCGAAACTCAGCAGTCTGCATACACGCGTATCCGTGCGCCCCGCGGCACCACTCTGTCCTGCAAGGGATGGCAGCAGGAAGCGGCGATGCGGATGCTCATGAACAATCTTGACGAAGAGGTAGCGGAGAGGCCGCAGGATCTGGTCGTCTATGGCGGGACGGGCAAGGCAGCGCGTAATTGGGATTGCTATCACGCAATCGTCAGCTCGCTGAAGAATCTGGAGAATGACGAGACGCTCCTGGTGCAGTCGGGCAAGCCAGTAGGGGTTTTCAAGACGCATGAGTACGCGCCGCGCGTGCTGATTGCGAATTCGAATCTGGTCGGGCATTTTTCCAACTGGGAGAAGTTCAACGAACTCGAGCGAGCCGGGCTGATGATGTACGGGCAGATGACTGCGGGCTCGTGGATTTATATCGGCTCGCAGGGGATCGTGCAGGGCACTTACGAAACCTTCAACGCGGCGGGCGAGAAACATTTTGGCGGCGATCTGAGCGGGAAACTGATTGCCTCGGGCGGCATGGGAGGCATGGGAGGAGCGCAGCCGCTGGCCGCAACGATGACCGGTGCGGCGTTTCTGGGGATAGACGTCGATCCGGAGCGCATCAAGAAGCGGCTCAAGACCGGCTATTGCGATTTTCTCGTCACGACCTTGGACGAAGCGCTACGCATTCTGAAGAATGCAATCCGCAAGAAGGAAAATGTTTCGGTCGGACTGGTGGGAAATTGCGCGGATGTGATTCCTGAATTGGCCGAACGCGGCGTGGTGCCTGACATCTTGACGGATCAGACTTCGGCGCATGATCCGCTGAATGGCTATGTGCCGAATGGCATGACGTTCGAAGAGGCGTTGGAGTTGCGGAAACAGGATCCGCAGGCGTATCAGGAGCGCTCGCTCGACGCAATGGCGCGCCACGTTGAAGGCATGCTGCGGCTGCGGAAAATGGGCGCGGTTACGTTCGATTATGGCAACAACATTCGCACGTTCGCCTTCCAGCGCGGAGTGAAAAACGCTTATGACTTTCAGGGATTTGTGCCGGAGTATATTCGTCCGCTATTTTGCGAAGGGCGCGGACCGTTCCGGTGGGCGGCGCTTTCGGGCGAGGCGTCGGACATTGCGGTGACCGATGATCTTGTGCTCGAGTTGTTCCCTGAAAATAAGAGTCTCCGGCGCTGGATCGATCTCGCGCGCAAGCGGATCAAGTTTCAGGGACTGCCGGCGCGCATCTGCTGGCTGGGATATGGTGAGCGCGCGCAATTCGGGCTGGCGATCAATGATCTCGTCAAGAAGAACAAGATCAAGGCGCCGGTGGTGATTGGACGCGATCATCTGGATTGCGGTTCGGTCGCGTCTCCCTTCCGCGAAACCGAGAGCATGAAAGATGGGAGCGACGCGATCGCGGATTGGCCGCTGCTGAACGCTTTGATCAACACTGCAGCCGGTGCGTCCTGGGTTTCGATTCACAACGGTGGCGGCGTGGGTATCGGATATTCGTTGCACGCGGGACAAGTCACAGTCGCCGACGGCACGGACATGATGGCCAAGCGCATCGAGCGCGTGCTGACGACCGATCCGGGCATGGGCGTGATACGTCATGCGGACGCGGGGTATGACGAGGCCAAGGAGTTTGCGAAGAAGACGGGCGTGAAGGTGCCCATGGGACGGTAGCTGTCAGCCATCTGCTATCCGCTCTCACTTATCAGCCGTCAGGAGCTACGGATTTTTTCGCTTTGCTCGGAACGACCACGATTGAAATGGTGATTATTTGAAACCCGCGCCGCTGTTGCTGACGAACATCGGCCAGCTTCTCACTTTGCGTTCAGCCCCGAGCGGACCCCGCCGGGGCTCTTCCCTTTCCGAACTCGACATCGTTGAAGACGCCGCAGTCCTTTGTCTTGGGGGCAAGATCGTCTCGGTCGGTACAGCCAAAGACGCCCTGCGTGATCCCTGGCTTCGGACAAATCGCAAGAAAGTGACAGAGATCGATTGCGTCGGCCGCGTGGTTCTGCCGGGGTTTGTGGATTCCCACACGCATCCCGTGTTCATGCAACCGCGGCTGATTGATTTCGAGAAGCGGATTTCCGGCGCTGATTACGAACAGATTGCTGAGGCGGGCGGCGGCATACGTTCGAGCTTGGAAGGCGTACGCACGGCCAGTCCGGCGGCGCTGACGCAAAGGGTGTTGGCCGTATTTCGCGACCTCACGAAACATGGCACAACTACTGTTGAGGCGAAATCGGGATACGGTCTCAGCCTCGAATCGGAGTTGAAGTCCCTTGAGGCGATCCGCGCGGCTGCCAAACAGTGGGCCGGAACAGTGACTCCGACTTTTCTGGGTGCGCATGCGGTACCTCCGGAGTATCGCGGGCGCTCACAAGGCTACGCTGAGATCGTCTGTAAAGAGATGCTGCCCGCGGTCGCCAAACGAAAGCTGGCAAAGTTCGTTGACGTTTTTTGCGATCGCGGCGCTTTTTCCGAAATCGAATGCTCAACGATATTTGGCGCGGCGCTGGAACATGGCTTCGCCGTTCGAGCTCATCTTGGTCAGCTTTCATCCCCTAGAGAAGGATTTATCGAATCGATGCTGGAATGTTGCCGGCCCGCTTCCCTGGACCACATGGACCATGTTCGCGACCGCGAAGTGGCCGCGCTCGCAAAGTCCAATACGGTCGTCACTTTTGTGCCGGGGGCGAATTATTTTCTTGGGTTGGAAAAATATCCTCCAGCGCGCAAGTTCATCGATTCAGGCGTGGCGGTGGCACTGGCTACAGATTACAACCCGGGCACATCGCCGACCGTCAGCATGCCGATGACGATGTCCCTGGCATGCACGCACATGAAGATGTCGCCCGCCGAGGCGATTGCTGCGGCGACGATCAACGGGGCCTGGGCATTGGGTCTCGCCGATCGCAAAGGCAGCCTTGAGCCGGGCAAAGACGCAGACTTGGCAGTCTTTGATGTGAGAGACTATAGAGAGATTCCGTACTGGTTTGGGGTGAACCGGTGCGTACAGACGATCATCGGTGGGGTGGCCACTAGTAGTCCCGCCTGAAGGAACCGACCCCTACTTCGTCTCGTACTATCGAGAGCAAATAACTGAATGCAGAAAATTGCGCAGGAGAACCGCGTTTGATGAAACATCTTGCATTGTTATGCGCTGTTTTGTCTTCCTTTGTAGGCTTTGCGCAGCGCCTTCCCGAACTGGCTCGCCCGGTCAACTACAAACTCACGTTTGCGCCCGACTTCGAGAAAAACATCTTCGCGGGGACAGAGACGATTTCCATTCGTGTGCTCAAGCCGACCTCGGAGATCGTGCTGAATGCGGCCCAGATTGATTTCCTGAGCTCTTCCATCACGAGTGCGGGCGTGACCCAGGCAGCAAAGGTCACTCCCGACAAAGACACGCAGATGGTAACGCTGGCTGTTGAGAAAAGGCTCTCCGCGGGACGGGCCACAATTCAAGTTCATTTCAATGGTCTACTCAATGACGAGCTCCGCGGCTTCTACCTTGGCAAGGACGAGCAAGGCCGAAAGTATGCGGTCACACAATTTGAGGCTACCGACGCTCGACGAGCGTTTCCTTCGTTTGACGAGCCTGCGTACAAGGCCACGTTTGACATCACGGTAATTGCCGACAAGAAACACGTAGCGATCTCAAACGCAAAAGTTCTCAGCGATGAACCAGGTCCCACAAAAGACAAACATACGGTGAAGTTTACGACCTCGGCCAAGATGTCATCCTATCTGGTAGCGATTGCGGTGGGGGAATTCGAGGCGGTGGAGGGCGAGGCTGACGGAATCCCGATTCGCATCTGGGGAACGCCTGGCAAGAAGCAACTAGACGGTTTCGCGCTCGATTCCGCGAAGTTCTTCATGCATTACTTCAATCAGTATTTTGGGATCAAATACCCCTTCGAGAAGTTGGACCTGATCGGTTTGCCGGACTTTGCGGCGGGCGCGATGGAGAATACCGGTCTAATCACTTTCCGCGAGGCCCTTCTGCTGATCGACGACAAACATGCTTCGATCGCGCTCAAGCGGGCCGTGGCCGACATCGTGTCGCACGAGATGGCGCATATGTGGTTCGGGGATCTGGTCACCATGCAATGGTGGGATGACATTTGGCTGAATGAAGGATTCGCCACCTGGATGTCTCCGAAGCCGGTGGCGGCATGGAAACCGGAGTGGCACGTCGAGCTTCAAACCTTGCGTGATACGGTCACGTCGCTGGGTGTCGACTCTCTGGAAAACACGCGCCCGATTCAGCAGGCGGCGGAAACCCCAGCGCAAATCCAGGAACTTTTCGACGGCATTGCCTACGGCAAGACGGCGGCTGTACTGCGCATGCTGGAAGCCTACATCGGACCAGAAAGCTTCCGAGCCGGGGTGAAGCAATACTTGAAGCAACACGCCTACGGCAATGCCACGGCGACCGACTTCTGGACCACGTTAGCCAAAGTCTCGGGCAAGCCGGTGAACCGCGTGATGCCTACTTTTGTGCAACAGGCGGGAATGCCCTTTGTCGCGGTGCGCTCGGAATGTAAGCAGGGAACAACGGAGGTAAGTGTGCGCCAGCGGCGCTACCTCTTCGACCGCGAACGTTTCAACCGCGAGCAATCCAAAGAACTCTGGCAGGTTCCAGTTTGCCTGAAAGGTTCGGCCGCCGGAAAGACTTGCCGTCTATTGACGGAAAAGGAAGCGCTCTTCAATCTTCCCGGATGCGGGAACTGGACGCTGGCGAATGCCGGAGCCGAGGGCTTCTACCGCTCCGGATACGAAGCCGAAAACGTCCACGCCATCGCGAGTGATCTCGAGAAAGGGCTGACGCCCGCAGAACGGATCATGCTTTTGGGAGACGTCTGGGCGTCGGTACAGGTTGGAAGGCAGCCCGTTACCGATTACCTGGCGCTCGCGGAGGGGTTGGAGGATGAGACCAGCCGTCCGGTAATGAGCGAAATGCTATCGCAGGTCGAATACATTGAACACTATCTGATTTCGTCGCAGGATCAACCACGGTATGCGGCCTGGGTGCGGCATTTGCTTACGCCTTCCATCCGCCGCCTTGGTTATGAACCGAAGCCAGGTGAGAGTGAAGAAGACAAGCAGTTGCGTTCACGCGTGCTCCAAGTGGCAGGCGGAACCGGTCAGGATCCGGAAGTTCTGGCCTGGGCCCGCAGATGGTCGGACCGGGCTCTCGCCAGCGACGGCCCGCTCGACAACACGATTGCGGACACGGCATTTTCGCTCGCGGCGCGCGACGGCGACATCGCGTTCTACGATCGGCTGCTCGAAAAGCAAAAACAGGTGAAGACTCCGGAAGACTTTTACGTTTACCTGGGCGCACTCAACTCGTTCACCGATCCGAAACTGATTGAGCGTAATTTGAATCGCGCGCTCTCTCCAGAAGTCCGCAGCCAGGACGCAGTAGGAGTGATTTCCGACATCATGGATCTTTCCGCCGGAGGCGCTCTGGCATGGAACTTCGTGAAGAGTCATTGGGACGAGGTAGCAAAAATCAGCGGCGGATTTGGGGGCGCCGAATTGGTCAATGCCGCGTCAACTTTTTGTACCGCCGAACAAGGCGAGCAGGTGCGGGAGTTCTTTACTGATCACAAAGTCCCAAGCGCCGAACGCGGACTCCAGCAGTCCTTGGAGCGTATCCACAATTGCGCCGACTTGAGATCGCAGCAGGGCCCACGTCTGGCGCAGTGGCTCAACGATCACGAGGTGCGAGTCGGGCAGTGATGCGCGTAAACGGTTGGCGCCAACATCGGGCAGATCTCTCGAACCGCTCTGTGCAATGATTTAGTTTCTTTGCAGGTTCTGGTGTCCTTTGCGCTTAAGAAATTCCGTCAAAGGACACAAGGAACGTCCTCCATCAAATTAGGCCCGCGAACTTCTTCCGAACTGAACGACCTCTCCGAATTCGACCTAATTGAGCGAACGGTGCGGGGTTGTTATAATTCTGGTGTTCCGCACGTTCCCCGCGCATCGGCTGTGTCGTTTGGTCATTCACCCAGCGACGGCAACCGGGAAAGAGTCACCCAGGTCCCCGGGACCGGTTGACAGTCGCAGTGCGCATCCGAAGTGGCCAGGTAGCTCAGGTGGTAGAGCGCAGCCCTGAAAAGGCTGGCGTCGGCGGTTCAACTCCGTCCCTGGCCACCACAATTTCAATCACTTGCAAGCTTTTGTCCCGCCACTTTTCCCCGTCAGCTACCAGACGATCGCCGACTCGGTGGGTGTTTCCAAGAGCGCCGCACAGGTGGTCGTACGGTGGCTGCTTCGGAGAAACTTGGCTGAGGTGAAGAGTTCACTCAACACGGCGATACCGTCCCACCGCGTTCTGCGTCCGTGGCGGGACTGACGAGCGTTCTCGGGTTGAGTCGCGGGCAAGCCTTCCGTTATCCGGTAAGGTAAGGTTTGCCGACAAACCGTCCGTGGGAGAGACGGTTGTGCGGTCGTGAGCGCTATCGCGATTTATCAACACTAATCCTTATACAGATGGGTCAGTCCTGCTTCCTCTTCTTCGCAAACGCTCTCCAGTACGCTCACAAATTGACAGCTAATTTACCGGAGAGCTACACTTTCCCCCCAGCCGGGGAAATCTTAGAGGCCCGGCGAACCGTTAAGGAGAGGAGGTAGCGAGCATGAACAACATCGTTCTGGTCCACGGCGGGTTTGTGGACGGCGCTGGCTGGGAGGGCGTCTACAGGAGCCTAAAAAAGAAGGGCTACAACGTCAGCATCGTCCAGAACCCTACCCTATCGTTGGCGGACGACGTGGCGGTTACCAAGCGAACTCTCGCATCGCAGGACGGACCTGTAATTCTCGTCGGCCACTCTTATGGTGGAGCGGTGATCACTGAAGCCGGAAACGATCCCAAGGTTGTAGGACTCGTGTATATCACCGCCTTTGCTCCGGACAAGGGCGAGTCCGTGGCCACGCTTATCAAAGATCCGCCGCCCGGCGCACCCGTACCGCCGATACTGCCTCCGCAAGACAGCTATTTGTTCCTCGACCGGGCGAAGTTCCGCGCTTCCTTCGCAGCCGATGTGGACGCAGAAAGAGCCGCTTTCATGGCTGACTCTCAAGTCCCGTGGGGCGTGGAGGCTCTCAGCGGCAAGATCAGTGAACCGGCGTGGAAGGCCAAGCCGAGTTGGTACTTAATCGCCACCGACGACAAGATGATCCCACCCGATGCCCAGCGTTCCATGTCCAAGCGGGCAGGTTCGACGGTCGTGGAGGTCAAGGGCAGCCATGCTATCTACGTGTCGCAGCCCGAGGCGGTCGCATCTCTTATCGAACAAGCTGCGAAGAGTGTGAAGACCTCCGCCGCTGCTTAGCATATCCCGGAGGAATTGCCGCTCGATGCCACTGGCGTATGTCACGGGGTGAGGGTCTGCCGCCCCTGGGCGCGCGTTTACTTGACTGGCCGTGAACCGGTGATGAGGATGTCCACCAGTCTCCTGGCGCTTTGCTGCCAGTCAGGACCGGAGGCCACATGGGAGACGCCGATCAGCGCGCGGAGCAGGTCGAATGGCTCCAGATCTCTACGAATGTCGCCGTTCTTGATTGCGCGCTTGACTAAAGAATCAATCGCTCCCTGGATCTGAGTGCGTGAACCTTCATACAGCTTCGAAGGCCCGCCCACGAGTGAATTGAGAGCGGGGCCGATGATCTGCTTGGTCGCGATGTGATCGACGAACAGTAACATCCACGCTCGCAAGGCCTCCACGGGAGGAAGTCGTTCGGAGAACTTCTTTTCGGCTGCGGCCACCTTTTCCACCTCAGTCCGATAGACCGCTTCGATAAGCGCATCGCGCGTAGGAAAGTGGCGATACAACGTCCCTGCCCCAACACCTGCCCCTTTGGCGATGTCGTCGAGGCTGGCGTTCGCCCCAGACCGAGTAAATGCCTCCTTTGCTACCTCCAGAATACGTTCGCGGTTCCGCTGCGCATCCGTGCGCGGCTTTCGCGGGGCAATTCTCTGATTCTTGGTCGGCATAAAAAAAGTTGCAACCGGAGATAGTCTCCGGTTATCTTATCTACTGATTCGGAGACACTCTCCGTTTTAGTCGGAACCAGGCGGGCTGTCAATAGCGGTTCCGAGTTCTCGGACTTCGAGAGGTGAGGAATATGAATCCACGTGCTCGTTACAAACCATCAACAGATTTCAGCCCTGCTTGCACCGAGTTCATGACGATGGCGGAGCGGGAGTTGTCAGCATTCTTCAACGCCGTCACCCAGTTGTTCGGCTCAGAACAGGCGGAGCTCTCGGCGGAAGACTGGTTGCAGGAGTTGATCGAGATCGACGATCTGCCGACTTCAGTTCCGAAATGGAGATCAATCACTGCGAAGGTTTCGACTCGCCTGGCAAGCCGAGTGCGCGCTTCGTCCCTATCGCCAGAACCACAAATTGCTTAGGAGGGAAAAGATATGCGTGTTTTTGTCACTGGAGCTACAGGTTTTATCGGTTCTGCTATTGTCCGCGAACTCATCGACGCTGGTCATCAGGTGCTCGGCCTTGCGCGCTCGGATGA
>WNGI01005884.1_pt1 | contig 11101 bp, 9 predicted proteins | sample 5400621 | NCBI WGS metagenome assembly WNGI01 (sample SAMN13153374, study PRJNA577476) | soil metagenome | isolation source: 20 cm soil or saprolite under Garry oak tree replicate 1 | place: USA:California | collected 2016-06-15
TCTAAACCAGCTGATCAACGAGGCGATGAGTTTCGATGCATAACCCAACCTCTGCTAGTTCTCATTCCTCGCAGGTCAGTGTTAACGCGATCCATCGCTTGCGCATCGTCGTGCTTGGCTTTATTGTGCGCGGCCCGCTGGGCGGCTTGGCCTGGCACCATTTACAATACCTGATGGGTTTAGCTTGCCTGGGGCATGACGTTCACTTTCTAGAGGACAGTGACAACTACGCTTCCTGCTATGATCCGGCCAGGGATCTTACTGACACCGATCCGACATACGGTTTGGCTTTTGCGACACGGACGTTCGAGAAACTAGGGCTCGGCAACCGTTGGGCCTACCATGATGCCCACACATCGCGTTGGCTCGGGCCATGTGCTGAGAAGATCCGCGAGGTGTGCTCGACCGCAGATCTCCTGCTGAACATTTCTGGTGTGAACCCAATCCGCCCGTGGCTCGAAGGGATCCCTGTACGGGCGCTTGTCGATACCGACCCCGCCTTTACGCAGATTCGACACCTGACGGATCCTGTAGCCCGGAATTTCGCTTCGCAACACACCGTGTTTTTTTCATTTGGCGAAAACATCGGGAGAAGTGAAAGCGCGGTCCCGGATGACGGGCTGACCTGGCATCCGGCGCGTCAGCCAATCGTACTGGATGCCTGGCCGGTGACCGCCGGACCAGTGGATGGAATGTTTACGACCGTCATGCAGTGGGGCAGTTACCCATCGCGCGAATACAAAGGAATTTACTACGGCATGAAGTCGGACTCGTTTGGCCCTTACATGGATCTGCCTCAAGATACCGGCGGTATTCTTGAGCTGGCAGTGGGTAGCCCGTCGGCGCCGCGTTCGTTGCTGCGTGATAAAGGTTGGTCGGTACGCAATCCTCTGGAGCCAACACGGAATCCTTGGACCTATCAAGAGTACATCCAAAATTCCAAAGCGGAGTTCAGCATCGCGAAGCATGGCTACGTTGTCAGCCGCTGTGGCTGGTTCAGCGAACGGAGCGCTGCTTACCTTGCGAGTGGTCGTCCCGTGGTCGTGCAAGAAACTGGGTTTTCAAACTGGTTACCGACAGGAGCCGGTGTTATCGCGTTCAACACCCTTGAGGAAGCAGTTGCCGGCATTAAAGAGGTTAACGGCCGGTACGAATATCATTGCAAAGCAGCCAGAGAAATTGCTCAGGAATATTTCGACGCGCGCAAAGAGTTACTCCGGCTGATTGAATGCGCCATGAACAGCATACCAGTACAAATAGATGTTTCGCCCAACTTAACATGCGTATGACGGTGAATGCAGACATGGAACAAGCTGCAATTTACACGGACGAGGTCTATGGAGCGCGTCAAAAGAGTGCTCGTCGATCAGCGAGAGAAATCGTCCCGCTAGTTTTGAATCTGATGAAGCCTCAGAGCGTTATTGATGTGGGTTGCGGTGTGGGCACCTGGTTATCCGTGTTTAAAGAATATGGAGTTGAGAACTTTCTTGGCGTGGATGGCGATTGGCTGGATAAACGAATGCTAGAAATTCCGGAAGAGAGATTTTTGTCATTTGATCTGAACAAACCCTTCTACGTCGATAAGACCTTTGATTTAGTCGTTTCATTGGAAGTCGCCGAACACCTTCTCTCCGATAGCGCAGAGACGTTCATCGACTCGCTCACACAACTCGGGCCGGTTGTCCTTTTCTCTGCCGCTATACCGCATCAAGGCGGCACATCCCACATCAACGAACGCTGGCCGGATTATTGGACAAAACACTTTGGCCTTCGGACGGAATATCGTTGCGTGCTTGAGAACGAGCGTGGTGATCGTGTTCGACATACGATCTCGCGCCGGGATTTTCCCGTAGATCGCAGAGGAATTTTATGTTTTGGACCAGGCTGTAGGTGCACGATCATGGATCGTGGCAAAGAGTCCTGACCGAGTAGTTGGGAGAGCTTCGCCTTCAAATCGCGCGCTGACAACAGAGGAGGTTAAAGATGAAAGCCAACACAGGTGACTGGGAAAAGGGAATTAAGCCTTATTTTAAACAAATATCGAGGCTCTCTTTTAAAGGCAGGCAGTGGAACCGGAAGAATATTCTTGAGGCACGAGATTTTTTAAGTCCTTGGGATCATAACATAAAACTCCCATACGATATTTTCACGGCTTTTTGCGAGGATTATTATCCAGCCCACAAGGAAATAATGAACGTCATCAACCAACAACTCGGGGGCAATTTTAGAAACAAGTCAATAATCGATATCGGCTGCTTGGAAGGTTACTTTTCAGCAGAATGCGCGTTGCAGGGGGCAAGCGTACTTGGCATCGACGGAAAAGTAATAAACGTCAAAAAGTGTGAACTCGTAAAATCCGTCCTTGGTGTTAAAAATTTGAAATTTGCTAAGGACGATGCGATGCGAGTGACAAAAAGCAAATATGGTTCTTTTGACGCTGTTCTTGCGCTAGGCCTGCTTTACCATCTCGACAACCCGTTCAAGTTCCTCAAAAATATGCATGACCTTTGCAACGGATTCATGGTGCTTGATACTCATATTGCCTTAATCGAGCAACCGGAAACCCTGGAAGGAAGCTGGCGACCGGATCTATCGTCGTTGAAGGAATTCAAGGTCGGCAACAAAACTTACACCGGTAGATTGTATCGCGAGTTTGAGTCAGGGACTTCTCAGCTTTCAAAAGATCTTTCTCGAACGACGTCGTTGAAAAATGATCTTTCGGTTTGGTTGACTGAAGATTCTTTAGTCACTCTACTGCGGGACGTAGGATTTGAACAAGTATCAAAAATCGTATTCCCAAAAATAGAAAGAGGAAGCAAAATGTGGTGGACCGACACTCAATGGGATGCCCGAGTGCTTGTTTTAGCTATCAAGAAAAGAGAACCGTTCAAATCCAAGATCTTTACCGATAGTTGAAGTCAATATTTAGACGATTTCTGTGAACCGTGGAGTTGGTACTAAGATGATTTCTCAACCTGCGAAATGGAACGAGATAGAGCAGACGCAATCACCCGAGTGGGTGAAGGCGGACGGAATCGCCTTGTTGGCCATCAGCGTGATTGCCATCGGCGCCACGATTCTTGTTCATCCCATCGATAACGTCCCGCTGATTGATGATTGGGTCTATGCTTGGAGTGTTGAGCACTTCTTGAAATCCGGTGAACTGCGAGTATTGGATTGGAGTGCCTTTTATCCACTCGTCCAGATTATTTGGGCAGGCCTGTTCGCTTATTTCTTCGACTTCTCTTTTTTCGCTCTGCGCTTGTCAACACTGGTTTTAGCCTGGCTTGGACTTGGCGCCTTCTTCTTCACGCTACGCGCGCTCGGCATTGATCGGTTTTTGAGTGCGCTGGGCACTCTGGCACTCTTGTTCAATCCCGTCTTTTTCGTTTTAGGTCACTCGTTCATGGCAGATGTGCCGTTTGTCAGCGCGATGAACATCGCAATCCTTTATTACGTGCTTTGGGTGAAACAGAACAGATCCATATATCTTTGCATGGGAAGCACCTTCGCTATGGTCGCTTTCTTGATCAGGCAGACCGGTGGTATGCTACCCCTTGTTCCGCTAGTTTATCTGCTGCTCAACAGAATCGTCAGTGGTGAGCGGCGAGAACTTCCCTGGCTTCAGGTACTCTTCCTCTTGCTTCCGCTCCTCGGCATGGGTCTCACGATATGGTGGATCCGAGACATCCACGGGCCGACTAGCCAGTACCTACAGAAGGCCGATGCGCTTAAATATTTCTTTTCAATGTCGTCGTGGCTAAATCCGCGCTCCTGGTGGGTCTACTACAACGGTATGCTCCATGCGCTCGTTCATCTTGGTATGGTCCTTTCGCCGCTGGCGCTGGTTAGCCTGTGGAGCCGATCAAGAGGCTTGCTCCTATTGTCGTCCAGTTTTGTGATCGTGATAACGGGGCTATATCTTTGGCATTTTGGCAAGCTCCCGAAGCCCCCTCTAATGTTTGGGCAAACACTGAGTTTAGAGGAGCTGGGCGCATCTCGGCCGTTGATTCACGGAGCAAAATATCTAACGGAGATTCCTACTTGGATTAGGCAGGTCCTATTAGGTATCTCCCTGATTTCGGCGATCGGAATAATCGCAGCCTTATTGGAGAGTATACGGGATAGGTCACGCTGGATGAGCCAAGGGGGTGCGGTTGTGTTCATCACCGGCCTCTTACTATTCTCCACCATTGAGGCCCTCTGGCAGTACTATGACCGTTACTACCTCGCCCTTCTACCCGGGCTAATAGTTCTGCTCATTAGCGGTCTAAAGCAAACCAAAATCACAAAAGTTGTGATAGTTACAGGCGTGCTGGTGTCTGGAACAATATCTGTCTCGGGAACGATTGATAACTTCCGATTCAACAGGGCCGTCTCGAATGCCCGTGAGTCGCTGTTAAGCGAAAAAGTGGCCCCGGGGCAAATCGACGCGGGCTATGTCCTCAACGGCTGGTGGCTCTACGCCCACCCCGACAACTTGCCGCCGGGTGCTCGGCCCGAGACCGATGTTCCTTTTGTCACGAGTAAGACCAGACTGCCATATAGGATCGCTAATTCGCCAATGCCATCCTATGAAGTAGTGAGGGACCTCACCTGGCAGTCTCTTTGGGCTGCTTCTAACAAAATCTATGTGCTGCAGAAGACACCGGTTGTCGCTGCGCCACGACCTTCCTCGAACAAAACGGATAGCATTAGAGACAGCAATCTAAAGTGAGTTTTATAGGTGCCGCAATGACGCAAGAATGGAGTCTCAAGTTCAGGAAAGGCCCCGCTGTGCGATCAAGAAATCAGACCATCGATACCGCAGTACGCATAGGAGGTAAATGATGAAATGTTCATCAGTGTGGATGCTCTTAGCCGTTTTTCTTTTCTTTCCATTGGGACTCTGTATCGCTGAGGGAGACATAGCGCAGCCACCTCAAAGTTCGATCAAAGCTGCGGGCCTGGGGGAAGACATTTTCACAGGGGAAAAGAATATCACAATCACTGCTGCCGAGAGCGCGGAGACAAAATGGCAGCGCGATGTCGTCATGCCGAAGCTTCCGCAACTTCTCAATGACAAACGGCTCGAAAAGTTCTACGCAACGGGTGCTCTTGATCCTGTAAAGAAAATCCTGGCGCAGGCGAACGTCAGCCAGGCAAACCCGGCAGCAAAAGCAAGCCCTCAAATTCAGGGCGATAAGCTCGGTTTGACGCTCAACCAGAGCCTCGAAATCGCCCTGAAAAACAATTTGGATATTCGCATCGCCGAGCTCACCAAGGACGCTGTACAAACCACGGTTCCGCGTGCTCAGGCACAGTTTCATCCCACCGTTGGTTATGCTTTTACTGGGTTCGGCGCAAAGGATGTCGTCGAGAGAGAGCCCAATACTAACTCGAACGCTCAAGATGGGACTGTTTTTATCAACCAACCGTTACCCACCGGCACAGGCGCCACCGTCCTATTGTCGAGCCGCCTACTCAGAACGAAAGTTGACAGCCAGACGTACTTTTCGGATCTAGGCGTTACCATTGTACAGCCGCTCTTCCGAGGGGGCGGTTTCGTTGTCGCTACAAGGCAGATCAGCGACGCTAAATCTGATGTTCGTATCGAGGGAGCGAGGTTAATAAGGGAAATCCTGGACGTTGCAGCTCAGACGAAAAGCGCCTACTACAATGTCCTCTTAGCTGAGAAGGTCATCGGCGTGACTGAAGAAGCGATCGAGAGGGATAAAACGCTCCTCGAGGCGTCGCAGGCCCTGCTGGACGCCGGCTTTGTCACGAAACGAGACGTGTTCAGCGCGGAGCTCAGCCTGGCCAAAGACTCGGCGAATTTGGTCAGCGTGCAGGCCGACCTTGAGTCAGCTAAAAATCGGCTGTTGGAAGTCCTCGGTCTTTCTATCGGCACAAACGTTGTCCTTCTCGACAAGGACATCACGCTCCAGCCCGTTCAAACAAGCTTGGCAGCGTGGATCGCGCGCGCGATCAAAGACAGACCGGAAATCTTGGAACTCGAGGAACAACAGGCAAAGAGCGCGTTGAACGTCAGAGTGGCTAAGAACACGGTGCTTCCGCAAGTTGATCTGATCGGGTCCTATAATAAAGCCCAGACCGCCTCTACTCTAAGCAGGGCAACAGACTTTAGGGGCCGAGCGTGGAGCGTAGGAGTCCTCGTTTCCTATCCGATCTGGAACGTAGCGGCCAAGTCAGACTTGGCCAAGGCCGAGATCGAGCAGGGCCGGCTCGAAGAAATCCTTCGACGGACAAAGAGGCAGATTGAGCTGGAGGTTCGCGCGTCCGTAATCAAGATCAACAAGAGCTTGGAAAGAATAAGACCCCTAACGATAAGCCTCGATCAGGCGAAAGGGAAGTTGGAAATTTCCAAGGCCAGGTTCGCTTTGGGACAGACGACCAACTTCGATATCACGGACGCACAGGGAGATATCGTGAACGCAGAGACAGGATTGCTAAGAGCCATCGTCGATTATAATATCGGCCTGGCAGAATTGGAGGCCCGCATTGCAGGAACACTTTAGAAACCTGTGGATATACCTCGAACAGAGGGCAAATAGTGTGAGACGCAGGACCGGGCTGGTGAGACCGGTTGTGGTCATGTTCGTAGCTTCGTTGGCGCTTGTGATCTACTGGAGCTCGGCATCGACGCCTAAAACCAACAGCTCTGGGTTCTTCGAAGTCAAAAAGAGCGATTTCATCAGGAAGATTACTGTGCCCGGTGAGCTGAGGGCGCTCAACTCTGCCAGGATCCTGGCGCCGCGTGACGGGACGATTACTTATCTCATGCCCGAAGGAGCCATTGTCAAAGCCGGAGATGTCGTGGTGCGATTTGATCCAGGCGAGTATCAACGGGTGCTGGACGAAAACATCGCGGCGCTCCGGGTGGCTCAAGCGGATCAGCACAAAGCGCAAAAAGACGTAGAGGTGGAACGCGAAAAGCAGCTTTCGGAAATTGCCCGTTTACAGGGCGAGATCCAGGGGGTACAGCTCGAGTTGGATCAGATGGAGCGGAAACGAGGCCTGCTGCGCGAGCTTGCCGAGAAGGGATTTATCACCAAGAGCACGTTCGAGGAGAACGAGCTGACTTACTTAAAGACCCAGATAAAGCTAGAGCAGGCCAAAGTCGCGCTCGGGACGGCCCAAAGGAATAGCAAACCTGCTCTGGAGTCCATCCAGACAGGCGTCGAACGGCATAAGGCCAATGTCCAGCGGGCTGAACAGCTGATTACGAACGCGCGGGCGGATCTCGAGGGTACGCAGCTCCGGGCACCGCAGGCCGGTGTGGTCATTTACGCTCAACTAGCCGGCAACTCGCCGGAGAAGGTCCGTGAGGGGCTGGTAACATTTAGACAGAAGACCCTTCTATTCGTGTCCAATATCTCCCAAATGGTCGTGGACAGCAAGGTCAACGAAATCGACATCAGGGAAGTAAAAGAAGGAGGGCCAGTCGAAATCAGGCTGGATGCTTATCCAGGAGAGATTTTTCATGGGAAGGTCCTGCAGATCGATTCCGTCGCCAAGCTCAAATATACCTACGCGGGCGTCCCCTTGAACGGCAGAGCGTTTGACATCGTGGTGGAGATCACGGAGAAAGATCCCCGCTTGAAGCCGGGATTGACCGCCGCTGCTGTCGATATCATCGTCGATCGTCAGAAAGATGTTATCGTTATCCCCGCGACGGCGGCACAATTGAATAAGGCGGAACAATTTGTACTTGTCTCCAACGCGGGCAAGGTCGAGAAGCGAAACGTCGTCCTGGGTTCGACTAATGACAATAGCGTGGTCGTGAAACAAGGCCTAAAACCGGGAGAGCTAATCCTGGCAGGTCCGTTGGCCACGCGTCCTTGAAATGCTAATCCAGGCCCGCAGTCTGACCAAGACATATCGCATGGGAGCGACGGAAGTTCACGCCCTCCGTGCGGTGGACCTCGAAGTCGCTCATGGAGAATTTGTCGCGATCATGGGGCGCTCGGGCTCTGGAAAATCTACCTTGTTGCATCTCCTCGGATGTCTCGATCGCCCGACCAGCGGCTCTTATTCACTTGATGGTAAGGCAATCGAGAGCATGAACGACATCGAACTATCAAAGCTCCGCGGCGGGAAGATCGGCTTTGTCTTTCAAGCGTATAATCTGATCCTGCAACACACCGTCCTGGAAAACGTCGAGATGCCCTTGATCTATAGCGGCATTGACAAAAAAGTCCGGAACGAAAGGTGCATGGAGACTCTGCGCCAAGTGGGTCTGAATCTTAAGGTGTTACACCATCCCACAGAGTTGTCGGGAGGTGAGGCGCAGCGCGTCGCGATCGCCCGTGCTTTAGCCTTAAAACCCGCCATCGTTCTCGCCGACGAACCGACCGGAAACCTCGATAGCGAGACGAGCGAAGAAATTCTCAATTTGTTCGAGGAGCTGAATCAGCAAGGAACGACCATCGTGTTGATCACGCATAGCAAAGACATCGCCGATTATGCTCATCGAACAATTTTGATGAAAGATGGTCGCATCGTAAGTGATACTAAGGCTGATCCTGCCTTCATCGACAATTTGGACGAGGAGTCACAGCGCACGTGATTTGGTCGGCAAGCATTTCCATCGGCATCAGGGGGCTTTTGCTACGTAAGGTCCGCTCTCTGCTAAGCACATTGGGGATCATTTTCGGAGTAGCGGCCGTGATTTCCATGATGTCCATCGGAGAAGGTGCCAAGAGGGAGGCTATCGAACAGATAAAATTGCTGGGAACCAACAACATCCGCATAAAGCAACTGGATCTCAAAGGAGAAAAACGAGCTGACGCGGAGCGACGCACTTCCACAGGCGTGACTTTCGATGACGTGATAGCAATCCGGGAGCGTTTTCCAGGACTCGTCGGTGTTGCACCGTTGAAATTCATCAATGCAGAGATTTGGCTCACCGGCCGACAGGCGAGCGCGGAGGTGATCGGCACGAGCCCTGAGTACGCGGAGGTGACAAATGTTCAGGTCGCGGAGGGCAGATTTATTACCCCATTGGATCTAGGGGATGCAAAGAGGATTTGCGTGCTTGGCTCCGAGGTAAGACAGGACCTTTTTGGTTACCGAAACGCGCTCGGCGCTTCGATCCAAATTGCCCAAGAGTGGTTTACTGTGGTGGGAGTGCTGAAAGATAAGGTAATACGCGAAAAAAAAGGCTCAACAATAAAGGTCCGCAACATAAATCGAGATGTATACGTTCCGATCACGACTGCGCTCAAGAGATTTGCAATTGCTGGCGACACGTCAAGCATTCAAGAGATCGCCATTCGTGCCGCGCAAGCAGAAGAGGTTTCTCCGACTGCGCATCTGGTATCTGCGCTCTTACACGAGCGGCACCGAGAGGTGAAGGACTTCGAGATCATGATACCTGAGGAGCTGTTGGCTCAGGCTCAGCAGACACAGCAGATTTTCAACTTAGTCATGGGCTCGATCGCCGGCATATCTCTTCTCGTCGGCGGAATCGGAGTCATGAACATCATGCTGGCTAACATATCGGAGCGAACCAGAGAGATCGGGATCCGGCGGGCCATCGGTGCGTCCAAGGTCGACATCCTGGCACAATTCCTGGTTGAGACCGTGCTTATCTGCGTAACCGGCGGTTTCATTGGCATCTTGCTTGGGTTCGGAATGGCAAAGGTGATCACCGCCTATGCAAGTTGGGAGACGGGATTTTCGCTTGCCAGTGTCGTCATCGCCTTTGGAACATCGGCATCGGTGGGGCTTCTCTTTGGCCTATTCCCCGCTCGTCGAGCTGCCCAAATGGATCCCGTCCAGGCCTTACGTTTCGAATGAAATGCTCGATCCGCAATAGGACAAATCAGATGATACCAGCAGCGGGGGTGGCGGAAAACTTCGGCACGACGTTTTGCACGATCGCTTCGCCGAGATCGCCATTGGGCAGGCGCACCATCGCTTCGCGCGCGCGATATTGCACGTCGCGGAAAACATCTTCCATATCGAACACCAAACAATAAGCGCCTTCGTGTTTATCGAAGTGCTCGATCACTTCCTGGCGCGTGTGTCGTTCGATCCATTCGCCGACGATGCCGTTGATCTCGACCGAATTCTCAACCCGCGCCGGATTGTCGATGAACTTTGGATCGGTCGTGAGCTCCTTGCGTCCGATCGCGTCGGCCAATCGAACCCAGACATTCTGCGTGCTGGCCGCCAGAGTGAGATACTTTCGATCCTTGGTTTTGAACATCGAGCTGGGCGCAAAGTAAGCAACGCGATTACCCGTGCGCATATGGGTTATTTTCATTTGGTCGTATTGGATCGGATCGAAATCGAGAAATCGGAAAACCGCTTCAAAAAGCGCAAGATCCATCACCTGCCCTTCTCCGCCGCGAATGTCTCGATGGTAGAGCGTCATCATTACAGATAACGAACCGAAAATGCCGGCGATTAGATCGCCGAGTGGATAGCCTGGCGACATCGGCGGTCCGTCCAGTTCGCCTCTACGAATGAGCTCGGACCGATGCCCCATTTCTCAAACGTGCCCGGGCGGTAATTTTCCACGATCGTCAAGCGCGGCAGGTTGGGTTTTTGCGGGTTTCCATTCGGTCCCGCCGTTGGCGGGAGAAATAACCCGCGCGGCGCGTTTTTTTACTACGACCATTGAACATGGAGCGCCCGGAAATTCCGACCCGGCGCGGGTTTGATCGATGCCCTTGCGATTTCAAATAAGGACCCGACCGGCCCCTTACTCCTTCGACAAATTCATCACGCCCGACACGGGCCGAAGTTTTTTCTGGACGAACTGCTCGAGACCGGGTCGCCCGCCATGCTCGCGGATCGTGCGCTGGGAAATCAGATTGGAAATCTCATACGCGACATCCGGCGGCGAATACCAGCTGTAATACCACGCTTCTTTCACCGCCTTCAGCGCCATCGGGCTCTTTTCGGCGAGGCATTTGGCAAGCTCGGCAACTTCCTTGTCCAACTCGGCGCGAGGCACTGCTTTCGAGATCAAACCGATGCGCTCGGCGTCCTTCGCCGACATCATCTTTCCAGTCAGCGCATAGTAGAGATCGTGCTTCGGTTGAAGGTGTTCGGTTAACACCGCCGTCGTATCGCCCGCGGGGAAATGGCC
>WNGI01005885.1_pt1 | contig 11101 bp, 10 predicted proteins | sample 5400621 | NCBI WGS metagenome assembly WNGI01 (sample SAMN13153374, study PRJNA577476) | soil metagenome | isolation source: 20 cm soil or saprolite under Garry oak tree replicate 1 | place: USA:California | collected 2016-06-15
CGTAACAGCGCCGCCGTTCCGGTCCCAAGCTCTGGACGATCGCGGCTCGCAGCCAGCCGGGGCTTCGTGCGGAGCAAGTTGACCGCCGCGAGCAGCAAGGCGGCACAGAGCAGACCGATCTTGACAAGCAGGGCTTGCCCGTAGGAGGTCTGCCAGATGGACGAGACCGTCGGCAAGTGGATGATCGAGGCGCCGACACCGGAGCCGATCAGCGCAAGCACCGAGACGAAAGCGGTATTCGAGAACCGCGGCACGCAGACCATGAGGCCCGCGACGCGACGAGCGACCGGAAGACTCCACCAGAGCACGAGCAGCCCGGTCAGGCCACCGATCCAGACCGAGCCCGCCACCAGGTGGACCCAGTCGAGCGCCACCGACAACCCCCGGGGAGAGGTCTGCGCAGCGTGGCCGGAAAGCCCCGGCACGAGCAGTGTCGCTACGCCGGCCAGCAACGCACCGGCATTCGAGAGCAACTCCGCAATTGAGCGCTGCGCACGCTCGGGTCGGTCGACCCAGAGCGCGATGGAAGCCGCGAGCACAAAGAGCCCGAAGGTGAGCTCGAGATCGAGAAAGCCGCGACCAAACGCCGAGTCGCGCACCAGCGGCAAGACATTCCCGAGGTCGAAGACCGAACGGAGCGCAAACTGCGCCGTCGCCATCTCGACATACACGGGAGTCGCGATCAACGCAATCGCCGCCGCAATCCCGAACGCGACCGAGACGGCGCGGAGTCGCGTCTCCGGGACGCGCCGCACGACCGGACGCGCGGTCGCGATGCGCAGAATGAAGAGGCCGATCGCCGCCATGACGGACAGAAAGGCGATCGCGCGTGCGGTGACAAGACTCGGGGTCGCGGCAGTTTCGGAGATCGAAGGCACCGGAAACTGCGGTGCGGGCCCCGGATTGGGGCCGACCGCGAACGTGAAGGCGCCACGCACCGGATGGCCGTCCACAGAGATCACACGCCAGTAGACGAGGTACCACCCCTGCGACAGGCGGTGGAGCGGCACGACAAGCGTGGTGGGATCCGCTGCGGACCGCCGCGGCGGTCCGGCGATCTGCTGGTGCCCCGCCGCGTTCGTGACGGAGACGACCGCAAAGCGGGGCTCGACCGCCTCCGAGTACGTCAAGAGGACGACGGGCGGCGGCCGATTCACAACCGAGCTCGGAAGAGGCGAAGTGCGCACGAGCACCGCGTGCGCCCAGGCGGTCGCGGGAAGCGCAAGCGCCCCCGCGACCACCACGAGGAGCAGAACGATGCGCACGTGCCTGGTCACGCCAGCGTGCGCCTCCCGGACTTCCCGACGAGACCGGCGACAGCTGCGACCAGCGCAAGCACGGCCAGCGCAAGCGCGACGATCCCGATCGTGTTGCTACCGCCACCGCCGAGGGAGGACTTCGCCTCGATCGTCGGCGCCGGCGTGTCCGAGGACTCAGGTCCGGTCCAGTCGACGACCGTTCCGTCCGAGTACGTCTGCCGCACCTTGAACGAATACGTCTTCGCTGCGTCCGTCGAGGCGAGAAACTGGAAAACAGCGTCTTCCTCGGTCGGAACCTTGCCACCGGTCCAGGTCACCTTTTGGATGACAGTGTTCTCGCCGGTACCGGTCGTCTGTGCCTCTCGCTTCCATCCGGGAGTCGGGGCGAACGAGTCGATCGAGAAACCGCTCGGCGGCGTGAACTCGACCTGCGCCGTGGCCGCATTCTCCTTCTCCGTCGGCACGGCGAGCGTGAAGAACTCCGTTTTCTTGGAAACCACAGTCGTAGGGCTGACTTCTGCGTGAGCAAAGGCCGAGCCGGCGAGCATCAGCGCACCACCTGCCGCTACGGGCAGAACGACCCAGCGCGTCCTCGCGCGCAACTGCTTCATCGATGCTTCTCCTTTCGGTTCGGAAGTGAACGTCAGGAGAACGCCGGCGGCGCGCGGGCAGTCCCGGCGCCGAAGCGGCGCGAGGCTCTCCGCAGGTCCACGAGGACCCACGCAGGAGGATCTGCCCGAAAGAGCCGAGGAGGCACTGCGCGCAGCAGCGAGAATGTGCGCCGCATCCAGGCGGCGACGTGCTCCGCGGCGGCGAGCAGCGCGGCTGCGACGAACGAGAGGGCGCTGGCGATCGGCAGGAGGTCGCGGTGCACTGGTCCGAAGACGCACCGAATGCCGTGCCAGCCAAGCCCTGCGCGCCAGTGCAGATACGCCTCGAACAACCCGCCTGCAATCGAGGTGACGACCGACAGGGCCAGCGCGAGGGCCAACGCGTGCGCCGGACGGAACCGAGGGGTCGGGACGGCGAGCACGCGTCGCTCGAGCAGCTCACGCTCGCGGACACCGAACGCGGCCAGCCAGCAGATCGCGATCGCAATCGAACCGCCGAGCGCGAGCGCGACGAGCGTGAGCACCGGCAGCGCAGGACCGCCGGCACGATGCTCGAGCACGCGTGCGGCGGGACTCGGCGCGATCGCGTACGCGATGCTGCGCGCCAGGAAGATGACGAGCGCCGCAGCGACGATCCTGGAAAGCGCTCTCATCGGCCGAACTGTGGCCGATGAGCGGTGGAAGGGGCGTAAGGGGAAACCGGGAGGTTTCCCCGCTCTTTCTCCTCAGCGCGTGTGGCGGCGGTCGCTACGCCGCGGGCCCTGAGGCGATCTCTAAGGAAGGGGGCTCGCGGGGGAAACATGGTTTCCCCCGCGCGAGCGAGCCGAAGGCGAGCGACGCTCATCTCACGACCAGCGTAAACGGAGCCGTCAGCACGCGCCCGTCCACCTTGCACTGCAGGAAGAGCCGCCAGGTGCCGGGAACGGGTAGCAGTACGCCGACGCGCAATTGGCCGGGCTTCGTCGCAGTGCCCGTAACGCGCGTCGAGCCCAGAACGCTCGTGCAGCCGGTCATTCCTGCGGAACAGACGTGCGTGTGGAAGTAGTCGAGCGACCCCGACCGGAAGAAGATCGCGTGGGCCAGCGCCCCGAACCACGGCGTGAACGTCGCGGGAGTGCCGTCCGGCCCCGTGACGTCGAGCGTCAGGAACGCCGGGCTGATCGCCTTGAGTCGTGGGGAATTCTTCAACGTGAAGCGATAGCGAGAAACAAGCGCTGTTCGGTGGAACTTGCCCAGCGGCGTCTTCGGGGCGGTCCCGGGCACGGTGATGACCCTGAAGAGCTGGAAGTTGCGGAGCGGCCCTTGAAGGTTCGGATACGCATCGACGACGACTCTGTACCTCCCGGGTGTCGGCAGCGTGATCCTCTCGGTGATCCGGCCGCCCGCGCCGATCGGCGGATGCTTGTGGATCAGCACACCGAGATCGCTGCGCACGATGATGAGGTGGACTCCCGTATGCGGCCCGCTCCCGGTCCGGTAGCTCGTGAGCGGCTTGCCCGAGGGCTGGTCGATCGTGAATGAGAGCCGCGACGGCTTTCCCACCGCGAACCTGGTGGGGGCGAAGCCCGCTAGCCTGAACGTTCGGGCGGCACCGACTGTGAGCTGGGACGTCCCCGACGAGCCGCAACCTGCCAACAGGAAGACCAGGCCGGCCAGCGCACCTGCGCGCTTCATCGGCGTACGACGAAGTCGAACCGCGCCTGGAAGGCGTGCTTCACGATTCGAAGCCGCACCAGGAGTCGCCGGTCGAAGAACGGATCGTGGGCGTTCAAGGCGACGCCGGGGAAGTAGAGCATCGTCGTGACCGTGCGCTCGCCCCGTGCGCGCACCGTGACGTGGAGATGGCGCGTGCGATTTGCATACGGCCCGGGCAGAATCGTCTGAAGCCAGTAATGCCCCCTGGCGTCCGTGAACTGATGGCTCCGGAGCCGAACACCGGTGTCGTCGTACGCGCCGCTCTGGTCCGCCTGCCAGAAATCGACCCGGGCGCCGCGGATTGCACGACACCCACTCGTCAGGACGTACCCGCTCAGCGTGATACGCGTCCCGCGAATTCCGCCCACCACGACCGAGTGGCGCACGGGCGAAGACTTGAAGTGCGTCCCGCCGATCTGCCCCGGCGTGAGGCCGAATCCGTTGCAGGCGGCAGCGGCTGCGGGTGACGAACCGGCGAGCGCAGCGCCCAGCGCTATTGCCAAAGATCCGGCGACGACGCTCGGGCGCAGGTCCGGCACGAGCGTCATTGAAGCAATCGCCCGGCGACCGGTGCCTGATTGAATGAACGCGTGGCGAGCGGCTCCCGGCCTGGCCTGCCGATTCGGCGCAATACGGTGATCCTCTCGGCCACGATGGCGGTCAACTCCGCCGTCCTCCAGTTGACCGCCGCCGTCTCGTCGCTGACGTTCGTGCTCGTCACCGGCGTGAGAGGGCTGCTCGGCCTGGGCCCGGCCATCTTCCTCACCTCCTCGGGATTGACCGCAGTGCCGGCCGGCCGCCTGATGGACCGGGTCGGCCGCATGCCCGTGATCACGGCCGGCTTCGCCCTCGGTGCGTGCGGGTGCGCGCTCACAGCGCTCGCGACACGCACCGCGTCGACGATCGCGGTCATCGCAGGCTTCGCGCTCGTCGGCGCGTCGAGCGGTATCTCGCTCCTCATCCGTACAGCCGCGGGTGACATGTATCCGCCCACAAGGCGCGCGCGCGGGATCTCCTACGTCTTGTTCGGGTCGGTCTTCGGCGCCGTTCTCGGACCGACCGTTTTCGGTCCGCTCTTCGCCGGCAAGGACGTGAAGGCCGACGCCCTGACCGTTCCCTGGCTCGCAGCCGGTGGGCTCGCGCTGGTCGCACTCGCGCTCGTGCAACTCGTCCGGCCCGATCCGAAGCAAATCGCCGAGCTGATCGGGACGAGGGACGACGTGCCGACAGAGCCTGCCGCCCCACTTCGCGAGCTCGTGGGCCGGCCCGGCGTTCGACCGGCAATGCTCGCCGCACTCGCAAGCTTTGGAGTGATGGTCTCGGTGATGAACCTCACCGGCTACGTCGTCGTCGAGCATCACCATCACAGCCAGCACTCCGTCTTCCCGATCGTCGGTGCACACGTCTTCGGGATGTACGCCCTCGTGCTCGTGATCGGGGCATTGATCGACCGGGTCGGGCGTGCGCCCGCACTCCAGATCGGTCTGGTCGTCATGGCGATCTCGACGATCGGACTGCTCTGGGTCGCGAGCGTGTGGGCAACAGCCGTTCTGCTGCTCGGGCTCGGGCTCGGCTGGAACTTCTCCTTCGTGGCGGCGACCGCGCAGCTTGCAGATCGCACGAGCCCGGCCGAGCGCGGCAAGCTGCTCGGCTTCAACGACCTGCTCGGCGCGCTCTTTGGCGCCAGCCTCGCCCTACTCGGCGGGTATGCGCTCGACGCGATCGGCGTGGGAGCGCTGGCGATCGGCGCGACGGCCATAGTGGTCGCGCCCGTTCTCCTGATTGCGCGCACAGCTTCCAGTCCAGCGGCGCGCGAACCGGCCTGAAGGCGCAGCTTCCATCGCCGCGACCTGTCTATGCTCTTGCGCGTGAAGCTGGCCGCTTTCGCAATCGTCGTCCTGACGTTGCCGCTCGCCGGCTGCCATGACTCGAAGAAGACGAGCGCCGTGCACGCGGCCACGACGACGCAAGCGGCAGCGCCGCCGCCCGCGCGCACCTACCACTCGCGTCCGGACCTGAAACCGCCGCTCGTCCGGATCCGAACCCCGGCCCACGACACCGCGCCCGGCTATGTCTTCATCGCGCCGAAGATGGTCGTGGCGCAGGCCGGCCCGATGATCATGGACAACCGCGGCGAGTTAGTCTGGTTCAAGCCGCTGAACACTCGCGGGGTCACGGATTTCCGTGTCCAGCACTATCGCGGCAAGCCCGTGCTGACCTGGTGGCGGGGACACGTCTCGAATGTCGGCGTCGGTGACGGCTGGTACGTGATCTACGACACGTCGTATCGCCCTGTCGCCGAGGTCAGGCCCGGGAACGGGCTCGTCGGCGACGTGCACGAGTTCCTGATCACGAAGAACGACACTGCCCTCTTCACCGTGTACCACCGCCTACCGGTCGACCTCTCCTCGGTCGGCGGTCCGAAGAAGGGCAGCATCTGGGACGGAATCGTGCAAGAAGTCGACATCGCGACGGGGCGAGTCCTCTTCGAATGGCACAGCTATCCCCAGGTTGGGATCGCGGAGTCGTATGCGCCCCCGCCGAAGGCGAGCGCTGGCGCGAAGGCAGCGCCCTACGACTACTTCCACGTCAACTCCATCGACGTGGAGCCGAGCGGCAACCTGCTGGTCTCCGCACGAAACACGCATGCCGTCTACGAGATCGACCACAAGACGAAGAAGGTCATCTGGCGGCTGGGTGGCAAGAAGAGCGACTTCACGATGGGCCCGGGCACGAGATTCGCATGGCAGCACGACGCACGACGCCAGGCCGACGGAACGATCACGATCTTCGACAACGGTGCAGCTCCACCGGTCGAGAAGTTCTCGCGAGTGCTGGTCCTGCGAGCGAACGCCACGACGAAGAAGGCAACACTCGTGCGCAGCTACCACCATCCGCTGCGGCTACTGGCTCCCTTCGAGGGCAACGCGCAGTTCCTGCCGAACGGCGACATAGTCGTCGGGTGGGGAGCGCAGCCGTACGTGAGCGAGTTCGCGCGCAGCGGGGCTCTTCTCTTCGACGTGTACTTCGGCCAGGGCAAGCCGCCGGGCAAGGACGCCGACACCTACCGCGCCTACCGGTTCCCCTGGCACGGGCAGCCGAGAGACCGGCCTGTGGTCGTGGTCGCCGGTGACACCGCCTACTCGAGTTGGAACGGCGCCACGGACGTGACGCGATGGCAGGTGCTCGCCGGCCCGGCGGCCGGTCAGCTGAAGCCGATGCAGACCGTCGCGAAGAACGGCTTCGAGACTCCGATCCGGCTCACGAAATCGGCCGCCTTCTACGCGGTGAAGGCTCTCGGCCGAGACGGAAAGGTGCTCGGGACGTCCGAAGCGGTCGCGCCGCAGCCCTAGTGCCCTGCCAGTGATGCTGCCAGAGGCCGGCGAGTATTGCTGGTAAGGGCACTAACTAACTGGCGCGGGAGACGCGCAACTTCGTCAACTCGCGGTCGCGCTCGTCGATGATCTCTTCGAGGTGGGCGACCTTCATGCGCAGCGTCTCCGTGGTGGTGACGAGCTCGATGAATGCGCGCTGGCGTTCCTTCAGGAGGGCCTCGACGCTGTGCAGCTTGATCTCCGGGTCATGGATCAGCTGCGGGGCCACGGGTGCAGGAGCAGGGGCGACAGGCGCAGGCACGGGGGCGACGGGCATTGGGGCGGGTGCGACGGGGACCGGGGCGGACAGGGCGAAGGTCGGCGGAGGCGCGAAGACGGCAGGTACCGGAGTGGCTACGGGGGTCGGGACCGGCGGCTGTGCTGCGACCGGCGAGGCTGCGACCGGCGGGGCCGTAGGCGCAGGCTCGACTTCCTGGATGTCGAGCACCTGCTCGGCGATTGCTCGAGCGAGCGCGAGCCAGGAGATCCGCCCGGTCTCGATCAGGATCTGGCCCAGGCGCAGCCCGGTCCGCTCCTGTTCGGCGAGCGCAGCCGCGAGCTCGGCCTCAGAGATCTCGTTCTTCTCGACCAGAATCTGGCCGATAGGACGCTTCCGCATTGGACTCCTATCGGCAGGAACACCGCGGGACGAAAGGACCTTGTCTACCGACGTCTGAAGCGGCGCGGAGCGTCGTCCTGGGCCAGGGCTGGATCGTCGCCCGCGTCGACGGCCTCCGAGCCGTCGAAGCCCTGCTCCCACGGGTCCAGGTGCACCGGCTCGTCTGCCGGCGGGAGCACGCGAACATGCCGAGGCGGCTCCGGCTGGGAGCTTGTCTCTCGGTCCTCCTGACCCCGGCGCCACCGGCCACGAGCTGCGGAGTGAGTCTCCTTGGCCTCTACGTCCGCCTCTGCCGCGGGTAGCAACTCCGGCTCCTCCGACTCCGGATCCGGATCCGGATCGGGCTCGGCCTCGGCGACCGCTTCCTCCTCCTTCAGGGGAGCGCCGATGATCGTCATCGCGTCCGAGGGCTCTTGCGCCTCCTCGAACGCGGACCAGCCGAATGAGTTCTGTTCGTCGGTTTCCTCGTCCGTGTCTTCCGCCCGCTGGGCCTCGACGACCGGGTGCCCGGGAGCCGGAACTGCGGGTCGCACGAGCGACGACTGCTCGCGCGCCGCGAGCCACTCGATCAGGCAGACGATCGCGAACGCACCGGCCATGGCGAGGACAATCACCCACCAGGAAAGCTTCGCCACGCCCAGCGCCACCGCCACGGCGACAAGGAATCCAACCTCGCCGCCGATGCGCCAGAGGGCCGGCGGAACTCCCTCGCGCGGCGCACGCATCCCGTAGCCGTAGGACGGCGGCTGTGTCCACGACTGCTGCGTCCACCCCGCAGCGCGGAGAGCACGCAGGTCGGTGCGCAAGGACGCGGCCTGCCGGTGAAATGAATCCACTGCCTCGAGTGTTCGCAAGGCCGCATCGAGTTGAGCCGCATGACGGTAGAACGACTCGAACGCAGCCTTGACGCTTTCCTGCTCGTAGCCCTGCTCCGCGACGGGCAGATCCTCGACGCGCGGCAACGGCTCGCGCGTAGGCGTCTGCGGTGTGGGCCAGGCTTCGGGCTCCATTAGCAGGACATTATGCGTTCAAGCAGGCGACGACCAGGCGGGTTCACATGGAGGCCGCGTGGGAGAACACCCCAAACTCTTCGCTCGCGTCTCAGCCGGCGGCTTCCGCGCGTCTGAGGCCGCGAACCGCCCAGGCGGCGAATCCGAGGATCAGCCCGGCCGCGATGGCAAAAGCCGCCAGCGTCAGCTCCGGCCTGCCGGAGATGAAGCCGCGACCGGCTTCCAGCAGAGCCGTGATCGGGTTGACGGAAGCGACACCGTGGATCCAGCCCTCGAGCAGATTGAGCGGGACGTACACAGGAGCGAAGAAGAGCAGGAGAAAGACCGGCATCTGCATCACGGGTGCAGCTTGCTGGGAGCGCAGGCGCATGGCGACGCCGGCAGCCCAGAGAGCACCGGCGAGATTCAGGAGTAGCGCGAGCGCATAGAGACCGAACAGGTCGACGCCGTTGCCGCCGATCTTCATCTGCGCGAGCAGTGCCACAATCGTCACGACCACGGCGACGGTCGCCCAACGTACGAGCGCCGACAACACGTATCCGAGCAAGATGCCACTCCGGTTCGGCGCCGCGACCATCAGCCGTTGCATGAAGCCGGTCTCGAAGTCGCGTGCGATTCCGAATCCGGTGAATACGCCCGCGAACGCCGCGGACTGCAGCAGCACGAACACGAACTGGAACGCGGTGTAGCCGGTCGGAAACTCGAACCCCGGCACCTGGCTGATACGCGACAAGCCACCGACGAACGCAGTGAAGAAGAAAAGTGGAAACATCACCGAAGGCAGCAGGAACGCTTTGTTCGTGAAGAACGTATGGAGGACGCGCCACGACACGCCGCGCGCAACTGAAATCGCGTCTGTCATGTGCGCTCCAAACGGTTCCAGAGTGCGTGAGTCGCAAGGGCGAAGCCGACGATGCTCAGTCCGGCGGCGACAGCGAAGCCGAGGCCAATGGTCTCCCAGTCCCACCCCGTGATCACGAGTGCGCGGACCGCCTCGATCAGGTACGAGACCGGGTTGACCGTTGCCACCCACCGAAACCAGTCCGCCTCGATCAGGTTGCGCGGGATGTTCATCGACGACAGGAAGAGAAAGACGAAGAAGACGGGAAAGAGGCCCTGCACCGCCTCCGTCGAGCCCGTCCGCAGCGCGGCCCAACTGCCGAGCGACGCGAACGCAAGCGCGATACAGGTCTCCAGCAGCAGCAGCATCGCTGCCCCGGCGACCCCGGTCTGTAAACGCACCCCGAATGCGAGCCCGACGGCGAGGTAGAAGACCGCCTGGACGACGGCGATTGTCACCAATCCGCCCAGCTGTCCGAAGAGCAGGACGATTCCTCGCACCGGGGTCAGCGCGAGCCTGTTGAGGAAACCGGTCTGGATGTCCCGCGCGAACTCGACGTTCGCGTTGATCGTCGCGAGCAGTGCTCCCTGGACGAACGGCACGGCGAGCGCGAACGCGACGAACGAGCTGGTGGGAAAGCCGGGAAGTTGCGTCTCGGCCTTCAGACCACCCGCGTTCACCGCGAACAGAAGCATGGGGAAGATCAGCGGGAAGACGACGTTCGCGGGCTGCCGCGCGGTTCGGACAACCGCGCGCTTGCCCAGGGCAGCAGTTTGGACGAGCGCTGTGGCGGTCACGCGCGCGCGGGCTCGAGTTCCGGTTCGGACTCCTGCTCGTCCGTGTCGCCGGCACCTTCGAGATGGCGCCCCGTCTTCGCGAGGAAGACGTCGTCGAGCGTCGGCTCGTGGATCTGCAGCTGAGAGAGAACGATGCCTTCCGCGTCGAGCGCGCGGACGATCTCGGCGAGATTGCCGTTCGACGACGTCAGCTGGACGGCGATGCTGCCGGGCCCGTAGCCGGTCGTCTGCTCGCCGAAACGCTCGAGCACCGATATCACGTCGCCCCGCTGGTCGGGATCGGCCGGCACCGCTTCGACCGTAGAGCAGGCGATGTCCGCCTTCAGCTTCTCGGGAGTTCCCTCCGCGACGATGCGCCCGTGGTCGATAATTCCGACGCGGTCCGCAAGCACGTCCGCCTCTTCGAGGTACTGCGTCGTCAGGAACACGGTGACCCCCTCCTCCTTGGCGAGCCGGCCCACCTCGACCCAGAGGGCGGTGCGGCTCTGGACGTCGAGTCCCGTTGTCGGCTCGTCGAGAAAGAGGATGCGCGGCCGGTGCACCAGTGCAAGCGCAAGGTCGAGACGACGCTTCATTCCACCGGAATAGCCCTTCACCTTGCGGTCCGCCGCCTCGGTCAGCCCGACTCGGGTGAGTAGCTCGTCGCTCCGTTCGCGTCGCTCCTCGCCGGTGATCCCGTGCATGGTGGTCTGCAGCCTGAGGTGCTCTCGCCCGGTCAGGAACGGATCGAGCGCGGCCTCCTGGAGCGCGGCACCGATCGCTTTCCGGACCTGCGGGCCCTCCTTGACGACGTCATAACCCGCGACCGTCGCGGTGCCCGCCGTCGGCGGCAGCAACGTCGTCAGCATGTGGACGGTCGTGGATTTTCCGGCCCCGTTCGGGCCGAGAAACCCGT
>WNGI01014240.1_pt1 | contig 11101 bp, 12 predicted proteins | sample 5400621 | NCBI WGS metagenome assembly WNGI01 (sample SAMN13153374, study PRJNA577476) | soil metagenome | isolation source: 20 cm soil or saprolite under Garry oak tree replicate 1 | place: USA:California | collected 2016-06-15
TGAGCGCAAGTAGATCGGCGGCGGCGACGAGAAGCGTCCCTCGCGCCTTGAGCTTCGCGGCCAGTGCGCGATAGTCGCGCACGTCGCCGTTCGCGCCCGGATATTGCAAAAGGACGCCGAAAGCATCGGCCGACGCAGCATCGTCGGCCGCGCCGACGATGATTTCGATACCGAGCGGCTCCGCGCGCGTGCGGACGACGTCGATCGTCTGCGGGAAAACATCGTCTGCGACGTAAAAGCGTGCGCTCCGGCTCGCGCCGATCCTTCGTACGAGCATCATCGCTTCGGCGGCCGCCGTCCCCTCGTCGAGCATCGACGCGTTGGCGATCGCCATGCCGGTCAAATCACAGACCACCGTCTGAAAATTGATCAGGGCTTCGAGCCGGCCCTGCGAAATCTCCGGCTGATACGGCGTGTATGCCGTGTACCAGGCGGGATTCTCGAGGACGTTCCGCTGAATCACGGCGGGTGTGTGCGTGCCGTAATAGCCTTGGCCGATGAAAGATTTCGCCACTCGATTTTTCGCGGCGATCGACTTCAAACGAGCGAGCGCTTCGGCCTCGCTAAACGGTGCGGGCAGCGCGAGCGGCACCCGCTCGCGAATCGCCGGTGGAACGATGGCGTCGATCAACGCGGAACGCGAATCGAACCCCAGTACGCGCAGCATCGCGGCCTGATCGTCATCGGTCGTTCCGATGTGCCGGCCGACAAACGCGTCGTGCCCTTCGAGTGTCGAAAGCATCTCCGAGCGATCATTCATGTCTATAGGCAATCGCTGCGAGCTGCGTCATTCATCGCCGACGGTCTTCGTGTAAGCGGCGGCGTCAAGCAGGCTCGAAAGCGCATTCGGGTCGGAAGGACGTATGCGATACAGCCATGCGGCGTAGGCATCCTGGTTTACGAGCTCGGGTGAGTTTGCGAGCGCATCGTTGATCGCGACCACCTCGCCGGCCAGCGGCGCGTAGACGTCGCTTGCCGCCTTCACCGATTCGACCACGGCGCAGGCTTCGCCCGCGGCGAGCTTGCGGCCAACGGCAGGCAGCTCAACGAACACGAGATCGCCGAGCGCGCTTTGGGCATGGTCGGTGATGCCGATGGTCACCGTGCCGTCCGCTTCGTTGCGTATCCACTCGTGGCTGTCGGTGTATTTGAGATCGCCTGGTACGTTCATCGTCGCTCCTGGGAAGACGTTTATGCGGTGCCGTGACGGTTCACTAAACCAATGCTTTGCCGTGACGAACGAACGGCGGCTTGACGACGCGCGCGGCGAGCCGTTTATCGCGCACCTGCACATGCGCCGTCGAGCCGATCGGCACATCCGCCGGTAGGCGCGCCAGCGCGATCGACTTTGCAAGCGTCGGCGAATACGTGCCGCTGGTGGTTTCGCCGTCCCCCACCGACGTCAGCACTTTTTGATGTGCGCGCAGCACGCCACCGGTGTCTACGGCGACGAGGCCGATCAGTTGCCGATGCGGTCGCAGCGTCGTCAGCGCTGTCTTGCCAACGAAATCGCGCGAACTCGCAAGATCGACGGTCCACGTCAATCCGGACTCGAGCGGTGTCACGGTTTCGTCCATGTCCTGGCCATAGAGATTCATGCCCGCTTCCAGTCGCAGCGTGTCGCGCGCGCCGAGTCCGCATGGCGTCACGCCTTCGGCACGAAGCGCATTCCACAAGGCAGCAACGTTTTGCGCGGGCACAATGATCTCGAAGCCGTCTTCGCCAGTGTAGCCGGTGCGACCCACAAACAAACCTCCGTCACCGGTTGCAATCTCTACTCCGAAGAACGGCTTGAGATCGCGCGTGGGCGCTTCACTCCCCGGCAATGTGCGCCACACTTTGTCGCGCGCATTGGGCCCTTGCACCGCGATGATCGCGAGATCGGCCCGGGGCTTTAGCACAACGTCCGATCCTTGTATTTCGCGGAGCTTCGCGAGCCACGCAAGATCCTTTTCGGCGGTCGCGGCATTGACGACGAGCCGGAAATAATCCTCGCGCAGAAAATAGACGATCAAGTCATCGACAACAAACCCGTGCTGCTCGAGCATGCACGAATACAGCGCTTTTCCAGGCACCTTCAGCTTGTCAACGTTGTTGGCGAGCGCATAGCGGAGAAAATCCCGCGGCGCGCCGAGCGGTCCGCCGATATCGACAACGCGCATGTGCGAAACGTCGAACATCCCTGCATCGCGCCGCACCGCGTGGTGCTCGTCCAACTGCGAACCGTAATGGACGGGCATATGGAAGCCGCCGAAGTCGACCATCCGCGCGCCGAGGGCACGGTGAATGGCATTGAGCGGCGTCGTCTTGAGCACAGTGTCGGGGCGCAAAAAAAAAGGGGCGATGCGGTCATCCGCATTGCCCCATCTGTCCTTGGTACCTGAGAGATTGCGGCGGAAACAACCTGGTTGGTCATTCCGCCGGCGTGCCCCTTCGGTGGGCCGCACGATTGCCGTGACGGCCGCTCTCCAGATCGATCGCGTTCTGTCGCAGTCCTTTTTGCCTGAGCGGTTTCGGGATTACGCCTTCGGCGGCGCCGCATTGCATCTCGGCGCACTCTCCTGCGACGAACGGCCGAAGATTATCAGTCCCGCCACCACCGGTCAAAGTGGAGGTGGTCAGTCGCGTACTATTTCTTGAGAGTAAGGATCCAGTCAACGAGTGCTTTGACATCGGCGTCCGACGTCGTTGCGTTCGGCGGCATGGGTACTTGGCCCCACACGCCCGAGCCACCCTCTTTCACCTTCTTGGCGAGCTTGGCAGGCGCGTCCTTGTCGCCTTTGTATTTGGCGGCGACCTCCTGGTACGACGGTCCGATGATTTTCTTGTCGACGGCGTGACACGCTGTGCAGCCATCTTTTTTCATCATCGCTTCCGCGGCGGCCATATCGAGCGACGCGGCCTCTGCGTTGCCGATCACGAGCAGTGCGGACGCGAGTCCAGCCAATACGAATTTCATTGTCTTGTTCCCCACGAGTTAATTGGACCTACGCTTGCGGCCGTCGGATGGTACCCGAAACGGCGCCGATGATGCGAGCGTCGCAGGGCTTCAGCGCCCCGCCACGAGGGCCCGTTCGACGTCGGCGACCGAAGTGATCGGCGGCAAACACAACGTCCCCTTGCACACCCATGCGACGGCGCCGTGCAGCGGCTTCTTGCCCTTCACGAGCGCAGGCGGCGGCCAATCGACCGACGTCAGATTGAACACGCGAACATTCGGCCGATAGCGGCGTTCGAGTGTCTGTTGCCAAGTGCGTGCTTCCTGCGCGTCGCCGGCTAGCAAGACCGAGGTCGGCGGTGCCTCGAGATCTTCCAGCGCCGTCAGCAGCGTCGAGTGGCCCGAAGGCGCCTGCGCAAGCGTGGGCGCGAACAGCCGCACCGCACGTTCGGCTGCCTCAAGATATCGCGGGTCATTGGCGAGATGGCCGAGAACGATGAGAGCTTGCGCAGCGACGCCGTTGCCCGAAGGTGTCGCGCCATCGCGTCCGGGTTTCGTGCGATGAAAAAGCTTTTCGTGATCGTGGCTCGTGAACCAGAAGCCGCCGTTCTTCCGGTCTTCAAAACGCGTGAGAAGCGCATCGCCGAGCGCGCAGGCGAGCTCGAAATCTTGCCGGCGAAACCACATTTGCATGACTTCGATCACCGCCATCAGCAAATAGGCATGATCGTCGAGATAGGCATTGAGCGTCGCGAGACCGTCGCGTCGCGTTGCGTAAAGGCGTCCGTCGCGCCAGGCGGATGCCGTCAATGCATCGAGCGCGGTGACCGCGAGATCGGCCCAACGTGACTCGTTTTGGGCGCGCGCTGCGCGTGCGAGTCCCGCGATCGTCAAAGCGTTCCATGCGGTCAATACCTTGTCATCGCAGCCCGGGTGAATGCGCTTCTCGCGCGCGGCGAAGAGCGCGGTTTTGGCACCCGCCAATCGCGTTTGCGCATCCGGCAGCAAAATCGACAGTCGTTGCACGATATGCGCGAGCGGCTCGACAACGCGCAGATGCCATGCGCGCTGCTCGAAGTTCGGCGGCCCGTCGAGCCCGAAGTACGGCGCGGCGACTTCCCATTCCGCCGGCGACAACAGCGCGCGGACTTCGTCGGGCGTCCATACGTAGAACTTGCCTTCTTCGCCTTCGCTGTCGGCATCGAGGCTTGACCAGAATGTGCCATCGGGGGCACGCATCTCTCGTACGAGCCAGCCGACGATGGCGCGTGCGACATCGCCGAACGCGGGCTCGCCTGTTGCGCGGCCCAGGTCGGCATAAAGTGCGAGCAGCGGACCGTTGTCGTAGAGCATCTTCTCGAAGTGCGGAATCGTCCATTCGGCGTCGACGCTGTAGCGGCAAAAACCGCCGCCGAGATGATCATTGATTCCGCCTTCGGCCATCCGTGCCAGCGTCGTGCGAACGATCGTCAGCGCCTCCGAATCCTTCGCCATGCCGAACGCGCGCAGGCAGAAGTCGATCTCGGCCGGATGCGGGAATTTGGGCGCACCGCCAAAGCCGCCCTGAACGGGGTCGAAGCTGCGCTTCAATTCGGCGAGCGCGATTCCAGGCGAACGTCCGGGCAATGGAGAGCCGGCCGGCTGGGTGGGCTCGAGCGATGCCATCGCTTCGGCGAGATGGCGGCTTTGCTCGGCGATCGCGCTGCCCTTTTCGCGATAGGCGTTTGCGATCTGAGGCAGGATATCGACGAAGCCCGCAAGGCCATAGCGACCCTCCTTCGGGAAGTACGTGCCGGCGAAAAACGGCTCGCCGGACGGCGTCAAGAAAACCGTCAGCGGCCAGCCGCCGGTCCGCCGCGTGAGCAGCGCGTGCGCGGTCTGATAAATCTGATCGAGGTCGGGCCGCTCTTCGCGATCGACCTTGATATTGATGAAACGCTCGTTCATCGCCCGTGCGACGGCGGGATCCTCGAACGACTCATGCGCCATCACGTGACACCAATGGCACGCCGAATAACCGATCGAGAGGAGGATCGGTTTATTTTCGGTGAACGCGCGCTTAAGCGCTTCGTCGCCCCACGGATACCACTCCACCGGATTGTCCGCATGCTGACGGAGATACGGCGACGTCGCGGAGGCCAGGCGGTTGGGCATGACGAAATCATATACCGCTCGCCCGCTACTGAGCGCTTCGCGGAGCGCGCCACGATCGGCGCGTTTTGTGAAGTTGTTATACGGCCGAAACTTTAGACCGTGTCTTCATACGCCACCCGCTCGAAATCCGCGCCACGCTGAATCAGTCGGGTCAGCCGAAACTTGCGTTCGGGGCCACCATCCGTCGAGCGCAGCACGCGCCCGGGTGTGAAGGCACGTGGCTGCATGATGAGCGTTGCGCGATCTTCCGGCGCTTCCGCCAACAGAATCGCAGGCAGCGGCGGCTCCTCGGCCATCGACGTCGAGACCGATCGCATGGTCAGCGCACGAGGCGTACCTGGCCAGAGCTTGAGTGCAAGCGCCAACTCGCCTTCCATTCTGCGAGCGACCCGCGAGACAAAGCCGACACGCGTGCGCTCTTCGTCGCGCACGACGATCAGTTGCTCGAGTGACCAGCGATAGTGTCCATCGTTTTCGCGGCTAAGCGACGCGTCGCGCCATTCGTAGCGGCCTCGCCACGGCTCCCACGGCCACTCGCGCTCGGCTTCTTCCTTGTACCGGTCGTAGTGAGTAAGCGCGGCGAGCGACTTCAGGTGCTGTTGCGCACCGTGAAATGTGCGCTCCATCTTGTCCTCGCGCTCGAATGTCCGGCCGCCGACGCGGAAGAATGCGCACAAGAGTCCGCCGGTGGCAAGATCGAGAGGCGTATCGGCATCGTCCGTTGCCACGCGGCCCGCGCGGCACCAGTGAGCTTCCAGATGGGTGAGGAGCGCGACACATTGTTCGACTGAAACGTCCTGACCCAATTGCAATTCGCCGGGGTTCGCGCCAGTGGAAAGCCGCCTTAACCGGCCCCGAACGCTGGTTGCAACCTTCCCGGTGTAACCGAAACGCAGCGCCGGCGGCGCATCTTTGGGCGCGACGAGTACAAGCGTTGCACCGGTGGCGCTGTCGAGATCCATCAAAATGACAGGACCTTCGGTTTCGCGTTGCTGAGCATAGGGAAACAGCTTGCGCGCCCACTGGCCGAGCCACCGATCGGCGAGCTCGATCTGCCGGACGGTCATCGCGCATGGATCGGCAAGACTCAATAGCAGCGCATGGCTGTAGGTCGAATAACAGGATGTTCCAACCGCGAAGGGCATCAGTTCGTCGGTCACCGCCGTTACGGCGCAGTCGAGCATCTCTGCCAATCGATAGTAGGCATGCAGCTCATGCCATACCGATACGGGCGGCGCGCGTCGCGCCAATCCATGAACGAGCACGAGCTGTTTGCCGACGTAAAGCCCGCGCTGAAGGATTTTCGCTTTGACGCCTTGCAGTTCGGCGTCACCCTCGATCAGCGGCTTCAAGCACGCGGAATATTGTTCCCAGAGCGCTTGCCATAACGCGACGGATTGGTCGATCGCCTCGGTTTCGCGGGCGCTCTCGGGCTGCGGTTTGCCCGCAAATCGTCGCGCGAGCTCCGTATGCAAATGGCTGACCTGGTCGCGCAAAATCTCGGCGAATTTCGCGCGCTCCCGCGCCGGAAAATCTGCGGCAGCGAGCGCGCGTAATTGACCTACCATCGTTTCGTTGGCTTGCCCGACCGGCATGAACGACAGCGTCTTGGCCCATTTGCCGGCGGTGTCCACGTCGGAGAAGAGCAATCGCGGTGCCGGTGACGACGGCGCTTGCGGCGGCGGCACCGGCGGGCTTATTGCGTCCTGGAGCGTTGTATCGGTCATGGCATCAACCTTCGGCGAGCCGGGCGGAGAGCTCCGCGGCGAAATTTGGCGGAAGCATAGGTTCGGCCGAATCGCGCTTCGGTGCGCCCCAGACCGGATTCGGAAAATGCGAGTCGCTCTCGAAGCGCGGGATGACGTGCCAATGCAAATGGGGTGTGACATTGCCTAAACTGGCCAGATTGACCTTGTGCGGCGAAACGAGCGCGCGCAGTGCGGCCTCGACAGCGAATACGATGCGCATCAAATGATCCCGCTCCACGACAGCGAGGTCGGTCATTTCGCGCACGTGCGCATTCCAGACTACCCGACAGAAGCCGGCGAACGGCTCGTCGGCGATTACGACACGGCAGCGTCCGTCGTCGTACACCTTGAGGCCCCCATCGCCGCTGCAAAAAGGACAGGTCGAGTCCATTACCGGCAGTCGAGGGCTGGGAGCCTGTTACAGATCACGCGGCCAGCCCCGGTTAACGCGCTTACAGCATAGGCAACCCGCCCGCCAACCTGCCGTCGGTGGGCACTGTTCGGCGTCCCGCGCCAGCGGCATCGATGCGGGAACGCCTCCAGACCTCTTCGAGCAAGGAACGCGCCAGTGAATGGACCCCCCTTCGGCGCTTCGCTGCCCCCAAAGGGGGCGCAATTCCGTCCTTGGAACGGTCCTGCGGCGGGAATGACCCTCGCCGATGCGGTTGATGCTACTCGGTAAATGAATGGGGAATATTCCGCCGGGCTCGTGTCGATTCCTCCGCGGCGCGCCGCTGCGCGAACAACTAATCTTGCTCCCATGAACACGACGCACCGCAAAACCTCCCGGCCGGTAACGGTTGATTGCCGGGATTCCCGCGGACAGCTTGCCTCCGCCCGCGAAGGCGCGCCAGACGGCCGCCGTCGCGGGATTTTTTCCCGGCAAGGCGTCGGACACGATGCAAAGGAGTTGACGATGGAACCCGGCTTGAATCCGCTGCTATACGATGACTGCGAAATGCTTACGCTATCATCGACGAAAAGCAAAGAATCGCGTGAGACGCGGACCCACAAAAAGTCGCGCGCGGCCGAGTACATCGCGGCGCTGTACATCGCGCTTCTCGTTTGCACGCCATGGCTAGTTCGCGATGCGTCACTGTTCCGGCCGCCTTCGACCGGCATCGAAATGCATTTGAGCGCCGCGACGTTGCATGCAGACGCGGTGAAGCTCACAGCGCAGGCGCCCTCTCGCTGAATCGAAAAGCGCTGCGCAAGGACGCAGTGCGTTTCGCGCCGCTCAAATCAACGCTTGTCGATCATCGGCGGTCGCCAGCTTGCGACCACCGCGCCGGGTGCACGCAGCATACGGATCATCCGCAACGCGTTTTCTCGACCGCGATAATAGCCCGGTAGACGCAACGTTTCGACGAATCCCGCGCTTCGATAGAGGCGGCGCGCTGCGGTGTTGCCCGCGCGGAGCTCGACGTGGATCGACGACATGCCCGCCACCGTTGCGGAATCCAGCAGCCACGCAATCAATCGCCGCGCTATGCCGCGCCGCTGATACGTCGGCGACACGGCGAGCAGCCTCAAATGCGCGCGCTCGTCGCCAAACGGCATTACGGCAAAGGCGATCACATCCGCGCCGTCGCGCGCGACAAGCGCCACTGTTTCGGGATCAGCGATGAGACGCGCAATGCGCTCGGCACGGTACTCCCACCCGAGACCCGCTTCGATCAGGTCGCGCGACATCAGCGCGAGCGTGAGCGCGTCGCTGCGGCGCGCGAATCCCAAGACGATGCTTCGCGGGTCCATCCCCGATTGTGCCACGGCACTTATCGGCCGGTAAGTCGACTCAACAATCTCCGGAGCGGCGAACGCGGTTTCGGCAGCACCCCGGGCATCGGATCGAAGTAACGCCGATGGACATAGCACCAGCCCCACGTATCGCCGCGCTCGAGCGACGCGATCATCGGATGGCCCGTCGTATTGAAATGTTGCAACGCGTGGGCATGTTGCGAGTCTTCACAACAGCCCACGTGGCCGCACGTGAGACAGATGCGCAGTTGTGTCCACGTCGAACCGATGGCGATGCAGCCCTCGCAGCCGTCGGTGCGCGGCGCTACTTCGTGAATTTCGGCGAAATGTTCGCACTGCTGCGTCATTTGCAACAAAGTTGGCGTGTGGATTTCCGATTGTAGACGCAGCGGCGTTAGCCCCAAACGTCGTGTCGCAACACGCGATGGCACAATCGCTTCTTCAAGAGACAAGAAAAACGAATCGACGAGGTCCGCGACGAATGCCTGCTACCCATGTCACCGCGCGCTACGTACCGGGCGAAGTGGAATCGGCCGACGCGTGGGTGCGTTTGATCGTAACGCTGACGTTGTCGACCATCGGCGGAGTCGGCATGTGGGCGGTCGTGGTTGCGCTTCCCCCCGTGCAAACGGAGTTCGGCGTCGCCCGTGGTGCTGCGTCGCTGCCCTATACGCTGACGATGGTGTCTTTCGGACTGTGCAGCATAATGATGGGCCGACTATCGGATCGTTTCGGCATCATCGTGCCGATCGTCATCGGTGCAATCGCGCTCGGGCTTGGTTACGCTGCTGCGGCATTTGCCGGCAGCTTGTGGCAGTACACGCTCGCGCAAGGAGTGTTGATCGGCGCCGGAAGTTCGGCCACTTTCGCGCCTTTACTTGCGCACACGTCATTGTGGTTCGATAGGCGGCGCGGCATCGCGGTCGCGATCTTTGCGAGCGGCAACTATCTCGCGGGTACGTTATGGCCACCGGTCGTTCAGCACTTCATCGAAACGGTGGGCTGGCGCGACACCTATTTCGGTATCGGGCTGTTCTGTCTCGCGACGATGCTGCCGCTCACGTGGTTCCTGCGCAGGCCACCTCCCGTCGTCGTACACGAGCCCAAGCATGCTGCGACGATGCCCCATGCGATGCATGCACTCGGCCTCTCGAACCGCTCGCTGCAAACGCTGCTGGTCATCGCCGGCTTATCGTGCTGCGTCGCGATGTCGATGCCGCAGGTCCATCTCGTCGCTTATTGCAGCGACCTTGGCTACGGACCTGCGCGCGGCGCGCAGATGCTGTCCCTGATGCTCGCATGCGGCATCATCAGTCGGCTGACGTTCGGCTTCATTTGTGACCGCATTGGCGGTCTTCGCACGCTGCTGCTCGGCTCCGGATTGCAAGGGCTCGCGCTGCTGCTCTTCCTCCCGTTCAACGGGCTCGTCTCGCTTTATGTGATCTCGGCGCTGTTCGGTCTGTTTCAAGGCGGCATCGTGCCGTCGTACGCGATCATCGTTCGCGAGTTCTTCTCTCCGTCAGAGGCGGGAACGCGAGTGGGCATCGTGATTACGGCAACGCTGTTCGGCATGGCTCTCGGCGGGTGGATGTCAGGCGTGATCTACGACCTGACAGGTTCGTATCAAGCCGCATTCTTGAACGGAATCGGGTGGAATCTGCTGAACGTTTCGATCGCGCTCTTCCTCCTCCGCCGGTCGACCGCGGAGCCGGCGCTGGCGTGAACGGCGCGTTGCCGTTCGTCCTACGCGTCGATGGGAGAGGGACCGACTGCGGCGACACATCGCATTGGAGAGACTTTAGATCGGGCTTCCGGCATGTGACCCATGCCCCCCGCGATTCGGATGCCATCCCTTCCATGCAACCCATGCGGAGCCTCATATGGATCAAGACACCCTGGTACTTGCCGTCGAACTCTTTGCCCTATTCGTTTTCGGTGGCCTCGGGCTTTGGCTCGCCTACAAAAAGCAGCAATCGCCCGCGCACGAACCGGAAACGCCGCATTACGACATGCGCCGCGACGGCCAACGCTTAGCCCACAACGACTGACGCGCACAACGGAATTCGATATGCCCTACCACGATATTTCCGATCTGCCCGCGGCCCAAGTGGATCAATACGACCGCCATCAGAAAGAAGCTTTTCTCAAGGCCTTCAACAACGCCTATGAGCAATATGGGCACGACGAGCGTCGTGCATTCGCCGTTGCCCATCACGCGGCAAAACAGGCAGGCAAGAAGGAAGACGCAACGACCTGAGCGTCGGGCGATCGTTATTTATCCGGCGCGCTCGAAGCGCCGCAGCTGAATCGCCTCCGCGATGTGCGGCGTGGCGATCGTCGCGCTGCCAGCAAGATCGGCGATCGTGCGCGCCACCTTGATGATCCGATGGTAGGCTCGCGCCGACAGCGACATTCGCGTCATCGCTTTTGCGAGCAGCGTTTCAGCGGCGGCCTCCGGACGGCAGTGCGCGACCACTTCGGGGACCGTCAAGCGCGCATTGGA
>WNGI01025203.1_pt1 | contig 11100 bp, 13 predicted proteins | sample 5400621 | NCBI WGS metagenome assembly WNGI01 (sample SAMN13153374, study PRJNA577476) | soil metagenome | isolation source: 20 cm soil or saprolite under Garry oak tree replicate 1 | place: USA:California | collected 2016-06-15
AGACGGCTTCGGCAATGGGATACCGGCTGGCGCGAGCCAGAGACAGGGTGTAACGGCCGTCGTGGCGCGGCGCATCACCGGAAGTATGCTCCGCGAAGACCGAGACGGTACGTCCTCCCTCATCGAGGTAGAGGACCGTCACCCGGTCGTGGGGGATCAATCCCTGGAGCTGCCGAGAGAGACCCTCGAGGAACCCGCCAGGATCGAACTCGGGCGTCATCGCGCGAGCCCGCGCCGCGACGGCGCCGACGATGCCGGCCAGGTCGACCTCAATTTCCGCCACGCCGTGATTATACGACTGCGACGCCGCGATCAACTGCGCGGTGCTCCCGGAGGGTTTCATCGAGTCGAAGCTGTGAAGTCGCGGAAAGTCATGCTCGAATTCACCCGTCCTGAGCAATAACGGGCGCTGAGTGTTACGCGGCCCGGCTCGGCTAGGCGACTCGATCGAGATGAAGCTGATTCGACCCTACGACGAAGCGGCGCGAGTGCGCGTACGGGGCGCGGCCCTGCGGCACAAATGAACTTAGCATCGGGCTCCGACGGTGGTCGGAAAACGAGTGGTTCGTGAACTGCCCGGCCGCGTTCACCAAGTTCGCGCAACTCCGTCGGTCCGATGGCCCTCGGGGCGCAGAGCTTTTTTGAACGCTAAAATTAGCTCCCTTGTTCAGTTAGAGGGCTTTGGGCCCACGGGATCCTAAGCTCGATGACCCTCTCGCAGTATTTATGTCTATGACGCGGCATCATTGTATGTCACGCCGTTAGAACGCTCGTAGGAAGGGCCTGAAACCCCATACTGCTCGATGGTGCGGGATAGTTGGGGTCAAGTACGGGTAAAGTAAGGAGCCATGTCATCCTGGACTCCTATGCCTGCCCGGCGCTCTTGGAAGGTCTACATCGTGGCCGCGCTTGTGTTCATCGTGTCCTTTGCCACAGCGTGGACGTTACCGACCACGGACCTTCTCCGCGGCCTGCTCGGCCTCCCGGGCGTCGCAGCTCTATTCGCAGCCCTCTACCAGATCATTCGGGACGAGGCCGCCCACGCACGGATGTTAGATCTGCAAGAGCGTCAGCACTTGTTCAATCTGGGTGTGACCTCTCACATGGCCAATGTCGCGTTCGACCGGCATGTGGGGTTTACCGAGCAGTACATCTCCCGAATGCAGCAGGGACTCACTCAGCTCTTCCAGACCGGGCCGCCCGGGGACAGTCTCAAGCTCTGCATCGACCTGGCCGACATCCGGCTCTCATTTCGGCCTGGATCACCGAGGATCTCGAGTCCAAGGTGATGCCGTTCGAGGATGCACTGCGCCAGATCGGCGCCCGGAAGATCGCGCTGGAAGGGCTCTCGGTCGGGCCAGAACGGTCGAAGATGGTCAACGAGATGTACCAGATCTTCTCGGACGTGACCGGGATCAAGCGTGAAGGTCAGGTAGTGGATGAGAAGCTGGCGCCGCGCAAGATCATCGGACACCTCCAAGACCTGCTGGGCGTGCAGCAACTCAGTCGCCTACGGCGCGCGGCCGTACAGTCGGCTATCGACACACTCGAGAGGAAGCCCTAGAACCCGATGGCGAGGCGACGAAAGAGATCCCCCAAGAAGCGCACCGCTAGCCCACTCCTCAATGACTCGGGGGAGCACACGATCCCGAAGCCTCTCCCGGAGCGTTTGCTCGCGGACTTCCTGATCACACGCTCCAAGCACGATGAGCGAAATGTCCGGGAATACGTCGAGAGCCAGGTGCGGGCCGAGAAGGTCACGCACCTCGAGAAGATCAAGACCGAGCACCTCCGGACGCGCGCCCTGGACGCATGGGATGTGCGGACAACTCGGGATCGGTACTGGGTGATCACCAACCCGACCAACCTGTACTCGCAGAAACATTTCCCGAGCCTGGACTTCACCATCTCGTTCCACATCGGCGTGATCGAACGCGTCGTCGCCCGACAAACACCTCCGGTCCCCGAGGAACAACAACGACGATTGAGCCACGCGTGGCGGAGGTGGACTCAGGCGGCCGAGGCCCTGGATCGTGCGAACGAGGCCGAGGAGTTCCAGGCGGTCGGGATGCGCTGTCGCGAGTGCCTGTTAGACTTCGTCACCGCCACGGCCAAGGACGAGATGGCCCCGACCGGACAAGAACCTCCCAAGCGCGGGGACTTTCTCCAATGGAGCGTACTCATCGCCAACGCCGTGGCGCGCGGGCCAAGCGCGGAGAGGGTCCGCCACTACCTGAAAGGCATCGCTGAGTCCGCTTGGCCGCTTGTGAACTGGCTGACCCACACCCGGGACGCGGTTCTGGCGGATGGCGTCCTAGCCGTTGATGCGACTCAACACGTACTCGCGGCCTTCGGAGCAGCGATCATACGGCACGAGCGCGGAGTGCCTGAACGATGTCCACGATGCTCCTCGTACCGCTTGGCGTCCGACTATCGCGCTGACCGCGCTGTTGATGTGACGCTGTGCGAAAGCTGCGGCTGGACCGACGAGCAGGACCCGATCAACGATCTCTTCAAGTCCCCGCCGCCATCCGAGGGTTGGCCCTCTCTTTGAGGCGGATGGAACTCCCAGAGCCTATGCGCCCCAGTTCAGCGTGCCGTCAATGGCAATCAAATCCGAGTGATAGATGTAAAAGATGTGAAGGGCGTTGCTGCCTTCGTAGACAATTGACAGGGTAGCTGTCGATGAGTATGTGCGCGTCTACCAGAATCTAGACAATTGATGTGTCCGATCACGTCGGACGAGATGAAAAGCGATTTCGCGCATCGGCTTCAGGATTGACGATCTCGGGCGCGGACCGCGATCTCCTTCGTCGAGAATTTGACCGCAGCCCTACCTATCCTCGCCGCCTGAGACCCGGTCTACCCATTGGAGGACCAAGGGAAGCAGCGTACCAAGAGCGCGACGGCTCAATACTAGGCCCCAGTGCGATGCTCCGTCGACGTTGAGGAAATCCGCTTCCAAAGGGAAGTCCGCATACCGGTGCTGGGGCCAGGACTCATCAGCCGTCCCTGTCACCACCAGACACGGCGCCGACAACTTCGGGATCACGATACCGGCGCTGCGCTCGTCTCGCGCAAACCGGGACTCCTTGCCAAGAGATCCCAGGGCGATCCCACGCTCCTCCATGTCGAGATCGGACATCGTGGGTTGCCGGTTCGGATCCCGATCAGCGATGCCATACTCCTCGGGCCCGAACTCACCCGTTCGTAGCGTCACCGAAGGGTTTGTCGATCGTGCCGGGATACTCGGCGCCAGACCCACGCACCCTTGCGCGCGGACGGCCTCGGCCGCCATCATCGCGACAAGGCCGCCCATGCTCCAGCCGATCAGGAGGGGCGGCCTTCCGAGTTCCCGGGCGCATGCGATAACGTCCGCCGCGTAATTGCCCATACTGGTCCGCGAAAGATCCGCGTCAACACTTCCGCCATGCCCGCGCAGATCCACGGCGTAGGAAGACCAGCCACGCCGGGCCAGTTCCTTCTGCCAGAAGGTCCAAACGGCAGCAGAATTCGCCGCGCCGTGAACAAGGACGACAGGGCTCCGGCCCCCTGCGGTGGCCACTGTTCCACGAACAGACAGGCCCATCCGCCGACCCTCCTCTCAGTCGTGGCGGCGTGTGGAGCCGCGTTCAACCTCGCCGGCGACTCAGCCTGATCCCCCACCGCCGTGCAGAAGCCACTCAGTCATCGCCGCACAGAAAGCCTTCCGATACAGAAGCCAGCGGTCAGCGGTGACCGATTTCTCGGGCGTCGCCCTTGCGGCCGCTGGCCGGACGAATTCGCGAAGAGCGCAGTAGATGTGTAGCATGGGGCGCTCCGAATGGTCGCCTCTTCCACCCTTCAGTTCAATTTACTTTCTCTGCTAGATCAGATAAGTGCGGCTTACACTACTCGGCGATGACTCTAGGCCTGAACCAGCTACGAGTGTTCGAAGCCGTAACCAGGTGCGGGAGCTTCATCAAGGCTGCCGAACGGCTCCGGGTCACCCCTCCGGCCATCAGCCTTCAGATCCATCAGCTAGAACAGGCCTGCGGAGCTCGGCTGTTTGAGCGTCTCGGCCGCCGCGTCCGTCTCACCCCGGTAGGCGAGATGCTTCAGAACTACGCCGCTCGCATTTTCGCGCTTGTGGCCGACGCCGAGGGAGCCATTGAGCAGAGGCGTGGCTTCGAGAACGCCCGCTTGCGGATTGTGACCGCCGCGACTGCCGCCGCCTACTACTTGCCGCCGCTTTGGACAGCCATCATGCGCCGCTACCCCGGCCTTCACTTCCACTTGACGGTGGAGAACTCTCAGCGGGTACGGGAACGGCTCCTCGCTTTGGAGGATGATGTCGGGGTCATCGGCGGGAACGCCACCCACCCTGATCTCGTGTTCATCCCGCTTGTGCACGATCCCTTGGTCGTGATCGTGGCACGGGATCATCCGTGGGCGAGGCATAAGACGATCTCAGTCAAGTCCCTCCAGGAGCAGAGGCTTATTTTTCGGGAACCCGGTTCAGCGAGTCGCGCGCTGGTCGAGGAGCGCCTGCGGGCACACGGCATAAAATACGAGCCGGTCTTAGAGATCGGTTCGAACGAGGTCATCAAGCGGGCCGTCGAGATCGGCAACGGTGTGGGCCTGCTCTCGCAGGCCGTCGTACGCCGGGAACTCCAGGGCGGGCATCTGCGAGCTCTCCGCGTCAGGGAGCCAGGGTTCTCGCGCACTCTGTACCTCGTCTATCACCGCATGCGGGAGCGGGCTCCGCTGATTCAAGCCGTAGTCGAGGTTGCCGCCGATCTCTCCAAGCGCCGCGCACGGAGAGAGTGACTCCCGCGATCGGCTCCCTAGAGATCCGCTATAAGAGTCGTCGCCCGCGATCTAGGCGTAGGGCCTCGCGCGGGCGTGGCCTTCTCCGATCGACGTCGGCGGAAGTGTCCCTGGGGGTCGGGTGGTCATAGGCCGGCAAGCCTTCGGAGGATGTGGGATCAGCCGCGATGGCGCCACGAGCACCGCCCCTGTGGCCTGTTTGGGAATGGGCAACTTGGGCGGAAAGAGCGTCATGGCGCGACTCGCCAGCCTGGGACAGAGGAGGGAATGTGTCCATATCGCAGATCCCGGTTCAGATGTCCACCGAGGTTCCACACGGCGGCGCTGCAGTGAGTGGTAGGGAGGAGGCTGGAGTGCGACAGATGCAAGCTGGCCGGGAACGGCCTCTTAATGAGCGGGCCCAACGGACCACGGACCTTGGAAGACCGGGCTTCGCTATGAAGGATCTATGAAGCAGATTGACCGAAACGCGCCAACAGGGAACAAGGCGACGGTCTCGTAAGTCAAGCTCGAGCCGGCGCCGGCCGCGCGTGTCGACACCTCGCCCCACGCCTGAGGTGGGCGCGAACGCGTCCCAGTGTTCGTCATCATCTGCCACCATTCCTTCGAAAGCGCTACTGCGCTGCGGCCCGTTCGGCCTCGGTGAGTGACTCCTCCGGAACAGCACGGTCTCCGTGTTTTTCCCGGCGTTTCACACAGGCGTCAATAACCGCCAAGCGGGCCCAGGCAGCTGCTCCGAGCATTGGCACCCCTCCGGTCTCGCAATGAACCACCATACCCGTTTGAGGGTCCTTAAGCCACTTGGTGTTGGCCGGGCTAACGTCTCGAAGCGGATCAGAAAGGGATGAACAGTCCTGAGGGCGTTTCCATTGCGGTCACCACTGTGGTTCTCGGGCTCTTGTAGCGAGGAGCTTTCTCGACGGCGGTATGCGGTCGCGAGTCCCCTGACACTCCCCGGTTCTTAGCCACTTACAACTAGCGCTCCGGCCGCGCGGGCGAGAGCAGGTCTCGGACGTCGACGCTCAGCGCCCACGCCAGCCGGCAGACGTTGTCGATTGAGATATTGCGCTCCCCGCGTTCGACAGAGCCGATGTAGGTGCGATGGATGCCGGCCTTGTCTGCCAGCGCTTCTTGGGACCAGCGACGTTGAGACCGAAGCCGCCGAAGATTTGCTGCCAGCAGCCGTCGACCATCGACTGGTCGACCACTGCCTCGCGACTCGGGGCGGTGAGGAGACGACCCACGACGTCCCACCGGCGCGACGATACGTGGCTTGACGACGAGACGTCTACAGCCTTAAAGTAGACAGACTATGAGTATCATGCATTTCGATCTACAGACAGCGAATCGCGGAGGGACCTGCATCCCCCGAGCGACCGGGGATGCGCCCGGCGCGGACACCGGAGGGTCCGTCTGTTCCTGGGGGTGGTCCCGTGCCTGCGCTGTGTAAGACCGATCAACTCAGGCTGGTGAAGGACCGCCGAGCCGGACGGTCCTGGAATGGGCTGACGCGCAAGTACCGGATCGCTCGCGGCACGCTCGCCAAGGTCTTGCGCCGCCATGGCATCACGCTACGGCCCATGCGCCGACTCAGCCTTGGCGGGGAAGAGCGGGTCATTCGCGGCTATCAGCGTGGCCACTCCATGTCGTGGCTCGCAGCACATCAGGCGACGTCGGTGGGCACCGTTCTGCGAACCCTTCGCCGCCGGGGTGTGGCGGCGCGCTCACTCGTTATCGCATGTCGCCGACGGAAACTTGACGAAACCGCCTTCGACGAGGTCACCGAAACGGGCGCTTACTGGACGGGGTTCCTCATGGCTGATGGCTCCATTGAAGCAAGGACGCGGGGCTACGGTTCTCCGGTCATTGTCTTAACGGTGGGAGTTAAAGACGCGGGCCATTTAGTGAGGTTTAAACGTTTTCTCTCTGCTGGCCACAAGATCACGATTTCGCGTCGTGAGAGAAAAATTGCCATTGCTTCCGGACGACTTGCGACGCAACTCGCACGCTATGGCGTCGTGCCACGCAAGACCAAGCGAACCAGAGTCTTGCACCTTGGGATGAATCGTCACTTTTGGCGGGGTGTCGTGGACGGCGATGGGAGTGTGATTGTGGGAAAGCCAACCATGCTATTTCCAGCCGGGTCTCCGATCCTGATCCTCTATGGATCGCGTCCCTTGCTGACTCAGTTTCAACGCTTTGTTCGGCACTACTGGCCTGACTACGGGGGGCACGTCAGCGTACGCCCCGGGTGCTGCCGTATCTCGCTCAAGGGCCACGCGGCTCGGCGTATCCTGCGCGCACTCTACCAGAACGGCGCGGTGGCTCTCCCGCGAAAGCGAAGCCGTGCTCAAACGTTGATTCAGCAACTCGCATAGCAGCACGTCGCTCGGCGGGCCGAACCTCTTAAACGAGATCCACCTCGAAGCTAAGGTTGTTCAATGTCGGTAATTGCGGGCCCCCGCAACCATAAGAACCAAGGGGTTAGCCGAAGCCGAGGCTAGCCCCTTGGTCGTTTGGTCCATGTTTGGTCCGTGTGAAATGGGGCCCCGTCGCTGCCGCCTTAGCCCGACGCCCCTCACAACAGCCCTCAGAAGGACACGCCCAGGCGCCAGAAAAACAATTATGAGGCGCTGGGTTGGGTAGGCACTTTAGGTCCCTCACGCGCGCTTTGCTGTCCGCTCTCGGCCGCCAGGGCCGCGCAGGGCCGCCAGGCGGCGCCCGGGGGCTCGCGTGGAGGCCCGAGAGCTAGGCTGGACATCGAGGATTCACCTCTGCTGATTAGGTGTTTCACCTGATCGTCAATGAAATGCCTGTGCGTCAGCTTTCTTCGCGAAACGGAAAGAGGCATGCGGTCCATCTCGCAGCTCATGCGCGCCGGCCTGACTCGATCTCGTGTCGAGGCCGGTTGGGGCTACTGGCCGATGGCCGACCGCTCACTGGGGCTTTAGGCTTGCGGAGGTCTCGTTGAAAACAGGCTCCCTAGGGCTCTCCCAGGACCGACAGGTATGAATGACGGGACGACGAGGTGACGACATGAATCTCTTGAGGATGAGTACCAAACGCATGATTTGGGCGGTGGTCGAAACGTTGTTCGGCCCCGATGGCCGGCCAGATCACGCTCAACGTGGACGAAGAACACGTGAGCGGTGGGGCGTTCTCGGATCGGATGCGCGTGAGACGACAGTGATCCTCGGCCTGTTCGCGGTGCTTTGGTTTCTCTTGGCTCTGCCCTCGTCGTCCGCGGCCCTGACGACCTACTACGTCGATCCCGATTACACGGGCACCCCGCGCAACGGCAATGCGGCATCGCCGTGGCAATCGCTCGAAGATACGGTGACCAACAACCCGTGGAATACCATCAACGCCGCCCTGATCTCCGGCGACGTCACCGTGTATCTGTCGGCGCGCAATGCCGGAAGCGACACGAATCAAGCCTCGCCGGTGGAACTGAATCTGCGCCGCACGAACACGTCCAGCAATCTCTTGATCCTCGATGGCATCAGTCAGTACAACACGAACGACTCGACGCCGTCGTGGACTACTCATCTGACGCCCTCGCCGTCGAACTACCAGGCCGCGTCCAAGTTTCAGATCACCTCGCAGTACGCGGTCCAGAACGGCGGCGCCATACCGACGACCTGCAAAAACTACATCACCCTCCGCGGCATCAAGTTCATCGCCACGGGGGGCGGTCCGAATCTGTCGTATATCGGCAACCTCACGCTGGAATACAGCGAAGTCACGAAGTCCGCGGCCACGGGCGGAGGGCCGGGGATGTATGTCGGGCCAGCGAATGCCGGCCCCTGCACAGGCGTGGGGCCCAACAACGTGACCGTCCGCTATAACTACATTCACGACACCTATGGCGAATGTCTCTATGTCGGAGCCAGTACGTCCGACCCACCCGGCAATCCCGGGAGCGTGCAGACCGGCGACAACTATCTGATCCAAGGCAACACGATTACGAATTGTGGCACGCAAGGGGGCCAGGGCGACGGTATCGACATCAAGGATGGCCACACCAACCTGCGCGTCATTAATAATGTCCTCACCTGGCCGAATATCAACACCACGACGCCGTGTGACTGTTCCGCCATCATCTTGGAGTCCGGGGATCTGATCGACGGCAATTATATCGAGCGGCCCGGGAAAATCGGGATCTATGTCGCGACCAGTTGGGACAACTCTGTTGGCCGTTCCGCCTTGATTATCCGCAACAACGTCGTCGTCAACGCGACGGGCGGCCAGGGTCGTCAGTACGGGATCAACTTCGACGGCGCGTCGTCTGCCACCTACCAGTGGACGAACGCGAAGGTCTATAACAACACCATCTATACGACCGGTGCCACGTGGGATTGCGTGTCGGCGGGGATTGCCGGTGCCTTCGGCGGGACCGCTGGCCCGACGAACGTGACGGTCGAGAACAACATTCTATCGGACTGTGGCGCGGCTGGGGTAACAACCCTCAATGGCGGCACGCTCGCGACCCACGACTACAACCACTTCTTCAACGTCACGAACGCGCTCGTCATCGGCGGCACGCCGACAACCTGTACAAACATCAGGACGGTGGAGACGAACTCGCTCTGTAGCGATCCTCTGTTCGTGAGTACCACGGCGCCCTATAGCGCCAATAACTTCGAGCTCCAAGGGACCTCGCCCTCGATCGGCGTTGGTCTGGACTTGTCCGGCACGTTCGTCGACGACTACGCGGGCACGGTCCGGACGGTGCCGTGGGACTTCGGGGCCTTTGCGGCTGGGCACCCGGGAGGGGCGCCGACGCACGTTCAGACCAACTACAGTGCCTCGCCCAGCACTACGACGCTCTCGGTCGGTCCCTTCACGTACACCGCAGGCAACGCGGTCATCGTGACGCTCCTCCTCTACCTTACCGATGGGACAATCACGCAAACGGCGGGCGACATCGTGGGAGCCGCGAACTTCTCCACCGTGACGTCCGGCATCATCATCTACCAATACGCCAACTGCAACATCGCGGGTGGCAGCAAGACGTTCACCTTTGCCTTTCCCTCGCCCCAACGGCTACGACGTTCGGCGTGAGGTTTACCTCCGATGGCAAGTCGGCCGTGGGGTGCTACAAAGCGGCGACCCCGTGAAAACAGGCCGTCTCGGCCAGGGGGAGATCGCGACGCGTGTGATGTGCGCTACGCGGCGGGGGAGTTTGACACGGGGTGCGCCACCGTCGCGCCCAGCCCGCTGCGACGGCGGTAGCTTCCTGGCGGGAAGAGCAGGGCGCGCGTGGCCCGAACTCGGGGCCTTGCGGGAGGTCTAGCCTACGGCCGAACGCGCGCAGCGAACGATTTGGTCCGTGTTTTGGCCGTGAACGAGGGCCAACGAGCCCCAACAGGGCCCAACGCCGTGCCCGCCGGCGGCTGACTAACCGACTGTTTTCGTTGGGTGGCATTGGGTCCCGTGGCGACACACTTTAGGCTCATAACCCAAAGGTCGCTGGTTCAAATCCAGCCCCTGCAACCAACAACGACTAGGGTCGAAAGGCAGCGCCAGAAACCTGGAAGCTCAGGTGTCCCATCAGCGAACGAATCCCGTTGGGGAATCGAACCCGTTACGGCGAGGTTTCTCCTCTCGCGCTGGTCAGCCCCTCGCCTTCTCCTTGAATTGTGGCTCCTTCCAAACATAGGTCTTTCGACATCCAGGACAACTCCACTCGGGTAGAAACCTGGGCGCCGGGTACATCAGGCGGCAATCGGGATTCGGACAAGTCCACCACTGGAAGCACTCATCGAGCCGCGCTTTCAGGTCAGCCAGGCTGACTCGCTCCTCCTTACGGCCCCAGTATTTGGCCACCGTCCCTCTGGCTAACCCCATCGTCTTGGCCACCTTGGCCTTGCTATACCCCTTCGCCTTGAGCGCCTGGATCTTACTGACGTCGTCGTCCGTGAGCATTTCCCCTCCACAAACTGGCGACGGTGCCAGCTGAATGCGCAAAAAGTGAGGAAGAAGCGATCAAACCCTGTCCTAAGATCGGCGCATTACTGTGAGCTTTTCGGCTCACTTTCCGCTCGAAACCCGAGTTCGGAGATCGTGGGAACGATGTGAGAGCGACGTGAAAACGAGTGTAGAACGTGTGCGCCTCCAGCCCGAGTCCGCTCCCCTCCAGGTGCCCGCCATCGTCAAGGCGAGGCCGACAGAGTCTTCTTCACGCGGCAGAACCAACGTCAATCCATCCCCGGCGGCTCTGGGGAGCGTGAAGGCCTCGCAGAACCATTCGCCCGTCACCTCAAGGGGCGAAGGTGCCGGCGCTGTTCC
>WNGI01019360.1_pt1 | contig 11098 bp, 14 predicted proteins | sample 5400621 | NCBI WGS metagenome assembly WNGI01 (sample SAMN13153374, study PRJNA577476) | soil metagenome | isolation source: 20 cm soil or saprolite under Garry oak tree replicate 1 | place: USA:California | collected 2016-06-15
CCAGCTCGCCCAGCAGGTTGTGATTGGCATTGGGCCTCGCCAGGTCAGTAGCCTTAGAATCGTTAGGCGATGTCGCCGAGGTAGCAGCGACGGGCGAGGTTCCCTTTTCTCCTGCAAAAGCGGGGCCGATGGCAAAAGCCGCCGCCATCCCTGATCGGGGAGCACATGGTCAAGCCTGCACCGGTCTCCGCTCTCCCGTTTCTTGGGCTACTCATTTCCATACGCCCAGGTTGCGCAATTGCGCGGTGGCGATGCCGGCCCAGTTATTGTTAGAAGCAGGACACGCCGGACTCGGATGCAGAATCTGGCCGACGCGCGGCGGCGGATTGGCGATTACTTCGCGCGCGCGTTTTCCCGCGAAGTCGCCTACGCCGATGAGCCATTCGGGTTCCAAGATTCGAACAATATCACGCAAATGTTTATCACAGGCCGCGAATAGGGCCGTCCGCTCATTCGGCGGCAGTTTATCCGGCGTTCGATTGCGCCCGCTCTTTTCACAAAATGCGAGCGGGCAATAATTCATCACCATGTGTTCCTCGAAAAATTCCTCGGCGGCGCCGAAGCGTTTCGCGAATAATCCCCATAAACGTTGGCCGCTGATTTCGCTGCGTGCGCAATCGAATCCAAGCACCGGCCGCTTCGGATGCTCATCAGGCGAACGGTCAATTCTGGCTTGAATGCCGAGCCAATCGCGCACGGCAGCGATTTGGCCGAACGGGACACCGGTTTGCGCCATCCCGAACGGGCCGGGATTCATTCCGAGAAATAGCACCCGCTTGCGGCCATTTCCGTAGCGACGCAGGTACATCGCATGCGCGCGCCAGGCGTAGATCAACGGGTTGTAAACGTGCGTGACTGGCGCGGCGAATCTCAGCTCGGCAACGGCGTCGCGCAGACGTTTCGCCGCGGTGACTAACGAATCACTGGTTGCCATATTTGATGTTACGACATGAAAACTAGGATTCGAGCGATCAGCCCACCGACTAGCTTCGAATGGGGCGCGGAGCGATGCGGTGACGTAGTTGGAGAAATGGCCGTTCCACTGCAAAAAATAGGATTGTCGCGCCGGCGTAAACGCTGAGTTCGACGCCCAGAAGAGCGGCCGCCGAAGTGAGCACGATGTTATGAGTTACGCAAAATTGCGCGAGGAAATGGATGACAAGTTTTTGAATGAGATACGCACTATAGGCGATGCTGGCGATAAAAGCGGCGCCGGGAATTTTTACTCGCCGCAAAATTAACCGCGGGCTGACCGCACAAAGAAGTAATGCGGCCATTCCAAGAGCAATCAACGGAAATTGCCAAATGCTGGCGGCGACGGTGAGATAATCGCCTTCCCCCAGATATAATGCGTAAACGATCAGGGCGAGCCCGGGCAGCAAAAGCCAAGGGGCAAGATTCATCAGGTGACGCCACCATTGCGGACGGAATTTTTCGATGGCGGCCAGGACAGCACCGAAGACGAGAGGATCGAGCCGGGTCCAGGTCGGGTAATAGATCCAGGTTTGAAAGCCGCGGTAGGAGACACCGGTTTCGGCCAAATTTTGCCAGGCAAGAAATGCGCGCAGGACGATTCCGCCAAGAACGATGACGCATGGAATGATAAATCGAGCACGAGGCCATCGGCTAACGAGAATTAGTATTAGCGGCAGGAGAAGGTAGAACTGGTCTTCGACCGCAAGCGACCAGGCGTGGGAAAAAGCGGTGCCGCCATGCAGACCAATGTTTTGCACCGAGAAGACAAATTTCCAGAGCGGCGACATTTCTGCGTACTCCCGCCAGGATGGTAAAAAGGCATAAACAGCGAGGATGGCGAAGTAGGCTGGTATGATTCGGAAGGCGCGGCGGGCAAAGAAGCGCCGCAGGTCGATCGGACGACCGCGCACGAGCGGCGCGAGCAATTGCCCGCCGATCAGGTAGCCGCTAAGAACGAAGAACAGATCGACTCCGATCCAGCCGAATCGATCCACGCGACCGGGCAATTTGAAGCCGAAAAGAGCGGCGTGGTAAATGACCACCACGATGATGGCGAGTCACGGAATTTCGGACGCGCGAAAGTAGCAGAGGCAAGGCCCCCGTCGAGTTTCCGTGAGCACTTACAAGATCGACTGCTTTAAGCAGTCAATATTTTGTCGCGCTGATGCTGTGTGGGGCGTGGCCGCCTTCGCCCGCATTTCTTTTATGGCAGCGCGTCAAGGATTCGTGCGACAAGAAATTGCGGCGCAATTCCGAGGAACAACACGACGGCTGCGGCGAACACAATCGTCAGTCTGGAAAGTCCGTTCTGCGCCAAGATTGAATGCGAACGAGTTTCAGCGCCCTGGGTTTGGAAAATCACCTTTAAAACGATGAGATAATAGTAAAGGGAGATGAGACTGCCGAAGAGCGCGAGTGCCACGAGCCAGAGGAGACCGTGATTTGCCCCGGCGCGAAACGCGGCGCTAAAGAGATAGAACTTGCCGAAAAATCCGGCGAGCGGCGGAAGCCCGGCCAATGACAACATGAATACCGCCATGCATCCGGCGAGCAACGGAGAGCGCGCACGCAACCCCGCGAAGTTTTGCAAATCGTCACCACCGGTCTCGCGGCGCACCAGCGCGACAACGCCGAACGCGCCGATCAAGGAGCAAGGTGTAACCGGCGTGAGCAACAGCGGAGTAGGCGAGCAACCGGCGCAGATTGGTCTGGACCAGGGCGACCAGATTGCCAATGAGAATCGAGAACGCAGCCAACACGGCGAGGACCGGCGACCAACCGGCAACCATGGCGTGCCAGTCCGCGCTGCCGTGGACCGGGCCAAATCCAATGAGCACAATTTTTCCAAGGACGACGAACGACGCAACTTTTGATCCTGACGCAATGAAGGCGGCGCTCGAAACCGGCGCGCCTTGATAGGCGTCAGGGGCCCACAGATGAAACGGCGCAGCTGCGATTTTGAAGGCGAAGCCGACGAGGGTCATGACAATGCCGGCAAACAGAAGCGGCGAGAGCGATTGCGCAGCAAGGCCTTCCGCGATGGCGGCCAGACTAGTCGTGCCCGCCATGCCATAAATGAAGCTCAGCCCAAAGAGAGTAAAAGCGCTGGCGGTACTGCCAAAGAGAAAATACTTCAAGCCGGCTTCGGCCGATCGGATATCGGTTTTGTCGAATGCGGTCATAAGATAAAGCGACAGACCGGTAAGCTCGAGTCCGATGAAGATCATAAGTAGTTCCTCGCTGCTAACGAGAAGTAGCAGGCCGATAGTAGCGAGCAGAATGATGGCAAGATACTCGCCGTAGTTTGGTGTCTCACGGGACGCGAGAAGGATGGTGAAGAAGGCAAGAACCAAACAGAGGATCTGGAAGAGCGAGTTGAGTGGCGAGGTCACAAGCATGCCGTGGAACAAATTCGCGTGTGCAGGAAGCATCAATATGGCTCCAATCGCGATCACGAGTCCAAGCGCCGCGACCAGCGTGCAGAAAGCGGTAGATGCGGCCGTGCCGGCTGCGGCACGTCGCGGCATTGCCGGCGACACGCCTGCCACCGCAGTTCCGCGACTCGTTGTCACACCAATCACGAGAACGACGAGCGCAGTCAAGGTAACGATCGCTTCCGGGGCGGCAAGTTTGAGGAGATCCAGATAAGACATGGGAGATCGTTACAATGTTAAAAAGTTACATCGTTAAAATGGGAGAAGCACTGACCCGAGGCTCCGTTGTAACTTTGTAACCATGTAACCTTTTTAACCGCCGGTTTTCAAAAACCTCATTGCTTCAACTGCGGGTTGAATACGATCGAGTAAGAACTTGGGATAGATTCCGATCGCCACGGTCGCGAAGATCAGGAAGCTGGCGCCAAGTTTTTCTGGAACACTAATGGGTTCAAGGTGGATCGGCCGCTCGGCGGGCGATGTCATTAATGGCGGCGAAACCGCAAGTTCTTTAACATCGCCCGACGGAATGGCCGATTCGCCTTCAAAGAAACTTTTTTTCAGCGCGCGCAAGGTGAATGCGGCTACCAAAACCATGCCCACACCGGTAATCCAAACCGCGATCGGAAAGGTTTTCCACGCGCCGATCAAGATGGTAATTTCGGCGGCGAACCCGCTGAATCCCGGAATGCCCATCGACGCGGCCGAAGCGATAACAAAGACAAAGGCCGCGAACGGAAGCATGCGATTAAGTTCCATCAGCGACAGTTCATCGAGATCCCGGGTGTGAGTGCGGCGATAAATCATGCGTCCAGCAACGGCAAAGAGGAGTGCACCGATCACGCCGTGGGAAAACATTTGCAGAACCGCGCCGGAGACGCCGAGGACGTTTGCCGTCGCCAGCCCAAGAAGCACGAAACCCATGTGGCTCACGCTCGAATAACCGATGACGAATTTCAGGTCGCGCTGCCGCAGCGCCACCGCTGCGGCATAGACAATTCCGATCACGGCCAGGATCGCGATCCAATTACTCCACATTTGGAAACCCTGTGGGAAAAGATTCATCGCGACGCGCAGCCCGCCGTAGGCTCCGAGTTTCATCACAATTCCGGCGAGCAACATTGAGCCCGCAGTCGGTGCGGCCACGTGGCCAGTCGGCGCCCAGGTGTGCAATGGCCAGATGCCGGCGAGGACGGCGAAGCCGACGAACAAAATGGGGAATGCCCAGGACTGTAACTGCGGGCTGAATCGGAATTGGGCGAGCTCATTCAAGTCGAGTGAATCGGCGCTGACATATGCGGCGATGATTCCGATGAAAACGAGCGCCCCGCCGAAGAAGGAGTAAAGGGTTTGGGCACGATGACCAGTTCGTAAAAGACAAAGAGCAGGAACAAATCGGCACTTAGAAAAACGCCGAAGGAGCCGGCTACTACCAGCAGCAGCCAGAAAAAGAACTCGTTCGGCCGTTGATCGTTGGCGACATCCCAGGAAAAAAGAACTGAGCTGACTGCTGTTATCGACGTAACCAGGACGAGCGTCAGACTGATGCCGTCCACCGCGAGATGGTAATTCATGCCGAGGGCCGGTACCCATGGCACGCGCACAACGGTGTTGAAGTGCGCCAGATCGAGATCGCGACAGAAAAACGTCGCCAGACTAATCGCGAAGGTCGCGATAGTTGTAATCAGGGCGAGCCAGCGCGAAAACGCGCGCGGCAAAAAGAGCAAGAATACTGCGCCCGCAAACGTGATGTAAATCGTCCAGGCGATCACTTGGCGGTTACGACATCTCCGCTTTGAATTGGTCGCGGCACTAGAATCGCGACATTCTGCAATAAGAGACCATTGACTTCGCGCCGGCTCTCCAATGGGTAGGTGTGAACCGCCGATGCCGGGCAGAGGCGAACCTCGATGGAAGGCGGTGTCTCCGCATGGGTAGACAAAGAGGTAAATGCCCGGAAACCGGTGAGTATGTGTTTCATACTTGTTTGCGTGTTCGGTATCGCGTGGCTTGCTCGCGAACGTGAAACCCGATCTCGCGTTTCGGTTTTTCTGGCGGCGCCATCAGCTGCCGGATTGCGTCAATGATCGCAGCGATTTCTTTGTCGTGTTTGCCGACGCGACGTTCCAGCTCGGAAAACTTGCGCGCGAACTCACGATTTGTCTCAAGAGTTTCACGCAGCTTCACGAATGCGCGCATGATAGCGATGTTCACCTTCACCGCGCGCTCGCTTTTCAGGACGCTGGATAACATAGCCACGCCTTGTTCAGTGAATGCATAGGGGCGATGACGGCGACCGCCGCGGCCCTTTGCTATTCCAAATTGGAATATCAAAGATTCAGCTTCCGCAGCAGTAAGTTGAAACATGAAATCTGATGGAAATCGCTCACGATTACGTCGCATCGCCTTATTTAGATTTCCGGTAGTCACGCCGTACAAAGGCGCCAAGTCGAAGTCGAGCAGCACCTTCTCACCCCGGATAACGCGAATGACCTTGGCAACTTGTTGATTCAAAACGAGCTCTTTACTCATTGCGCATTCCTCACAAGAACATAGTCACGCCTTGCTCAGTAAAGGCGTAGGGACGCGCCCGTCTGGGCCCAGCAACTTGAAGTCACAGTTTGTGACTTCAAGTTTGCAAGCTGCTCCGCCTTAAGCTGAAACACAAAGTCAGCGGGAAATCGCACCGCGTTGCGCTTCACCGCTTGGTTGAGAATCTTGGTGGCCACGCCATAGAGAATGGCCAAGTCCTGGCTAAGCATTACTCGCTGACCGCGAATCACGTAAATCGATTGCGCAATTTGCTGGATTGGAATGATCTCTTTGCTCATTCGCGGCAATTCAGGCAAATAACCTCGTCATCTGCACCACGGTGGAATTGAAAATGTTGAGTAGGAATTGGGGGACGATGCCGATGGCGAACATGAGAAGCGTGACCGGAATTACGACCCACTTCTCGTTAGATCTGAGATCGGGAAAAGCGATACTAGTTTCGACGAGCGGGCCGCTGAAGAGCGACTGTATCGCGCGCATGAAGACGACGGCGGTGAAGAGGAGACCGAGCACGGCCGCCGCGGTGAATGAGCCAGTCATGGCGAAGGAACCCTTGAAAATGAGAAATTCGCCGACGAATCCGTTCAGCCCGGGGAGACCAAGCGACGAAAACATCGCCACGCTCATCCAGCCGCAAAGAAGTGGGGTATGTTGCATGAGGCCGCCGAAGTCACCGATGCCGCGCAGGCCGCGTCGTTGTTCGAGTAACCCGACAAAATAGAAGAGCGCGGCCGCGGTGATGCCGTGATTGAAGATTTGCATAAAAACGCCGCTCAAGGCCGCCTGCATTTCGACCAAAGGTCGTGCCGCCGTAGCGGTGACGGCAAAAAGACCGAGCATGCAATAGCCAAGATGATTGATCGATAAGTAGGCAACCATTCGTTTCAGGTCCGATTGCGCCCAGGCGGCCAGAGGAGCGATCACGATGGAACAAACCGCCAGGGTCAACAGCCACGGCCCCATTGTCGTAATCTCGTTAGGAAAGAGCGGCAGCAGCAATCGGACAAAACCGTAAACTCCCATTTTGGAGAGTGTACCGGTCAACACCATCGAAACACCGGTAGGCGCGGTTTCATAGGCGTCAGGCAACCAGGTGTGAAAAGGAAAGAGCGGAACCTTGACCGCGAGTCCCAGAAAGATTCCGGCGAAGGCGAGCCATTTAACATTGCCGGTAAGCAAGTCGCCGTTTTTCGCAAGATTGGCGAGACCGGCGAAATCGAACGTGCCCTTGGCAAAATAGATCCCGAGGAAAGAAAGCAGCATCGCCACGCTACCGAGAAAGGTGTAAAGGAAGAATTTTGTGGCGGCACGGTCGCGTTTTTCGCCTCCCCAGATCTTAATAAGGAGGAAGGCAGGGATGAGACTCATCTCGTAGAAGAGAAACCAGAGAATGAAATTCTGGGCGGTGAACGTGCCGTAAAGCGCCGCTTGCATAATCAACATTAGCGCGCAGAAACCGCGATCTCCCGCTGGGCGGGATTGCGCGAGTAAGGCGAATGGAAATACCAGCGAAGTAAGGATGACAAGAAGCAGGCTTAGGCCATCGATTCCGACCAAATACTCGGCGCCGATTGCAGGGATCCAGCTATGCCGTTCAACTAGCTGAAGACCGGGCAACGTAGAATCAAAGCTTTGCCATAATAGAAAAGCCCCAATAGCCGTAATTAGATTAGATGCTAGTGCGACGCCGCGAGCGTAGTTGCGCGTCGCGGCAACCAGAAGCGCTCCGAAGATCGGAACTATTATAAGCGAAGTAATCAGCCAAGCCATGCGTAAAGGACAAGCAGGAGGAGCATTCCAATGGCAATCGCGCCCAGATAAGTTTGGATCTGACCCGAATGTGCCGCGGCGATCAGTCGGCCAAAACCGCGCGTTCCACTGGTAGTTTCATCAACGCCGGCATTGATGCCGTGGTCGTCAAAGCCTTTGCTCAAAACCCCGAAGGCTTGACCAATTCCAGCGAATAGCCTGACCAGGCCATCCCAGAAATAGCGATCCAGCCAATCGGATAGACGCGAGAGTTTTCGGCTGAGAGTGATAACGGTTTGTTCGTAGATTTCATCGAACCACATTTTGTTTTCGAGAAATCGGAACAGCCCTGGCTGTGCCCGCGCCAAAGGATCAGGGACATTGCGATACATCAGCCAACCGAGTCCAATTCCTCCGGCGACCAACACAAGTGAGAGAAGAATTATTGGCTGAATAAGCAAGCCGAAGTCAGCGTGCGCCGGTTCGCCGTTGAGATAGGCGTGGAGCCAAGGCCAGGCGGGCGTGAGCACGAGGGCGAAAAGAATCGAGCACAAGGCAAGGACAACGAGCGGCATCTTCATTACCAGCGGACTTTCGTGCGCATCCAAAGCGGCACGTTTGCTTCCAAAAAAAACGTAGATGATTTGCCGAGTCATGTAGAGCGCAGTGAGAATCACTCCGGCAAGCATCAGGTAATGCGGCAAAGCCGAGGCGGGCCAATGCGCCGTAGCGTGCAGGACTTCTTCTTTCGTCCAACCACCAGAAAAGAAGAACGGAACGCCGCTCAGATTCATCATGCCGATGGCGTAAGTGAGAAATGTCACCGGCATGATCCAGCGCAAGCCCCCCATTTTGCGGATGTCCTGTTCATGATGAAGTCCGTGAATGACTGAGCCCGCACCGAGGAAGAGCAGTGCTTTGAAGAAGCCATGCGCGATCAGGTGCATGATCCCGGCCGCGACGCCACCGACACCGAGCGAGACCATCATCAGGCCAAGCTGCGAGACGGTTGAGTAAGCTAGAATGCGTTTGATATCGAACTGCGCCAGGGCAATGAGCGACGCCATTAGGGCGGTGACGACACCGACCGATACCACAACGGTGAGAGACGGCGTGACGCCATTGACTGCGCCTAACGAGAATAAGGGATAGACGCGAGCAACGAGGAAAACGCCGGCAGCGACCATTGTTGCGGCATGGATCAGGGCACTGACGGGCGTTGGGCCTTCCATTGCATCCGGCAACCAGACATGGAGAGGGAATTGCCCGGACTTTCCGATCGCACCGCAGAAAATCAGCAGCGCAATGAAGGTCGCGCTGGCGCCAATGGCAAGAAGTCCTGCGTTTTCCAAACAACCGCGCCCCTGATCGTAAAACAAGAGTGTGCCGCTGCTGTGATAGAGCCAAAGCATCCCGAGAAAAAACCCGAGGTCACCGATGCGGGTGGTGATGAAGGCTTTCTTGGCTGCGGCAGCGGCGCTCGGCCTATCGATCCAGAACCCAATGAGCAAATAGGAAGCAAGCCCGACTAGTTCCCAGCTAACGAAAAGTAGAAGGAGACTGTTTGCGATGACTACTCCCAGCATCGCGCCAGAGAAGAACGAGAGATAAGCAAAGAAGCGGGTAAAATTCTTGTCGCCGCCCATGTAGCCAACGCTGAAGATAAAGATGCAAAGACCGACCAGCGTGATCATGACCATCATGGCCGCGGCGAGCGGGTCGAGCACCCAACCGAGGCGAAGAGCCTGGTCGCCGAAAGTGAACCAAGTGAAATTGTGGACGGAACGAAAGCCTGGCGCCGCGAGTGTTGGTAAGAACGCGGTGATCGATAGCGCCAGAGCTGCGATTTGGCCCAAGATCGCAAGGGCAGCGGCGGTGCGACGACGCGAATTGGCCAAGATAAGAATAAAGAACGAAGCCACCAACGGCACGGCGGGAATTAGCCAAAGATTGGAGACGATCCAGGAATTCATCTTTTGGGCGCAACGAGAAGACGTCCAACGCTCAACGTCCAACGCTCAACGTCCAACGAAGAAGGACGCAGGCACTTCGCGCGAGTTGAGAACGTTATGATGGGTCGCACCGTGATTTCGCCGCGGCAGGAGGCTAACAAGAAGAAACGAAAGTCCCATCGCGCTGTAAATTCCTGTCTGAGATCGAAGTTGAACGTTGAGCGTTGGGCGTTGGGGGTTTGCTTCTTGCAGCTCATCTTATCCTTTGAGCTGATCGAATTTATCGACGTTGGTCGTTCGATAGTGCCGGTAAATAGCGATGACGAGGGCGAGGCCGACAGCGGCTTCGGCGGCGGCGATGCCGATGGAAAAGATCGCGACTAGGACGCCCGTTGGTGGTTGCGGCTGCGGGCCGAAGCGCCAGAAGGCGACGAAGTTTAAGTTCGCGGCCGCGAGCATTAGCTCAATGCCAATCAAGATAAAAATTGCATGACGCCGACTGAGCGCGGCGAGCAGGCCGATGGAGAATAGCGCCGCGGAAACGATAAGAACGAGTTGAAGTGTTGGAGTCATGCCGTGGCTGAAGTTAAAACATCAATATTGTTACATTGTTAAATAGAGATGAGGCTGTATTTCCGTTTTAACGTTGTAACCCTTTTAACAATTCACCTTTCTTCTCACTTCTCCTCCATCACGAGAATGAGCGCGCCGATCAGGGCGGCGGTGAGGACTAGCCCAACGCATTGCAACGGCCAGACGTAATTGGTCATGAGCGCTTCGCCGATCCGTTTGACCGTCAGCGGTTCAATTTGCGGCACCGGTAGCGCGAGCGATTTGGTTTTAAGGATTGTCCAGAGCAATCCACCGAACACAGCCAGTGCCACGATGGCGCCGCCCCAATTAAAGCCACGTTCGCCAGTCACCTCGCGGCGCGTGAGCAGAATTGTGAAAACAATTAAAACAGCGACTGCTCCGACATAAACAAAGATCTGCACCAATCCAACGAATTCTGCGCCTAACAAGAAAAAGGCGGCGGCCACGCCGACAAAGGCCACCACCAGACTAAGGGCAGCGTGGATTAACCTTGGCAGTATCGCGGCGGCGAGCGCGCCCGCAAGGGTAATGATGGCAATCAGCAGAAAAGCGACGCTATTCATTCGGCGAAGCGATAGGTGCGCGTCGCAAATTTTTTTCTTGTATCAAGGAGACGCGAGAGTACGAGATAAACAAGCGCGATCACTGCCAGCGACCAAAGCCAGCCCGCGAGGCCACGCCCCTGATAATGCCAGACCGCCGCGGCGACGATCAGGGTGAAGGCCATCGGAAGCATGAATTTCCAGGCGAAATTCATGATTTGATCGACGCGGGTGCGCGGAAGCGTTCCACGGACCCAGATATAAACGAAAAGCAGCGCGCTCAACTTCAGGAAAAACC
>WNGI01010511.1_pt1 | contig 11096 bp, 6 predicted proteins | sample 5400621 | NCBI WGS metagenome assembly WNGI01 (sample SAMN13153374, study PRJNA577476) | soil metagenome | isolation source: 20 cm soil or saprolite under Garry oak tree replicate 1 | place: USA:California | collected 2016-06-15
GTATTATTGGCACCGCTTCTTCAGCCATCAGCCCGATCTCAATTACGACAATCCGCGCGTGCTGTGGGCGATGGTGCAGGTCATGCGGCGCTGGCTCGACATGGGTGTCGACGGGTTCCGGCTCGACGCCATTCCGTACTTGTGCGAGCGCGAGGGCACCAACAACGAGAACCTGCCCGAGACTCACGCCGTCATCAAGAAGATGCGCGCCGCGCTCGACGCCTCCTCGCCCGGGCGCGTGCTGCTCGCGGAGGCCAATCAATGGCCCGAGGACGTCAGCGCGTATTTCGGCGACGGCGACGAATGCCAGATGGCCTATCATTTCCCGCTGATGCCGCGCATCTACATGGGCATCGCCCAGGAGGATCGGCACCCGATCACCGATATCCTGCGGCAGACCCCCGACATTCCCGGCAATTGCCAATGGGCGCTGTTCCTGCGCAACCACGACGAGCTCACGCTCGAAATGGTGACCGACGTCGAGCGGGATTATTTGTGGTCGACCTATGCTTCCGACCCGCGCGCGCGGCTCAACCTCGGCATCCGCCGCCGGCTCGCGCCGCTGATGGACAACGACCGCCGCAAGATCGAATTGATGAACTCGCTGCTGCTGTCGTTTCCCGGGACGCCGATCATTTATTACGGCGACGAGATCGGCATGGGCGACAACATCTATCTGGGCGATCGCAACGGCGTGCGCACGCCGATGCAGTGGACTTCGGACCGCAACGGCGGGTTCTCGCGCTGCGATCCCGCGAAGCTGTTCCTGCCGATGATCATGGATCCGGTGTACGGCTATCAGGCCGTCAACGTCGAGGCGCAATCGCACAGCTTGTCGTCGCTGCTGAGCTGGATGAAGCGACTGATCGCGGTGCGCCGGTCGAGCCCGGTGTTCGGCCGCGGCAACCTGACGTTCCTGCGCCCGGCCAATCGCGCCGTACTGGTCTATCTGCGCCAGTATGAGCACGAGGTCGTGCTGTGCGTCGCCAATCTGTCGCGCTCCGCCCAGTCGGCGGAAATCGACCTGTCGGCGTGGCGCGGCTTCGTGCCGGTGGAAATGCTCGGCCGCACGCGGTTCCCGCGGATTTCCGAGGCGCCGTACCTGATCACGCTCGCCCCGTACGGATTCTTCTGGTTCCTGCTGTCGGAAGATGCCGGCACCGTCGAGGCGCCCTCGATCATTCCGGAGCTGGTGACCCTGGTGTTCAGCCACAGCTGGCGCTCGTTGATCGAAGGCCGCTCCCATCAGGTCCTCGAGCGCGAGGTGCTGCCGGCGTTCCTGGCGGCAAGCCGATGGTTCGCGGACAAGGGGGAGCGATTCGACGCCAAGCTCAGGACCGTGCTTCCCGTCGCGGAGGGCGATCCCGGATTTGCGCTCGGCATCGCCGAAGTGTCGACGGCGGACAGAACGTCGCACTACGCCCTGCCGTTGACGATCAAATGGAGCCGCCTCGACCGCGCCGGCCAGCTGCAACGACACATGCTGGGCCCGGTGCGCCGCGGCGCTCGCGAAGGCGTGCTGATCGATGCCAGCGCCGATCGCGATTTCGTCTCCTGGCTGATCGCACAACTGCATGCCGGGGCCAGGCTCGACCGCGCCGGCCGGCGGCTGGAGTTTCGGCCGACACGGGCATTCGCGCTCTCGTCGCTTCCCGCCATCGAGGCGGCGCATGCCGTCGGGACCGAGCAGTCCAACACCACGGTGATCGCGGATTCCGCCTTCGTGCTGAAGCTGTATCGACGGCTGGAGCGGGGCATCCATTCCGAGATCGAGATCGGACGCTTCCTGACCGAAACCGCCGGATACCAGAATGCGCCGGCGCTGCTCGGGTCGATCGAACTGGTGGAGGACGGGGTGACCACCTCGATCGGCGTCGTTCATCGGTTCGTCGAGAACCAGGGCGACGCCTGGTCGCTGACCGCGGCCTATCTCGACCGGTTTCTCGACGAGCAAAAGGTGCTGGTGTCGGAGAATGCGACCGAGAGCCCGGAGCACGCCGCCTATCTGCCGCGCATGCAGCAGATCGGAAAGCGCACCGCGGAGTTGCAGCTGGCGCTCGGCAGCGGGGCGGAACCGGACTTTGCACCCGAGCCGATCCGTGCCGACGACCTGCAGGGCTGGACCGAGGCGCTCGCCCACGACGCGGATCGCCAATTCGAGCTGCTGGCGCGCCGTCGCTCGGATCTGCCGGAGCCGGCGCGCATTGCGGCCGAGGCCCTGCTCGACCACCGGTCCGAAGCACTGGCGCGCATCCGCGGCCTGTTGCCGGAAACCGTGGATGCGCCCAAGGCGCGTCACCACGGCGACTTCCATCTCGGCCAGATCCTGATCGTCAAGGACGACGTATTCGTGCTCGATTTCGAAGGCGAGCCGCGCCGCAGTCTCCAGGAGCGCCGGCGCAAAATGCCGGCCGCGCGCGATACCGCCGGCCTGATCCGCTCGATCGATTACGCCACCACGGCGGCGCTCGGCCGGGTCATTCCGGTCTCGACGGAGGACTACGCGAGGCTCGAACGGGCGCTTGAGCATTGGCGCGAGCGCTCGACCGAAGCGTTCCTCGCCGCCTACCGCGGCGTCACCGGGGTCGCCGCGCTGTGGCCGGAGCAGGAAACGGTCGGAGACCGCCTGCTCGAATTCTTCAAGCTCGAAAAGCTGGTCTATGAAATCGGCTACGAGCTGACGAACCGCCCCGATTGGGTCCGCGTGCCGTTGGCGGCGGCCTCGCGCATCCTGTTCCCGTCCCCGCCCGCAGCGGATCTGCCATGAGCCAGTTCTCCGCAGAGGCCATCGCGCTGATCGAGGGCCGTCACGCCGATCCGTTCGTCTATCTCGGTCCGCATCTCGACGACGGCGTGCCGATCGTGCGGGCCTATCTCCCGGACGCACGGCAGGTGTCGGTGCTCGAGAGCGGCGGCGAGGAGCATCCGCTGGCGCGCATTCATCCGGCCGGACTGTTCGCCGGACGGGTCGAGGCGGTGGACCGGCCGTATCGCCTGCGCGCGCTGTTCGGGGAGCATCCCGTCGAATTCGAGGACGCCTACCGGTTTCCCCCGATCCTTTCCGATTTCGATCTGCATCTGCTCGGCGAGGGCAAGCATCTGCGTGCCTACGAGAAGCTCGGTGCTCACCCGCTCTCGCTCGAAGGCGTCGATGGCATCGGATTCGCGGTGTTCGCGCCGAACGCGCGGCGCGTCAGCGTCATCGGCGATTTCAACTTTTGGGACGGGCGGCGGCACGCCATGCGCGTGCGCGGCAACGGGTTCTGGGAAATCTTCGTTCCCGGCGCGCGGGTCGGAGACAAGTACAAGTTCGAAATCCTCGGGCCGACCGGCTCGCTGCTGCCGCGCAAAGCCGATCCGTTCGCGTTCGCGGCCGAGCCGCGTCCGGCGACCGCCTCGGTCGTATTCGACGTGGAGCGGCTCGAGCCGCATCCCTTCCCTACCGGCGTCAATGCGCTGAGTGCTCCAATCTCCATCTACGAGGTCCACCTCGGTTCCTGGCGACGCCGCCCCGAGCAGGGCAATCGCTGGCTGAGTTACCGCGAGCTCGCGGAGGAATTGCCGGCCTACGCGCGCGACCTCGGCTTCACCCACGTCGAGTTCCTGCCGGTGATGGAGCATCCGTTCGACGGATCCTGGGGCTATCAGCCGACCGGCCTCTACGCACCGACGAGCCGCTACGGCAGCCCCGACGATTTCCTGCATCTCGTCGATGCGTGCCACGACGCCGGGCTCGCCGTGGTGCTGGACTGGGTGCCGGGGCATTTCCCCGACGATCCGCACGGGCTGGCGCAGTTCGACGGCACCGCGCTCTACGAGCACGCCGATCCGATGCAGGGGCGTCATCTCGATTGGAACACGCTCGTCTACAATTTCGGGCGCGTCGAAGTCGCGAATTTCCTGCTGGCGAACGCCCTGTTCTGGCTCGAGCGATACCGCATCGATGCGCTCCGCGTCGATGCGGTCGCCTCCATGCTGTACCTCGATTACAGCCGCCCGCCCGGCGGCTGGATCCCGAACCGCTTCGGCGGCCGCGAGAACCTCGAAGCCATCGATTTCATGCGGAAGTTCAATACCGAAGTGTTCCTGCAACATCCGCGCGCGACCACCATCGCCGAAGAATCCACCGCATGGCCCATGGTGTCGCGCCCGGTCGACTGGGGCGGGCTCGGCTTCGGGTACAAATGGAACATGGGATGGATGCACGACACGCTCAATTACGTCAGCAAGGATCCGATCCATCGCAGGCACCACCACGGCGACGTGGTGTTCGGCCTGCATTACGCCTTCTTCGAGAACTTCGTCCTGCCGCTCTCCCACGACGAAGTCGTGCACGGCAAGCGCTCGATCCTCGGCAGGATGCCGGGCGACGAGTGGCAGCGATTCGCCAACCTGCGCGCCTATTACACGTTCCTGTACGGGCACCCCGGCAAGAAGCTGCTGTTCATGGGCGGCGAGTTCGCCCAGGAGCAGGAATGGAGTCACGAGCGCAGCCTCGACTGGCACCTGCTTTCCCAGCCGCGCCATGCCGGCATCCAGGCGCTGGTGCGCGATCTCAACCGGCTGTACCGCTCGGTTCCCGCGCTGCACGAGCTCGATTGCGAGGCGGCAGGATTCGAATGGATCGTCGCCGACGATACCGACCGCAGCGTGTTTGCCTGGCAGCGCAAGGCGCGCGACGGCCGCGCGCCGTGCGTCGTCGTCGTGAGTTTCACGCCGGAAGTCCGCTACAATTACCGCATCAAGGTCCCCAGGAGCGGCCGCTGGCGCGAAATCCTCAACAGCGACGCGGCGATTTACGGCGGCAGCAACGTGGGGAACGCCGGATCGATCGCGACAAAAGCCAAAGGTTCGGGTCCGGAATTGAGTCTCACCGTTCCGCCGCTGGCCGGATTGTTCCTCGTTCCGGAGGGCTAGATGCCGGTCATTTCACCCGCACCACTCCGACCAAATAAATCCCCTGAACAGTCTTTGCCAGATCAGGAGACGGCCGCCGAAAAGAAGCAAAAGGAACTCGACGAGGCGCTCGACAAAAAGCTGAAGAGTATATGTCGCGGCTGCTAAGGTTCTCGGGGCAAGATGTGTCTCGTGTTCACTCAGGTCGCCTCGATGGTAGGGCTCTGGGTGGGGCTCGCTCTCATCATTCTGTTCTCCGAGGTAATCCTTCTTGACATTTTTGACCACAGAGCGAGCAATGGCAGCGCCGATAGAGACAACGAGATTGCGTCACCCGCCCCGCATACCCTTGGCGGCCGTGACCGCAACCGACACCTTCTTGCCGGCAATCTTGCCGACGAACGACTTGTCTCTTGGCGACTTGCGGACCAACACGGCATAGGAACCGTCAGCCTTCACCGTCAGTCGTCGTCCGTCCGTTGAAATTGCCACCACTTCAATATCGGTCATGGGTTGACTCTTCCGCGAGAAGCCCGCACCGACCCACCGCCATGACGAATCAGTGGGGTTCTCGATTCTGCACCTTGTCATACATTGCCGAAGCCTTGGAACAGCTGGCCGAGGATGGACGTTGGGAACGCAATCGGCGCGCAGAGTCGCGAAATAAGTCCCGAACTGTCCCCCGCAAAGCAGGCTAACCCGTTGGACGCTCATAAAGAAATCCGCGACTTGCGTTCAATCCCGGAGCGCTAGCATGCGGGTGGAGGCCGGAACCCCGCATCCCTTGGGAGCCACATGGGACGGACGCGGCACGAATTTCGCGCTGTTCTCGGAGCATGCGGAGAAGGTCGAGCTGTGCCTGTTCGATCGGCAGGGCCGGCGCGAGCTCGAGCGCTTCGCCTTACCCGAGCGCACCGAGGACGTCTGGCACGGGTACGTAGACGATGTGGTTCCGGGGCAGCTCTACGGCTACCGCGTGTACGGGCCTTACGAGCCCGAGCGCGGACACAGGTTCAATCCGAACAAGCTCCTGGTCGATCCTTACGCCAAGCGCCTGTCGGGGCGCCTGGTTTGGAGCGACGTGCATTTCGGCTATCGTACGGCCAGCGCGCGCGCCGACCTTTCCTACGACCGTCGCGACAACGCCCGCGGCATGCCGAAATCCGTGGTGGTCGACGAAGCCTTCACCTGGAGGGCCGGAGCCGGCCCGCGGATCGCATGGGAGGACACCATCCTCTACGAGGCCCACGTCAAGGGGCTCACCCAATTGCGCGACGACGTGCCGCCCGGGTGGCGCGGGTTCTTCTACGGGCTCGCCGCGCCGTCCGTGATCGACCACCTCAGACGGCTCGGCGTGACCGCGCTCGAGCTGCTGCCGATCCAAGCCTTCGTCGACGACCGGCTGCTGGTCGAGCGCGGGTTACGGAACTATTGGGGCTACAACACGCTGGGATTTTTCGCGCCCGAGCCGCGCTACGCCGTCGACCATGCGCTCGACGAGTTCCGCTCGACCGTGGCGCGGCTGCACGACGCCGGAATCGAAATCATCCTCGACGTCGTCTACAACCACACCGCCGAAGGCAATCACCTGGGTCCGACGCTGTCGTTCCGCGGTATCGACAATCTTTCGTATTACTGGCTGGCCGCCGACAAGCCCCGCTACTACGAGAACTTCACCGGCGTCGGGAATGCACTCAATTTGCAGCACCCGCGCGTCCTGCAGATGGTGATGGACTCGCTGCGGTACTGGGTCGAGGTGTGTCACGTCGATGGATTCCGTTTCGATCTTGCCACCACGCTGGGGCGCGGTCCGAACGGGTTCGACGCGCGTAGCGCGTTCTTTGGCGCCGTTCGCCAGGATCCGGTGCTGGCAAAAGTCAAGCTGATCGCCGAGCCTTGGGACCTCGGCTCCGGCGGATATCAGGTCGGAAATTTCCCGCCGGAATGGTCGGAATGGAACGACGTGTTCCGGCGCACGCTGCGCCGCTGCTGGCGCGGCGAGGGAGACCTGATCGGGGATCTCAGCACGCGGATGACCGGCTCCTCCGACCTGTTTCGCCGCCGCGGCCGCGCGCCGCGCGCCAGCATCAATCACGTGACGGTGCACGACGGGTTCACGCTGGCCGATCTGGTCAGCTATTCGAACAAGCACAACGACGACAACGGCCAGGAAAATCACGACGGCTCCGACGAGAATTGGAGCACCAATTGCGGGGTGGAAGGACCGACCGACGATGCCAAGGTGCTTGAGCTGCGCCGCACGCTGCGCCGCAATCTGCTCGCCTCGCTGTTCCTGGCGCAGGGGGTGCCGCTGCTGCTCGCCGGCGACGAGGTCGGCAACAGCCAGAACGGCAACAACAACGCGTTCTGCCAGGACAACGAGATCGGCTGGGTCGATTGGTCCGGGCTCGGCCGCCCGGGCGAGGATCTTAGCGAGCTCATCGCCAGCCTGGCGGCCCTGCGCCGGAAATTCGCGCAGCTCCGGCCGCGGCACTGGTTGGTCGGTCGCCGCCAGGATGGCTCCCTCGACGTGCTCTGGCTCACCCCGCGCGCGACCCAGATGACGGACCGCGACTGGGTGTTTCCGGAGGCGCGCTATCTTTCCTACGTGCTCGGCCCGCCCGGCGAGCACGGCACGCCGGTGTTCATCGTGCTGAACGCGGCGGAGCAGCCGATCGACTTCATCCTGCCGGCGTGGCCGCGGTGCTCCCGTTGGCTGTGCGCTCTCGCCACCGTGCCCGTGTCCAAAAAGCCCGCAGGCGCCGACTATCGGGTCGGAGCGCACTGCGAAGCGCCGCCGCGCTCGGTCCTGGTGTTCGAGGGAGCGGAATGACCGCGGCAGGTTTCGGACCGCGGCTGAACCCGGAAGGCGGCGTGACGTTCCGGCTGTGGGCTCCCGCCGCGAAGCGGGTCGAGCTCGTGCTCGACGATCTCCATGCCATGCGGGCGCAAGCGCAGGGCTGGTTCGAGGCGACCATGCCGGACGCCGGGCCGGGCACCCGCTATCGCTTCCGTATCGATGGCGATCTCATCGTGCCCGATCCGGCTTCGCGCTTTCAGCCGGAAGATGTCCACGGGCCGAGCGAAGTGGTCGACCCGCATTATGCCTGGGGCGCGCCGCAATGGCGCGGGCGTCCGTGGCCGGAAGCGGCGATCCTCGAGCTCCACGTCGGAGCTTTCACGCCGGCCGGCACTTTCCGCGCGGCAATCGACAAGCTCGATCACCTCGTCGACACCGGGCTAACCGCGATCGAGCTGATGCCGGTCGCGGATTTCGCCGGACGGTGGAACTGGGGCTACGACGGCGTGCTGCCGTTCGCACCCGACAGCGCCTACGGCCGCCCCGAAGATCTGCGAGCGCTCATCGATGCGGCACACCAGCGCGCCCTGATGGTGTTTCTCGACGTCGTCTACAATCACTTCGGGCCGGAGGGAGATTACCTCGGTCATTATGCCCCGGCGTTCTTCACGACGGCGCACGGCACGCCCTGGGGCAAGGCCATCGATTACAACGTGCCGCAGGTGCGGCGCTTCGCCGTCGAGAATGCGCTGGCGTGGTTGCGCGATTACCGCTTCGACGGACTGCGGCTCGACGCGGTTCACGCCATCGTCGAGCCGGGCGAGCCGCCGCTCCTCGCCGAGCTGACGCCGATCCGCCGCAAGGCAAGTTTCGCGCACAGTGGAACGACGATTATCACCATGCCTGGCACGTGCTGCTGACGGGCGAGCAAACCGGATATTATCGCGACTACCGGCATGCGCCGGGAGAGCAGCTCGCCCGGATTCTGTCGTCCGGATTTGCCTATCAGGGCGAGCCCTCGGCGCATCGCAACGGGGCTCGCCGCGGCGAGCCGAGCGCCGAGCTGCCGCCCGCCGCCTTCATCAGCTTTCTGCAAAACCATGACCAGATCGGAAATCGGCCGCTCGGCGAGCGTCTCGTCGTGCTCGCATCCGCGCCGGCGATCGACGCAGCGCTGCAAATCATGCTGCTCGCGCCGATGCCGCCGATGCTGTTCATGGGAGAGGAATGGGGCGCGGTGCAGCCATTTCCGTTCTTCTGCGATTTCGCCGGCGAGCTTGCCGACGCGGTGCGACGCGGCCGCAAGGCGGAGTTCGCGGCGGCCTATTCGGATCTCACCGAGCTGGCGCTGCCGGATCCGATGGCGGAAGAGACGTTTCGCTCCGCCGTGCTCGACTGGAGCGCGCTCGATCGCTCGCCGCACAAGGAGCGGCTGGCGCTCGTCCGAAAACTGCTCGCATTGCGCCGCGGAGACGTTACGCCGCGTTTGCAAGCTCTCGGGCGCAACGACGCGCATGCCGACTGGCGCGACGGGGTGATTTCGGCCCACTGGCGGCTCGACGACGGCAGCCGGCTCGTGCTCGTGGCCAATGTCGGCGAGCAGCCGCGCAACCGCCCGCCGCAAGCCGCTTACGGCCGCGCCATCTGGGGCGGAGCGGCGCCGCCGGAGCTGCCGCCATGGACGGTGTTCTGGAGCCTCGCGTGATGCCGCCCGATGTTCCGACTGCGACCTATCGGCTGCAGCTTTCCGCCGGCTTCGGCTTCGATGCCGCGGCGGATCTCGTGCCCTATCTCAAGGCGCTCGGCGTCAGCCATCTCTATGCCTCGCCTTTTCTGAAAGCGCGTGCCGGGAGCGCGCACGGCTACGACATCGTCGACCACGATGCGCTCAATCCGGAACTCGGCGGCGAGGCGGCATTCGCAAGGTTGTCGCAAGCCCTGGCGCGGGCCGATCTGGGACTGATTCTCGACTTCGTGCCCAACCACGTCGGCATCGGCGGCGCGGACAATGCCTGGTGGCTCGATGTGCTCGAATGGGGGATCGACTCGCCCCATGCCGCATCTTTCGACATCGACTGGGACGCGCCATCGAGCCGCGGCCGGATACTGTTGCCAATTCTGGGCCGGCCCTTCGGCGAAGCGCTCGAAGGTGGTGAGATCGTGCTGAAATATGCCGCCAGCGAGGGGAGTTTCTCGGCCTGGTATCATCAGCATCGGCTGCCGATCCGGCCGGATCTCTATCCGCGCCTCATCCGTACTCTCGTTGCCGCCGCCGGCGCGGAGCAAACAGCCGCGGGACAACGGCTGCTCGAGATCGGGGACTGGAAGCCTACCGACCCAAGGCCAGCGGTTCCGCAGGCGTCCGCGGGCTGCATCGCCTGTTGGAGCGCCAGCACTACCGCGTCGCCCATTGGCGGCTCGCCGCGAGCGAGATCAACTATCGGCGTTTTTTCGATATCAACGACCTCGCCGGGCTCCGGGTCGAAGACCCCGGCACTTTCGCGGCCGTGCATCATCTGCTCTCCCGACTCCTCGGCGAGGGCCGCCTGCACGGAGTCCGAATCGACCACATCGATGGGCTCTCCGATCCGATCGAGTACTGCCGATCGCTCCAGTCTCTCATCACGAAAGCGCGGGGTGCGGCGGAGCCGCCGCTTTATGTGGTGGTGGAGAAGATTCTCGGGGACGGCGAACCCATGCCGGAACTTGCCGGCGTGGCCGGCACGACCGGTTACGAATGGCTGAACGTGATCGCGCACCTATTGGTCGATGCGCGCGGTCTGGAGACCCTCGAGCGCTATCGCCGGCAGGTTCCGGGCAACGACGCGGATTTTCCCGAGATCCTGCTGGAATCGAGACGCATCGTGCTCGAAACCCTGTTCGCGGCCGAGTTCGACATGCTCGTGCGTCGGCTGGCGCGGATCGCCGGCGGTCACTGGCACAGCCGCGATTTCACGCGCGCGGCGCTCGAGCAGGCGCTCAGGCTGTATTTGCTGCACTTTCCGGTCTACCGGACCTACGTCGGCCCCGATCGCGTCTCGCCGGTCGATCGGGCGACCATCGCGCGAGCCATCGGCCAGGCACGAGCGCGCGGGCCCGGGTCCGAGCCGGTTTTCGATTTCCTGCAGGCTGCGCTCACGCTCGACCTGATCGCGCCGGAACGCAGCGGCTACAGCCGAACACGCGTCCGGGAATTTGCCACGAAAGTCCAACAACTCACCGGGCCGTTGATGGCAAAGTCGCTGGAAGACACCGCGTGCTATCGGTACCTGCGGCTCCTCGCTTTCAACGAAGTCGGCGGCTACCCGGCGGCGCCGGCGCTCTCGATCGCGGAATTTCATCGGCGCATGGCGGCGCGAGCGAGCGATGCTCCGTTCGGCATGACCGCAACCGCGACTCA